>OHLR01000024.1_pt1 | contig 98648 bp, 85 predicted proteins | sample 1569141 | NCBI WGS metagenome assembly OHLR01 (sample SAMEA3879553, study PRJEB24766) | human gut metagenome | biome: human-associated habitat; feature: feces | place: USA | collected 1985/1987
GGTACTGATGTAAAAAGTATGACACAAAGCCTTGTAGCAGGATCTGTGAGTATTTATGTACCTGATAGATCAAGTTTTGATATTAAGGCATAAGAGGGTTCGGTAAAAGGAAAATATCAAATCGGTGCATTAGTTGGAATTATCAGTTACAAAAATCCACGGAGCCAGTTCTTTCTGCCTACGGTTACAGGGCGGATGCTGTTCTCGCTTAAGTTGTTACTCAGACTGCACCGACCATCCTCCAGATAAGTCATTAAGAAGTCCTCAATGACCGGTTTCTGATCTTTGAGACGACGGATATGGATCTGTTTGAAACTAAGCTTTTTTCTTGTAGGTGCGTTCGTATTCAAACAGTGATTACCGGCATCCTGCGAGAGTGGGATGTATACATACGATAGAGCGTTCAAAATAGTAAGATTGAAAGTGTTATTTCACATATTGAGTATAATAATAGATTCATAGTAAGCTTCGGTAAATTTTTTGCTGAGGTTTATTTTTTTGCGACAAGTTGTTGACCGTGTGAATGATTGGATATATAATAAATTTATGCAATGCATAAAGAGGTGGACTATGGAAGCAAGAGAAGAATTGAAAAAATTAAGAGAAAGTACCGGCATGAACCGGAAAGAATTTTGTGAGTACTTTGAAATCCCATATATGACGGAAACAGATTGGGAATTAGGGAATAGAAGGGTTCCACAGTATCTTTTGCGATTGATGGCATATAAGATTGAAATAGAGAAGTTGGCTAATAAGAAAAAAGAGAATGATCAGGAAGATGAAGCAACTTAAGAATAATGTATAGGTAATTGTGTCACAGCTGTTGCACAATTTTTAGGAGGAATGCTATGGCAGAAAATACGGAATTAATGACGGTAGATAATATATGTAATAGGGTTTATGTCATAAGAGGCCAGCAAGTGATGCTGGATTATGATTTAGCTGAGATTTATGGATATGAAGTGAAGCGTTTGAATGAACAGGTAAAGCGTAATATCACAAGATTTCCGGAAGACTTTATGTTTCAGCTGACAAAGGATGAAATTCCAGAGGATTTTTTAAAGTCGCAAATTGCGACTTTAAACGAAAATGGAAATAAAAGAGGTCTTCATATTAAAAAATTACCATTTGTATTTACGGAGCAAGGTATTTATATGCTTGCTACAGTTTTAAGAGGAGAGCTTGCGGAACAACAAAGCATTTTTATAATGCGTGCGTTTCGTGAGATGCGTCATTATATAAAGCAAAATCAACAGTTTGTTACACAGTCTGAGATGCGGCTTGTTACGGCAAAAGTATCGGAGATATCAGTGCAGGTTGCAGGTGTTGTAGATTGGAAGAATAAGGCTGAAGATAGATTTGATAGTATTCAAAGAAGTATAGATACTCTAAATGAAAACTTTGTTTCAGATAAGGATTTTAAAAATTTTGTTATCTATAAAGGACAGAAGTTCGAAGCAGATGCGGCGTACATAGATATATATCAACAGGCTAAGAGGAGTATTTATGTAGTGGATGATTATGTGAATACAAAGACTTTACAGCTTTTATCACAGAATTATTTGCCTGGTTTTCGATGTCTCATTTGTGCGGCTGCATTTTGACAGGCTGTATTGTGATATTGCTTTCTGCTATTTGTGGTCTTAACCTTAAAAAATCTATTGCAATTAGGATTTGCACATTTTTGCTACAGATTGCATCTGTTGAAAATAAAATCAAGTGCTGAAAAGTAACGCATTTCCGGGCTTTTTGTAAGGGTAGAATCATCAGAAAATTTGACTTTTAAAAGTCAGGGGATGATCTCAATTTAATTAATATCAAAGGAAGGAATAGTGAATGCAATAATGAATATTTCTGAATTTATTGAAATAGCCAAAGGTCTTAATGTTCTTGGCATTAAGGTTACAAAAGACAATGAAACTGTAGCTGAATGGCATAGTGAAGGTGAATGCCGCAGAAATATATATTCAGCTGCCAAGAGTTTTACGTCTTGCGCAGTAGGATTTGCTGTGCAGGAAGGATTAATATCTCTGAACGAGAAATTGACAGATGCTTTTTCCGATGATTTGCCCGATAGCATTGACGATAATTTGAAAGCAGCTACAGTTCGTGACCTGCTTACAATGTGCCTGGGACAGGAATATGGCAATCTTATGGGTGAACAGCGTCCGCTGTACAAAGAAGATGATTGGGTAAAAATGTCTTTGGCTATCCCGTTTAAATTTAAACCGGGAACACATTTTGTATATAATAATGTGGGTCCGTATCTTGCGGGCATACTTGTACAAAGGCGTGCAGGTTGTGACCTTGTTTCCTATCTTACTCCCAGGCTCTTTTCACATATTGGAATCAAACGTCCAACGTGGGAAACAGATCCTCTCGGAAATAGCTTTGGTGCAGGCGGGTTATTCCTTACTCTTTCAGAACTGCACAAATTTGGACTTTTTTATCTTAACAAAGGTAAATGGAACGGAAAACAGATTTTATCTGAAGAATGGATCGAAGAAAGCACAAAGCCTTCTGATACAGATTATTATGGTTATCTTTTTTGGAGGGGAGAATACAATTCTTTCAGAGCAGACGGAAAATATTCTCAGCTATCAATAGTTATTCCTGATAAGAATACGGTTATCTCTCTTGTTGCCGAATGCCGTAAAGGTGAAGAACTTATGCGTGCATTATATGATTTTGTGTGTTCAAAATTATAAACTTACATTTAGCACATATATGTTGACAACTCAACAAGTATGTGCTATTCTTTGTATCAATGTTGATTTATCAACATCTAAAATAATACAAAGGACTTAAGACTAATGAAGACTAAGAAAATCAGAAAGATAATACTTATCGTTGTTGCGGCTGTAGTGGGCCTTATACTGGCTGTGGTAATTGCGGCGGCAATTATATGGAGGCATGAGATTGGAAGTATAGCATCAATTAAGAAAGTAGTTGATGCCAAGGGCGATAACAACAGCGGACCGGTATATATGATGGATGTGAAGGGCGATTACTATTTTGATAAGTTCATTAAAGAAGGCGGAGTTTCAAATGACCAGGAACTTATTAATTTTATTGTTGATAACATCACTAAAGGAATTCTGCCGATTTCCATCAAGGCACCTACAATAGGATGTTCATCATTTACTGCGCAGGATGCGGACGGTGACAGATATTTTGGCCGTAATTATGATTTTAGCACGACAACGGCTATGATAGTTAAGACTGATCCGGGTCACGGAAGGTATGCCTCAATATCAAGCGTGGATTTACAGTTCCTCGGAATCAAAGATGGCGCTGAACTCGACGGAATGATGCAGAAATTAATATGTCTTGCGGCACCGTTTGTTCCGCTTGACGGAATTAATGAGAAAGGCGTTTCGTGTGGAATTTATATGTCATATCAGGGACCGGAAGGGGAAGTTGTGGCGACCAACCAGACAAGTGACAAGCCGGATATAACATCGACGACAATGCTTAGAATGATACTTGATTATGCATCGAGTGTTGATGAGGCTGTGGAACTGGTGCAGAAGTATGATCTGCATGACAGCGCAGGAACATCATTTCATTACATGGTAGCCGACAGCACAGGGCGTTCTGCAATACTTGAATGGGTTGCCAAAGATGATGATAGTGATACGGACGGAAGCGCGAGGGAGCTGAAGGTATATTATAACGATGATGATGCCGCACTCGGTACATATGAAGAACGTAATGATTTCCAGTATGTGACGAATTTTATTGTCACACCGGATTATTATTCCAATGAAGAGTCAATGAAAGGATATGACCGTTATCAGGCGATAGAGAAAGCGATTAATCCTGATGGCAGTAATGTAAACGGTGTGGTTACAGCAGATGAAGCCATGGATGTGTTAAAAATGGTAGGACGCAGAAAGTGGGATAAAGAACAGGGCAAATCGGATTCCAACAGCATTACGGTCTGGTCGGCGCTCTATAATCTCACGGACCGCACGGTTACATGGGTAAGCAATGAAGAATATGGCAACAGCGATGCCATATTTAAACTGGGATTTTAATATTGAAATAATAAAAGCCATTTATCAAAGACGATAAATGGCTTTTGTAAAAATTATCTGAACAATTCGTGTACCATATCAGCATTGTATGTGACGCTTGTTACATGATTGACCTCAATTTCATAGAGCGCATGTGCTGCAAGATGCTCAGCGGCCTGTTCGAGGTCACGGATACCGGTTGTGTCCTTAAAAATATCAAGAACGGCATCAAGACCGTCGTCAAGTACAACACATTCCTCCTTGTGAAGACCTATGCGTTTGAGAACCTTTGGAAGCGAAAACTGCGAAAAAATTGTTTCCTTCTCATCGCGTGTGTAATCCGGAATATCAATTACTGCAAAACGTGACAGAAGCGGTGCGCTTATCTGGTCCTTGTAATTGGCGGTGGCAATCGGATATACACCGGAAGTCGGAATAAGGCATTCCATGTAATTATCGGTGAAACCGAGGTTGTCAAGTAATGTCAGAAGAACATCGGCAGGATTACCGTTGCCGTTGCCGGCAGTTGCCTTGTCAAGCTCGTTGATTATAAATACGAGGTTGGATTCACCCGCCATATTGAAAGCTTCCATGATAATGCCGGGCTTGGCATTAGAATAAATTCTTGAACTTCCTGTGAGCTGTTCCGCATCGTTGATGGAACTCATATCAAGAGTTGTCCACGGTAATTTAAGGATTTTCGCTACAAGGTAGGCAATCTGGGATTTACCGGTTCCTGCGGGACCGACAAGGAGAATACCGTAGGCAGGGAGTGTATGTGTTCTGTTAATCTGGATAATAGTCTCTATGATACGCTGTTTGACGCGTTCCATACCAAAAAGCTCTTCATCAAGAATCCGTCTGGCCTCGACCGGGTCAATCGACTCAAAATAATTGCTCTTCCATTTAATATTAAGCATGATCGAAAGCGCGCGCTGCGCATGGCGTTTCTCTTCAGGAGTTACCTCTGAGGAACGTGCGACAACAAGGTTACGGCGTGCCCAAAGCCTGATGTTGTCCGGCAGTGTTATTCCGGCACAGTTAAGAAAATCGGAAATGCTTGTGATACTTGTAAGCTTCATGCTGTCGCCGGATTCATCAGGTTCATCATCGGAAAAATCGCATGAAGAATGTGCACTGCTTTCGAGAAGTCTCTCTATCATGAATTGAAGGAAACCGTCTTCCGCAGAAAGTTTGGCACCGCCGCCGAAAGCCACTTCGCGTATCTTATATACTGCATAACCGTCTTCGCGGTTCTCACCTGTAAGCTTGATTCTGACGCGGTTTTCACCAAGCCATTTGATAAGGCTTGTGAAGCGGGAATCGACTTTTAAGATGTTGGCGAGCATGACATTGCCGTCAAGCTGGAATTCAAAAGCAGTTTTCTTATATGGGTTGGAAAAAATACCGATTGAATGATGCGCCCATTTATTCTCGGAGTTATCCAGGACGAGAATCGGATGCTCAGGTGAAGTCACGGTATTGTTGGATGTAAAAGTGGTGTAGGTGCATTCAAAAGAAGAGGTCGTATTGGATGCACTTTTTGAATCATATACAAGCATTATGTACGCTCCTGTTTTGTAGTATTTTTTTAATCATAACATAGTCCGGCGCATAAATCAAAATGTAATCTTTCGGTAACTGTGTATAAAATATATAATCTCAGCCACAGCCGTTATAAACCATGAAAAAATATATAATAAATACAAAGAAGGTATCGTATGGAAATATGCAAAAATTGTGTAAACCCATATGACACGGAATACACAGGATCCCATTATTACTATAATTGTGGGAACAAGACTTTTGCCGATGCCCCTTGATGCGCTGATTGTGCAGTCCATTAAAGGCGCGACTGCAAAGGAAAACCACATTATTCCGATACGCTCCATCCCGGCATCGATAACAGCCCCCTTGGATGTAAATAGTGACAAAAATTCCCGCCCGGACAATATTAAAATAATACCGAGAATCAACGCGGCAGCGGTTGCATAAGTCAGACTTACCAGATAACTTTTCAGCACTCTTTTTCTGTTGCGGGCACCAAGATTCTGACCGGCAAAGGTGGCGCATGCGGTGTAAAATGCGGCTAGGACATTGAATATGATTGTGTCGGCATTGGATGCTGCGGAATTGCCGCTGACCATTATCTCGTCAAAGGAATTGACACCTGTCTGCACGAATAGGTTGGCAATCGCAAAAATAGCATTCTGAAGTCCTGCCGGAAGACCCAAAGCAAGAACGCGGACTGCAGCATTCTTATGGAATCTGATGTGCGACGGCGTAAAACGGCATGCATCATTACGGTGCAGCAGATGTATGAGGATGAGTGCTGCCGATACATACTGGCTTATCGCACTTGCCATGGCAACCCCGTCTGCGGCGCGGTGGCACTTAATTACGAAGAAGAGATTGAGTATTACGTTCAGAGTTCCGGAGATGGCAAGATATATAAGCGGACGGGTGGTCTCGCCGCGGGCGCTTAAGATACCGTTGCCCCAGTTATATATCGCCATACCCGGAAGACCTATGGCATAAATTCTCAGATACATTATTGCACCGTCAATAAGTTCAGGCTTGGTGTGCAGAACGGAAAGCATCCATTCGGCACCGAAGACACATACAGCGCAGATTATAAGTCCGACTGAAAGACATATTATAAAAGAAGTATGTATGGTCTCACCGACGGCTTTGCTGTCGTCGGAGCCTAGCATATGTGCCACGCGGACATTGACACCGCTTCCCATTCCTATAAGAAATCCTATAAATAATGAAACCAGCAGCGTTGTAGAACCTACTGAACCAAGCGCCCTGTAATCAGCGAACTTGCCTACAATGGCAACATCGCTTATGTTAAACATTACTTCAAGTAATTGTGACAGCATAAGCGGAATGCTGAAAAGAAGTATATTTTTCCATAATGACCCCGTTGTCATCTGTATTTTGTCTGCTTTATTCATGATTACAACCTTTATGACTTTATTTTCTTAGTAAATACAGCATACTCCCCAAAAAAAGTTTTGTAAAGTCGTGAAAATGTGTCATAATATAAAAAGAATATATTCAGATAAGGAGATAATAAGATGTGTACGGCGGCAACATATAAAACTAAAGGAGCGTATTACGGAAGAACGCTTGACTATGAATTTTCATACGGAGAGGAAGTGTGCATAACACCGAGAAATTATCGATTTGATTTCAGGTATATGGGAAGCATGGACAGACATTATGCAATTATCGGGATGGCATTTATCTCGGATGGCTATCCGTTGTATTATGATGCTATGAATGAGAAAGGATTGTGGATGGCCGGACTGAATTTTGTCGGCAATGCTGTTTATGCCGATGCCAAAGACGGACTTAAGAATGTGGCGCAGTACGAGTTCATTCCGTGGGTATTGTCACAGTGTGCCGATATTAATGATGCAAGAACCAAGGTAAGTGAAATAAACCTTGTGGGAACACCGTACAGCGATAAACTGCCTGCGGCCGAACTGCATTGGATAATTGCGGACGGGACAGGTTCGATAACGGTTGAAAGCACGGATAAAGGACTTGCAATATATGACAATCCTGCCGGCGTGCTTACCAATAATCCGCCTTTTGACATGCAGATGTTCGGGCTTAATAATTATATGCAGCTTTCTCCCAGGCAGCCGGATAACAGATTTTCAACTGAACTGGAACTTAAGACATACAGCCGTGGAATGGGTGCATTGGGACTTCCGGGAGATTTATCATCCGCGTCAAGGTTTGTGAGGGTGGCATATACAAGAGCCAACTCTGTATCGGGGGAAAGTGAAACAGAAAGCGTTGGACAGTTTTTTCATATACTGGGTTCTGTTGAGCAGCAGAGAGGCTGTTGTGAAGTGTCGGAAGGAAAGTATGAGATTACTATATATACATCATGCTGCAGTGCTGACAAAGGAATTTATTATTATACAACATACAATGACAGGCAGATTAATGCCGTTGACATGAACAGGGAAGACCTTGATGGCAGCAGCCTTGTGCGTTATCCGCTTATTCAGGCGGAAAATATCAACTACGTCAACTGACACCTCTTTATGCTTGCATAATAATACAGAGTTGTGGTATCATTAATAAATATTTCAGAAAACAGAAAGAGGAATGAAGAATGTTGTCATCAACTATTAATTTTTGTATCATTGCAACGATAGTGGTCTATCTTCTTGCAATGCTTGCGATTGGTTTTGTATTCAGCAAGAACAACAGCGACAGTAAGGATTTCTATCTCGGCGGACGTAAGATGGGACCGATTGTTACGGCTATGAGTGCAGAAGCAAGTGATATGTCCAGCTGGCTTTTGATGGGACTTCCCGGTCTGGCATATCTTACAGGTGTGGCCAACCCGGCCTGGACAGCTATCGGACTTGGAATCGGAACATGGTTTAACTGGCTTATAGTTGCCAGACGCCTCCGCAGATATTCTGCGAATATTAATGCAATTACAGTGCCGGAGTTCTACTCAAAGAGATACCACGATAACTCCAACGTGCTTAATGCCATTGCGGCGCTGGTAATAATCGTGTTTTTCATACCGTATACGGCATCAGGTTTTGCGGCCTGCGGTAAGCTTTTTAACAGCCTTTTCGGTGTTGACTATATGGTAGCAATGTTAATCTCGGCGGCGGTTATCGTAGGATATACAATTATGGGCGGTTTCAAGGCCGTTTCGACAACCGATCTTATACAGAGTATAGTCATGACAATTGCACTTGTAGTAGTTGTTACATTTGGAATCAGCAAGGCAGGCGGTGTAGAGGCTGTCATAGACAATGCAAAGAGTCTTCCGGGATATCTTTCAATGAAAGCTTCATATGATGTCGGAACCAATTCATCGACACCGTACAGTTTTCTCACAATAGTATCCACCATAGCATGGGGACTCGGATATTTCGGTATGCCGCACATATTGCTCAGATTTATGGCAATCAAGGATGAGAAGAAGCTTGTACTTTCGAGAAGAATAGCAACAATCTGGGTATTCATAGCGATGGGAATTACTATTTTCATCGGAATGGTAGGCCTCGGAATGACTAAAGCCGGAGAACTCGGTTTCCTTTCGGGAAGTTCAAGTGAGACGATTATCGTTGAGATTGCGGGCCTTATAAGCAGGCATGGAGTGCTTGCAGCAATAGTTGCCGGACTTATTCTTGCCGGAATCCTTGCAGCGACAATGTCAACGGCTGACAGCCAGATGCTCGCAGCGGCATCAAGTGTATCACAGAATATAGTACAGGATTTCTTCAAAGTTAAGATAAGTGAGAAAAAAAGCCTTCTTGTAGCAAGACTCACGATAGTAGTAATAAGCCTTATCGGTGTATTTCTTGCAAGAGATCCTAATTCGAGTGTGTTTAATATAGTATCATTTGCATGGGCAGGATTCGGAGGAGCGTTCGGAGCGGTAACACTTTGTGCGTTGTTCTGGAAGAGAAGCAATAAATGGGGCGCACTTGCCGGAATGATTGGCGGCGGTGTTATGGTTTTTGTATGGAAATACGTCATCAGCCGCCTCGGAGGAGCATGGAGTATTTATGAACTCCTGCCTGCATTCATCTTCTCATTGATCCTTGACATAGTTGTCAGCCTTCTCACAAAGAAGCCTGATGAGACGATAGCCAGGGAATTTGAGGCTGCCAAGACAAAATAAATTATTGATACATATGAATTTAAACACCGCGTCAGTAAAATGATGCGGTGTTTCAGCGAGAAGAGAAAGGAGATAGTTATGTCAGAAAAGAATTACGTACAGGAACTTGTGGATATAATAAGATCAGGCCTTCCGGAAAATGAACTTGTGGACAGGATATCGGATTATCATGATAATGATATTGCCGATGCGCTCACAAAGCTTGATAAAGAAGAACGTGTCAAAGTATATTATGCGATGGGTGCGGAACGCATGGCTGAGATTTTTGCATATCTCGATGACGCAGAGGATTACCTGAGAGAACTCCCGATGGAGAGCGTGGCCAGGGTGATTTCCGAAATGGACTCGGATGATGCTGTCGATGTCCTTGAAGACATGGATGACACGACAAGGCACAGAATAGTCGAAATGCTTGATGAAGATGCCGGGGATGACGTAAGGCTCCTGCTCTCATATGATGACGATGAAATCGGTAGCTGCATGACTACGAATTTTATCGTTATCCATAACAATCTTACGATCAGGCAGGCCATGCACGAACTGGTAAAACAGGCCGGTGACAATGACAATATTTCAACAATATATGTAATAGATGATAATGATAAATTTTACGGGGCAATCGATTTAAAAGATCTCATAGTTGCCAGAGAGAATGATAATCTTGAGGACTTGATAAGCCGTTCGTATCCGTATGTGAGAACGCGCGAGAAGATAAGCGAATGTATCGAAGAACTCAAGGATTATGCGGAGGATTCCATCCCGGTACTTCTTGAAAACGGTAAGATTGCCGGTATCATAACCGCACAGGATATCGTCGAAGCGGTCGATGATGAGATGGGTGAGGATTATGCAAAGCTTGCCGGCCTTACTTCCGAAGAGGATCTTAACGAACCGACACTCTTAAGTATGAAAAAAAGACTTCCGTGGCTCATAATACTTCTTTTTCTCGGAATGGGAGTATCGTCCGTCGTGGGAATATTCGAGGAAGTTGTGGCAGTGCTTCCGGTAGTGATGTGTTTCCAGTCACTCATACTTGATATGGCAGGCAATGTCGGAACGCAGTCACTTGCCGTCACAATCCGCGTCCTCATGGACGAGAATCTGACGGTGGCCCAGAAATTAAAGCTCGTGGTCAAAGAAATGAAGACGGGATTTTTAAACGGCGTGTGTCTTGCTGTCATGTCATTTCTGTTCCTTGGACTATATATACATTTTTTCAGAAAATATGATATAGGACATTCATTCCTTATCGCGGCCTGCGTAGGAGTATCGCTTATCGTTGCGATGGTGATATCAAGCCTTGTTGGAACGGTCATACCTATATTTTTCAAGAAAATCAAGGTCGACCCGGCGGTCGCATCCGGTCCGCTCATCACAACGGTCAATGACCTGGTGGCTGTTGTGGTATATTACGGCCTGACATGGATTTTTCTTATAAATATGCTTCATATTGCGTAAAAAACGCCGATATATCATATATAAAATGTGGTATGGAGGCATCAATGAAAATAAATGCGAGCGACAGCTATTATAATAATCTGAATGACAATGACCGCTATAATCAGGCGATAGTGGTATCGGGGGAGGTTAAGCAGACTCCTGCAATGGGAATGGATATCCTTGAATTGTCACAGAGCGCCATAGAGATAAACACCAGGAAAAAAGATTCCTCATCCGATAATGCCAAGAAAATGGCTAAGGCCCTTGAGATTGCGAGAAGGATAGCCAAAGGCGGACATGTACCGCGCAAGGATGAAAGTTTTCTCATAGAATATAATGCCGAACTGTATTTCATGGCTAAGCAGCAGGCCATGGAGGCTAAAAAGCATGAAAAATATGATTCCGTGGACAAGGACGGAAGATTCAGGACGGCGGAAAGCACAGCTGCCGACGTAACAATATCGGCAGATGCTCCGGCGGAAGACGGTGGAGAAAGCGCGGAAGAATAGTTATTTTTCCGCCCATTCAAGCATGCGGTTAAGCCCCTTCTTGCTGCCTGATATAAAAAGAATATCGCCGTCCCTGAATTTATAATCCGGGTCGACATTATCTATAACGGAACCTTTATTTTCGATAGCGATGATATTGGTTCCGAATTCTTTACGCAGATTGACATCACGGACAGCCATGCCGATGATTTTATCGGGTACATTTAATTTGCTGATGCTTATTTTTTCGCTGAGTTGCACAAAGTCAAGAATTTTGGAAGTCTCAAGCCTGTGTGCGAGGCGGATTGCCATATCACGTTCAGGGTAAACGACCTCGGCACCGAGTTTCTCCAAGATTTCGCCGTGTTCAATGCTTGTCGCCTTGGAGATGACGGCAGGGACACCGAGGCTTACCAGATTAAGGGTGGTAAGGATTGATGTGTCCATATGGGAACCGGTGCATACAATCGCTATATCGCAATTCTGGATGCCTGTTTCAGCCAGCGATTTCTTGTCAAGATTATGAACGACATATGCATTGTCAGTGTAATCGCGCAGTTCGCGCACCTTCTCTTCATCACGGTCAAGTACCATTATATCCGCATCGGCGGTCGCAAGCTCTATTGCAAGTGCATAACCGAAGCGGCCAAGACCGATTATTCCGTATGTCTTTTTTGCATTTTTGTTCTTATACATATCAAATCTCCTTAAATTATCCTATTGAAATATTGCCGTCAGGGAAGCTTACGCGTTCACCCTTGTCAAAATACCACAAGTTTGCGATTGTAAGCGGTCCGAGCCTGCCGATGTACATTATAATAATTGATAATATTTTGCTTCCGGTTGTGAGAGAACCGGTAATTCCGGTTGAAAGTCCGGTGGTTCCGAATGCACTTGTAATCTCAAAAAGTATGTCCGACATGTCGATTCCGGGTTCGAGTGCAGACATTACGAAAGAGCCTGTAAGCACGATTGTAAGCCCCATAAGCAATATGACGGAGGCTTTGCGGAAGGCATTGACCGGAACCGAATAACGGAAGGCTTTTTCGGAACGGTTGGTGGCAGCTGACTTAATTCCCTGGAGCAGTACGAAAAATGTTGTGGTCTTAATACCGCCGCCGGTCGATCCGGGTGATGCACCGATAAACATCAGAACGATCATGACTATCCTTCCGGCATTGGTGAATTTCCCGAGCGGGTAAGTGTAGAAACCTGCCGTCCTGGCCGATACACTCTGGAAAAAAGCGCCGAGTACGCTTATATTCTCGGTGAGCATAAGTAGAAGTGCACCCGCTATGATCAAACCGGCACTCATGGAAAGCACGACCTTGGTGTGCATGGAGAATCTGCGCCAGCAAAATTTCTTATCGATAACTTCCCTTATAAGAAGAAAACCGATTCCGCCGAATATTATCAATAATATTGTGATTATGTTAAAATACACATTATCCTGGTATCCCGAAAGACTGCGTCCTCCGCCAAGGATATCAATACCGGAATTGTTAAATGCTGCTATTGAGTGAAAAAAGCTTAATCCAATGGCTCTTGCCGGCGGATAATCCCGTATAAACACAAAGAAAGTTAAAACCGCTCCCGCAGCTTCAAATGCAAGAGTTGTTAAAAATACGCTCTGGACAAACTTCACAACTCCTTTGCCCGAATCAAGGTTCATGGCATCCTTTATTATGGCACGTCCCTTTAAATTGACTTTTTTACGCATCGCAAGAATGACGCCGGCACCTACGGATGTTACACCCAGGCCTCCGATCTGGATCAGAAGTCCCAGTATAAATTGTCCCACGGTGCTGAAAGTATCGCCCGCTTCAATTGAAAGCAGACCGGTAACACAGACCGCACTGGTCGATGTGTAAAGCGCATCAATGTAGTGAAGTGAACCGGGATTCTTAAGGCTTACCGGCAGCATAAGAAGTCCCGAACCTATAAAAATAATGGCTATAAATCCGATCGCGACAATACGCGCAGATGAAAGCCGCTTGAATATTCTCTGTAACATAGTAACCTCTTTTATTCAGATATATATGAACATCATTATAGCATATCCGGGCCAAAAGTCTATTGTATAAATAATTATTGTTGGAAGTTATTGTTGAAAGTGCAATAATGTGGTAATCTGTAATTGCACGGGGAGTGACGCGGAGGTGTAATATATGGCAGATGTATATGTTGCTGATGATAGCAGATATGATAAGATGAAGTATAACAGAGTAGGAAACAGCGGACTTAAATTTCCGGCAGTTTCACTTGGTTTGTGGCATAATTTCGGATCCAAGGATAATTATGATAATATGAAAGCCATGTTAAGAACTGCATTTAACAACGGAATAACACAGTTTGACCTTGCGAATAATTACGGCCCGGTATACGGAAGCGCAGAGGCGAATGCAGGAAGACTTCTTGCAGAGGATTTTAAGCCATACAGGGATGAGCTTGTAATAACTACCAAGGCAGGTTTTGATATGTGGCCGGGTCCGTACGGTGACTACGGAAGCCGTAAATATCTTATGGCAAGTATCGACCAGAGCCTTAAGAGACTGGGCCTTGATTATGTGGATATTTTTTACCATCACAGGATGGATACGGAGACACCGCTTGAGGAGACAATGGGAGCGCTCGCAGATATTGTAAGGAGCGGCAAGGCATTGTATGCGGGCGTATCTAATTACAATGAAGAGTATACGCGCAAGGCATCGGAGATTCTTAAGAGCCTTCATTGTCCGTTTATAGTAAATCAGCGCAGATATTCTATTTTTGACAGGGAAATTGAGCACGACGGTGTCAAATATTTCTGCAAGGAGAACGGAATAGGCATTATCGCATTCAGTCCGCTTGCACAAGGGTTATTGACCGATAAATACATGAACGGCATACCGGAAGATTCCAGAATCAAGCGTGACGGAAGATTTCTTAAACCGGAGGCCATAAGCGAGGCATATATATCCAAGGTAAAAGCACTTAACAGGATTGCGGCGGACAGAGGACAGACACTTGCCCAGATGGCACTTTCGTGGATTCTGAAGGATGAAGATGTATGCTCGGTTCTTGTCGGAGCGTCAAGCCCGAAGCAGATCGAGGAGGATGCGAAGATAGTCGGACATACTGAATTCCAAGCTGCCGAACTTGAGCAGATTAATGAAATTGTTCATAATTAAATACTTTACAAAACAATCTCCGTCTGTTATATTCCTAATATACAAAAAGGGAGTAGTTGCATGCGTTTACCCGCATGTTCCGGCTATCGTCAGTACGTTCCTCTAACAGGAGCCGGTTGCCGGAGAACGAAACTGTCGTTAAACGAGACTTTTTGTGTGCATTTTTTTGGTGCGCACAAAAGGTCTCTTTTTTATTATATTCTGAAAGGAGAATGGCTATGAAAGAAGCATATCTTATGAGCAAGGAGGAAGTTTTTCGGGAATATGGCGATGAACGTGGCCTTACATCGGCGCGGGTATCCGAAAAAACAGAACAATACGGAAAGAACGAACTTACCGGGCAGAAGGAAAAAAGCATAATGATGGTTTTTTTAAGCCAGTTCGCAGACCTGCTGGTAATTATTCTTATCGTGGCAGCCGTGATTTCCATGATTTCAGGTAATGTCGAAAGTACGATTGTTATTTTTGCCGTAATAATCCTGAATGCATTACTCGGGACAATACAGTATGTCAAGGCCCGTAAATCACTTGATTCGCTTAAAAAACTCTCCGCGCCGAAGGCTAAGGTTTTAAGAGATGGCGCAGTAACGCAGATAGCCTCGGCAGATCTCGTTCCGGGCGATGTGCTGATGCTTGAAGCGGGCGATATGGTTTCTGCCGATGCAAGAATTATCAGAAATTATTCATTGCAGGTTAATGAAAGCTCGCTTACCGGCGAATCTGCCAACGTCGATAAAAAAGATTGTGATATTTTTGACAATACGGCACTGGCCGACCGTGTAAACATGGTATATTCCGGAAGTCTTGTAACATACGGAAGGGCTGTGACAGTGGTCACCGGAACCGGCATGAATACGGAAATAGGCAAAATAGCAGGACTTATGAATAATACGGGAGAACGCAAAACCCCGTTGCAGAAGAGTCTTGACAATTTCAGTAAGAAGCTCGCCATAGTGATCATGGTGATAAGCGTTATTGTTTTTGCATTGAGATTGATCCAGAAACAGCCTGTGCTTGACTCTCTTATGTTTGCCGTGGCACTTGCCGTTGCTGCAATTCCCGAGGCACTCGGTTCGATCGTTACAATAGTACAGGCCATGGGAACCAAAAAAATGGCTGCCGACAATGCAATCATAAAGGAACTTAAAGCGGTCGAAAGTCTTGGCTGCGTCTCAGTAATATGTTCCGATAAGACCGGCACACTCACACAGAACAAGATGACAGTGCAGGATGTATACATTGACGGTCACTGCATCAATCCGGAGGAAATAGATATTCATGAGCGTCTGCACAGATATCTTCTGTATGCGGCGATTCTTGACAATGATTCTTCCATTGCATCCGGCGGCGAAATCGGAGATCCTACGGAAACCTGTCTTCTCACAATGGCACGAAGAGCCGGTTTAAGTGCTGCCGGAATTTCGGAGGAAGATATAAGGGAGATGATGCCTCGTATTGAAGAAATTCCTTTTGATTCCGACCGCAAACTTATGAGTGCTAAATATTATATTCACGGCATTCCTACAATTCTCACCAAAGGTGCGGTTGACGTTCTTCTGGACAGAACCGATTCAATAGCGGATGTCTGTGGTGTGAGAACTTTTACGCCTGCCGACCGTGACAAGATACTGGCGCAGAATATGGCTTTTTCGGAGAACGGACTCAGAGTGCTGGCATTTGCATATAAAGAATGCAAGCCTGACAGCAGGCTCACACACGAAGAAGAGAATGGATACACGTTCATCGGCCTTGTATCAATGGTGGATCCGCCGCGTCCTGAATCTGTCAGGGCTGTTGCGGATGCGATAGGTGCCGGAATAAAACCGGTAATGATAACCGGGGATCATAAGGTGACTGCAACGGCTATTGCGAAGCAGATCGGAATTTATCATGACGGAGATATGGCTCTTACGGGCCAGGAACTTGACGCACTTACTGATGAAGAACTTGACAACAGTCTTGAAAAAATAAGCGTGTATGCCAGAGTTTCACCGGAAAATAAAATAAGAATCGTGGATGCATGGCAGCGCAAGGGCAGCATTACTGCCATGACCGGTGACGGTGTCAATGACGCGCCGGCACTTAAAAAAGCTGATATCGGCGTCGCAATGGGAATAACCGGCACGGAGGTTTCCAAAGATGCAGCTGCAATGGTTCTCGCAGATGATAATTTCGCAACCATAATAAAGGCAGTTCTCAACGGCCGCAACATATACCGGAATATCCTGAATGCAATACTTTTTCTGCTTTCAGGCAACCTGGCTGCAATAATCGCGGTGCTTTACTGTTCGATCGCAGCGCTTAACACGCCGTTTGAACCTGTACATTTGTTGTTTATCAATCTTCTTACTGACTCACTTCCGGCGCTTGCAATTGGCATGGAACCATCAGACAGGACGCTTCTTAAGAATAAGCCGAGAAACCCGAAATCCGGAATCCTTTCCGGCCCGTTCTCGCTCAAACTTGTTCTGTACGGTGTGCTGATATCGGTAGCAACAATGTTCTCATTCTACGTCGGCCTGCAAACCGGCCCTGCGACCGCGACAACCATGGCATTTGCAACCCTGACGCTTTCGCGTCTCTTCCATGGCTTCAACTGCAGAAGTGACCTGCCGTTATACAAAATCGGCCTCTTCACGAACCGTTACACCATAGGCGCGTTCCTGCTGGGAACAGCCTTGCTTGCCCTTGTCCTGTTTGCACCATTCATGGAAAAATTATTCCTTGTGCAGCCGCTTGACGCAGTGCAGCTTGCGGTAATAGCTGTTGCAGCGCTGGTACCGACACTCATTGTCCAGCTTGTAAAAACTATCCTCTGTATCCGTCACCGCGCGCAAAAATAATCCCGCGCGGGTACCGGAGGAGATTATCGCCGAGTGAACCTAATTCTCGGACGGTTCCGAGGAGTATAACTGATTTTTGATGGCAAGCATGCGCATATCAGTCTGTGAAATGATGTCGGCACATTCCTTTAACTGTGCCGACAATTCATCGGCATTGGGAACGTCATGCTTGTATTTAAGCTGATGGTCAACACTTGACCAGAAATCCATTGCGATGGTCCGGATCTGAACCTCGACACGCATCGGCTTCTTCTGATTGGAGAAGAACACCGGAACCTCCAGGATAAGGTGAAGGCTGCGGTAGCCGTTGGGCTTCGGATTTTCTATGTAATCTTTTTTCTTGATTAAAGTGATGTCATCCTGGCTGAGAAGCATATCTGCAACAGAATATATGTCATCGATGAACGGACAGATTACCCTGATGCCGGCCACGTCATTGAGGCTGCGTTCAATGGACTCGACATTGACAGGCTCGCCGTATCGCTTAAGCTTGTCCACTATGCTGAGCGGCCTTTTGATACGTGACTCGATGAATTCAATAGGATTACGGCTGTTGCGGATGCTGAGTTCATCGTTGAGAACCTCAAGCTTGGTGCGCACCTCGCGGATGGCACAGTTATACATCATCATAAGTTCCCGGAACTGAATAGCCTGATTTACGAAATAATTGTCGGAATCCGGTACAAAATTCAGTTCATCAAGAACATTGTCTAATTCTTTTGTCATATTTAATTACCCACCGTTTCATAAAATATAATTACCTTCACCAATATTATAACAGATTGCAGGCATTGTTGCAATCAGACAAGTTGGGAGTAATGTTGGATTAATAAAATAAAGAATGTATAAAAACTATTGCCAAGTACGAAGAGTGATGTATATAATTAAATATTAAACAGAACTTTTTTTTGACAGGAGTATTTAAAGATGAAGAAATGTTCAGGCTGTGGTAAATATTTTGATGATAAATATGATGTGTGTCCATCCTGCGGACAGATTTGTCCGGTTGTTAATGTGGTGGACCTCACGAAAGTAAAAAGATATCATTTTAATTTTATACATAATAAGAAAATATGGATAACACTGGCGGCTGTCATTGCGGTTGCAGTGATGGTAGTGATATGTATTGCTGTACATAGAAAACCCGACGAAGCAGAGATAATCAGGGCAGAGGATGAGGATATGGTGGAAATGCCAGACTTATCGGGACTTACATATGATGAAGCATATTCGCTGTGCCGTATGCAGCTTTTGTATGTGGAAATAAAAGGAATAATTTATGATACCCAAAAAGCGCCGGGAGTGATTGCAGCCCAGTCAGCAGAAGCCGGAAGCGATATTGCAGCCGGAAGTGTAATTTACGTTAATATGAGCGGCATAAAAGAAATAGAAAAAGGATATGTTCCGGATGTCATGTATATGAGTCTGGACGATGCCAAACAGGTATTGTCTGAATCGGGTCTGCAGATTGATGTCCGATATGAATTCAGCGACAGTGTTGCAAAAGGATATGTGACATCGCAGATGCCGGCTGCTAAAGACAAATGCAAAGATGGCGATAAAGTTACGATAACAGTGAGCGGAGAGGATAAATGATATGGATAAAATGGATGTTCTTAGTGCAGGAACAGTCCTGCATGACTGCTATGAAATAGAAGAATGTATATGCCGGACACGATTTTCCGCAGTTTATCGTGTATATGATAAGTACCTTGATAAGATATTTGCGGTCAAAGAATATTTTCCAGGTGACAGATGCCTGAGGGATAAGGATGGAATAACGGTTGCACCATATCTGGGAGAAGCAGGCAGACTATATGCGGATGGACTTAAAGCTTTTATAGACGATACGGCCGATGCGATGAAGATAAAAGACTGTTCCAATCTTGTTAAGATATACAATATTTTTGAGGAAAATAATACCGCGTACAGCGTGATGGAATATATAGAAGGAAAGACCCTCGGTGAAATACTTAAGAAAGAGATATATACATATCCGAAGGCGATGGCATTAATGCGTCCTGTAATGAAAGCACTTTCACTTCTGCATGCGGACGGACTTGTGCATCGTAATGTGGCGCCGGACAATATAATAATCAGACCGGACGGACAACCGGTCCTTATTGACAGCGGGTCATATCATTATGTGGCATCGGATTCCGAAGAAAGCATGACCACGATAAACCGTGATGCGTATTCTCCGATGGAACAATATATGAAAAAAGGTACACAGGGACCATACACAGATGTATATTCATGTGCAGCGCTCATCTACAGGATGATAACGGGGACGGAAATACCTTTTGCGGCAGCATCGGGCGGAACGGCATATCTTAAGAAACCGGACAAGACAGCAAAGGGAATTGATGGGGATAGCAGCGCGGCAATAATTAATGCGCTTCATTCAAATTACAAAGAACGTACACAGACAATTGACGATTTTCTTGCACAGCTTGACGGGACAGTAAGAGTTAATGCAAAATACGAAAAAACAATGTCATGGAAACATACCGGGAACAACATATGGGTAACAGGTGTGATTGTGGTATGTATTGTAATCGTGGCAATTCTTGCAGCCGTTACAATTTCGGATATCACCCGGAACGGGAAACACGGTAACAGGGAATATATGCTTGGGAGTGGGATGACGATTGTTCCGAATGTGGTTAACCAGCAGATAGGGGATGCACTTACCATAACCAGAAAGCATCTTCTATATATGATGATAACGGATAAAGAATATTCAGCAGAAGTAGAGAAGGGCGCGGTGCTGTCACAGAATGAGACACCGGGCAGGAAAGTAAAAGCGGGAAATTATCTGGAAATTGTATATTGTGCCGGAGTCAGACAGATATATGCTGAGAACGTTATAGGAATGCCTAAGGACGAGGCAGAAAAATTGCTGAAAATCTTGGATTCAAGGTAAAGTTTGAAGATGTTAAAAGCATGGCAAAGCCGGGGTATGTGGCTACACAAAGTATCCGGCCGGAAGAGGCGGCCGCACAGGGAAGTGTTATTGTTCTGGGAATTTCCAAGGGACGCGATGACATAGATGAAAACGTGATGACAACGGTACCGCAACTTACAGGTATAACGCTTGAAGAAGCGGAACGTTTATGCGAAGATGCCAAACTGTATTATATTATAGTGAAACACGTCAACTATGCTGAAAATCCTGACAGAATATATTCCCAGTCTTTGCAAAGCGGAAGTGAAGTGAATGAAGGAACGGTAATAGAACTTGTATATAACGACGGTCCTAAGATGAACCGTGTCCCGGATTATCAATACAAGAACATATCGGATGTCGATTCAATAACGGGAAATTTGAAGCTTGAAATAGAATATGTATACGAAAACAGTACAACTGTGGCCAAAGACAGGATTATCAGACAGAGCATGCTGGCGGGAGCACTTGTTAATGACGGGGCGCATATCACGTTATGGGTAAGCCTCGGAGTGGCTGATGTGGATGTTGATAATATTATAGACAGGCTGACGACGGCAGATGTTACATCTTCTACGAAGAAACCGGCATCTGGAAATAACAGCGGGCAGAAACCGCAGACAAAGACAACGGAAAATGCAGACGGAAGTTCTGCCCAGACAGCGACGCACAAGACTACAGATTCGTCCCAGGCAGAACCTGAGCAGACAACGCAGATACAGTATGATGACGATACAACAGAACAGAAATGGGAATTTGATTATGTGATTGGTGATGACGGTGTTACAATCAAATCAATAAAAGTAAGGAAATACTGGGAGGCCGTATTTGAAAAAGAAGAGATAAGTATCCCTTCAACGATAGACGGGCATAAGGTTGTTGCCGTTGAAGGACTGTCGACCAATGCGCAGTATGGAGATAATATCAAAATAATCAATATCCCGTCAACTGTTAAAACAATCAATACGAACAATCTTGAAGGAAGGTCAAGCCTTACAAAGATAGTTGTTGATGCACAGAATGAGGTGTACGCATCTTATGACGGTGCACTTTACAACAAGGCCCGGACCGTGTTGTATTTCGTGCCGCGTGCCATCAAAGAGGTTACGCTCGCGTCATCCCTTAAGAAGATAGACGATTCGGCATTCCGGGACTGCCGGTACATAACACGGGTCACGATTCCGGCGGCGATGACTAAATTCGATAATATCCAAGGCGGACTTTTCTACGGATGCACGAACCTTAATACCATAAATGTTGAGTCGGGAAACAAAAGGCTTTTTTCGGATAATGGTGTATTATATGAACACGCACACCTGAATAACGGACCGGGAATTAATTTTTTTGACCCCGATACATGGGAGTATTACAATACCAAGAGCAGGCTGATAATGATTCCATACGCCAAGACGAGTCTTGTTATAAGGGCTGATTGCAATTATGTGGAGTCATACAGTTGTTATTATAATTCGTTAAAACAGATAACAGTCGAAAGCGGAAACAGCTATGTGACGGTATATGATAGTGTTGTATATATGGAATTTGGCAGCGAATGGGATATACAATGCTTCCCCGGAGGCAAAAGCGAAGTGAATCTTATGGACGGAATTACAAGCGTGACCGGGGAACTGTATGGGTCGGATGCGCTGGTAAAAATCGTAATTCCCGACAGCGTAACAGCCATAGACAACTATAAATTAAGAACGTCACCGGTACTCCGCAGTATAAATATCCCCGCCGGGGTAACATCGATAGGAACCGGGGTGTTAGAAAATGCACCTAATGTAACGGCTACGGTTGTTAAGGGAACATATGGTGAAGAATGGTGTAAAAATAATAATATAAAATACATTTATGGCTGATTTTTACCAAAAGTTACAAAAAAACTTACCAAAAGTTACATTTTGCGAAAAAATCAAGATTTTATGATATGCTTTCTAAGAGGAGGCAACAGTGCCTGCGAAAGAGAAAAGTATAGGAATGGTATGGGATAGTATGGTACGTATTGCAATATGTGATGATGATGAGAAATCGCTGAATGATCTTCAATGCAGGATAAACAAAATACTGCCGAACAGAGTTACGGTAACTGCGCATAATAATCCTTTTTCGCTCGTAACATATATATGCGATGAGATGAAAGGCCGAATAGATGCGGTTTATATTAGCATCAGGCTTAAAGGGCATAACGGAATAAGGGTAGCTCAGAGCATACTTAAGGAATTTCCGGACATTAAGATTATATTTGTGTCCGATGATATTGAAAATGCAAGAGATATATTCAAGGTCAATCCGATTTATTTTATAACGAAGCCTTATAATGATGATTATCTCAGGGATTCATTGTATAAGCTGGTTTCAATGATTGATGAAGAGGAGGTGGACCTGCTGACGTTAGGGTGTGCTGACAGCAGGAAAGGACTTACAACCATAATGACCAGAAATATATATTATATTGAAAGTCAGAAAAGGGTAATTAATGTCCATTATTTTGACAGTTATGGAACATATTATTCCAAACTCGACGATATTGAAGGGCGGCTGCGTTCTAATTTTGTCAGGACACACCAGAGTTATATCGTCAATATAGATAAAGTTAAGAAAATTACTAAAGAGGGAGTTCTGCTTTACGGCGGGAAGACAATTCCGATAAGCCGTTCAAGATATAAGGCAGTAACGGAAATAATTAACAGACACCTAAGTTATATTTAAGGAGGCTAAATATGTTAGTCAAGTGTAATAACGGACATTATTATGATAAAGAGTATGATAATGAATGTCCGATATGTAAAGCTGATGCAGATTCAACAGGAAGCGTTGGAGAAATTATCTGTATTTTCGGCGAAGGTGAGGGCATAAAATACCCGCTTCATGAGGGGGCAAACAGAATTGGTACAGGGTACCAGATGGACATATGTCTTGCTGATGATATGCAAATAACGCGTGACAATCACTGCTCAATAGTATATGATGTAAATAAGCATAAGTTCACGATAGTACCGACAGCTGGTTCACTCACATATGTGAATGATGTGCTGCTTAAGCAGCCGAGATTGCTGTATGAGAAAGATGTATTTCGAATAGGACGAAGTAATTATAAGCTGGTTAAGAAGAAAAACTGATAACCGGAGGGAAAATATGAGGATTGTTAAATGCGATTCAGGACATTATTACGATGCCGACGTATACAAAGAATGTCCGCATTGCACCGGTAAAGCTGACTATAAAGACATAATCACATCACCAATCAAGAACGGTGGTATAGACTTAAAAGCAGATGATATATCCGCAGACAGACTGAATTATGAGCATAAATTTTAGGGGGGGGGTAGAAGAAAGGAATATCCTGGAATGCCTGTAAATAACGCGTTTGTAGGGCGAGTTGAAGGAATCAGGGGCATTTATGCGGGAGCTGTAATCGATATGCAGCCGGATGAAGTTATTACAATAGGACAGTCGCCTTATGAAGCGAATATTGTATTGTCATCACCTGAAGTGAGCAGAATACATTGCACGATAAGATATGACGCAAAGGCGGGCCAGTATATTGTTGAGGACAAGTCATCCAACGGTACTTTTTTAGGTAACGGAACCAGACTTGCTAAGGATACACAGACCAGACTTCCCGGCGGAACGATAATATATATATCGGATATAGAAAATGGTTTTAAATTAATATAGCAACAGAGCCTGATGAAGGAACATCATCAGGCTTATTGTGGTTTAATGAAACAGGAGATAATGATATGGACTGCTGTCTTGATAAAGGAACCATCCTTAATGCTGTATATGAGATAACGGATATACTCGGCATGGGAGGTTATGGAATAACATATAAAGTAATCGACAGGAATACGGACAGGATACTTGCGGTCAAAGAGTATTTCCCGGCACATATGGTATGCAGGGATCGCCAGAACAATGATGTCGTGCTGTATGACGAGTCACTTAAGATGCAATACAGGAAGAATATTGAGGGATTTCTTGCGGAAGCACGCAATATGGCCAGGTTTAACAATCATCCCAATATAACGCATGTATATGAATTTTTTGAGATGAACAATACGGCATATTATGTGATGGAGTATATAGACGGAACCAGCCTTAAAGAATACATAGATGATTTCAAACAGAATAACCAGTTCATTCAGACCGAAGACGCAGTCCGGATAATTACCGATGTGCTTAACGGTCTTGAAGTGCTTCATTCAGCCGGAATTGTCCACAGGGACATAAAGCCGGCCAATATTTATGTTGGAAGGGACGGAGTGGTACGCCTGCTTGATTTTGGACTTGCCCGCAAATCCGGAAAAACAGAAAGCGATGCGATAGAACTGACACAGGGATATGCGCCGCCGGAACAATATTACGGAGATACGGTAAGGCCGTGTTCGGACATATATGCTGTCGGAGCGGTTTTCTATGAAATGCTTACACTCATCCGGCCGGATGCAGCCACGGACAGGATGATAGATGACTCACTTCCCAGACCAAGTGATATCAATGCTGATATCCCGGATAATATCAGCAGACTTATTATGCGGGCATTGGCTCTGAAACCGCAGCTGAGGTTGCGCTCGGCGAGGGCAATGAAAAAATACCTTATATCCGGAACTATGCTTAACAACGTGCATCAGGCGGAAAAGGCGGCACGCCGTAAAAGAACAGCAGCTTATATCGCTGCAGCGGCAGCAGCTGTCTGTGCAATAGGTACGGTAATAATACTTAATACGGTCAGGAAGAATAATATAATACAAGCGGGAGAGCTTGATATATGGCTTCCGGATGACATATATTCGGAGGATACGGTAAACGCTATGCTTTCCGTTTTTGAGGAAGAATATCCGCAGATATCGGTCCGGATGAAGATAATTGATGAATCCGAATATGCGGCGAAGATAACGGAGGCTTTCGCATACGGAAACGGACCGGATATATATGATGCGGTACCGCTTGACGGCAAGGATGACCGGAACCGTAAAAACATTGCTTCCCTTGAGGAAAGATTAGACGGAGAAGATTATGCGGTTTTTATGGATGAATATCTCGAAGAAAATATTCTGCCGGTAACATTTTCTGCTAAGATAATATATTATAATACGTCAGAGCAGACGGACGAACCCCGATATACTGACAGTCTTGAAGATTTCGTGGACGGTAAAGCGGATTACTATATGGGAACAACCGACGATTACAGCCATATTCAGAAAGAAATGGCCGGCAGATATGCGATTAAGGAAAACGACGCCGGTGAAGACAGTATCATGATCAGGAGCGGCTTATGTATTAACGGTAAATGCAGTTACGAGACCGGAAGGGCGGCACTGGAAGTTTTGTATTATATGACAGGGGAAAACGCCCAGATGGAATTATGCATTAATGCGGGAAAGGGACTATCCGTAAACAATAAAATAATGGATACTTATAAAACGATTAATGTTGAGATGTCAGATCTTAAGATGGGAGGCAGCAGATGAGAAGATTAAAGAGAAATATTGGGTTAGTGCTTGCTTTGCTTGTTTTTTTGACCGGCGTTAAGCCTGTTCCGGCCGGGGCTGCTGCAAAAGGCAGTGATATATCAGCCGGGGATTTGCCCGGAAGCCAGATTTATGCAACGATATCCGGTAATAATTACGGAATATGCATTATGGGCGGCTTAAAAGGTGAATTTACCGTGCCCGAGAAATATGACGGAAAAACAATCAATACTATAGAAATCCGTGACTGTGATGGACTTACAGGTGTGACGGCCGGAGAAAACATTAAAAATCTTATAATCAGAAATTGTGATTCGGTTAATACGCTTACACTTCCGGCAAGTCTTGAGGAAATAACAATTGATTCCTGCCATGCATTGAGAAAGGTAACAATAGACAAAAATAATAAAAAACTTGCATCCGTATACAATTCCGTCTATTCAAAAGATTACCGCACTTTATATTATTATGCGGGCATAGATGATACCGAAATCAACATACAGGAAGGGTTATACGAAATAGGTTTCTATGCGTTTAATTCATGCAATAATGTAACAAAGATAACAATTCCGGCATCGGTATATGATATTGGAGAGTTTGCTTTTTGCGGCCTTGACAAGCTGAAAACAATAGAGGTGGCTGATGGGAACCGGAAATACAGTATACATAACGGCGATTTGTACTGCAACAGCACACTTATGAGATGCCTGCAGAGCGGCCGGATTAAGCTTTGGGAGGGCACGAAATACATCCAGAAGGAAGCTTTTGATGAATGCCGGGATGTTGAAAGCATAGATATGCCGGATATAAGTGGATGCAAAGCCGTAAAAGCGGGAGAGGTCTGTGATGTATCATGGACAAGGGGCAGACAGTATAATTTTTTCCTGATATCGGATAAGCAGCAGTTTTATACGGTTTCAAAGGAAGACGAGAATTATTTTATTCTTTATGATGGAAGCACACAGACGGATAGTGAGATACAGAATGTCAGCCGTCTTATTCCCAAGGGCAGGGTAAGATATTTCGGAGTGCAGCCTGTCGAGGACAGGTATGACAGCAGGGTGACAGTGTCGTTTGATGTGTCACCGGTTGTCAGGCTTAATGAGAAACAAAGCGTAAATATAAATGATGTACCGGGCGCATTGTATGAATTCACACCGGATGCGACGGGAAATTATATTATGAGATATGATTATTACGGCGATTACACAGTGTATGATGAGCATTTAAACAAGCTGTACGAGGACGGTGCTGCCTGTAACCTTGATTTATATGATACAATGTGCTACGGAAAAACATATCGTTTTACTGCCGGCAGAAAATATTATTTTTTTATCGGTGAATATACAAGTGTAAATAATATTATGGTTGCCCATGACGACAAGGTGGAGAAAATTTCTGTCTGTAATGCACCGGACAGGGAATATTATATCGGAGAGACCCAAATCGCCCTGACGGGATTAAGAATCAGAGTGCTTTTTGAGGATGGAACCACCCGGGAATTTACTTATGACAGAAGCTGGGACTGCTACCGGGACGATACTGACCATAAAAGAGCGATATATGTTGAGTGGTACAGCGATACAATCAAGGAAGAAGCTAATTATGTAAATATCGTCTGCTACGGCGAAAGAATCTCATATGAAGTACCTGTGGTATCACATACCATAATGAATAGCGGCTGCTGGAGATATTACGAGAGTTACGGCAACACCGCCGAAATAGCGGGCTGTGATGTACAAAACGATACTATAGAGATACCGGAAATGATAGACGGCAGGAAGGTCACATCAATAAGCAGGGATGCATTTATCGATAATCATAAAATCCGCAGGGTAATTCTTCCCGAAAGCATTGAGAGGATCAATATGTATGCATTTTCCGGCTGTGATAAGCTTAAGGAAATCAATTTTCCGGCCGGACTTGATACAATAGACTCGGAAGCATTCAGCGGCTGTGCCCTTACAGAGGTGACATTGCCGGAGAATGTTTTTTGCGGCATGTCCGTATTTAAAAACTGTACATCACTTCGTAAGGTAACACTGCCGGAAGGAATGACGGAAATTCCCTATGAAATGTTCATGGGGTGCGTCTCACTTAAACACCTTAACATACCGGCATCGGTGCGGGAAGTGATGTCCGGAGCGTTCGCATATTGCAAAAGTCTTACCGATATAGATGTACAAAGTGATATTTTTACATATAAGGGAGGCTCATTATATCTGAAAAGTGAAAGCGGCGATTGGCTGATTATGTATAATCCTGCCGCCACAACAATTGATATAAGCGATGAAAGCCGGATAGATCGTTATGCGCTCACAAGCGTGGGATATACGCAGGATATACATTTTCCGGCAGATCATCCAGACTTTGATGAAGTGAAACTTAACGTGCCGTACAAAGGAGCTTACGGAGTGTATGGTGAGGACAATGAAATCCTGTTCAGGGCGCCTCACACCGGAATATACAGGATTCATATGGAATGTGACAGTGATGATGAATTATTTGATTATGATCCGGTAACACCGCTTTTTATCGATGAATCAACAGGCGACGGATATATTTATCTGGACAAGAACGAACTCTATGTGATCGAACATTATATCCGCTGCCAGGATAAAGAAAAAATTCCGTTTACAGTGACAGTAACCGATGTGAGTGAGGGAGTCTTCCGGGATAAACTCAGGTACCGCGTGACTGAAGACAGCCTTGTTTTTTACGGATTCGGGTCAATCAGGGACGGTCTGCCCGAAATATTCAATAAAGCCTCCAAAATAGTATTTGAAAACGGTACCGGCGGGATATCGGGAGATATGCATCTGGATAAATCAAGGCTGAAAGAGCTTGAATTTGGCGGAGTGTCATCACAGTATATCAGTATAACCGATTTTGATCCGTATTCGGAAAATTATACCGAAAGAAAAGACGAAATCACACTGCGCGGACCTGTCGGAGGTAATGCGGAAAGTTATGCCACAGAGAATGGACTTAATTTTTCACCGACTGACAAAATCAATATACACGATGCCGATGTTAAGGCAAAATATGTGTATTATATTGAAAGCGGTGTGGTCCATCCGGATATAAGTATAACATACAACAATACGAAACTGATTGAAAATGTTGATTATACAGTTGATAACATTGATACATCTTCTATGACGGGATACTACCATTTGTGCGCTTACGGAATTGGCAGTTACATGGGAGAAATTGGCTTCCCTGTCATAATACAGCCCAAAGACCCGGTTCTTAAGGCTGCAGAGAATACAGCCAAAGGTATTAATGTCAGGTGGAATCCGGTCGGACAGGCAACGGGTTATATAATTTACAGAAAATCGCCGGGTAAAAGCTGGAAGCGTATCTGCGTTACAGATTCGGGACAAACCACACAGTTTCTCGACACCGCCGTAACAAACGGCGTAACATATACATATACGGCACGCGCAATGTATGGGAATATAACCGGTGACTGGAGTTCTACGGCTGTAATTACAAGACTGGGATACCCGGAAGTTAAATCGCTGTCCAATATAACATCGGGTATTGAAGTGAAATGGAGCCGTACGGCCGGTGCCGGAGGATATATATTGTATCGCAAAACGTCGGGCGGCACTTATGCAAGAATTGCCAACATTAAGCATGGCAATGTGACATCGTACATTGACCGCACGGCTAAGGCCGGGATATCGTATACATATACCGTAAGAGCATATTCAGGCACATCAATGAGCGGTTGGCGTAATCCGGGGACGATACTGCGCCTGGCCGACCCGACGGTGCAGTCTGCATTAAATGCTACAGGAGGAACACAGATTAAATGGAGCCGTTCTGCCGGTGCCGGAGGATATATTGTTTACCGCAGAAACAAGGGCGGAACCTGGAAACGTATTGCATATATCAATGGTCAAAATGTATTATCTTATACTGATAAAAGCGCTAAAGCCGGAGTCACATACGATTATACGGTCAGGGCATTTAAAGGCAGCCTGTTAAGCGACTGGCATAATTATAAGACAATAAGACGCCTTAACAATCCGACGCTTAAGTCAGTGACTACGTCACGATATGGAATAAATATCAGGTGGAATAAAAGTCCTTATGCAACAGGATACATCATATATCGTAAAACCGGAAAGGGCAGCTGGACCCGTATTGCCAAAATAAATAATGCAAGTGCAACCGGCTTTACTGATACCACTGCTGCCAAGGGTGTCAAATACACTTATACAATCCGGTCGTATTCAGGCAGTTATTTAAGTTACTGGAATTCGGTAAGGAGTGCCGTAAGGTAAAACGCTGCCGTGCTTTTTCTTGTTTTGGGCAGAAAATAGTGCTATACTACACATAAACACAAGAAAACGGAAGGATTAAACAGATATGTATACAATGAATAGCCATGTCAGATATAGCGAAGCAGACCACAATGGACTGATCACTCCTGATGCGCTTATTAATTATTTCCAGGATTGTACGATGGTTCATTCGGAACTGTGCGGACGAGGTGTGACCAACGCGTCCAAAGCGGAGGGATACTGGTTTCTCGCATCATGGCAGGCGGATATTATAAGAACACCGAAATTGTTTGAAAATATTAATATAACGACGATACCGTATGAGTTCAAGGGATTTTTCGGAAGCCGTAATTTCCTGATAACAACAGATGATGGGGAAGAACTTGTAAAAGCCAATTCGGTATGGATATATCTTGATTCACACACACATTCACCGGCGAGGATTCCGAAGGAAGAAGGCGCTGCATATGGCGAAATAGGCCCGAAGCTTGATATGGAATACCTTCCGCGCAAGATTAAAGTGACTGACGAACTGACGCCTTATGCGCCCGTACCGGTAGACATCCAGCAGATTGATACGAATGAGCATGTTAATAACTGCGAATACATAAGGACTTTCATGAGTGCAACCGGCGCAGTTGACATGCCGCGCAGGATAAGAGCCGAATACAGGCAGGCAGCAGTCATGGGCGATATATTTCATCCGTATGTATATAAGGGTGATGCCAGGTGCATCGCGGACCTGCGTGGTGAAGACGGAACATCATATGCTGTGGTAGAATTTATTTACGAAAAGGAATAATTTATGATAGAATTAGGCAGAAAACAGGCCTTAATGGTCGTTAAAAAAACAGAGTTTGGCGTTTATCTCGGAACAGAAGACGATAAGGTGCTTCTTCCGGCCAAATATGCCGACCCGGATATTGAGGAAGGCGATTCCATGACAGTATTTGTCTACAGGGATTCGAAAGACAGGCTCATAGCCACCACACTTGAACCGCTCATAACTCTCGGCGAGGTAAAGCCTTTGAAAGTAAAACAGCTTACCAAAATCGGCGCATTTATGGACTGGGGACTTGAGAAGGATCTCCTGCTTCCGTTTAGCGAGCAGACTTCAAGGGTTGAGGAAGGAAGAACTTATCCGGTCGCGCTTTATATTGACAAGAGCGACAGACTGTGCGCCACCACAAAGATTTATCCGTACCTTAAGACAACGGACGCATACCACACAGGCGATGGCGTTAAGGGAACCGCATACGAATACATTGAGAAATTCGGTATGTTTGTCGCAATAGACAATATGTATCAGGGCCTCATTCCCAAGAAAGCGCTTTATGGCAGAATACGCATAGGCGATGAAGTCAAAGCAACGGTATCCAAGGTCCAGCCTGACGGCAAGATAGAGCTGGCGTTACGCGCTCCGGCATATCTTCAGATAGATGATGATTCACAGGCCATTTTAAAGGCACTTGAAAAGGCGGGCGGACATCTGCCGTACAATGACAGAACGGATCCCGAGATAATTAAGAATGAGTTCGAGATGAGTAAAGCGGCATTTAAGCGTGCCTGCGGACATCTTCTCAAAGAAAAATATATACAAATCACGAATTCAGGAATAGACAGAATTTGAAAGGAGAATTGATTTAATTATGTCAAAGGTAATCAGCACAGACAAGGCACCGGCAGCAATCGGACCGTATTCACAGGCAATCGAGGTTAACGGAATGGTATTCACATCAGGAGTCATCCCGGTAGACCCACAGACGGGAGTTATTCCTGCAACAATAGAGGAACAGGCCAATCAGGCTTTCTCCAATCTTAAGAACCTCATCGAGGCATCAGGTGCCACAATCGACAAGGCAATCAAGACAACCGTATTCATCAAGGAGATGAATGATTTTGGCAAAATTAACGAGATATATGCAACATATTTCAAAGAACCTTTCCCTGCACGCTCATGCGTGGAAGTAGCAAGACTTCCAAAGGACGTAATGCTTGAGGTTGAGGCAGTCGTTTCCAAATAATAATAATAATAATCACTGAGCCGTCATACCGGACAATGCGTTGCAACCGGTATGGCGGCTTTTTTTGCACCACCGCGCGGGTACAGGGAAAGATATTTCTCTCTCCGCCTGTGACACAGCTCCACCCAGGTCCCCCAACCCTATACCCGGCCAACGAATACATGAACACCCCGACATAAGCCCACTGCGGCTGTCTGCACACGCCGGAACATAATTCGCAGGAACACCCGGCCAACGAATACATAAACACCCCGACATAAGCCCACTGCGGCTGTCTGCACACGCCGGTGCTTAATCCGCCAAAGGCGGATTTTAGCATCCGCTGCGCCTGCAGCCAAGCGAGAGCGTGCCGCCAGGGGGATTATGCCGGGGTGTAGGTGCATCCGTTGCGCGTGCAGTCAAGCGAGAGCGTGCCGCCAGAGGGCTTATGCGGGGGACCATGTTATTTTGTTGAAGCTGCTTCGTATAAAGCTGTCACGATTTTTATCACCGGAGGAATAATTTCCGGGGTTTTGATTAACATATCTGTTATGTGATTGATGTCATCAACTATGCTTCCGTCAAGAGAGGGTTCCCGGATGATATGCATCTGGCAGTCCGGATTTAATGATGTTATGGGAATTCCGGTTACTTCTGATATGCGTGAAAGGAGAACATCGGACGGAATACGTCTGCCGCGTTCAATCAGACCATAATATTTGGTGCTTATGCCAATAAGCTCTGCGGCCTGTTCCTGCGTAAGACCGGAATTCAGCCTGAATTGTGTGAGATTGTATGATAAATCATTTCTAAGTGTATTCATAGCCACATAATAATTAATAAAAGTATAAATTCCCACCATCATACAGTTCCTAAAACACGAAAAATATTTACTATGAGTGAAAAATGAGATATAATCATATATAAAAAGGAGTAACAGAATGTTTAACGGAAAGATGATTGCCCGCAATGGCATTGAAATACATGAAAATGATAAGCTGCGTGCAGTTTACCTGGAAAATGAACAGTTTGGAAATGATATTATTCTTGTTGGACCGGGAGGATTTGAAGGGTATCCGGATGTGATTCTGTATCTGGAATTGAAGGAATTTATGGCCGGAAACACATATTATTCAGATTACGAGATGGTTGTTTACGGTCAAAAAGAAGAGAACATATATAATGTTCTCCTCTTTGAGGGCAATCCGCGTACGGAATGACCGCCTGCTATACGGAAACGTCAATATTGGCTCCGAGACCGGGGTTGACTGACATCTCCATCATTTTGCGAAGGCCGTCGCCTGCTGTCTCAAGGTCGTCGAGACTCATTGAGAGAACGCGGATAGATGCCTGATTAGCGACATCCGTCATTGCCATGGATGTGGAAAGTGCTGCAATATCCATATACATAAGCTCCTTTCGCATTATGATCCGGAATATTTCCGGACTTTTTTAATTATACATTATATATTTCGGCATAACAATAATTTTATTCAACAAATCGGCATATAGAACAGCACATTTCTGTCAATAATTACCGGTATGGAATGTATCGGGAGGCGATTGCGTGAAAAGATATATCAGATATCCGGTAATTATGGCCGGGGCGGCACTTATGGGATTTGCAGTAAAAAACATCTATGATCCGGCGGGGATTGTTACCGGAGGATTTGCCGGAATAGCTATAATAGCGGCCGGACTTAAGGCGGTGCCTCTGTGGGTGACCAATATGGCACTTAATGTACCGCTTTTTATTATGGCATGGCGGATGCTGGGACAAAAGATAATTGTCCGTTCGCTGATTGCGGTTGTGATATATTCGGCATCAATGGCGGTATCGCCCGAGGTTACATGGTTTGCGGAAGATATTTTCATATCGGCGGCTGTGGGAGGCCTGACTACGGGGCTTGGCATGGGACTGGTGCTTTATGCGGGAGGCACATCGGGAGGAGTTGACATGTTAGCTGCTTTAATCTGCCATTTTACACATAAAGTCAGATTGCAATGGGTGATTTTTGCGGCGGATGCGCTCATAATATGTGCCGGTGCATATGTGTTTGGCGCAGTGAATGCGGTGTATGCCGTGATTTCTGCATTTGCTGCGAGTTATGTATCCGGCAGGATAATAGGCGGTCCGGCGTCATCCCGCGCAGTTCTGATAATAAGCGGGCACAGCACCGAAATTGCCGGACAGATAATGAACACAACAGGCCGCGGCGTAACCGGAATAGATGGGACAGGGATGTATACCGGCCATGAGGGCAGACTGCTGTTGTGTATAGCATCGTCGCGTGAGATAGCGGACATAAAGGACATTATTTACAGTATAGACACGGAGGCTTTTGTGACGGTAAGCAATGTATCGGAAGTTTTGGGAGAAGGATTTGTGAAAATAAAATGATTTTGTGAAATGTGCCGACAAAACGACACCATTTTTGTGAAACTTGCTGTCAAATCTAAAAAAAAAATAAACTGGTATTGAAATTGCACAATTATAAAAAATTTTTTTGGTAATTTACAATATGGCATAAAAAGGGACAAAAGTGTATTATTAGAGTAAACAAGTGTAAATCACTTAATTATTTTCTAGGAGGAAGTTATGGCAAGTTTATCACTTAAAAATATTTGTAAGGTATATCCTAACGGATTCGTAGCCGTTAAAGATTTCAATCTTGATATCGCAGATAAGGAGTTCATCATCTTCGTTGGACCTTCAGGATGCGGTAAATCAACAACACTTCGTATGATCGCAGGTCTTGAGGAGATTACATCCGGTGAGCTCTGGATCGGAGATAAGTTAGTAAATGATGTAGAGCCTAAGGACAGAGATATCGCAATGGTATTCCAGAACTACGCTCTTTATCCTCATATGACAGTATATGACAACATGTCATTCGGTCTTAAGCTTCGTAAAGTACCTAAGGCAGAAATCGACAAGCTCGTTCATTCAGCAGCTAAGATTCTTGGCATTGAGCAGCTCCTTGATCGTAAGCCAAAGGCTCTTTCAGGTGGACAGAGACAGCGTGTTGCCATGGGTCGTGCAATCGTTCGTAATCCTAAGGTATTCCTTATGGATGAGCCTCTTTCAAACCTCGATGCAAAGCTCCGTGTTCAGATGCGTATTGAGATCCAGAAGCTTCATCAGAGACTTCAGGCAACAATCATCTATGTAACACATGACCAGACAGAGGCTATGACACTTGGTACCAGAATCGTTGTTCTTAAGGACGGCGTTATCCAGCAGGTAGATACACCTCAGAACCTCTACGATAAGCCAAACAACGTATTCGTTGCAGGATTCATCGGATCACCTCAGATGAACCTTCTTGATGCTAAGGTTGTTCAGTCAGGATCAGATGTAGTTCTTATGTTCGGAAGCAATTCAATCAAGCTTCCTGAAGCTAAGGCTAAGACACTTGTAGATGCAGGTTATGTTGATAAGACAGTTATCATGGGTATTCGTCCGGAAGATCTCTATGATACAGAGATGTTCATCAGCACAAGCCCTGACAGCGTAATCGATGTTGATATTAAGGTATACGAGCTTCTCGGTGCCGAAGTATTCCTTTACTTCGATATTGACAACGTAAGCTGTACAGCACGAGTTAATCCTCGTACAACTGCTCGTCCTGGCGATACTATCAAGCTTGCACTTGATATGACTAAGCTCCATATCTTTGATAAGGAGACAGAGCAGGTAGTTCTTCACTAATTGATGGCGGATATATTCACATTTGAAGTGGGAAATAAGAATGTGAATGAATATATATAATTTAAGGATATTAGCCGGTAAGGCTGAGGGTACATGGCTGTTAGCGTAAATGTCAGCAGATAAGAGGAAATAACGGATAAGGCGTAATATAATTACACATGAACGTTAACAACCATTCCCCGGCGGAGCCGGAGAATGGTTGTTTTTATATACAATATTAATCCTTATAAAGTGTACAAGGAAGGAGAGAGGATATTCAATCGGTACAGTGGGAGAAATATAATAAATTTTAATTTCAGGAGGATATCTTATGAGGAAATTTACAGCTTTCTTAACAACAGCAGTAATTGTGGCATGTAGTTTGATGCCATGCATGGGTTCTAATTCAGGGAAATATTCACTTAGGTATGCACAGAATGCACCGGGAGATGTAAATGTGCTGACAGCGGATTTGAATCTTGAATCGTCAGCTAAGAGCAGTGTGACAATTAAGTCAACTAAATTTACAACATACATAACAGGAGCTTCTGCTGATGCTTATTCAATATTTAATGGGAAAACATCCAAAACACAGGTTATGAACAGGGTTGGAACATACGCCATTGATTATCCTGGGATTTCGCAACCGAAAACAGGTGCCCCAGTTAAGGTACATATAGAACTTTCTGATTATGTGCCATCGCGTGGAGTAATAGCACAGGGAACGGTATCGTTGTAAGGAGTGTGATTTTATGAAAAAAGGTACTTTGGGATATTGCATTATAGCGGGTGTATTAATTATTGGATGTGCCGTGTTCTTTATAGGCCGGAAAATTAGGAACAGACAAGAGAAAACAGATACAGCAGGAATCGTCGAATCAGAAGACACACTGGTAGATATATCAGAAGCGTACGATGTAGACGAATTACTGGCATCGGATTATGACAACATCGAACTTCCATCATCACTTGATGTTGAGAAAGTGGAGGCTGTCAGCAATGTGATTCTCAAAGTACCTGATTATGAAGAACAGAATAAGAAACTAGATATAAAGTTCTTTCAGGATAATCTTCAGAAAATGGGATACAAATATGATGAACAGTATGTTATTGATGACAAAGGTAAGACATACCCATATGGAAGATACTACAATGACGAAAAATTATCTGCCTACATAGCAACAGGTTGCACAGGTTTTTTCGTAGTGGATTCAATAAATACATATGATTATGAGACAGTGGAAGAATTTTATGTGGATGCTCCGTATGAGGATGATGAACATGAAATCATTGGTGGTTCCATGAAAGTATCTGAAGCGGTTGAAATGTATGAAAAGCTTGAGACGGAATGTATAGCGGAACTGGGATATGACATACCGGTACCGAAGGTATTCAGAGTAAGGATTGTTAAAAATGAGAATCAGCAATTGAGATATGAGATGGATACACGGATGAGCTACAATGGAGTTCCTGTGATTGGGGTCGGTGACAAGTATTCAAGAAGTGGATTCGGATATGAAGTGTTAAAGGGAACTTCGTCAGGAACAGTTTCCGGAAAGAAGATTACAGACGGAATCAAAGTGTCATACTATGGATTTCCCACGGAATATGTTTCGGATACACCTATAGATAAAGTTATAAGTGTAAAGAAAGCATGCGATTTGGTTAATGTTAAACTGTCGGCATATAGGAAAAATAAACTCTTAAATGTGAAAATGGAATATCTGCCGTTTTTTGAAAAAGAAACCGACGAAGAGAATCACAGTGGCATTGAATGGACAGGACTTCAATCGGGAAATAAGTTCAGACTAAAGCCATACTGGGTATTCGTTTTTGACAGTACCACTGACAATGAAATAATAGGGCTTGTAGATTGTGTGACGGGAGAGGTAGGACTTGTATATAATCAGTGATTTTTTAAAAATTTTATTATCAAGAATTAAACAGATTATAAGTGGAACGGTGTTCTGGGCCTGCACAGGATGCGTACTGTTGTTGTGTTTTACCGCAACCGGGTATATGGATGGAAATACCAGTTATAGTGTTATTGAAACCATAATAAGAATACCGGTTTCACAGTATGCTGACATTCCGTCATTGTCGTGGAATTCGATTTTTACGGTGGGACTTTATGGATATGTGACGCTTTTTCTCCCTGCGGTTGCATCACTGCCGTATGTAATGACCGTTGTAATGGACAGGCGGAGCCATATGCTCAGAATGAGACTGATGCGTAATCAGTATGGACCGTACATAGCGGCCGAAAGTGCGGCTGCGCTGGTATCGTCGGGAATTCTGGTCACTATAGGATATGTGGCTTATGGAATAATAACATTTATGATATTTCCGCACGGAGCGGGTACGTTTACGTTTGCGGATATAGCTAAGGTTATCGGGGGCACGTTCTGGTATGGGATGGATGTGAGTGCGATGGCGTTGGTACTCAGTGCATTTGTTACCAATGAATATGTAATAGTTACGGTGCCATTTATGATTATTTATATAATTGGCGTTATTTCCAATAAAGTATTTTCTTCAACAAATATTCCGGAACAGGTAAGCCGCATTGTTATGGCTGTTTCTCCGGAAATGCTGGCAGTCATAGGCAGGGCTGCTGATAATGCGAAATATATTATCATAGTGCATGTTATATATATGGTAATATGCATTGCGCTATATTACATAATTAGAAAAAGGAGGATGGATTATGGAAACTAGTACTTTTTCCTTCAAAAAAAGTTTTAAATTCGCCTCCTCGGAATATGTTCACTGGATTACTAATCCTAAATTGATCATATTGTCGATGCTGATTGTTTTTATATATGAGTTCGATATAAGGCCGTTAGTTGATGCGGCAGCGCTTATGAATGTCAAACTGTCAATATTGGAACCGTTTGTGACAATCGGAAGCAGCGGAGTGATAATGATGATACTTCCGATAATGTACCTTGTGATAATGGCTGGATATCCGCGCTCGCAGGCAGGTGACTGGTTCTATGTAATCAGGCTCGGCAGGATCAACTGGGGTGTCGGACAGATATTGTTCGGAGTAATGACAATCATTACATATGTCACGTTTATCGCTTTATGTACGATGGTTCCGGTTTTGTGGCGGGCGGATTACAATGTGCAGTGGAGCGATGTGGCTAAGAAATATACACTGATGTTTCCTGATAAAATAGGGGATTTTACATCGGGACTTCTTCCGAAGAATCTGTACAATCAGATGCCGCTTGGCAAAGCCGTGATACATACATATCTGTTTTTTATGCTGTATCTGCTGTTATTATTGCTGGTAATGCTGGTGTTCAGCCTGGAGGGACACAGGGCGGCCGGGTTCATAACAGCGTGTGTCATCGTGGCGGCGGGAACAGCGTTATGTTCAGTCAAGTCACCGGCAATGTGGGTGTTTCCGATGGCACAGTCGGTTGTGTGGCTTCATTTTACAGAATTTTTCCGTAAGAGGATTGTGGAACTGTACGAATCATATATGTATTTCGGTGTGATCAACGCGGTACTTATCACATTGATATTACAGAGAATGTCAAAACACAGATATCTTGATGTTGAAGTGTAAGTGAGGTGAACCGAATGGATAAAGTAATAAATGTTGAGAACGCGTGTCTTACAATTAATAAAAATGTAATATTAGATAACATAGACTTTGAAGCCGGAGAAGGTGAGATAGTCGGAATAGTCGGACGCAACGGAAGCGGCAAGACAATGCTTATGAAGTGCATATGCGGATTTATTCCGCTTACCTCCGGACGTATAACGGTTGACGGCAAAGAAATAGGAAAGGATGTTGATTTTCCGGCTTCGACCGGCGTTATCATTGAAACTCCGGGTTTTGTGCCTTATTACACGGGATTTCATAATCTGAAAATATTATCTGAAATCGGAACAAGGATTCCGGACGAGCGTATTAAAGAGGCGATGAAATTAGTGGGGCTGGATCCCGGACTTAAGAGGCATGTTGGTAAATACAGCCTTGGAATGAGACAGCGGCTCGGAATTGCACAGGCGATAATGGAGGACCAGAGAATATTGATACTGGATGAACCGTTTAACGGACTGGACGCCGACGGTGTCGTAGATATCCGCAGACTGCTCCTTGAATATAAGGAACAGGGCAGGACGGTGTTGATAGCATCACATATTGCACAGGATATTAATATCTTATGTGACAAAACAATATTCCTGAATAAGGGAAAGATAAGTGAGCAGGAAGCACTCAGGTAATAATATATGGCAGATGCAATGGGAAAATTAATTCTTTTTTGCATTTGCCCTTTTTTTTTTCACAATTTTGTTTTACAATAAATAATAGTATGTAGAATGCAAAGGAGTGGGCAGATGATTTCTAATCAGATACTTCAAAATACGATTGAAGGACTCAAGTCAATTACGAGAATAGACCTGTGTATAATGGACACGGACGGTAAGGTGTTAGCCTCAACTTTCTCCGGTGCGGAGGGGCATGAGGAAGCGGTATGTTCATTTGTAGATTCACCGGCCGACAGTCAGGTTGTATCAGGATACCAGTTTTTCAAGGTTTATGACGACAGCCGCCTTGAATATGTGCTTATAGTTAACGGTGGAAGCGAAGATGTTTATATGATTGGCAAGATTGCAGCTTTTCAGATACAGAATCTTCTTGTGGCATATAAGGAGCGCTTTGATAAGGATAATTTTATCAAGAACCTGCTGCTTGATAATCTTCTGCTCGTTGATATATATAACCGTGCGAAGAAGCTGCATATTGAGACAGATGTGCGAAGAATTGTATTTATCATAGAGACTAAGCATGAGAAGGACAATGGCGCGCTTGAGACAGTGCGTACGCTTTTTGCCACGAAGACGAAGGATTTCATTACGGCTGTTGATGAGAAGAATATAATCATTGTTAAGGAAGTTAAACCGAATGAGTCATATAAGGAACTGGAACAGACGGCCTATGTAGTACTTGATACTCTCAATACAGAGGCCATGAGTAAAGTTCATATTGCGTACGGTACCATAGTTAATTCAATTAAGGAAGTGTCGCGTTCATATAAGGAAGCGAAGATGGCACTTGATGTAGGCAAGATTTTTTACAGTGACCGTAATGTCGTAGCATACAGCAATCTGGGTATAGGAAGACTTATTTACCAGCTTCCGATACCGTTATGCAAGATGTTCATCAAGGAAATTTTCGGTGGCAAATCGCCGGATGATTTTGATGAAGAGACTCTTTCCACCATTAATAAGTTCTTTGAGAACAGCCTTAATGTGTCGGAAACATCACGCCAGCTTTTTATCCACAGGAATACGCTTGTGTACAGGCTGGATAAGATACAGAAGAGTACAGGACTTGACCTCAGGATTTTTGAAGATGCGATTACTTTTAAGATAGCGCTTATGGTGGTCAAGTATATGAAATATATGGAAACGATTGATTATTGATATTGCAGGCCGGTATAATTGTATCTGACCGCGGCGTATCAATACACCAAAGGACAGTATAAGATGATAGATTTAGAGAACGTAAGTAAAACATATTCAACAGGTGTTCCGGCACTTGAAGATATTAACCTGCACATTGACAAGGGCGAATTTGTATTTATTACCGGTGTCAGTGGTTCGGGTAAGTCAACGCTGATTAAGCTCCTCCTTAAGGAACTTAATCCGACGTCGGGAAGAATTGTTATTAACGGCAGGAATCTTTCCAAAATCAAGCCGAATAAGCTCCCGTATCTAAGAAGGGATATCGGAGTTGTTTTTCAGGACTTCAGACTTTTTGAAGACCGTAATGTGTACGAGAATGTTGCATTTGCACAGAAAGCGATAGAGGCACCGGGAAAGAGAATCCGTGCCAAGGTGCTTGCCATGCTTTCCATGGTAGGCCTTCTTGAAAAATATAAGACTAACCCTAAGCAGCTTTCCGGCGGAGAACAGCAGAGGGTTGCCATAGCCAGGGCACTTATCAATAAGCCGGCTATCCTGCTTGCAGACGAGCCTACGGGTAATCTTGACGAGGCGAACTCATGGGAGATCATGAAGCTTCTGGAGAATGCCAATGAGCAGGGCACAACGGTAGTTGTGGTTACGCATAACCTTGAGATTGTAAGGGCGATGCGCAAGAGAACAATAACTATTGAAAATGGACATCTTGTTCATGATATAGAGGAAGGCGGTAATTTCTATGAAATTTAAATCACTGGGATACTGCTTTGTTCAGGGACTTAAGAACATCGGACGTAACAGAATTTTCTCGCTTGCATCGGTTGTGACCATGTCGCTTTGTATTTTTATTCTCGGACTTTTTTACTCGATAACCAGAAATGTATCATATATGGTGGATCAGATGTCAGAGTCTCTCTGCGTCAAAGTCTTTTTTGATAAGGGAATTTCCGATGAGAGAATACAGTCCATAGGCAATTCGATCAATAAATACGATGGCGTGACGATGGTTCATTTTACTTCCGCCGATGAGGCGTGGGAGAAGTACAAGGAAGAATATTTCGGCGAGACTTATATGGATCTGGCCGATGGATATGCCGGAGATAATCCGCTTAAAGATTCCGCATCATATGAGGTTTACTTCAGTGATGCCGGCATGCAGGAAGATCTGGTTAATTACATTAAGGGAGTGGATGGCGTAAAGCGTGTTAACAGCTCGGATGTTACAGCTGACAGCCTTTCGGAGATAAGCAGTCTTGTAAGCATTGTGTCTCTGGTTGTGCTTGTGATGCTTACCGCCATAGCGCTTTTCCTTATCAGTAACACTATTTCGATTGGAATCACAGTCAGGGACGAGGAGATCAAGGTAATGCGCCTGCTCGGTGCACATAATGCATTTATCAGGGCACCGTTTGTCGTTGAAGGCATTATCATCGGTATTGCCGGAGCGCTTATTCCGATAGGAATATTGTATGCAGTGTATGGCAATATCGTTAAATACATTCTTACCAAGTTTTCGTTCCTCTCGAATATACTCTCATTTATGCCTGTTTCACAGCTGTTTAAGGTATTTGTGCCTATGGCTGTGGCACTCAGTGTGGGACTCGGACTTCTCGGAAGTTTCCTGTCACTTAACAGACATCTGAAAGAGAAATAAGTAACTTTAAGAACAGCATCCATCACGAAAGGGTGGTATCTAATGAAAAAAATACTTAAACTGGCAGCTGTCGGTGTTTCGGCATTTATGTTATGTTCATATATCGGACAGAATAATTATGTGCAGCCGTCTGCGGTTGAACAGACTGATATCGATGATGCCGAGAAAGAACAGCAGCAGGTCCAGAACAAGATTGATAATTTGCAGAAAGAACTTGACAGTCTGGCATCAGACATAACGGATACCGAGAATTATATTTCGCAGCTTGATACAAAGCTTGCAGGTTATACATCACAGCTTGTGGAATGCCAGGGCAAAATAGACGCCAAGCAGACTGAAATAGACGCCAAGAAACAGCAGATTGCAGACAAACAGGCAGAGATAGACAGCGCACAGGCAGAGCTTGATGCAGCCAAAGAAACTGAAAAAGAGCAGTATGAAGCCATGAAACTCAGAATACAATATATGTATGAGTGCGGTGACAGTACTTTTCTTGATATGATTTTTTCAGCCGAGGATTTATCCGATATGCTCGGAAAGGCAGAGTATGTCAACAGCATTGTGGAATATGACAGAAATCAGCTTAAGAAGCTTGCGGATACACAGAATACAATAAGCGGTCTTATAAGCACGATGGAAACAGACAAGGCGGCGCTTGAGACTGAGAAGACAACACTCCAGAATGAACAGAATGAGCTTCTGACATTGCAGACGGATTTGCAGAACCAGCAGAAGTACATTGATGTGATCCTTGATGAGAAAGAGTCTAAGCTTACAGTACTTGAGGGCCAGCAGCAGAATGCCGCAACAGCAAAGGCAGCTGCCGAGAAAGAACTTGAGGAACAGAAACAGATTGTTGCGAACATAAAGGCGGAATGGCAGAGACAGCAGGAAGAGGCTAAGAATAATGGCACAGATGCAAGCCAGGAAGCGCAGAAGACGCTTGAACAGATTGGCCTTGCCGGCGGTTTCACATGGCCGATTCCGGGATATAATATGATTACATCGGAATGGGGAACAAGATACCATCCGATACTTCATTTTACTACGCTTCATGACGGAATGGATATCTCCGGTGGAGGAATATACGGAAAGCCGATAGTGGCAGCATACTCCGGAACGGTCAGCATTGCGGATAATTCCAATGCGACATCAGGATACGGATATTATGTTAAGATTGACCATGGTGTAGGTGTATCCACGTTGTATGCGCATTGTTCGCTCCTTGCGGTTTCTGTTGGTCAGCAGGTACAGGCAGGACAGGTGATCGGATACATAGGAAGCACAGGTAACTCGACGGGTGCACATCTGCATTTCTCGGTATTTGTCCAGGGTGAATCCAAGAACCCGAGGGATTATATTACAATTCCTTCGTATTAATTTTTGACAGGTAACAGGTAATGGGTGACGAAGAAGTTAAGAAATTATATAAAAAGGGAATAAGAATCGGAGCAGCAATCGGTGCATTATCGGTATTGCTGGTGTGCGCAATTGCGGTCGGAATTATTTTTTCCCTGAATTATGAACGCAAAGTCAAGGCTGACAGAACGACACTGGCGCTAGGCGATAATGTGACATCAAAGATTAACGAACTTACGGGAATTGTCGATTCGCTTTTTCTGTACGATTATAATAAAGATGAGATGGCTGAAAATATCTACAAGGCGGTCATGAGCAGTCTTGACGATCCGTACAGTAAATATTATACAGCTGAGGAATATAAGGAATTGTCCGCGAGCACGGAAGGCGTTTATTATGGTATAGGTGCGACGGTCACATTGAATGATGACGGATATGTACGTATCGTACAGACGCAGGAGGGCTCGCCGGCAGAGGAAGCCGGGATTCTTGCGGAGGATGTCATTACGGAAGTGGCCGGAGAGAATGTCAAGGGCATGAAGCTTGACGATATAGTAAGCCGGATGAAGGGCGAGGAAGGCACAAGTGTTACACTTACTATTGTCCGTGGAGACGAAACTCTTAAGATAGATGTGACAAGACGTAAAATAGATGCTGTGCTTGTGGCCGGAAAAATGCTTGATAATAATATAGGATATATTGCGATAAGCCAGTTTGAAGGTGTTACGCTCGAACAGTTCAATAATGCTTTTGATGATCTGAAGGAACAGGGCATGCAGGGACTTATCATTGATGTCAGGGGCAATCCGGGCGGAAGACTTGATACGGTTACGGATATTCTTGACAGACTTCTTCCTGAAGGACTTATCGTATATATGCAGGATAAGAACGGCAAACGCGAAGAAATCCGTTCCGATGCGGAATGCGATCTTGATGTTCCGTGTGCGGTGCTTGTCAACGGAAACAGTGCAAGTGCATCGGAAGTATTTTCCGGAGCTTTGCAGGATTACGGACTTGCCGGAATAATCGGTACGCAGACTTTCGGAAAAGGAATAGTCCAGTCCATATATAAGCTCGATGACGGTTCGGCTGTTAAGCTGACCACACAGGATTATTACACTCCGAACGGCAACAATATTCACGGAATAGGCATCACACCTGATGAGGTTGTTGAACTTGACGAGGATGCTTATAAGAAGGATGGAACAGACACGCAGCTTGATGCGGCAGTCAGGTATATTATGGATAAATTACAATAATAATAGAGGTGCCGGACGTTGGTCCGGCATCTTTTTTTCGGATCTGTTAAATACAGAACAAATGTTTGCAAAAGTATGTACATTTAAAATTGATTATGCTATAATGGGTAAAAATCATTGATTAAGGTGTAAGAGTATGGATCATTTTGAATTGGTATCGGAATACGGACCGACCGGAGACCAGCCGCAGGCTATAGAGAAGCTAGTGAAGGGATTTGAAGAGGGCGACCAGTTCCAGACACTTCTCGGTGTAACGGGTTCCGGTAAGACATTCACCATGGCGAATGTAATACAGAAGCTTAACAGACCGACACTTGTCATAGCGCATAATAAGACACTTGCCGGCCAGCTGTATTCGGAATTTAAGGAATTTTTCCCAAATAATGCGGTCGAATATTTTGTCTCATATTATGATTATTATCAGCCGGAGGCATATGTACCTTCTACGGACACATATATAGAGAAGGACTCCGCGATTAACGACGAGATAGATAAGCTCAGGCATTCTGCTACAGCAGCCCTGTCGGAGCGCAGGGATGTTATAATAGTTGCCAGCGTGTCGTGCATATACGGTCTCGGAAGCCCGATTGACTATCAGAATATGGTGGTTTCGCTAAGACCGGGGATGGAGAGAGACCGTGATGATGTTATAAGGCAGCTTGTTGATTTACAATATACCAGGAATGACATGGATTTCAAGCGCGGAACCTTCCGGGTAAGGGGAGATGTGCTGGAGATTTTCCCGGCATCGAGCGGTGACTGTGCGGTCAGAGTGGAATTTTTTGGGGATGAAGTGGACAGAATAACGGAGATTGATACGCTGACGGGAGAGATTAAGGCCGAGCTTAAGCATACCGCAATTTTCCCGGCATCGCATTATGTTGTTCCGAGGGATAAGCTGGTTAAGGCTGCCGAGAATATACGCGCGGAAGCCAGGGAACGGGTGGCTTATTTTAAGAGCGAGGACAGGCTCATTGAGGCACAGAGAATAGGCGAGAGAACGGAATTTGATGTAGAGATGATGCTTGAGACAGGATTCTGCTCCGGTATCGAGAATTATTCGAGACATCTTACAGGACTGGCTCCGGGAACACCTCCGTGGACACTTATGGATTATTTTCCGGATGATTTTATCATAATGGTTGATGAATCACATATTACAATACCACAGATACGCGGAATGTATTTCGGTGACCGTTCCAGAAAGACCACACTTGTGGATTATGGGTTCCGTCTTCCGTCGGCACTTGATAACAGACCGCTGAATTTTGAAGAATTTGAGAGTAAGATCAACCAGATGCTGTTTGTTTCCGCGACCCCTTCGACATATGAAGAGGAACATGAGCTGCAGCGCGTTGAACAGATAATAAGGCCGACGGGTCTGCTGGATCCGGAGATTTCGGTAAGACCGGTTGAAGGTCAGATAGACGATCTTATAGCCGAAGTGAATAAGGAGACGGCGGCACATAATAAGGTTCTTATCACGACTCTTACCAAGAGAATGGCGGAAGATCTGACCTCGTATATGAAGGAAGCGGGAATCAGGGTCAGATATCTTCATTCGGATATTGACACGCTTGAACGTGCGCAGATTATCAGGGATATGAGACTGGATGTTTTTGATGTGCTTGTCGGTATCAATCTTCTGCGAGAGGGCCTTGATATTCCGGAAATTACGCTTGTGGCTATTCTTGATGCAGATAAGGAAGGTTTTCTGCGCTCTGAGACCTCTCTTATACAGACGGTCGGCAGGGCGGCACGTAATGCAGACGGAAGAGTTATCATGTATGCCGATACGATTACGGATTCGATGCGTAAAGCGATAGATGAGACTGAGAGAAGACGGCATATCCAGCAGGAATATAATGAAGCGCATAATATAACACCGACGACGATCAAGAAGGCTGTCCGCGACCTTATTGCAATTTCCAAGACAGCATCGGAGAGCGGCAGGGATCTTGAGAAAGATATTGAATCGATGAACCACCGCGAACTTGAGAAGCTTATCAAAGAACTTACTAAGAAGATGCATAAGGCAGCTGCAGACCTGAATTTTGAGGAAGCGGCACAGATAAGAGACAGAATAACAGAAATCAGAAAGACGATGGATGACAATGAATAAATTTCAAAGACAATATATTAAAATACGAGGTGCAAGAGAACATAATCTTAAGAATATAGATGTTGATATACCGAGAGATTCTTTTACCGTTCTTACGGGACTCAGCGGTTCCGGCAAGTCCTCACTTGCTTTTGATACGATTTATGCCGAAGGGCAGAGAAGGTATATGGAATCGTTGTCTTCATATGCCAGACAATTTCTCGGCCAGATGGAGAAGCCTGATGTTGAGAGCATACAGGGACTTTCTCCGGCAATCTCAATCGACCAGAAGTCAACTAACCGTAATCCGCGTTCCACGGTTGGAACCGTTACTGAGATATATGATTACATGAGGCTTCTCTATGCCAGAATAGGCATCCCGCATTGTCCGAAATGCGGACGCGAGATTAAGCGTCAGACTATTGACCAGATGGTTGACCAGATAATGATGTTACCTGAGAGAACGAAGTTCCAGCTTCTGGCACCGGTTGTGCGCGGACGTAAGGGCGAGCACAAGAAGGTGTTTGAGAGCGCGCGTAAAAGCGGGTATGTGAGAGTAAGAGTTGACGGCAATGTATATGAATTGTCCGAAGACATTAACCTTGAGAAAAACAATAAGCATAATATAGAAATTGTTGTGGACCGCCTTGCGGTCAAGGAAGGAATGCAAAGACGTCTTGCGGATTCCATAGAGAATGTCATGAAGCTTTCCGACGGACTTATGATAGTGGATGTAATCGGTGGAACACCGATTAATTTCAGCATGAGTTTTGCCTGCCCTGACTGTGGAATCAGTATTGATGAGATTGAACCGAGAAGTTTCTCATTTAACAATCCGTACGGTGCGTGTCCGGAATGCTTCGGGCTTGGATATAAGATGGAATTTGACGTTGATCTTATGATTCCGGATAAGAAGTTGTCCATCAATGAAGGTGCGATTCAGGCTATGGGATGGCAGTCCTGCAATGACCCGAAGAGTTTCACGTATGCTATTTTAAACGCACTATCCAAAGCATATAATTTTTCACTGGATACACCGTTTGGAGAATATCCTGATGAGATTAAGAATGTCCTTATACATGGAACCGGAGGCCGCGAGGTCGAGGTACATTACACAGGACAGAGGGGAAGTGGTGTTTACCCTGTTGCATTTGAGGGATTAATTAAGAACATGGAACGCCGTTATCGTGAGACCGGCTCGGATGTCATGAAGCAGGAATATGAGGAATTTATGCGCATCACACCTTGTAAGGTCTGTAAGGGACAGAGGCTTAAAGCTTCATCGCTTGCGGTTACTGTTGGTGATAAGAATATATACGAAGTGACGGATATGTCGATTGTTAAGCTGGTGGATTATTTTGATACACTTGAACTTAATGAGATGCAGCATAAGATTGGCGATCAGATTCTTAAAGAAATCAAATCCCGTATAGGATTTCTCAACAATGTCGGACTTGATTATCTTACACTGTCCAGAGCGACCGGAACGCTTTCCGGCGGAGAAGCGCAGAGAATAAGACTTGCTACGCAGATCGGTTCGGGCCTTGTAGGCGTGGCTTATATACTTGATGAACCGAGCATAGGCCTGCATCAGAGAGATAACGACAAGCTTCTGGCAGCGCTTATGAGACTCAGGGATCTTGGCAATACACTTATCGTGGTTGAACATGATGAAGACACAATGCGGGCGGCAGATTATATAGTTGATATAGGACCTGCAGCCGGAGAACATGGCGGAGAAGTTATAGCAACCGGAACCGCGGAAGATATAATGAAGTGCGATAAATCAATTACTGGTGCTTACCTAAGCGGTCGAATGAAAATTCCGGTACCAAAGGTACGTAAGGAACCTGCCGGATGGATTACGATCAGGGGCGCGAGACAGAATAACCTCAAAAATATCGATGTTGATATCCCATTGGGAATAATGACCTGCGTTACAGGTGTATCAGGCTCAGGTAAGAGTTCACTTGTAAATGAAATCCTTTACAAGACGCTTGCAAGAGATTTGAACAGGGCAAGATGTATTCCGGGAGAACATGACGATATAACCGGAATCGATCAGCTTGATAAGGTTATCAATATAGACCAGTCACCGATAGGGCGTACACCGCGTTCTAATCCTGCGACATATACCGGAGTATTTGATCTGATACGTGATCTTTTTGCGGCTACCCCCGATGCCAAGGCCAAAGGTTATAAGAAGGGCCGATTCAGTTTCAATGTCAAAGGCGGAAGATGTGAGGCGTGTTCCGGAGACGGAATACTTAAGATTGAGATGCATTTCCTGCCGGATGTGTATGTCCCGTGCGAAGTATGCGGCGGAAAGCGTTATAACAGGGAGACACTGGATGTCAAATACAAGGGAAAGAGCATATATGATGTCCTTGATATGACTGTTGAAGAAGCAGTGAAATTCTTTGACAATGTTCCTGCTATCAAGCGTAAGATAGAGACGCTTAACGATGTTGGTCTGTCATATATAAGACTTGGACAGCCTTCGACAGAACTTTCCGGCGGAGAAGCACAGCGTATCAAACTTGCTGCCGAACTGAGCAAACGGAGTACCGGAAGGACGATATATATACTGGATGAGCCGACGACCGGATTGCATTTTGCGGACGTCCACAAGCTTGTGGAAATCCTCCATAAGCTGACAGAGAGCGGAAATACGGTGGTTGTAATAGAACATAATCTGGACGTGATCAAAACGGCGGATTATATTATAGACATAGGACCTGAGGGCGGAGACCGGGGCGGAACGGTAATTGCCAAAGGCACGCCGGAGGAAGTGGCAGCGGTTCCCGAATCATTTACAGGCCAGTATGTCTCCAAGTATCTGTCATAGTAATCCGATTATACTTTTGACATCTGCATCATATAATTAACAGACGATTTTAACTGGACTGATGATTGTATGAAGAAAATTTTACTCGTGATATGTATAATATTATCTATAATATCGGTGATGCCAGAGGTCCGTACTGTGGCCTCGGCATCGCAGGATATTTCCCAACCGCCTGATAACGGTTTCGAAGAAGAACTCTATGCAGCAGCTGCGGTTCTTATTGATGCATCCAATAACAGAATTTTATATGAGCATAATGCGAAAAAAGCATATCCGATGGCAAGCACGACCAAAATAATGACGCTTGTTATTGCACTTGAATACGGAAATCCGGATGATATCGTAACATTTTCTCCTTATGCGGCTGCCCAGCCGGATGTGCAGCTTAATGCAGCGGCAGGAGAACAGTACAGGCTGAAAGACCTGCTGTATATTATGATGCTGCGCTCTTATAATGACGTGGCCGTAGCCGTGGCGGAACATATAGGCGAAGCGCATGGAGGCGGAGGTACGAAGGATGCGGATGAGATTACTGTACGAAAGAAGGAAGAAAGCCGGCTGTATGTGTCAAATTTTGCACACCTTATGAATGAAAAAGCCGGTGAGCTCGGCTGTGCGGATACGTATTTTATTACGCCGAACGGACTTGATGCGGAAGACGATAACGGGGTACATTCTGCCTCGGCATATGATATGGCGGTGATTGCGTCATATGCCTTGCATAATACCGATGTTACCGATATATGTACCGCAAGAAAGTATAACTGTAATGAACTCAACGGCAGAAGAAATGTAAGCATAACGACTGCCAATGCATTTCTTTCGATGATGGATGGCGCAATAGGAATGAAAACCGGTTTTACCGGAAAAGCAGGTTACTGTTTTGTCGGAGCGGTCAGACAGGATGGAAGGACTTTTGTCACTGTTGTGCTTGGGTGCGGGTGGCCGCCGCATAAAACATATAAATGGAGTGATACACGCAAACTTATGTCATATGGAATCAATAATTTTTTTCCCCAGAAAATTCTGGTACCGGATCCGGATTTTGGAAAAATATGTGTGATGGGAGGCGTAAGTGATGAGTGTGGTACGGAGATAACGGACTCGTTGGAAATGCTTGTAAGCAGTGCGGAAAATATTGATATCAGTTACGAAATGCCCAAGTATGTTGAGGCTCCGGTGCATAAGGGAGATGTCGCGGGATATGTACACATTAAAATAAATGACCAAAATCAAATATCTTATCCGATTAAAATCAAAGACGACATCGAAGAGGTGGATTACCTCTGGTTTCTTAATAAAATAATTGACGATTATACCTTATGAAAACATCCATATGAAGCAGTGACCGGATGCTGCAATCAATGCCCGGTTCCACATAATAAAAATAAGCCGATATTGTCAAAAAAATAACAAATTAGCCTTGATTATTTTCAAAATAGATATTACAATATATTTGGTAAAAATTGCGATTTTGATAATATAAATTATGGAGGTCTCAAATATGGGCACTACAACACAGAAGTTGGCACTCGGAAGAATTAACAGTCTTCTGGATGACAGCAGTTTTGTCGAAATCGGAGCACTTGTAAAGGCAAGAAGCACAGATTTCAACATGACAGACATTGATACTCCGGCAGATGGTGTTATTACAGGATACGGCACCATTAATGGAAGTCTCGTGTATGTATACAGCCAGGATTCATCGGTTCTCGGAGGATCAGTTGGCGAAATGCATGCTAAGAAAATAGTTAATATATATGATATGGCACTTAATATGGGTGCACCTGTCATAGGACTTATTGACTGTGCCGGATTAAGATTACAGGAGGCGACAGATGCACTTAATGCATTTGGAGAGATTTATCTCAAGCAGACACAGGCATCAGGCGTGATACCGCAGATTACAGCAATCTTTGGTACATGCGGCGGTGGACTTGCACTCGTGCCTTCACTTACTGATTTTACATTTATGGAAGAGAAGAACGGTAAGCTCTTTGTCAACAGCCCTAATGCAATTGAAGGCAACAAGACAGAGAATACCGCAGCAGCTGATTTTCAGGCTGAGCAGGCCGGAATAGTTGATTTTACAGGAGATGAGACATCTATTCTTGCAGGAATCAGAGACCTTGTATCGGTACTCCCGGCTAATTATGAAGATGAGAATGTTACAGACTGCACAGACGATCTTAACAGAGTATGTGAGAATCTTGCAGCAGAGGCAGCAGATCCTGCTTACGCAGCAGCATCAATCGCTGATGATAATGTTTTCATAGAGACCAAGAAGTCATTTGCCAAAGAGATGGTTACGGGATTTATTAAGCTTAACGGTGCAACAGTAGGCGTTGTTGCCAACAGAACAGCACGTTTTGAAGACGGTGCCGTAGCTGAGGAATTCGATAATGTCCTTACAACAGGCGGAAGCTATAAGGCAGCGGAATTCGTTAACTTCTGTGACGCATTTGAAATACCGGTACTCACATTTACCAATGTCAAGGGATTTGCGGCAACAATGGCAGGTGAGCGTACAGTTTCCAAGGCAGCAGCCAAGCTCACATACGCTTTTGCTTCAGCATCGGTTCCTAAGGTTAATGTTATTATCGGAGAAGCATTCGGAAGCGCTTATGCGGTTATGAACTCGAAAGCACTCGGCGCGGATGTGACTTATGCATGGCCTCAGGCATCAATCGGAATGATGAATGCAGAGAGTGCAGCTAAGATTATGTATGCTGACAAGCCGGAACTTTTAGCAGAGAAGGCAGCAGAGTATGCAGCACTTCAGAATAATGTTGTGTCAGCAGCTCAGAGAGGATATGTTGACAGTATTATAGATCCTGAGCAGACACGTAAATACGTTGTTGCAGCTTTCGAGATGCTTTATTCCAAGAAAGCCGGTATTATAGATAAGAAACACGGAACAGTGTAGTGAGGTGAACCTATGATAGTTATGGAATCAATGGGTGAGAAACTCGGAACTGCCGGACTTAATACACTTGTGTGTATCGCCGTTGTTTTCGTGGTTTTGATCTTCATTTCATTTGTAATAAGCCTGTTTCGCTTTATACCTAAGGCAGAGGCAGCCATAGCAGCTAAGAAAGCCGCAAAGAAAGAATCCGGAACGGCATCTGCAGAGGCTATAGATAATACGATTTCACAGATTGAGGCCAAGGAAGAGAAAGAACTTACAGACGACCTTGAGCTTGTAGCGGTTATTGCGGCAGCAATTGCGGCATCGACCGGGGCATCACCGGATGGTTTTGTAGTGAGATCAATCAGAAAAGTTAAGAGATAATAAGCTCAAGGAGGATTTTTAATAATGAAGAATTACACTATTACAGTTAATGGTAATGTATATGATGTAACAGTTGAAGAAGGAGCATCAACAGGCGCTCCTGTTGCAGCACCTAAAGCAGCAGCTCCTGCACCTGCAGCAGCACCTAAGGCAGCAGCTCCTGCTAAGAGCGGCGCAGCAGGCTCAGTTAAAGTTAACGCACCTATGCCGGGCAAGATTCTTGCAGTTAAGGCTAACGTAGGTGATAAAGTTACCAAGGGCCAGGTTATTTTCGTGCTCGAGGCAATGAAGATGGAGAACGATATTGTAGCTCCTCAGGACGGAACAATCGCAAGTGTTGATACTGCAGCAGGTAATTCCGTAGAGTCAGGTGAGACACTGGCAACACTTAATTAGTATTGGAGGTATCAAAATGGTTCTGGATACTTTACAGAATCTGCTGAATCAGACCGGATTTGCCACCCTTGACTGGGGTAACTACGTTATGATTCTGGTAGCATTAGTATTTATGTATCTGGCAATTGCCAAGGGATTTGAACCTCTGTTACTTGTTCCAATTTCTTTTGGTATGTTGTTGGTAAATCTTTTTCCGGACATCATGCAGTCAATCGAAGATGCCAAGGCAGCAGGCAATGCAGCCGGCGGACTTTTCCATTATTTCTACCTGCTTGATGAATGGAGTATTTTGCCGTCACTCATATTCCTGGGTGTCGGAGCGATGACGGACTTTGGCCCGCTTATTGCGAACCCGAAGAGCTTCCTCCTTGGTGCGGCAGCACAGCTTGGTATTTTCTCGGCATATTTCCTTGCAATCATTCTTGGTTTCAACGGAAAGGCAGCCGCTGCGATATCAATCATCGGTGGTGCGGACGGACCTACTTCTATTTTCCTTGCAGGAAAGCTCCAGCAGACGGACCTTATGGGACCGATTGCGGTTGCGGCGTACTCGTACATGTCACTTGTGCCAATCATACAGCCGCCTATTATGAAACTTCTCACAACGAAGAAGGAACGTGCGATCAAGATGGAACAGTTAAGACCTGTATCCAAGCTTGAGAAGATTCTTTTCCCTATAGTTGTAACAATCGTTGTAGTACTTATTCTTCCTACAACAGCTCCGCTTGTCGGAATGCTTATGCTTGGTAACCTCTTTAAGGAGTCAGGCGTTGTTAAACAGCTTTCGGAAACAGCTTCAAACGCACTTATGTATATTGTAGTTATCCTGCTCGGAACATCAGTCGGTGCTTCGACAAGTGCATCTAACTTCCTCAACGCAGATACACTTAAGATAGTTGTACTCGGACTTGTGGCATTTGCAGTCGGTACTGCAGGCGGTGTTCTGTTTGGTAAGATTATGTGTAAAGCTACCAAGGGCAAGGTTAATCCGCTTATCGGATCTGCCGGAGTTTCGGCGGTGCCGATGGCTGCGAGAGTTTCGCAGAAGGTTGGAGCCGAGACGGATCCGACCAACTTCCTTCTCATGCATGCCATGGGACCTAACGTTGCCGGTGTTATCGGTACAGCAGTAGTTGCCGGAACATTCATGGCAATATTTGGTGTTTAATATTAGATAATGGACCCGCAGGGATTCCCTGCGGAGAAAAGGAGATAAACAATGGCAGATACAGTTAAAAAACCGCTTAAAATAACGGAAACTATATTGAGAGATGCCCATCAGTCACTTATCGCCACAAGAATGACGACAGAGCAGATGCTTCCGATAATTGACAAGATGGATAAAGTCGGATATAACGCAGTTGAATGCTGGGGTGGTGCTACATTCGATGCCTGCTTAAGATTCCTTAAGGAGGATCCGTGGGACAGACTCCGTAAGTTAAGAGACGGATTCAAAAATACCAAGCTTCAGATGCTTTTCAGAGGACAGAATATCCTCGGATACCGTCCGTATGCAGATGATGTTGTAGAATATTTTGTACAGAAGTCAATCGCTAACGGAATTGATATCATCCGTATTTTTGACTGCCTCAATGATATCCGTAACCTTGAGACAGCAGTTAAAGCAGCCAACAAGGAAAAAGGACATGCACAGGTAGCTCTTTCATATACACTTGGTGATGCATATACTCTTGAATATTGGGAGAATATGGCAAGACAGGTTGAGGAGATGGGTGCTGATTCCCTTTGCATTAAGGATATGGCAGGACTTCTCGTTCCTAACGAGGCAACCAAGCTTGTTAAGGCTCTTAAGGCAGGAACAAAGCTTCCTATCGAACTTCATACACATTACACATCAGGTGTTGCTTCGATGACATATATGAAGGCAGTAGAAGCAGGCTGCGATATTATTGATACAGCAATGTCACCTCTTTCAATGGGTACAAGCCAGCCGGCAACAGAAGTTATGGTTAAGGCTTTTGAAGGAACAGAATATGACACAGGACTTGATCAGAAACTTCTTGCAGAAATTGCTGATTATTTCAGACCGTTAAGGGAAGAATGGATAAAGAGCGGACGTCTTGATCCGAAGGTAATGGGCGTTAATATCAAGACTCTTCTTTATCAGGTACCGGGCGGAATGCTCAGTAACCTCGTATCACAGCTTAAGGAAATGAAGGCAGAGGACAAGTACGATGCCGTTCTTGAGGAAGTACCAAGAGTTCGTAAGGACTTCGGTGAACCGCCTCTTGTAACACCTTCAAGCCAGATTGTCGGAACACAGGCAGTTCTTAACGTTGTTCTCGGCGAGAGATACAAGAGCCTTACCAAGGAATCAAGGGATCTTCTCCTTGGCAAATATGGTAAGACAGTTAAGCCTTTCAATCCGGAAGTTCAGAAGAAGGCAATCGAACTTACGGGCGAGCAGCCTATAACATGCAGATTTGCTGATACACTTGAGCCGGAGCTTGATAAGATTGAAGCAGAGATGAAGCAGTGGAAACAGCAGGATGAGGATGTTCTTTCATATGCACTTTTCCCACAGGTTGCAACAGACTTCTTTAAGTACAGAGAGGCCCAGCAGAGTAAAATAGACCCGGCTATGGGCAAGGATGGCGCATATCCGGTGTAGAAGGAGCGCACTATGGCAGTTAAAGATTTAAATTCACAGAATTTTGATGAAGCAATCGCTAATGGTAAATCACTCGTAGATTTCTATGCAGACTGGTGTAATCCATGCAAGATGCTTGCACCGGCTGTTGAGGCTGCATCGGAGAAACATACCGATGTGAACTTCTACAGGCTCAACATTGATAATGCAATGGATATCGCAAGAAAATTCCGCGTTATGAGCATTCCGACGCTGATCGTGTTTGAGAATGGCGAGGAAGTTAATAAGTCCATCGGACTTATTTCAGGTGATGAACTTGAAGATTTGTTAAGATAATCACAATAAAGCCACCCGGTAATTTGATATTCCACTGTCTGCCTGACAGGGAACATATCAGATATCACCGGATGGCTTTTTGATTATAACGGCTTTACATTAATTCCATTTACTTCCACATTGTCGGTAAGCTCAACCATAAGATATGTCTTTCCGTCAATTTGTCGGGTCTCTAGCAGATCCGTGCGGTCAGGCGAAACCTTGATTACCACGTCCGGCGCCTTGACCTCAAATGTACGTGGATTGACTACATTGGATGCCATAAAGCTTGTTCTGCTGCCGGCAGCATCATCATAATTATCACTGAAAGTTTCTATGTGTTCGCTTTCAACTCCGCTTTGTTCAAGTGCACGTCGTACATCCGATTTATCAAATGCTACAGGATCGGGCTCGTCTTTGTGTTCATCGACGTAAGCGGTAAGATTTTCATGAAGGTTCTTCACAGTTTCAAAATTGCATTGTTCGCCGAGTGTCTCTTCAATGATTTCCGAAAAAACATCTTTCTGACTCTTGAATGTAAGCGGCGCGACGCATCCGAGCATACCGCCTATAAAATCGGGCTGGATATTTTCAGAATTTTTAGTATAATATAATAGATTATGAATATCGGTATTGCGGTCGTTAAATGCCGGAAAGAGAAAAGCGTGTTCCGGAGCTTCCACGATCCAGTCACGGATGCGGTTCTCGACCCTTCCGGTCTCAGCGTTGTAACAAAGCCCTTCTTTGGATAATTTGACCGGACATATGCTGCATAATATGTGTTCGTAAACATAATCCGAAGAATCGTCCATATCAAGTCCATCGGATGATTTGCCCGGGACATCATATGATGCATGAATAAGTAATATAAGATAATTTTCACCATATACATAATTATCGATGACCTTATTGTAGAAAAGCTCAAGCAGTTCATCATCCATAAGTTTGCAGGCACGGAGTTTCATAAGAAAATCCTGCGTTCCGCCGTCTGCTTCGGTGTCCGTCGGAAAAGCCATATTCAACATGTTCTTGCCAAGCGTTCCTGACATTGAATGACGGAAAAGCGAAAAATATTTAAAAATCTCTTCTTCCGGGAGCGAAAGAAATGCCTCACGGAAAGTGGTGACCTTTGTCTTGTTACCGTCAACATAGCAGCCGCATATACGGGAAATGCAGCATTTATCGTTGGTAAAAAGTTTCTTGATTTCGGATATTTCTTTTTTGTTCATTATAATACAACCTCTTGTAAAAATTTGCTTATAAAATTATAAGCCTAAAAAAGATTTCTGGCAAGAAACAAATCTTCTTGATGACCGTGCATACTTTGGTGTAAAATAATAGAAAAGGAGGAATGATATATGGGATTTCTGGATGATTTGGCAAATGCGTTTGGGGAGGGAATAAAGGCATTCAGCGAGCAGATTGCAAAGAATGATGAAAGACTGCTTACATCATATTATGACATGATGACGGAGAATCTGGACCGCGCGGAGAAATCGGCATTAAGCGAAAGAAGAGGCGTCGATACGGAACAGGTAAAGCTGGCGGAGAATTTTGGACGAAGTCTTTCTCCCGAACAGTACAGCAGATTGCAGCAGCTGCTCAATTCCAAGGAAATACAGGATTATGAGCGTAAATTAGAGGAAATGCAGACCGAGAACAGAAAAAGGGAGAAACCGGATGTTTTATGCTCTCAGGATTGTTTTGTAAGTACGGAGCATTGTGAGGAATGCCGTATGAAACAGAAAGAAATTCTCGAGGCCATGTATCAGCTGGAACAGTTAGAACAGGCTGTCAATGACCCTGCCGCAATGCACGCAAGCATGGCGGACATATCAGGCGGTGTCAAATGCTGTATGTGTGGTGCACCCATAACAGCTCTTAGCGGAGAATGTCCTTATTGCGGGATGCCGTTCAGCCCGGTTTACAGCATGAGCAGGAGAAATCTGCCGGCAACATCATTGGAACGTGAGCGGCTTATGCTTGACGAAGCTGCCAAAGTATACAAATTATATATTGAATTCGGAGACTATATTCAGGAGGCCGGCAAGGACAAATCGGATGAGCGTATTGCAATGGCACCGGTGTATATGCAGAAATATCTGAGAAGGTTAATACAGTTTTCTTTAAATACGCGCAAGATGGGACCGATGGAGATAAGCAAGGGTGCAAGACACTATAGTATGTCTGTCAGCGAATACATAGGATCAATTATAGCAAGCGGCGGAGGTGACAATAAAGGAATCCTGCCGTGGTATTTAATCTGTGCCCAGGAGAACAGCCGGGCAATTGAGGAGCATACGGAAAGGGAGAGGGAAATTGACAGGAAAAATCATGAAATCCAGATGCAGGCCATGAGAAAGAAACATGAGATACAGATGGAGACCATGAAACGTCAGGAAAAGCTTCTGTTAAGCAAAACACCGAAATATCAGGCAGGCGGCGGAGGAGGCGGATACCTTGGTTCGCGTTGCTGCGGAAACTGCACAAGTTATATGCCGGATCAGAATAAATGTGCACGTGATACATATAAGAACATAAGCGGTGCGGCTGATTATTGTGCTTATCATAATTACAGATAAGAGCGAAAGGAGAAGAATTAAATGGGTTTGATTAAGGCAGTTACATCAACGGTAACATCCACGATAGCGGAGATGTGGGAGGATTATATTTACTGTGATTCGATGAGCAACGATATTCTTATTCAGAAAGGCATTGCCAGAAAAGCGGGCGGAAATGAAAAGGCAGGCGGCAATGTCATAACGGATGGAAGCAGAATAGCGGTCAATGCAGGACAGTTCATGATTATCGTGGAAAATGGAAAAATTATCGATTTTACAGCTGAAGAAGGTGGATATATATATGATACCAAGACAGAACCGTCACTTTTCTGCGGAAGTTTTAAGGATGGACTTAAGGAAGCGGTAAATACTATTAAGGAACGTTTCAAATTCGGAGGACAGCCGGCTAATGACCAACGCGTGTATTTTATTAATACCAAGGAAATACTTGATAATAAATTCGGCTTTGGAAATATTCCGTTCCGTGATAATGAATTTAACATAAGCATTATGCTTCAGGGCTTCGGGGTATATAGCTTCAGAATAATAAATCCGCTTATTTTTTACAGAAACATAGGAGCCAATGTTGCGGACTCATATAGCAAAGGCCTGCTGGCAGGACAGATGAGGACGGAACTGCAGGGTGCACTTATGCCCGTTCTCGGAACAATATCGCAAAACGGCATGAGATATGACAGCCTTCCGCAGGAAAGTCAAAGAATTTTACAGGAACTTAAATCACAACTTAACGAAGAATGGAACGTCGGACGTGGAATAGAAATGACCGTGATTACATTCCAGTCAATCGCACCGGATGATGAAAGCAGAGATAAAATACGTGAATTTCAGGAATCAAGAGTTTATGCTGCTGACCATAATATGCTTGGTGCACGTATAGGGGCGGCGCAGGCCAATGCGATGGAGGATGCGGCGAAGAACCCGGGAGGCGCAGTGGGTGCGGTTGCCGGTGTAGGAATGATTTCAAACAATATGGGCGTAAATGCGGGCGAACTTCTTAAACAGCCTTCAAAGCCACAGCCTCAGGAAAAATGGACATGTGAATGTGGAAATATAAATGAATATCCGTTCTGTCCTATGTGCGGCAGACCCAGGCCGGAGAAAAATCCTTATGTATGCGAACACTGCGGCACGGACTGGTCATTTATGGAAAAACAGCCAAAGTTCTGCCCTTCGTGCGGTAAACCCATGACTTAAATATTAAATGTTTATAAACTTGTTGACAATGATATATGCGCGTTCTATACTATTACATGTAGTAATGAATACTACGTGTTAAGGAGATTGATAATATGAATGCTTCGAAGGTTGCAATACTTGTTGATTCCGGATGTGATATCCCGGAAGAGTTCATAGAACAGAACGATATTAAGGTACTCAGACTTAAGGTTATGTATGGGGACACTGTATATTCCGACGGACTTGAACTGGATCCGATGGAGGTTTACAGACGTTTCCCGAATGAGATTCCTAAGACTTCCACACCGAATATGCAGGAAGTTCTGGATGTTGTTGATGAGATTAAGTCAGAGGGATATGAGAGTATTATTGCGGTTACGATTTCAAGCGGCTTAAGCGGAACATACAATACTGTGGCAATGACATTTAATAATGTTGAGGGCATCGATACATATGCTTTTGATTCCAGAAATATATCAATCGGCGCCGGACTTTTGGCGATGTGGGCTGCCAACCGTGCTAATGAAGGCATGAGTTTTAAGGATATAACAGAAGGACTTGAACGCAAGAAATACGATTCCAAAGTATTCTTTTACATGGATACATTGGATTATCTCCGCAAGGGAGGAAGAATTAATCCGGCAGTTGCCATTGTAGGTAAGGCATTGAATCTCAAGCCTATAATTTCCTGCAATGAGAAGGGTGTATATTACACCGTGGCGAAGATAAGAGGATCCCATAAGGGTCTCAGTAAGCTTATGGAAGTTGCGACGGAATTTGCTAACCGTGGAAAAGCCATGATTGCGCTTATGAATGGAGATGCTAAGGATGTTGCAGCGCAGGTAAAGTCTTTAATTACTGAACAGGTTCATAACAGCGAGATTGTTGTTGATAAACAAATCACTGCGTCAATGGCAGTGCATACCGGACCGGGTCTTATAGGAATCGGGGTTCTGCTTGAGGATTAGTTTTTTTAACCCGGACGGCATTTTTGGAGAACTTATAGCGGATGTAACTTTATTTTTTACGGATATCTTTATGATATCCGTATTTTTAATATAAGAATATTGCGGTAGGTATTTGCAGCTGATACAATAATAAATAATACGGATGAGCAGGCAAGGAGGATAATGATGAATAACAGTTACGGACATCAGATGGTTTCAACCAAAGCAAATACGTTGTATGCACTCAGTAAGGTTATTACCAAATCCAAGATCGAGAAGATGTATATTCTTCCGGTGGCTGAATATGAGAAAAACAGTGATGATATTATAGATGATATTGCAAAACGCTTTGGCGGGGATATGATTATTGTCAGAAGTTCATCATCCAAGGAGGACAGTTTCAAAACCTCAAATGCCGGACATTATGAGAGCGTAATGGGAATAAATTCTGCTGATCCGGAACAGGTACGGAAAGCGATTGCCAAAGTTATACATTCTTATATGCAGGATAGTGAAGATATAGAAAATGAACAGATACTCGTGCAGCGTCAGGCACAGAATGTGCATTACAGCGGTGTTATATTTACGAGGGATATTCAGGAAAACAGACCCTATTATCTGATCAATTATGATGATCAGGGGTCAACGGATTCCGTCACAAGCGGACGCGGCGGCAAGACCTTGTGGATACTCAAGAATACCGACATAACGGGAGTTGACGCACCGTGGGGTGCATTAATTGCAGCTGTGCAGGAAATAGAGCTTTTTCTTAACGGAATGGCCCTTGATATAGAATTTGCGGTTAATTACTCCGGTGAAATAATTATTTTCCAGGTAAGACCGCTTGTCGCAAGTTACAAACACGGCAAGGAAATTGATGACAGAGACTTTTTCGAGCGATGTACTAATATAAGAAATCAATATTTGTCGGATACCAATGTAATTACCGGTACACCGATGATGTTGTCAGATATGGCATTTTGGAATCCGTCTGAGATAATAGGAACAAATCCAAGGGAACTTGAATATTCGCTTTATGATGAGATAATAACCAGCCATGCATGGAATTACGGAATAGCCGGGCTTGGATATAGAAAGCTTGACAGAAAACTTATGTACAGGCTCGGCAACAAGCCGTATATATGTCTTGAGTATTCGTTCTACAGCCTGATACCGCAGTCGGTGAACGAAGACCTTGCAATAAAGCTCGTAAAATATTATTGCAACAAATTAAAGCATGATTTAACATCACATGATAAGATAGAATTTGAAATAGCATTTACCATATATGATTTCTGTACCGAAAAGGGAAGTCTGGAATTGCTTGAATCGGGTTTTTCAGAGAATGAGAGAGAGGAATTTCTTAAGGCATTGTATGAGCTTACCGAGAATGCCTTATATAATCATGAGAAAATTCTCCAAGAAGACCTTATGTCGCTTAAACAGCTTGAGAATGTAAGACGACCGATAGAATATGCACTTTCATGTGACGCGCTGTCCACAAGTGAAATGCTTAAGGGTGCGCTTGATCTTATTGACGTAATACCGCATTACGGAACCGTGCAGTTTACGAGACAGGCGAGACTTGCCTTCATGGCGAGGACATTCTGCCGCACCCTTGTGGAGGCGGGATATTTTACCAATGAAGAGATGGATGGATTTATGAAATCCATTAATACCGTTTCATCAAGATTTGACAGCGATTTTGAAAAGTTTTCGGACGGCAGGATGTCAAGGGATGAATTTAACAGCAAATACGGGCATCTGAGAAGTGGTACATATGATATCAGAACGGACAGATATGACAGGATGAGCTTCAGACCGGCTTCGGGCAGAAAAAGGACTGCATCGGCATCGGGAAATGTTGATCTCGATGAGGATAAGCTTAAGAAAGCACTTGCTGATATCGGATTCAGGATTACACCGGCAGACTTTCAGGCATTTTTGCGCAGTGCCATAGAACAGAGAGAGTATTTTAAATTTGAATTTACCAAAGCATTAAGCCTTGTGCTGGAATTGCTGATAAGCGTTGGCGAGGATCTTGACATAAAGAGACGTGAATTGTCATGGATGAATGTTGATGATATGAGAAAATGCGTCGCAATCGGCAACACCGAAGAGTATAAGCACGTTCTCGAGAACATATTTGAACGCCGTAAGAGTGAGTATATTCTTAACCGCATGATAATACTTCCGGAAGTCATCACCCGCGATTCCGATATTGGTATAGTACCCGTTTCGGAGGCAAGGCCGAACTTTATAACTTCCAAGCATGTTGAGGGAGAACTTATCGTGCTGGAGGATGAGCCGGGAGCTGATCTTGCCGATAAAATAGTGGCGATTCCCAAAGCAGATCCGGGGTATGAATGGATTTTTACCAAGGGAATAAAAGGATTCATAACGCAGTACGGCGGCGTGGCGTCCCATATGGCTATAAGATGCGCGGAGTTTGAAATACCGGCGGCCATCGGATGCGGCGAGAAAATATATAATTATGTGACAGGAATGAGTTATATAGATCTTGACTGCCGTAACGGAAGAATAGAAGAAGGACTTCAGTATAAGAATCTCCGTGCATTGATAACACAGCGTGAAGGCGTAAACCAGTATGGCGATCCGACTGATGTTCTTGAAGCTGCATATATAAGATTTTACGAACTTCTGGGATTTATCCCGGTTCCAGTGTCAAATCATACCAAAAATTATGAGAAACTTTTTGACGAGAGAGTGGATTTACTGATTGTAGTAGGCGGAGGCTCACTGAATCCGAAACATTATGACAGAATGCATAATGATGAATTACAGCCGCACAGAGATGCAACGGAAGAGAAAATGATAAGATATTGCACCGCGCACGGCATTCCTATTATAGCAACATGCAGGGGAATGCAATATGTGAATGTGCTTTTCGGCGGCAAACTCGCATATCACCCTAAGCTTAAAGTCAAAAGACCGAGAGGAGAGGACCATAAAGTCTATCTTGTGCGTGAAGACAGGGAAATTTATGTGAATAATTATCATCAGGACTGCATATTTGAAAAAGACCTGGCACCGTGCCTTACTCCGGTTGCGATAGACCGCGATAACGGCGTGGTTGAGGCCTTTGTCTCTGAAGAAATGAAAATTCTCGGTCTCCAGTGGCATCCGGAACGCCGGTTTGAAACGGAAAATGCGCAGGAAGAGACACGTAAGATAGTTTTGGATTTTATAAGAAAATATGTCACGAGGTAAGTGTAATGAAATATGACGGTATTATATTTGATATGGATGGCACAATATGGAATACGGAAAAAGAAGTCTGTCTGGCATGGAACAAGGTACTTGCCGATGCCGGACATCCCAAACGTGTAACTGGTGATGAACTGGCCGGATATATGGGGCTTCCGATGACTGAGATTGCGAAGCGGATGTTTGGCACGGATAATTACGACAGTGTGGCAGAACTTTTTGGACGCTGCATGCAGTACGAAAACGAATATATTGCAAAACATGGAGCAACATTATATCCTGATTTAATAAATACGCTGAAACAGATGTATACAAAAATACCGCTCTTTATAGTCAGCAACTGCCAGTCGGGATATATCGAGGCTTTTTTTAAGGCATATGATACAGCCGGGTATTTTAAGGATTATCTGTGCTTTGGAGACACGGGAGAATTAAAAGACCATAATATAAGGCTGCTTGCCCGTCGCAATAACCTTAATTCCCCGGTATATATAGGGGACACCAAAGGCGATTGCGAAGCGGCACATGCAGCCGGTGTTGATTTCATATGGGCATCATATGGATTCGGCCATTCGGATAATTACGAAGGCAGAATTGATAAGTTTGCCGATATATTATCAATATGTGAATAAACTATTTCATAAGATGCAGCTTGCGCGCGATTCTTTCTATTCTCAGCCCCATTGGGAAATCCAGTAAATCTTCGTGCGTAAGCCCTTTCATAAGGAAAATCACGGCAAAATAAATCAATATTCCGATCAGGATACACATTCCGGCGGATACAAAGTTGACTACATAAGAGAGATTTGTTACATCTCCGAACGGAAGCCTGATAAGGGCAATCACACCGCCCATAACAGCCGATGCTGCGAGCGGCAGAAGGAACGATTTTGTTATTTCCTGCTTATATCGTGCATACTTGTTGACTGAAATCCAGTTCAGTATACATACGACCAGCGGGTATGTGACGGTTCCTATCATGAGGACATACACGCCGAGATTTGTGAATTTAAGAAGCACAACTACAAGCACGACATGTATTGCAAGAGATATCGCCGAATGCCTTACCGGAAGATTCATCTTGTCAAGCCCCTGAAGGGCGGCATTGGTTATAGTTGACAGAGCATAGAATATGACTGCTGCGCCCCCGTAGAAAAGCATCCGTCCTGAAATCACATAATCGGTTGAAGGAAAAAGCATTTTCATAATAGGTTTGCCGAGAACCATAAGTCCGACAGCACATGGGATGGCGACAAACATATTTACCTTGACGGAGGTAGCAAGCTTCGCGCGGAAACTGTCATTATTGCCGACGGCACGCAATGATACGAGCGTAGGTATCATAGAAGATGCCATAGCCGACGAAATTGCAACGGGCACATTGATCAGTGTCCGATATTTGGAAAAAATTCCTACCATTACCGAACGGTCATCACCGGCATAAAGTTTTCCAAAAAGCGTTCCGTCAATTATTCCGCTTGCCTGGTATACAGTCTGGCTTAAAATGATTGGAATTATAGTAATTGCAAGCATGTGACCTATCTCACGCGGAGTATCATCATGTGTTGCCCTGTCATGTGTGAGATGGACATGCATACGCGGTCTGTATGCGATAAAAAGAAATATAAGGAAAGCAAGTCCGGCAATGGCACCGACCAGTGTTCCGAGCGTTCCTCCGGCTGCCCCCATTCCGGCACGGTTGGAATCCGTGGAAACCTTAACGAAAAGCCATGCAGCGAATATGCTCACGGCAGCATTGAATATCTGTTCAACAATCTGTGACACTGCGGTAGGTATCATGGTTTTGCGGCTTTGGAAGAAACCTCGCATGGTTCCCGCAACGGCTACAACGAATATAGTCGGTGAGAGTACACGCAGCGGTATGGTAAGCCCTTCATAACCTGTGAACCGTTCTATTGCCGGCGCAGCAAAAAATATTATTGCCATCATGACAAAACCGGCAGTCGAAGCAAAAGCCAGCGCATATTTGAAAATTCTGTATCCGTTGTGATATTCTTTGCGGGCAAATTTACCTGATAAGAGCTTGGATACTGCCAAAGGCATACTGTATGATGACAGAATCAGGGCAAAAGAGTAGATCTCAAAGGCATAACTGTAAAGACCGTTGCTCTTATCGCCGATTATCGCTGTCATCGGGCTTCTGTAAAGAAGTCCGATAACGCGTGAAAGGACGGATGCAGCGGCCAGTATAGAACCCTGTTTTATAAAATTATTGGAATCCGATCGTTTGTTTCCCATAAGAAATTATTTATCCTTATTATCCTTGTGCTTAAGTGCCGCCTCAATAAGTCCTCTGAAAAGAGGATGAGGTCTGTTAGGCCTTGATTTGAGTTCCGGATGTCCCTGCGTTGCGATGTAGAAAGGATGTCCCGGAAGTTCACACATCTCAACTATCCTGTTGTCAGGAGATGTTCCCGAAAGCAGAAGTCCTTTCTCTGTAAGAACAGCACGAAAATCATTATTAACTTCATAGCGGTGTCTGTGACGCTCGGAAATATTATCTGTTCCGTAAAGACTGTGGGCGAGAGAATTTTTGGCAAGTACGCATGGGTATGCACCGAGCCTTAATGTTCCGCCTATGTCTTCAATGCCGTTCTGGTCAGGCATAAGTGCGATCACAGGATGGGTCGTATTAGGATTCATCTCGATGCTGTGGGCATCACGGAAACCTACAACATTACGTGCATATTCAACAATCGTAAGCTGCATTCCGAGGCACAGACCGAGGAATGGAATCTTATTTTCCCTTGCATATCTGATTGCAGTTATCATGCCTTCGATTCCTCTTGTTCCGAAACCACCCGGTACAAGAATACCATCAACCTCGCCGAGAAGCTCGTCTACATTATCTTCCGTTACGGTCTCGGAGTCAACCCATTTGATATCTATTGTGGCGTGATTGGTTATTCCGCCATGTTTAAGTGCTTCAACAACACTGATGTAAGCATCGTGAAGCTGGACATATTTACCGACGAGTGCGATGGTTACCTTGCTGGTAGGATGTCTTAAATCATCAACCATCTTATGCCAGTCATCAAGATCCGGTTCAGGGCAGTTAAGGTGCAGGCTTTCACATGCGACCTGCGCGAGATGCTCTTTCTCCATTGCAAGAGGAGCCTCGTAGAGGTATTCAACATCAAGGTTCTGCAATACATGGTCACTCGGAACATTACAAAATAAAGCAATTTTGTCCTTGATACCCTGATCGAGAGGATGCTCGCTTCTGCACACTATGATGTCGGGCTGGATACCCATGCTCTGGAGATCCTTGACACTGGCCTGCGTAGGCTTTGTCTTAAGCTCCTGCGAAGCACTGAGGTATGGGATGAGGGTTACATGAATAAGAATTGCATTCTCATGGCCGACTTCATGCTGGAACTGACGTATTGATTCGAGGAACGGCTGGCTTTCGATATCACCGACTGTACCGCCGACCTCGATAATTGCGATTCTTGTATCGTTATCTGTAAAATTACGATAGAATCTGCTCTTTATTTCATTCGTTATATGAGGAATGACCTGGACGGTTCCGCCGCCGTAGTCTCCGCGGCGCTCTTTCTGCAGGACAGACCAGTATACCTTACCGGTTGTCACATTGGAATTCTTGTCAAGGCTTTCATCTATGAATCTCTCATAATGGCCGAGATCAAGGTCCGTTTCTGCGCCATCATCTGTTACAAATACCTCACCATGCTGGATAGGATTCATTGTACCCGGATCGATGTTGATGTATGGATCGAACTTCTGCATGGTTACCTTGTAACCTCTTGCTTTTAACAGTCTGCCGAGGGAAGCTGCGGTGATTCCTTTACCGAGACCCGAAACAACTCCGCCCGTTACGAAGACATATTTGACTGGCATCTTATTTTCCTCCTGACGTATTATTCAATAATGTTTAATACTAGCACGATTTGATGAATAATTCCATAAGAAATTGCAAAAAAATAGAAAGCATTTATTCAGTTTATATTTATTTAATAAAGGTTATGGAAATTTATCAATTATATTTATTGATTTATAACGCCAAAATAACTATAATGTAGGTAATCTTATATCTATCACGGCACTGCCGTGGTGACAGTGACATATTTTTATAAGGAGCGCTAATGGATAATAACAATTATAACAACAACGGCGGCGGTTATAATAATAACGGCTATAACAACCGTGACAATAATGGTTACAATAACCGTGGCAACAATAACGGAAACAATAATAACAAGCGTGGATTAAGGCCGGGACATATAATCATAGGGCTTATAATCGCCATTGTGATAACATATCTCGGAGTTACATTTTTCAGAAGTATTTTTAACAAATATACGAGCACCGAGATAAGTTATTCCGCATTCCTCGACATGATTGACAAGGACGAGATTTCAGCGGTTGAATACAGTTCATCGAAGATTGTCATCACTCCGAAGAAACAGCCGGTAAGCGGAATTAAGATGACGTATTATACAGGATACATCTATGATGAGGACACATTTAACAAATTAAAGACTCTTGACGGAGTTGAGGTGTCCGCGGCCATTGAGGATACCGGTTCATCGATATTTGATTTCATATTGGTTTATGTGCTTCCTTTCCTATTAATATATCTTGTAATGGGATTTATATTCCGTAAGATGTCCGGCGGAGGCGGCATGCTTGGGGTCGGAAAGAGTAATGCCAAGGTATATATGGAACAGAAGACCGGAGTTACATTCAGGGATGTAGCCGGACAGGATGAGGCGAAGGAGTCCGTCAGGGAGATTGTTGATTTCCTTCATAATCCGGGCAAATATACGTCAATCGGAGCCAAGCTTCCTAAGGGTGCACTGCTTGTAGGCCCTCCGGGAACAGGTAAGACATTGCTTGCCAAGGCGGTTGCCGGTGAAGCGGGAGTTCCGTTTTTCTCACTTTCCGGTTCGGATTTCGTTGAGATGTTTGTCGGAGTCGGAGCATCAAGAGTAAGAGATCTGTTCAAACAGGCTCAGCAGTCGGCACCGTGTATTATATTTATAGATGAGATTGATGCGATAGGTAAGAGCCGTGATTCCAGATACGGCGGCGGTAATGATGAACGCGAGCAGACACTTAACCAGCTCCTTGCCGAGATGGACGGTTTTGATTCATCCAAGGGAGTGCTTATTCTTGCGGCAACCAACAGACCGGAAGTCCTTGATAAAGCGCTGTTACGTCCGGGACGTTTTGACAGACGTATCATAGTTGATAAGCCGGACCTTAAAGGACGTCTTGAGACGCTTAAGGTTCACTCGAAGGATGTTCTTATGGATGATTCAGTAGATCTTGATGCAATAGCTCTCGCAACGGCGGGCGCAGTTGGTTCGGATCTTGCCAATATTATTAACGAGGCTGCCATCAATGCAGTCAAGAACGGAAGACGTGCAGTTACACAGCAGGATCTTTTTGAATCGGTTGAGGTCGTAATAGCAGGCAAAGAGAAGAAAGACCGTATCCTCGGCAAAGAAGAGAAACGCATGGTTGCCTATCATGAAGTTGGACATGCCCTTATAACATGCCTTATGAAGAATGCCGAGCCGGTACAGAAAATAACTATAGTTCCGAGAACCATGGGTTCTCTTGGATATACGATGCAGGTTCCGGAGGAAGAAAAATATCTTCTTACTAAGGATGAACTTATCACCAAGATTGTGACACTTCTTGGCGGACGTGCAGCCGAAGAGGTTGTATTCCATACGGTTACCACAGGCGCATCCAATGATATTGAGCGTGCGACCAAGCTGGCAAGAACAATGGTTTCACAGTACGGTATGTCAGATACATTCGGACTTATGGGACTTGAAAGCGTTGAGAGCCAGTATCTTGACGGCCGTTCGGTGCTCAACTGCTCCGATCAGACGGCAGCCAAGCTGGATGATGAAGTCAATAAAATGCTTAAAGAATACTATGCCAAGGCTAAAGAACTTCTCAGTGAGAATATGGAATGTCTTGACAGTGTAGCAGAATATCTTATAGATAAGGAGACAATAACCGGTAAGGAATTTATGGATATTGTCAACAGAGTAAAAGGTGTGGGTGAATTAGGTTAACATGATTGATTTACATTTGCATCTCGACGGCTCAATGAGACCGGAGACGGTAAGGGAGCTGCTTGAGCAGAAGGGAATTTCTCCATGGGACAGCGATGATGATGCTGCCCGAGCGTTAAGGGTCGGCGATGACTGCGCTGACCTTAATGATTATCTTACAAAGTTTGAGTATCCGTGTATGGTATTGCAGACCGCCGGAGCAATAGAGAGAGCTGTTTACGAACTTGCGGAAGATCTGGTACATCAGGATGTGACATATGCGGAAATTCGTTTTGCGCCACAGTTGTCTACGAAGGAAGGCCTCACTCAGGAGGAAGCCGTTAAAGCGGCAATTGAGGGAGCGAAAGAAGCTGAGATGGAATTCGATGATATCAGGATAGGATTGATATTATGCTGCATGAGAGGCGAAGACCATGAGGCTAATATTGAAACTGTAAGGGTGGCATCGAAATACTATGGAAATTATGTATGTGCGCTTGACCTGGCTGGAGCGGAAGCGTTGTACCCGACAGATTTGTTCAACAAAGAATTTGAACTCGCGAAAGCAGAAGAAATACCATTTACGATACATGCCGGAGAAGCAGCCGGACCTGAGAGCATCTGGCGTGCACTTGAGTTCGGAGCCTCAAGAATAGGACATGGAATAAGGTGCCTTGAGGATGGGGCACTGGTAGATTATCTTGCAAGGCATAAGATTCCTCTTGAGATATGTCCTACAAGTAATATACAGACAAAGGTGTATCAGAACTATGATGAATATCCGGTTAAAGAACTTCTTCTGCGTGGAGTGCATGTCACAGTCAACACTGACAATATGACCGTCAGCGGCACGAACCTTAAGAAGGAACGCAAGAAACTGCTTAAATACTGCGATATAACCAAAGATGATATTGCTTTGATGGAAGAGTATTCGTACGAGGCACGTTTCCTGCAATCCAGATAATATAATACATATAACGGCAGGAGGCAAAGGTGTACGAGGGATTTTTTGATATCGAAGAAGAATTGAAGAAACTCCCCGGCAAGCCGGGCGTATATATAATGCATGATAAGACTGATGAGATTATATATGTCGGTAAAGCAATCAGTCTTAAGAACCGCGTGCGCCAGTATTTTCAATCATCACGGAATTTAAGTTCCAAGATAAGGCAGATGGTTTCAAATGTACAGCGGTTTGAATATATTATAACTGATTCGGAACTGGAGGCGCTGGTTCTTGAATGTAATCTTATAAAGCTCCATAAGCCGCGTTATAATACAATGCTTAAGGATGACAAGACTTACCCTTTTATCAAAATTACCACGAATGAAACTTTCCCCAGGATTCTTTCCACAAGGGAACTGAAGAAAGATAAATGCAGGTACTTCGGACCGTTTACAAGCGGCAAGGCGGTCAATGATATTATAGAATTGCTCAATAAAACATATGGACTCAGAACGTGTCGTAAAAGCCTTCCCAAAGATACAGGCAATGACAGACCATGCCTCAATTATCATATAGGACAATGCACGGCCCCGTGCCAGGGATTTATAAGTGCGGGGGAATATAATGAACTGGTCGATAAAGCGATAGATTTCCTTGAAGGAAGATATAATGGCATAACCACAAGGCTCAGGGAACAGATGAAAGAGGCATCGGACAGACTGGATTTTGAACGTGCGGCACAATACCGCGATATGCTTGAGAGCGTCAGATACATCTCACAGAAGCAGAAAATAACCAACAGTGATATGCAGGATAAAGACATCGTGGCAGCTGCCATTGATGATACTGACTGTGTTGTACAGGTATTTTTTATAAGAGGCGGCAAGCTTATCGGAAGGGAACATTATCATATGACCCTTACGGGTGATGAGACGCGGGCCGATGTGATTAATGATTTTGTAAAACAATACTATGTGGGAACACCGTATATTCCGTCTACAATTATGCTGCAGGAGCCGCTTACGGAGGAAGAACTGATATCCGGATGGCTCACAAAACATTCCGGACATACCGTACGTTTTGTTACACCGAAGCGCGGGACCAAAGAAAAATTAGTGGAACTCGCAGAGAAGAACGCGCTTAATGTACTTACGCAGGATAAAGACAAAATAATGCGTGAGGAAGCAAGGACAATCGGAGCCGTGAAATCAATCGGCGAGAAAATAGGAGTTCCGGATATACATCGTATGGAAGCTTTTGATATCTCCAATATAAGCGGCGTGCAGTCGGTCGGCTCAATGGTTGTGTTTTATGACGGACTTCCGAGACGTAATGATTACCGGAAATTCCGGATAAAGACAGTTGTCGGTCCTGATGATTATGCATCCATGCGTGAAGTGCTGACCAGAAGGCTGACACATACGACGGATGGGTTCGATGTTATGCCGGATCTTATAATGATGGACGGCGGACGCGGACAGGTGAACATAGCATTGTCTGTTGTCAAAGAATTGGGACTTTCCATTCCTGTATGCGGAATGGTTAAAGATGATAACCACAGAACACGCGCATTATGGTATAATGACCATGAGATTGATATAAGTAAGAACGGTGAGGAATTTAAACTCGTTACCAGAATACAGGATGAAGCACACCGGTTTGCTATAGAATATCACCGCAGCCTCAGAGGCAAAGCACAGATACATTCGGTTCTGGATGATATTGAAGGAATAGGACCTGCCAGACGTAAGGGCCTTATGAAGCGGTTCAAGGATGTGGAAGGGATACGCGCCGCAGGTGTGGATGAATTGGCAGAGGCACCTGCCATGAACAGGAATGCCGCAGAGAAAGTATATGAATTTTTTCATACAAAAAATAACAACCTGAAAGGGGAATGATTATGCCGGAAGAATTGAAAATTGACAAGATTATTGAGAAAATGGAGCTTAAACTTCTCACACCGGATATTGAGACCGGAGACAAGGTAGTAACAGTGCCTGATATTAACAGGCCTGCATTGCAGCTGACAGGTTTCTTTGACCATTTTGACAGCGAACGTGTCCAGGTAATCGGACATGTGGAAGCTGCGTATATGGAGACGCTTGACGAGGAGACCCGTAAAGACAGGTATGAACAGCTTATGTCATATAATATACCGTGTATAGTGTTCTGCCGTAGCATGATGCCGGATGCGCAGATGATCGAGGCCGCGAGAGAATATCAGATACCGCTTCTGCAGACCGATAAAGCCACATCTTCTTTTGAAGCGGAGATAATCAGATGGATGAAGGTTATGCTGGCACCGACGATATCAATTCACGGAGTTCTCGTCGATGTGTACGGCGAAGGTGTGCTTATTACGGGCGAAAGCGGAATAGGTAAGAGTGAAGCGGCGCTTGAACTTATAAAAAGAGGACACCGTCTTGTAACGGATGACGTAGTTCAAATCAGCAAGGTCAGTGATGAGACACTTATCGGAACTGCCCCTGAAATTACAAGACATTTTATAGAACTTCGAGGAATAGGTATTATAGATGTCAAGACACTTTTCGGTGTTGAAAGTGTTAAAGAGACACAGGGAATAGATATGGTTATCCACCTTGAGGACTGGGACAAAGATAAAGAATATGACAGATTCGGACTTGAGGAAGAATATACCGAAATTCTTGGCAATAAAGTCGTATGCCATAATCTTCCGGTAAGACCGGGACGTAACCTTGCCGTTATAGTAGAGTCGGCAGCAGTCAACTGGAGACAGAAAAAGATGGGTTACAACGCGGCAAGAGAACTTTATAACAGGGTTCAGAATAATATTAATCATAAATTCTAAGGAGACAGACAAGAATGGGAAAATTATGTTTTGGTGTTGATCTTGGCGGAACTACCGTCAAAATGGGTATTTTTACGGTGGAAGGTTCACTTCTCGAAGATTGGGAGATTCCAACCCGTAAGGAGGACAAGGGAGCATATATATTAGATGATATAGCAGCTTCCATTAATAAGAAAGTCAGTGATGAAAATATCAATCCTGAAGATGTGATTGGTGTGGGAATCGGCGTTCCGGGACCTGTTACCCCATCGGGAATCGTTAAAGGTTGTGTCAATATCGGCTGGGGAGATACCCCTGTTGAAGAGATACTTAAGGATAAGACTGGGTTTATCGTTAAAGCCGGTAATGATGCGAATGTAGCGGCTCTCGGAGAATTATGGCAGGGCGGCGGTAAGGGCAACAACAGCCTCGTTATGGTAACACTCGGAACCGGTGTCGGCGGCGGAATCGTGCTCGACGGTAAGATTGTAAAGGGAACACACGGAGCAGCCGGAGAAATAGGACATATGTCAGTTGTATATGATGAGACAGCAACCTGTAACTGCGGCAAAAAAGGATGTCTTGAGCAGGTCGCATCGGCAACCGGAATTGTCAAGGAAGCAAAGAAATTCCTTGCAGCCGATGACACTCCTTCGACATTGAGAAACATTGATGGATTTACAGCCAAGGATGTATTTGATGAGGCCAAAAAAGGTGATGATATTTCACTTAAGACAGTTAACAGGCTTGGAGAATATCTTGGAATAGCACTCGGACATATCGCATGTGTCATTGATCCGGATGTATTTATAATCGGCGGAGGAGTATCCAAAGCAGGCGACTTCCTTATTGACACGATTGAGAAATATTATGTTGAGAAAACATATCATCAGTGCAGGAAGACACCTATCAAGTTAGCGACACTCGGAAACAGTGCGGGAATTTATGGAGCAGCAAAGCTTGTAATTTCCGAGTAATGCGAGGTATGTATGGATTTTTTGGCTGATATACAGGCAATTATAGGTAAGAATAATGCCGTGGCAGATGAACCGATGGCAAAACATACAACGTTCAGGGTCGGCGGAGCGGCAAAATATGCCGCTTTCGTCTCAACTGCATCCGAAATAGAATCACTTATTAAACTGTGCAATGATAATAATGTACAATATTATATCATTGGCAACGGAAGCAATGTCCTTATATCCGACAAGGGATATGACGGCCTGATAATCATAATCGGTCGTAATATGTCGGAGATATCTGTGGAAGGTGAAACAATCAGGGCAGGAGCCGGAGCCCTCCTCTCTGCAATCGGAAGCAAGGCACTGAATGCCGGACTTGCGGGATTTGAATTTGCATGTGGAATACCCGGAACTCTCGGAGGAGCATGTTTTATGAATGCAGGTGCATACGGCGGAGAGATGAAAGATATTCTGGTAAGTGTCGATGCGGTTACACCGGATGGAACGGTCAGGACCTTTGATGTGGAAGAACTTGGTCTGGGATACAGAACAAGCATATTCACAAAGGGCGGATATGTGATCGTGGGCGCGTTGATGAGACTTCACCGCGGAAGCTATGATGATATCAAAGCCTGCATGGATGACCTTGCTTATAAGAGAAGGCTTAAACAGCCGCTCGAATACCCAAGTGCCGGAAGTACATTTAAACGTCCGGAGGGAATGTTTGCGGGACAGCTTATCGAAGAAAGCGGTCTTAAAGGACGCGGTGTCGGTGATGCATGTGTATCCGATAAACACGCCGGTTTTGTAATAAATAAAGGCAAGGCATCTGCAAAAGATATATATGATACGATACAGCTTGTCATATCCGAGGTTAAGAAACAAAAAGGTGTAATTCTGGAACCGGAAGTAAGGATAATCGGTGAATTTTAGCAGATTTGCTTGACGTAAACCGGAATGTGTAGTAATAATAGATTTTGAACCGGGGCGATGGGAAAGGCAGTAAGTCGATGAGAATTGTTTTTGTAACCGGCATGTCCGGTGCGGGTAAAAGGACGGCACTCAAGGTTTTTGAGGATGCCGGATATTATTGTGTTGATAACCTTCCGGTGGCATTAGTCATGAAGTTTGTCGAACTTGCAGCATCAAGTTCGGGACAGAAGAAGGATGGCAAGGCTATAGACAATATAGCGATGGGCGTTGATGTCAGAAGCGGTGAGACTTTTGCGGGTCTTGAGTCCGTGCTTGATAATATGACAGCCATGAATTATAATTACGAGATACTCTTTCTTGAGGCTGAGGATGAGACACTTGTAAAGCGTTATAAGGAGACCAGACGTAATCATCCGCTTGCCGGAGATAACAGGATTATGGAAGGAATTGCGCGGGAACGCGAGGAAATTTCATTCCTTAAGAAGCGCGCTGATTATATTATAGATACTACAACACTGCTTACCAGGGAACTTAAGCAGGAGATTGAGAAAATATTTGTGGATGACGAGAACTTCAATAATCTTGTTGTAACCATTCTCTCATTCGGATTTAAATACGGAATACCGGAAGACGCAGATCTTGTATTTGACGTACGTTTTCTGCCGAATCCATATTATATAGATGAGCTTAAGCCGCTTACCGGAAATGACGCACCTATTAGGGAATTTGTCATGAAATGGCCGCAGTCGGGAATTTTCCTGGACAAGCTTACGGATATGATTGAATTTCTGATACCGAATTACATAATCGAAGGTAAGAACAGACTGGTAATCGCAATCGGATGTACCGGAGGTAAACACCGTTCGGTTACATTGGCCAATGAATTGTATGCCAGACTTTCCGGCAATGATTATGGTCTTAAGATAGAGCACAGGGACATAGACCTTGATGCCAGAAACAGGAAATAGGCGGTAGTTATATGTCTTTTTCACTTAAAGTTAAAGAAGAACTCGCATCCGTGCTTCCGCCGGCAAGACATTGCAGACTGGCGGAACTCGCCGCGATAATAAGCGCAGGCGGTCATATATATACTACAGATGATGGGCGGCATTATATCAGATTTCATTCTGAAACACCTTATGCGGTGTCCAAGTGCCAACATATAATATATAAGACATTTGAATATGAACCGGATGTATCAGTGAGGTATAATAAAGATACCGGAAACAGAACATATATAATGTCAGTGATGGATTCGGATATGGCAATCAAAATACTTCTTGCCACCAGGCTTATGGAACCGGACGGAAGCATTAACCGTGATATGTCACTTGTGAGTACGGTTGGCATAAGCAATATGTGCTGCAAGAGAGCTTTTCTGCGTGGTGCATTCCTGGCAGGAGGCTCAATAAGCGACCCTGAAAAATCATATCATTTTGAAATAGTTTCATACGGGGAAGCGAAAGCCGTGCAGATCATGGATGCCATGAAGATGTTTGAACTTGATGCGAGAATAATTGAAAGAAGACGATGCCATGTCGTATACCTGAAAGAAGGCGCGCAGATAGTGGACATCCTGAATGTCATGGGCGCACACCGTTCACTGATGGAACTTGAGAATGTGCGCGTTGTGAAGGAAGTCCGTAATTCGGTAAACCGTAAGGTCAACTGTGAGACTGCCAATTTAAGTAAAACGGTCAATGCGGCCGTTAAACAGATAGAAGATATAGAATATATCCGTGAAAATGCCGGGCTTAACACACTTAGTGAAGGTCTGGAAGAAATAGCCGAACTCAGGGTAAAATATCCTGATACGCCGCTTGCACAGCTCGGGCAGATGCTTTCCCCACCTGTGGGCAAGTCAGGAGTTAACCATAGATTGAGAAAAATAAGCCGGATAGCCGAAGAGCTTCGCGGCGAAAAAGGATGATTGTACAGCAATTAGCGGAGGAAGAATTATGATTCAGAAAAAGATGACCATTAACATTTCAACGGGCCTTGAGGCCAGACCTGTAGCAGTATTCGTTCAGGTAGCAAGTCAGTTTGACAGTTCGATTTATGTAGAAGTCGGAACGAAGAAAGTCAATGCCAAGAGTATAATGGGAATGATGACACTCGGACTTGATGTAGGCGAATCAGTTGTAGTCAGCGCTGACGGTGCCGATGAAGAAAAAGCGATTGCGGAAATCGAAAAATATCTTGCAGCAGGTAAATAACTTATCTGAAAAGGACAGCACTGCGGACGCGTAACCGCAGTGCTGTTACTGAATTAAACCGGAGGAAATTCAATGGCATTTACACATCTTCATGTGCATACTGAATACAGTCTGCTTGACGGCTCAAGCAAAATAAATGAAATAACGGCGAGAGCCAAGGAACTTGGAATGGACAGCATAGCAATTACCGATCACGGAGTTATGTATGGTGTTATTGATTTCTACAGAGCGGCTAAGAATATAGGAATTAAGCCGATTCTCGGATGCGAGGTGTATGTTGCGCCGGGCTCACGCTTCGACAAAGAGGCAGGGATGAGCGAGGACAGATACTATCATCTGGTACTGCTGGCCGAGAACAATACAGGATACGCTAATCTCATGAAAATAGTATCCAAAGGCTTTGTTGATGGATTTTATTATAAACCCCGTGTGGACTATGAGGTGCTAAGCGAATATCACGAGGGAATTATATGCCTCAGCGCATGTCTGGCCGGAGAAGTCCAGAAATATCTTCAGAGAGGCCTTTATGAAGAGGCATGCAAGTCAGCACTGCACTATCAGGAAATATTCGGAAAAGGAAATTATTTCCTCGAATTACAGGATCACGGGATACCGGAACAGGGTTTTGTAAACCAGCAGCTCATAAGAATGAGTAAGGAACTCGGAATTGAACTCGTGGCAACCAATGATATACATTACACATATGCGGATGATGCAGCGGCACATGATGTATTATTATGCATACAGACAGGGAAAAAAGTATCGGACACCGACAGAATGAGATATGAAGGCGGCCAGTATTACTGTAAATCCGAGGAAGAGATGCGTGCTCTTTTTCCATATGCGCCGCAGGCACTGGATAATACTCATAAAATAGCAGAGAGATGCAATGTAGAAATAGAATTCGGTGTAACGAAACTCCCGCACTATGAAGTTCCGGAAGGTTATGACTCGTGGACATATCTTAACCATCTGTGTGATGAAGGCCTTGTTAAGCGTTACGCAGACAAAGCGGACGAACTCAGGGAAAGACTTGATTATGAGCTCGGTGTTATCAGGAAAATGGGCTATGTCGATTATTTCCTGATAGTCTGGGATTTTATAAATTATGCTAAGAGAAACGGAATTGCCGTCGGCCCGGGACGAGGCTCGGCAGCAGGAGCCATTGTCTCATATGTCCTGGAAATAACGGATATCGATCCGATAAGATATAATCTGCTTTTTGAACGTTTTCTTAATCCGGAACGTGTATCGATGCCTGATATTGACGTCGATTTCTGCTATGAGAGACGCCCGGAAGTGATTGATTACGTAATGCGCAAATATGGCAAGGACAGAGTGGTACAGATAGTTACATTCGGTACACTTGCCGCAAAAGGTGTAATAAAAGATGTTGGAAGGGTTATGGATATCCCATATTCCAAAACAGACTCCATATCCAAAATGATACCAAATGACATCGGAATGACGATTGACAAAGCGCTTGAAGCCAATAATGAATTTAAGGCACTTTATGAAAGTGATCCGGAAGTCAGGACACTTATCGATACATGTAAGAGACTTGAAGGTCTTCCGAGACATACGTCTATGCATGCTGCCGGAGTAGTTATCGGCTCCAGACCGATTGATGAGTTCGTGCCTTTATCAAGGGCATCCGACGGTACGCTGGTTACACAGTTTACCATGACGACCATAGAAGAACTGGGCCTTCTTAAGATGGATTTTTTGGGCCTTAGGACACTTACGGTCATACAGAATGCAGAGAAATTAATACGGCGCAAAGTTAATGATTTTGATATCAGCAAAATAGATTACAATGACAGAGGCGTACTCGACATGATAGGCCTCGGAAGAACGGAAGGCGTATTCCAACTTGAAAGCGGCGGAATGAAGAATTTCATGAAGGAACTCAAGCCTGACAGCTTAGAGGACATGATAGCCGGAATATCTCTTTACAGGCCGGGTCCGATGGATTTTATTCCCAAATACATCAAGGGTAAGAATAATCCGGATGCCATTACCTATGCATGCCCGCAGTTGGAGCATATCCTTGCACCGACGTATGGATGTATCGTGTATCAGGAGCAGGTTATGCAGATAGTCCGTGATTTGGCGGGATATACACTGGGACGAAGTGACCTTGTCCGCCGTGCAATGTCCAAGAAAAAACAGTACGTTATGGAAAAAGAACGTCAGAATTTCATATACGGCAATGAAGAGGAGAATGTTCCGGGATGCGTGGCCAACGGAATACCTGCGGAAACTGCATCTGCCATATATGATACAATGATGGATTTTGCCAAATATGCATTTAATAAATCACATGCCGCTTGCTATGCATATGTAGCCTTCCAGACGGCATATCTTAAGAAATATTATCCGGTGGAATTTATGGCAGCGCTTATGACCAGCGTAATGGATAATGTAAGTAAAGTATCACAATATATATTCGCCAGCAGGCAGATGGGAATAGAAATCCTGTCACCTGACATTAACCTCGGCGAGGGTAATTTTACAGCCGGTGACAATGCGATACGTTACGGACTTTCGGCGATCAAAAGCCTCGGACGTCCTGTGATAGAGGCTGTGGTTGCAGAACGTCAGGCTCACGGCATATACAGGGATCTGAGAGATTTTATCACAAGACTGTCCGGCCGCGAGGTTAACAAACGTACGATTGAAAGCCTTATTAAATCAGGTGCTTTTGACAGTTTCGGGCTGAACCGGAGACAGATGATGCTAGTATATTCGGATGTCATGGAGCATGTTGCGCATGAACGCAAGGAATCCGTGTCGGGCCAGATGTCACTGTTTGATATGTTTGAACCGGAGGATAAACCGGACGAAATAATTGTTCCTGATGTGCCGGAATACAGCCGTGATGAAGTTCTTGTGATGGAAAAGGAAGTTCTCGGTGTCTACATAAGCGGACATCCGCTTGACGAATATAAGGCACTCTGGGAGAAAAATATAACCAATATGTGCTCGGACTTTGAACGTGATGATGAAACCGGACAGGCAAAGGTAAATGATGCCGAGAAAGTCGTTGCAGGCGGGATAATATCCGGAATCAAAGTCAAGATGACCAGAAACGGCAAGAGCATGGCTTATTTTGACCTGGATGACCTTGGAGGACATGTGGAAGTTGTTGTATTTCCGCGTCCTTATATGGATTACCGAAAAGATATCACAGAGGATAACAAAGTATTTGTCTGCGGAACGGTAGACCTGCGCGACGAAGAGAACGGTAAACTCTTATGCAATAAAATAATCCCGTTTTCATCAATCCCACGCGACTGCTGGATAAAATTCCCTGACAAACAGACCTACCTGGATTCGGAAAAACAGCTTTATAACATAATAAAGGATTCCGATGGCAATGATTTGGTCATAGTGTACTGCGAGGCTGAGAAGGCAAGGAAAATCCTTCCGGCGTCCATGTCCATAAACGCAGATGCCGCTACGCTTGAGAAATTAAGACAGGCGTTCGGTGAGAAAAATGTCAAAGTAGTAGAGAAAGCTATTGAAAAATAGTAATAATTATCATAAAATGTAAATATATAGTGTATTATTGTAATTTGGAGGATTATTTTTATGGCAGAAATGAAAACCATCGGTGTGCTCACAAGTGGAGGAGACGCACCGGGAATGAATGCGGCTATCAGAGCCGTCGTAAGAACAGCGATTGCCCGCGGACTTAACGTAAAGGGTATTTTAAAAGGTTATAACGGACTTCTTAATGAAGAGATAATTGATATGACAGCCACAAGCGTTTCTGATACGATTGACAGGGGCGGAACTATTCTTTATACGGCAAGATGCCTTGAATTTGTAGACCCTGAGTACCAGAAAAAGGGTGCTGAGATCTGCCGCAAGCATGGAATCAACGGTCTTGTGGTAATAGGCGGTGACGGTTCATTTAAGGGAGCGCAGAAGCTTTCGGCACTCGGAATCAATACGATCGGTGTTCCGGGAACAATTGACCTTGATATTGCATGTACTGATTATACTATCGGATTTGATACAGCAATCAATACGGCAATGAGTGCAATTGATAAAATAAGAGACACATCAACATCCCATGAGAGATGTTCGATAATAGAAGTTATGGGCCGTAATGCCGGACATATCGCATTGTGGTGCGGTATAGCCAACGGAGCGGAGGATATTCTTCTTCCGGGCAAATACGACTATGATCTGAAGAAACTTATCGAAAAGATAATAGATAACAAACGACGTGGAAAGAAACATTATATTATTGTCAATGCCGAGGGAATCGGTCATTCGGCAGAGATGGCAGCTGAGATAGAGAAAGCAACAGGAATTGAGACCAGAGCAACCATACTCGGTCATATGCAAAGAGGCGGAAGCCCGTCATGTAAGGACAGGGTATACGCGTCAATGATGGGCTCATATGCCGCAGACCTGCTCTGCGACGGCAAGTCCAACAGAGTAGTGGCATATAAGGACGGAAAGTTCGTTGATTACGATATAGATGAAGCACTTGCAATGCAGAAAGATGTTGATGAACATATGTATGAAGTCAGCAAGCTTCTGTGCAGATAGGAGATACTTTGATTACAAGCACATCCAACATACAGGTTAAGACAGTGATCAATCTTCTCAAAAAGTCCGGTGAACGTAAGAAATCCGGACTTTTTGTGATAGAAGGATTAAGAATATTTATGGAGGCTCCGGCTGCTCTGGTGCACAGAATATACGCATCCGAGAGTTTTATTGCAGCGCACGGAAAACTGCTTGACGGATTTGAATATGAGACTGTGTCGGATAATGTATTCAGACAGATGTCCGATACAAGGACTCCTCAGGGAATACTGGCAATAATGAAGATGCCGGCATATAATATACCGGATATTACCTCAGCTAAGAATCCTATGATAATAGTATTGGAAAATATACAGGATCCGGGCAATCTCGGAACGATAATGCGGAGTGCCGAGGGAGCAGGCGCAGCGGGCGTCATCATGTCGCGTGACACGGTTGATATATATAATCCCAAGACGATACGTTCTACGATGGGTTCACTTTTCAGGGTTCCTTTTATCATATCGGATGATATATATAAGACGGTGTGCGGCCTGAAGGACGAAGGTGTTAAAATATATGCGGCCCGTCTTGACGGAAGCAATGAATATTACAGGGAAAATTATTGCGGTCCGTGCGCGGTGATGATAGGCAATGAAGGCAACGGACTTACGGATAAGCTCTCATCGTGTGCCGATAAATATATCAGGATTCCAATGGAAGGCAGCCTCGAATCATTAAACGCCGCGGTAAGTGCGTCGGTAATCATGTATGAAGCGGCAAGACAAAGACACGAAAAAACACTTTAAAATAAGGCTTTTTGAGATAACCGGGCACCCTTAAAGGGTGCCTGATTTGACAAAGAGTGGTATATGTGCTAGAATTGCCTTTAGCAAATGTAACAATTTCGTAACAATTTGTTTCTGACGAAGAAAAATGGAGGTTAATATGAGATTCAAAAGCAGGAAAGCTTCTGTTGCTGTCGTTATGTTACTCTTAATGGTAGTACAGATAGTTTTTGCCGGTATAGGATCTTCGAAGACCCGTACGACTGTTGTGGCAGGAAACAGTGAACCTGCGCAGGAACAGAAGTTGGCGGCATCTGATACAACGGATGCGGCAGCGGTCACGGAGGAAAGTACCGCTCCAATCACCGAAGAAGAAGTTGTTTCAGCAGACCTGAACGTAGTGTACAGAAGTACACTGACTTCGACAGCGGTTGTCGATGAATTTGAAAGCAGTATTGACAACAGTGATTACAGTAATAAGATAATATCTTATACTAATGAAAGACTTTGCATGTATGCAGAGCCGGAATATACATCCGATGTAGTCGGTGTTATGTATTCCGGAACTGAAGCGGACATTGTCAAGCGTGGTTCAGAATGGACAGAGGTTACATCGGGTGGTGTTACCGGTTACATTAAGAATACGGATGTGCTTTTTGGCGAAGAAGCGCAGAAGATAGCCGAGACTATCGGAGACAAGGAAGCCGTAGCCAAATCAGACGGACTTGTGGTATACTCCGAAGCGTCTGCATCCTCGTCACAGGTGGCTGAACTTTCCAAGGGAGAGTCGGTTGGTGCATATGAGGAGTGCGATGGTTATGTCATGATTTCGCATGAAGGCGGATACGGATATGTCAAAGCAGACGGAGTAAGCATTTCATACGGACTTGACAGTGCAATATCGATAGAAGAAGAGAAGAAGCGCCAGGCAGAAGAAGCGGCAGCGGCAGCCAAGAAAGCAGCAGAAGAAGCAGCAGCCAAGGCAGCGGCAGCAGCGAAGGAGAAGTACGCAAGCGTATCGACGACAGCGAGGTCATCATACAGTGCTTCAGCGGATGAGATACACCTTCTGGCAGCGATTGTATATTGGGAATCAGGCTGGGAACCGGCCAATGGTCAGTTAGCGGTAGCTAATGTTGTTCTCAACAGAGTGCTTTCATCAAGATTTTCACAGAATACAATAGCAAGTGTAATATATGCGCCGGGACAGTTCAGCGGAGTGGCAGAGAATGGTGCTCCATCGGCAAGGTTCCAGGCGGTACTCAATATGAGCAATGAACAGCTTAATCAGAGAGGCTGTTATGACGCAGCGGTAACGGCGTTGTCAGGACAGAATAATATCGGTGATTTGTTATTCTTCATTAACGTTCGTAAAGCTAATTACAATAAGTATACAAGCTATACAATAATAAATAATCATTGCTTCTATATATACTAGCGATTAAATTGGGAGCCCTGTTCCGTTATGGAAACAGGGCTCTTTTTTATGCGTTTTCATCATTAAAAAACATCATCACGAAACTTACCAGAAGCAGCGCACATGAAATCCAGATTGAACGGATGCCGATATGTGATGTGACAAAACTTCCGATTCCGGCACCTATTGCGAATACAAGGATTACGCCAAAATAAGTTCCGGCTTTGCGTAAGATAACTTTGTCATGTGTGTGGATGTATGCACACAATGCTTCGGTTCCGCTTCTCATATTGCCGATGCACATCGTGCTGGCATATGCATGTCCGTGAATTTTATGGAATGTCTGGACCTGCATTGCGCATACAAATGAAACAAGAGCATTGGCTGCAATGTTGATTCCGGACGGCATGAAGCCGACACCGAACAGGATAATTATTTCAGCGATAAGAATCAGCTGACGCCAATGGATTTTCTCATACATCTTCATACGGTAGTGGATATTTTCGGCCACAAATGTTCCGAGGATAAAGGATGCTACAGGAATCAGATATTTCAGGCAGATGCCCCAGTCGCCGCTGAACATGTGTGAACTCATCAATACAATGTTACCGGTCTGGGCATTTGCAAAGACAGCATCACGGCATCTGTAGGTGTAAGCGTCCTGAAAACCTCCGGACAATACGATAAAAAGAGCAGTCCGGAACGAGTCTGACATCTGGCGTCCGTTGTGTATTTTGAATGCCATATTAATCATCACCTTTGTTTATTTTGCGGTTGTATTGTAATATATATTCCGATATTAGTAAAATATATAAATAATATGATGTTGATATAAAAATCATATGTTAATAATCTGATTGAAAAAGAGCCTGCAATATAGTACAATAAAGGAAATCTTAGCAATTACGAATAATTGCGGACAGGAGGAGGCACAATGGATTTTATCGTATGGATCTGGCTGGGACTGCTGGTGCTGTTTATAGTCTTTGAACTTATAACGACAAGCCTTACGACTATATGGTTTGCGGGCGGTGCGCTTGTCGCATTTGTGATGGCTCTGGTGGAATTGCCGGTGTGGGCACAGATTGTCGCATTTTTTGTTGTGTCAATTGTGCTGCTTATTTTTACGAGACCGTTTCTTACGAAATTTCTCAAAGTGGGCGGCGAGAAGACCAATGTGGACAGTCTTATAGGACAGACTGCAAGAGTCATTGTAGATATCAATAATAATGACTCGATAGGATATGCTCTTGTGGGAGGACAGGAATGGACAGCAAGAGCCGAGAACGATAATGATATAATTCCTAAGGATACCCTGGTGGAAATAGTCGGGGTTTCCGGAGTTAAACTCATTGTCAGAAGAAAGGAAGAGAAAATATGATAGTAATGGCATCAACATCCGCTTATACAGTGGGTATTGTAATCGTGGTAGTTATTGCACTTTTGATTGTAGTATCATGTATTAAAATAGTTCCGCAGGCAAGTGCGGTTATACTTGAAAGACTTGGAGCATATAAGGCTACATGGTCAGTCGGTATACATTTTAAGGCACCTTTCATTGATAAAGTTGCCAGAAAAGTGAGCCTTAAAGAGCAGGTTGTGGATTTTGCACCGCAGCCGGTTATTACGAAGGATAATGTTACTATGAGAATTGATACGGTTGTCTTTTTTCAGATAACGGATCCTAAGCTTTATGCCTACGGTGTTGAGAAACCGCTTATGGCAATTGAGAATCTTACGGCAACAACACTCCGTAACATAATAGGTGAACTTGAACTTGACCAGACACTTACATCAAGGGAGATCATTAATACCAAGATGAGAGTTTCGCTTGATCAGGCGACTGACCCATGGGGAATCAAAGTTAACCGTGTTGAACTTAAGAATATCATTCCGCCGGCGGAAATCCAGAATGCAATGGAACGCCAGATGAAAGCCGAACGTGAACGCCGTGAAGCTGTTACAAGAGCAGAAGGTGAGAAGAAAGCCAATATTACGGTTGCGGAAGGTAAGAAACAGTCGGCGATACTTGAAGCAGAGGCTGAGAAAGAGGCTGCAATACTCCGTGCAGAAGCTAAGAAAGAAGCTACTATCCGTGAAGCAGAAGGCCAGGCAGAGGCTATCAGGGCCGTTCAGATGGCTAATGCAGAAGGTATCAAATATATCAAAGAAGCCGGAGCCGATGAAGCTGTCATAACGCTTAAGAGCCTTGAGGCTTTTGCCAAAGCAGCGGACGGCAAGGCTACCAAGATTATTATTCCGTCGGAAATACAAGGAATTGCAGGACTTGTCAAGTCAGTAACGGAAGTTGCCGCCGATAATAAAACAGAATGATATCAGACAGGAAGGACACGAAGATGAATTTAAAGGGACGTAATTTTTTAACACTTAAGGATTTTACACCGGACGAGATATTGTATATGATAGATCTTGCCGCAGATCTGAAAGATAAGAAGAAAAAAGGTGTTGTCATGACGGATAAATATGCCGGAAAGAACATTGCGCTCATATTTGAAAAAACAAGTACGAGAACAAGATGTTCATTTGAAGTTGCAGCGCATGATCTCGGAATGGGAACGACATATCTCGACCCGTCAGGCTCACAAATCGGTAAGAAAGAAAGCATTGCCGATACGGCGAGGGTACTCGGAAGAATGTTTGACGGTATCGAATACAGAGGATACGGACAGGAAATCGTTGAAGAACTTGCGAAGTATGCAGGAGTCCCTGTCTGGAACGGACTGACGAACGAATATCACCCGACACAGATGCTTGCCGATGTTCTCACGATAAGAGAGAAACTCGGAAGGATCAAAGGCGTTAATCTTACTTATATGGGCGATGCGAGATATAATATGGGCAACTCACTCATGATAGTAAGTGCCAAGCTCGGTATGAATTTTACCGCATGTACTTCAAAGGATTATTTCCCGGATGAAGCACTGGTTAATGAATGTCGTGAGATTGCCAAAGAGACCGGCGCAACAATAACCCTTACAGAGGATGTTAAGGCAGGAACAGCAGGGGCTGATGTTATTTACACGGATGTATGGGTATCGATGGGCGAGCCGGCAGAAGTATGGGCAGAAAGGATCAAGAAACTTTCTCCTTATCAGGTCAACAAAGCCGTTATGGATAATGCGGGCAGCCAGGCGATATTTATGCACTGCCTTCCGGCTTTCCATGATCTCAAGACCAAGGTCGGCAAGGACATATATGAGCAATTCGGTATGTCGGAACTTGAGGTTACTGATGAAGTATTTGAATCAGGACAGTCGGTCGTATTTGACGAAGCAGAGAACAGAATGCACACAATTAAGGCAGTGATGGTTGCAACATTGGGTGATTTATAGTATTATTACGGGGTAGACTTTTAGTTTGTAAAGAAACAGGAAGGTGTGCCCCGTATGTTTGCATCAGATAACAAATTTCAGAAAATAATAAGAACAATTCTTGATATTCTTAATGTACTTCTTGGCGTAGGCGTAGTTGTCCTTGCCGTTATGGCATTTATCAATACTGACAATAATAAATGGCTGTTCCCGATTATATTTATGATGGGTGGTGTTATGAATTTATTCACCGGAATCAAGGCTATGATGACGGACAGGAAGGTAACCGGTATCGTATCTGTGGTTGCTGCGGCCGTGCTTGCCGTTATCAGTATCATGAGTTATATCGCAATCGGAGGCAGATAATATGAAAGATAAGGTTTTGGCAGTTCTTAAGAATACTGATGGGTATGTGTCCGGACAGGAGTTATGCGAAGAACTCGGAGTGTCGAGGACGGCAGTATGGAAAGCAGTCAATGCACTTAAAGAAGCCGGATATGAGATTGAATCCGTCCGTAACAGAGGATACATGCTTAAGTCGTGCCCGGATGTGTTATTGTCCGAAGAGATTAAGAGCGTGCTTGATACTAAATGGTTTGCAAAGAAGATATTGTATTTTGATAAAATAGATTCCACCAACAGTGAAATTAAGAGACAGGCTGAACAGGGAGCATCCGAAGGAACACTTGCGATAGCGGAATACCAGAGTGCCGGACGTGGCAGACGCGGGCGAAGCTGGGATTCTCCGGCAGGAAGTGGAATATGGATGTCTTTTCTTATTAAGCCGGACATAAGACCTGAGCATGCACCTATGATAACCTTGCTTGCCGCTATGGCGTGTGCGTCCGCGGTGCGGGAGGTTACAGGGCTTGAAGCGATGATTAAATGGCCGAATGATATCGTAATAGGCGGCCGCAAGATAACCGGTATTCTGACCGAAATGAGTACCGAAATGGAGACGATAAGTTATGTCGTGGTCGGAATAGGAATTAACGCCAATATGACGGAATTCCCGGAAGATATAAGCAGGACGGCGACATCACTTGCGATTGAATGTAAAAAACCGGTATCGAGGAGCCTTATTGTGGCTTCGTTCGGGCATTATTTTGAGCAATATTATGAGATTTTCATCAATGACCTTAATATGTCAAGCCTCAAAGATATATATGAATCCATGCTTGTCAACAAGGGAGCGGAAGTTGCGATAATCGGCAAGTCCGGTGCCATAAGACGCAAGGCAGTCGGAATTAATGACGAAGGCGAACTTCTGGTGGAAGATGATGAGCATAATATTACGGCAGTCCGTGCCGGGGAAGTTTCGGTCCGCGGAATATACGGATATGTCTAGAATACAGAATTTGGAGATTAACATGGATAATCAGGTATTATGCGCTGCAAGCGCCTACGATAAAAAATTTTATTTAGATGAGGCTTTTGACAGGCTTCCGGGACATATTAAGGACGAGCTTAAGATAATGGCTGTTCTTTTTACGGAAGATGTCGGAGGCATTTTTATAATGGAATTTGACGAAGACGGCACACTTATACTTAAGACGGAGGCTGACGAAGGAGATCTTCTGTATGATGAAATCGGCGCGGCACTTAAGATAAGAAGCCTGCAGCGTGACAAGGAAGAATTGTTCCGTTCGCTTGAAATGTATTACAAGGTATTTATTCTTGGAGAAAAAATACAGGAGAGTGAAACCTGATGCGGATCGGAAATGTAATTCTCGATAACAATGTGGCACTTGCACCGATGGCAGGTGTTACGGACCTCTCATTCAGGCTGCTGTGCAAGGAGCAGGGATGCGGTTACGTTGTCAGTGAAATGGTAAGTGCCAAGGCAATTCTTTACAATAATAAGAATACGGACATACTGTTAAAGACAGTTCCAGAGGAAGCGCCGGCGGCAATCCAGCTTTTTGGCTCAGATCCGGATATAATGGCTGATATTGCGGCCGGACTTGAAGAACGTAATCTTGGCTTTACAGTAATCGATGTGAACATGGGATGTCCCGTTCCGAAGATAGTCAATAACAAAGAGGGCTCGGCACTTATGAAGGATCCTCTTCTTGCGGGACGCATAATAGAGAAGATGGCATCAAGGCTTAGCTGCCCGGTTACGGTTAAATTCCGCAAGGGTTTTGATGATGAACATGTAAATGCCGTAGACTTTGCACATATTATGGAAGAAAGCGGCGCGGCAGCTGTCACGGTGCATGCGAGAACAAGGGAACAGTATTATTCCGGAAGTGCCGACTGGGATATAATCCGTCAGGTCAAAGAGCGTGTGTCGATTCCGGTTATAGGAAACGGCGATATTTTTAAAGCGCAGGATGCAGTCGATATGATAAAAGCAACCGGCTGTGACGGAATTGCAATAGGACGCGGCGCCAAGGGCAATCCATGGATATTCCGTGAAGTTAATGCGGCGCTTGCCGGCAGACCGGTTCCCGCCAGACCTTCCATGGAGGAAATCAAGCAGACAATCAAACGCCAGGCTGAGTATATGCTTGAATATAAGCCGGAATATATAGTAGTTCGCGAACTTCGCAAGCATGTATCATGGTATACAACCGGACTCCATGACTGCGCTGCGTTACGTGCCGAGGTGAATATGACGGAGACGATGGACGAACTCTTTCGCCTTCTGGACAAAAGAATGATTGACAAATAGTCAGATACTATTTTATTATATAAGGTAGACAAATTTTAAGCACAAGGAAAGGTGTATGTGAAATGGCTGAGAAGAAGAATCTTATGACCTATGAAGGTCTTAAAAAGCTTGAGAACGAACTTCAGGAGTTGAAGGTAGTTAAGCGTAAAGAAGTTGCACAGAAGATTAAGGAAGCAAGAGAGCAGGGAGACTTATCGGAGAACGCCGAGTATGATGCTGCCAAAGACGAGCAGAGAGATATCGAGGCAAGAATCGAGGAAATCGAGAAAATCCTTAAGAATGCTGAAGTTGCAGATGATGACAGCACTAAGAAGGGTCTTATCAATCTCGGATGTACGGTTAAGCTTCTCGATACAGAATATGATGAGGAACTTGAGTTCATGCTTGTAGGTTCAACAGAAGCAAAGAGCCTTGAGAACAAGATATCCAATGAGTCACCGCTTGGCAAAGCCATGATAGGCAAGAAGGCAGGAGATGATATCGAGGTAGAGACTCCTTCAGGCGGAATTGTTAAGTATAAAGTATTAAACGTCAGCAGAAACTAAAGCACGAAAGGTTGTGAATAAAGTGGCCGGACAGAATAACGGACAGCAGGTGCAGGATATCAATGCACTGTTACAGGTAAGAAGAGACAAATTAAAGGATCTCGTGGAGAGAGGTAAGAATCCTTTTGAAATAACTAAGTTTGATGTGACACATCACAGTCAGGAGATAAAGGATAATTTTGAACAGCTTAACGACAAGGATGTTACGATAGCGGGACGTCTTATGTCCAAGCGTGTTATGGGTAAGGCATCTTTCTGCCATATTCAGGATTTACAGGGAACGATCCAGTCATATGTAGCAAGGGACTGCATCGGTGAAGAAGAATATGCGGATTTCAAGAAACTTGATATCGGTGATATCGTAGGTGTCACAGGCAAGGTATTTGAGACTAAGACCGGTGAAATTTCAATCCATGCCGAGAAGGTAACTCTTCTTTCAAAGAGCCTTCAGATTCTTCCGGAAAAATATCACGGACTCACCAACACTGACTTAAGATACCGTCAGAGATATGTGGATCTTATCATGAATCCGGAAGTTAAGGATACTTTTGTAAAGCGTTCCAAAATCATCGCTGCGATCAGAAGATATCTTGACGGACAGGGATTTATGGAGGTTGAGACTCCTATGCTTGTAAGCAATGCCGGCGGCGCTGCTGCAAGACCTTTTGAGACGCATTACAATGCACTTGACGAGGATGTTAAGCTTCGTATTTCACTTGAGTTGTATTTAAAGAGACTTATTGTCGGCGGACTTGAGAAGGTATATGAAATCGGCCGTGTATTCCGTAACGAGGGTGTTGACACAAGACATAACCCTGAATTCACACTTATGGAATTATATCAGGCTTACACTGATTACAACGGAATGATGGATCTTACAGAGAACCTGTTCAGATACATTGCCAAAGAGGTTCTCGGAACCACGACAATCACCTATAACGGAATCGAGATGGATCTCGGAAAGCCTTTTGAGCGCATCACCATGGTAGATGCGGTTAAGAAATATGCCGGTGTTGATTTTGCCAAAGTTGAGACTTTGGAAGAGGCACGCGCCCTTGCCAAAGAGCACAAAATAGAATTTGAAGAGAGACATAAGAAGGGTGATATCCTCAATCTTTTCTTCGAGGAATATGTAGAGGAACACCTTGTACAGCCTACATTCGTAATGGATCATCCGGTTGACATATCACCTCTTACCAAGAGAAAACCGAGCGACCCTGAGTATGTAGAGCGTTTTGAGATGTTCATGAACGGTTGGGAGATGTGCAACGCATACTCAGAACTTAACGACCCGATTGACCAGAGAGAGCGTTTCAAAGCCCAGGATGCCCTTGCGGCAGCGGGTGATGAGGAAGCCAACCACACTGATGAGGACTTCTTAAATGCCCTTGAAATCGGTATGCCGCCTACAGGTGGTATCGGATATGGCATTGACAGACTTGTAATGCTCATGACCGACTCCGCAGCAATAAGAGATGTTCTCCTCTTCCCGACGATGAAGTCATTAGACGCTGACAAGAAGGCAAATAAGACTTCCGAAGAAACTCCTGCAGAGACTGCAAAGCCGGCTGAGAAAATAGATTTCTCCAACGTAAAGATTGAACCTTTATTTGAGGAAGAAGTAGACTTCGATACATTCAGCAAGTCAGATTTCAGAGCTGTTAAGGTAAAAGAGTGTGTAGCAGTTCCTAAGTCAAAGAAATTATTACAGTTTACTTTAGATGACGGAACAGGCACAGACCGCACTATTTTAAGCGGAATCCACGCTTATTATGAGCCAGAAGAATTAGTTGGAAAGACACTTATTGCCATCACAAATCTTCCACCTAGAAAGATGATGGGAATTGAATCGTGTGGTATGTTACTTTCAGCAGTAAACAACCTTAAGGATTCAGAGGATGAAGAACTTCATCTTCTTATGGTTGATGACCACATTCCGGCAGGTGCAAAGTTATATTAGGATAAGAATTTAATAACTAACATTAAATAGGCAGTTCTGTAATGGGACTGCCTGTTTTAATAAAGGTTGAAGTATAAAAATATGGAGTGAGGTAGCGCATATGGAAAAAGACCCATTTAAGGAATATTTAAAAGAGTCTGAACCTGATAAGGCTTATAAAGGTTATGCCTGGAGTACGGCAATCGGACTTCAGGCAGTGGACGGACTCAGGCCATCTAAATATTTGATTGATACTGCCATCCAGAATATTGAAGGCCGAATCACGATGAAGGAAGCACAGATCCTTATCGACAGCTATTATGAGGAAAGGCCTGGCCATTTAGCTGATGATGAACGTACCGAAGAAGCTGATAAAGTCTCTTCCCGTATTGCCGAAATCCTTTCCGAAACAGCGTTCTCATTTTCTCCAAATGAGTATATCTCTATCCACCGCAAACTCTTTCAGGGTATTTATAAACACGCCGGAAGGATTAGAGATTACAACATTACAAAGAAAGAATGGGTGCTTGATGGGGCTACCGTTATGTATGGCAGTGCTTCTGAACTAAGAGCGACACTTGAATATGATTTTTCACAGGAGAAAGATTTTAGCTATAAAGGTCTTTCGATGGACGAGATTATCCATCATCTTGCGGTATTCATTTCGAGGTTATGGCAGATTCATATTTTTGGAGAGGGTAATACAAGAACAACGGCAGTGTTCTTCATCAAATATTTAAGGACACTTGGATTCTCGGCAACCAATGATATTTTTGCGGAAAATGCGTGGTATTTCAGAAATGCACTTGTCCGTGCAAATTATACGAACCTGCAAAAAGGTATTCACGAAACAACTGAATATCTGGAAGCGTTTCTTAGGAATCTGCTTTTGAACGAGAAAAATGAGCTTCACAACCGGAATCTTCACATAAGTGGACTTTTGAACGAAGAAAAAGTGGACATTGAGAATGAAAAAGTGGACATTCAAACTCCAAAAGTGGACATTGGAAGTGTGCTTTCCGAAAAAAGCAGCGGTTTTTCAGTAAAAACGACAGTTCACATCAATAGACTTTTTGAGAAATTTGGTTTTGATGAAGTGTTTGGAAGAAGTGCGGTCATGGAACTTCTTGGGCTGAAAAGTTCAGGTGCATCCAAACTTCTATCAAATCTGACGCAGGCAGATATTATCGGGCCGGTATCCGGATATGGAAAGGGAAAATATAAATTCAAGAGGTAATCTTCAGCGAGAACTTGAAAATCTGATGGAAACATGTGTAATATCGATTGAAAAAGCCCAAATGGGCGGAAATTTTCAATGAAACAGAAAAACTCAAAAACTTTACTTTTAACATTGACTGAGTTAAAAAGAAATAAATTGAGTTAAAAGGTGCTTTCAAGAGTCTGAAATTTACGGATAAGATGTTCTCGAAGATACAGAGTGCAATGTAGAGGAGTCGGTCATGCAGCGTATGGATATTGAGCGGGTCAGAACTGCACTGAAAATGTTGACCCCGGAACGATACGACTGGTTTGACATAGAAAATGCACCTGCCGAAGCAGGTGCAGGAATGAAATCACATCATGGGGTTTTCCAATAGGTCTTCCACATTGCAGCCGAGAACACGGGACAACTTGTAGAGGATGTTTGCCTGCGCTTTGTCAATGCCATTGACCCGCTGTTCGTACATCTGAATGTTGCGCAGATTCACGCCGGATTGCTCTGCAAGCTCTGCCTGAGATAAGCCCCGGTTTTCACGGATGCGCTTCAGGTTGGAATCGCCTTCCGTTGCTTTATAGAGTTCCTCCATAGTATCAATGAAACTTGTAATGTCCATCTCGTGGTAAACGGAATACATCCCAATGATTTTGGAAAGTGGAATGCGCTCAAAGATGTCCTTGAAACGACGGCCAGTAAACCATTGGTACTCTGCAACTGCCCAACCGGCCCAATATTCAGGGGAGCAGTCCTCTGCGTTGGTTGGTGCCGGCAGCTCCTTTGGACCGTATGCCTTTGTGATGACCGCACGGGCCAGCTCAACACCAGACATCCCTGCAACATAGGCGGGGTTGCCTCGTTCAAACTGTTCGGCGTAGCCGGTATTGATGAAGAGTGCTGTGATCCAATCCGGTTTTAGCTTGCAGTCGTTGATCGCATAGTCGAAGAAAGAGGAAAGACGATCCTTGGCATTATTCAAATAAGATTCGTTGTATGCGTGGGTCATCGTTGCTCATCTCCTCCCTCAAGATATCCAGCACGAAGATGTCGTCCCGGTAAGACTTGCTTTTCTTGATCTCTTTACGGTAAGTATCCCTCGCTTTGGTATCTCTATCCAAGAACTTGGGGTAATAGACGCTCTTGCTGACCGGATAAGCATTCACGAAGTGCAGCCGATCAAAGCCTTTTTGAGAAATGACAACCGTCTGCTCACCGAGCTTGCCCAGCTTTAGAGCCTTGTTCAGACTTCTGAGCGGTAAGGTGTTGGACACAAAGGACTCTGCATACTGGAAATAGGAATCGTCTGCCCGATAGCCGATCACAACATCGTAGCCGGTTAAATCATTTGAATAGTGGTCAATAAGATACTCCCTTGCATCAACGGCAACTTCGGAGTCCAGTTTGAAGGTGCGGAACTGAAGCAGAAGAGCCAGCCAGTTCAGGACCGTATGCGTTCCGTCCAACAGATTCAGCACCTTCAGCCCTTCCGTGTCAAAGTCGTAGCTGTTGACAAAACCGTCTGTGTTCTTTTTGCAGGCCCACTCACGAGCCATTTCATCGACGCGGGTACAGTAGAAACCCATGCCATAGTCGTTGTGCGGATTACCGATATGAATATCCGGAACCTCGATGATGTGGTCGGTTCCATGAAGCAGTTGAATGACGCTCATAATATGAAGCCTCCGTTATCATTGTAATGATACAGCCACATTATATCATCCTGATGATAGTCTTGTCAATAGCGCATGAAAATTCGGCAAAGAGAAAGTGAGAGGGCAATCTCATAAAACCCGGTAGGAGTGATTCACATGAACAGCAAAATAAACATCAACCCCAGCTCGACAAAGTGGCTCGAAAAAGATGATCGGGTCGTCGCTGATTACTTCACTTCCTGTGCAAAGCTATATTAGGATAAGAATTTAATAACTAACATTAAATAGGCAGTTCTGTAGTGGAACTGCTTGTTTTAATAAAGGTTGAAGTATAAAAATATGAAGTGATGTAGCAGATATGGGAAAAGACCCATTTAATGAGAATTATTACTATTTTTGTTGACAACAGGATGATAGTGGTATATAATCCCTATTAAGAACCAATCCTAATAAGGAGGACGAATGACAGGTAGGAGAAATACCATTCAAAAAGATCTCGTAAGAAATGCCGTATACGAAATGAGAAGACACGTTACGGCAAATGAAGTATATGAATTTATAAAAGAAGCATATCCAACAATTGGAAAAGGAACTGTATATAGAAATCTTGATATATTGGTAGAGGAAGGTGCATTAAGAAAGGTTGAAGTTCCGGATGGACCGAACCGATTTGATTTTACATTGAAAAATCATTACCATGTAAGATGTATAAAGTGCGGTGAAATTTTTGATGTGGATATGGATCAAATACCGGATTTGCTGGAAAGAATTCATAACACTCATGGAATTGAATTTGTGGATTATGATATTTCATTTAAAGGCATTTGCCCGAAATGCAGGGAGAAGGTAAAGGAGGAACAGCATGGATAGGAAAGCAATGTATAAGTTGAGTTATGGACTGTTTATATTGACCGCTAAAGAAGCAGAAAAAGATAACGGATGCATCATTAATACAGCCATTCAGGCAGCTTCGGAACCAAACCAGTTAAGTATCTGTGTAAATAAGGCAAATTATACGCATGATATGATTCAAAGAACCGGAAAATTTACTGTATCAGTCTTAAGTCAGAAGGCACAATTTGAATTGTTCAAACATTTTGGCTTCCAATCAGGAAGAGATACCAATAAGTTTGAAGCATTTGAGCAGTGTGCCAGGGGCACAAATGGTATTTATTATATTACAGAAGGTACAAATGCATACATTTCTGTGACAGTTACTAAAACAGAGGACTTGGGTTCACATACGATGTTTATCGGTGAGATAACCGATATGGAAGTTTTAAGCAATGTTCCTTCAGTAACATATGATTATTATCAGAATAATATTAAGCCTAAGCCACAGGAGGTTGGAAAAA
>OHLR01000025.1_pt1 | contig 98515 bp, 80 predicted proteins | sample 1569141 | NCBI WGS metagenome assembly OHLR01 (sample SAMEA3879553, study PRJEB24766) | human gut metagenome | biome: human-associated habitat; feature: feces | place: USA | collected 1985/1987
GTCAGCTCGTGTCGTGAGATGTTGGGTTAAGTCCCGCAACGAGCGCAACCCTTATGGTCAGTTACTACGCAAGAGGACTCTGGCCAGACTGCCGTTGACAAAACGGAGGAAGGTGGGGATGACGTCAAATCATCATGCCCTTTATGACTTGGGCTACACACGTACTACAATGGCGTTAAACAAAGAGAAGCAAGACCGCGAGGTGGAGCAAAACTCAAAAACAACGTCTCAGTTCAGATTGCAGGCTGCAACTCGCCTGCATGAAGTCGGAATTGCTAGTAATCGCGGATCAGCATGCCGCGGTGAATACGTTCCCGGGCCTTGTACACACCGCCCGTCACACCATGAGAGTCGGGAACACCCGAAGTCCGTAGCCTAACCTGAAAAGGAGGGCGCGGCCGAAGGTGGGTTCGATAATTGGGGTGAAGTCGTAACAAGGTAGCCGTTCGAGAACGAGCGGCTGGATCACCTCCTTTCTAAGGAGACATGTCGGTACCGATGCCAATTACACGGCGCGCGAAGCGCGACGTATAATTCAACTAAAAGTCGGAACAAAAGACCGGCAGAGTTCCTAAGGTCAGGGTGCTGACCGACTGCGAAAGCGGTCGGGCGCGGCGCGAAAGCGCAGCGGAAGGATCGTTGTTTAATTTAGAGGGCGCAGGCGATGAAGTCTGCGGGAGAGCGAAGATAGCTTGGGGATATAGCTCAGCTGGGAGAGCGCCTGCCTTGCAAGCAGGAGGTCGCCGGTTCGATCCCGACTATCTCCACCATCCCACAAAAGCATACGCTTTTGCGGGGAACGAAAAAACAATATAATAGCCAATCGTTCAAAATCCGAGCAGAGCCCAGCGAAGCGGGTCTGCGAGGAAGAGGAGACGCAGCGAAATGAGCGAGACGTACTGCATGCAGTGCGGCGAGGGATATGGAGCTTGTGTCGACGAACGGGCCCGTAGCTCAGCTGGCTAGAGCGTACGACTGATAATCGTAAGGTCGGTGGTTCGAGCCCACTCGGGCCCACCAAAGCCGATGACATTTGTTGTTGGATTTGAAGACCTGGCATAAGACAGATCTTCAAATCTGGCTGCAAAAGCAGTTGGAAGATCGAACCTTGAAAACTGAACAATGTAATGAAGAAGTGATAAGCAAGGCAACAGAGAGGTCTTTTGTTTGAAAGAACAGAAGAACGTATTTTTAGTTTTAATTGTGGAACATCGTATAGATGGGTAACAATTACAATTTCGAAAATCCTGTTAAATTGCCTGCATAATTCAACTTTGAGGATCAGCAAATGATTCGATAGGTCAAGCTGAAAAGAGCGCAAGGGGAATGCCTTGGCATCAGGAGCCGACGAAGGACGTGACAAGCTGCGATAAGCCACGGGGAGGAGCAAATATCCGTTATATCCGTGGATTTCCGAATGGGGGAACCCGCTCAAGCAATACTTGAGCATCGTGCGTTGAATCAAATAGGCGTACGAAGGGAACGGCCTGAACTGAAACATCTAAGTAGGGCCAGGAAAAGACATCAACCGAGATTCCGCTAGTAGTGGCGAGCGAACGCGGAGGAGGCCAAACCGAGGGACGCAAGTTCTTCGGGGTTGCGGACAGACATCATGACCAGAGGAAATTAAGAGAACGGCGTGGGAAAGCCGGCCATAGAAGGTGAGAGCCCTGTATCTGAAAATGAAGACTGGCAGTCTGGATCCAGAGTACCGCGGGACACGTGAAACCCCGTGGGAAACCGGGTGGACCACCATCCAAGCCTAAATACTACCTGATGACCGATAGAGGAGCAGTACCGTGAGGGAAAGGTGAAAAGGACCCCGGGAGGGGAGTGAAAGAGAACCTGAAACCTTGTGCCTACAAGCACATAGAGCCCGTCAAAGGGTGATATGGTACTTTTTGTAGAACGGTCCGGCGAGCGATTGTACGTTGCGAGCTTAAGGTCTTAAGGACTGGAGGCGTAGCGAGAGCGAGTCTAAACAGGGCGTTTAGTAGCGTGCAATGGGCCCGAAACCGGGTGACCTACCCATGATCAGGCTGAAGTGAAAGTAAAATTTCATGGAGGGCCGAACCGACCTCCGTTGAAAAGGCGGCGGATGAATTGTGGGTAGCGGAGAAATTCCAATCGAACTCGGAGATAGCTGGTTCTCCCCGAAATAGCTTTAGGGCTAGCGTTATGTTAGATTACCGGAGGTAAAGCACTGAATGGTGGCGGGGCCGATAAGGTTACCAAGACCTATCAAACTCTGAATGCCGGATAATTGATGCATAGCAGTCAGACAGCGTGAGATAAGTTTCGTTGTCAAAAGGGAAACAGCCCAGACCCACAGCTAAGGTCCCAAATTCATGCTAAGTGGAAAACGATGTGGAATTGCGAAAACAACCAGGATGTTGGCTTAGAAGCAGCCACTCATTAAAAGAGTGCGTAATAGCTCACTGGTCGAGTGACTCTGCGCCGAAAATTTAACGGGGCTAAACTATACACCGAAGCTTGGGATATATCTAATGTATGGTAGGAGAGCGTTCTGTATGGGGAGAAGTCGTAGCGAAAGCGGCGGTGGACTATACAGAAGTGAGAATGCCGGAATAAGTAGCGAGAATTAAGTGAGAATCTTAATGGCCGAAAGTCTAAGGTTTTTGGAGGAAGGTTCGTCCGCTCCAAGTAAGTCGGGAGCTAAGGTCAGGCCGAAAGGCGTAGCCGATGCACATACGGTTGATATTCCGTAACCATCTGTAATTTAAGCAAAGGGACACTTCAAAAGGGTGTGACCCGGGCGTTGGTTGACCCGGGCGTAAGGGACCGAAATTAGAGTAGGGAAGCACACTTAGCTGAAGGCGAGAAAAGCTTTGCGTATAGAAACAGATGCCCGTACCGCAAACCGACACAGGTGGACAGGAAGAGAATTCTAAGGCCAGCGGGAGAAGGGTAGTTAAGGAACTCGGCAAATTGACTCCGTAACTTCGGAATAAGGAGTGCTCGAAAGAGCCGCAGAGAATAGGCCCAGGCGACTGTTTAGCAAAAACACAGGTCTCTGCCAAATCGAAAGATGAAGTATAGGGGCTGACACCTGCCCGGTGCCGGAAGGTTAAGAGGAGGAGTGAGAGCTCCGAATTGAAGCCCCGGTAAACGGCGGCCGTAACTATAACGGTCCTAAGGTAGCGAAATTCCTTGTCGGGTAAGTTCCGACCCGCACGAATGGTGTAACGATCTGGGCACTGTCTCAACTACCCACCCGGCGAAATTGTAGTACCGGTGAAGATGCCGGTTACCTGCGGCAAGACGGAAAGACCCCATGGAGCTTTACTGTAGCCTGATATTGGGTTTCGGAAATCTATGTACAGGATAGGCGGGAGACTGGGAAACATGAGCGTCAGCTTGTGTGGAGTCGATGTTGGGATACCGCCCTTAGGTTTCTGGAATTCTAACCTGCGGCCGTGAATCCGGTCGGGGGACATTGTCAGGTGGGCAGTTTGACTGGGGCGGTCGCCTCCGAAAAGGTAACGGAGGCGCTCAAAGGTTAGCTCAGCACGGACGGAAACCGTGCCTCTGAGTGTAAACGCAAAAGCTAGCCTAACTGCGAGGGTGACGGCCCGAGCAGTAACGAAAGTTGGAGTTAGTGATCCGGCGGTATGTGAATGGAAATGCCGTCGCTCAACGGATAAAAGCTACCCTGGGGATAACAGGCTGATCTCCCCCAAGAGTCCACATCGACGGGGAGGTTTGGCACCTCGATGTCGGCTCATCGCATCCTGGGGCTGAAGTAGGTCCCAAGGGTTGGGCTGTTCGCCCATTAAAGCGGTACGCGAGCTGGGTTCAGAACGTCGTGAGACAGTTCGGTCCCTATCTGTCGTGGGCGCAGGATATTTGAGGAGCTCTGTCCTTAGTACGAGAGGACCGGGATGGACGTACCTCTGGTGCACCAGTTGTCATGCCAATGGCACGGCTGGGCAGCTATGTACGGAACGGATAAACGCTGAAAGCATCTAAGCGTGAAGCCGACTCCAAGATTAGATATCCCATCGTATAACGAGTAAGACCCCTTGAAGACTACGAGGTTGATAGGCTGCGTGTGTAAGTGCCGTGAGGCATTCAGCTTGGCAGTACTAATAGGTCGAGGGCTTGACCACAAGATTTCTTTGGTCAGCTGTGTAGTATATACTTTAACCCGATTGGTCATTCCAATATGAATTTAACTAATATCTTCTTAATCTTCTTTCCTTTATTCAGTTTTCAGGGTGTTTACCCTTTTATATACACCGAGTAATCGGTGGTTCATTTGAACTTTCAGCACCACATAATGTGGTGCTTTTTTGTTTATATTTCACAAAAAATGAAGGAATATTTTATAACCAAATATTGAAATAGTATTGATTATAATTACTGTATATGGTACAATTATAACAATTCTAAAAACTATGATGTAAATTTGGATGGTACAGCACATTGATACAGAAGATGATATAGGGGGATAAACAATGAAAAAATTATTATCAATCATACTCATTGGAATTTTGGCGGTTTCATCTTTCATTTTAACAACATTTGCTGCTGAAAATGAAAAGTCCGAAACTGAAATAGAGCGTGAGAAACTTGGCTGGCTTCTTGACGCATTTAAAATTCTCAACACAAACATTGGTGAGGCGAGAATCTATAACTGTGTTGCAGGTGATACATATAATGATGCATACAATCTTTATAATCAGGACGAACTTGCAACAGCCGAGGAATATAAAAATATGAAGGACAAGCTGTATAGTGCCGCTTATAACCTTCATGTTGATGTTGCATATGCCAAAACTGCTTACGATAATGCCTGTAAGGAACAGAATTACAACAACTGGTATTCTGATGAGCAATGGAACGAATTTCAGTATAAGCTTGCTGATTTAAAAACCGACTTAGAGCCGTATATTGCAGGCACTAATGATTACGATGTTTGGGCTATTACAAATGCCTACAATGAACTTCTTGCTGTGTACAACAAGATGACGAATGCCTATACTTTAAAAGGTGATGTGAACAAAGACGGTGTTGTTAATGTTGTCGATGCTACCCTTATTCAGAAATATATCGCCCATGAGGTTGAATTTACAGGTGCGCAGAAGATGTTAACAAATGTAGCAAAGTATGAAAGCGATATATCGGTCATTGCCGCTACTGATTTACAAAAATTTATTGTTGGTCTTAATGGCGACTTTGGAAACAATCATATTTTCCTTGACGAGCAGGATGGTATACAGTATTTTGATGATACAATGCGTTGGTATGCTTACGGTAACTATAATATTTCTCCAAGGTACCCGTACATTACCTATGGTCCGTATGTTAAAAATGAGCATACAGACTTTTTCGTAGTCGGTTATTACGATATGATGTGTAAAGAACACGGCTATACAAAATAATTTCTTCAGATTAAAATTGAAAATATAAAATCGGCGGAAGTAATGCACAAACACATTGCTTCCGCTGCTTTTGTTTTATCGGAATATTTAATTTACTTGCGAAAATCAATTAAGATGATTTTGTCATTTTTCTTGCCTTTAGTTTATTATTTGCTTTAGTAAATACTTTGCCTTGTTCAATGAACAATTGTTGCTGTTCATTTGTCATTGAGCGGAATACACGAAGTAACTCTACTTCTGCAAGACTATTTGTTTTGTTTTCCTGTATGCCCAAAAGATAGTCTGCCGACACATTAAAATATAAGGCTATTCTTTTTAAGGTTTCAAAATCAGGCTCGCTTACACCTTGTACATATCCACCTATTGTTGACGGGGCAATATTAAGGTCATTTGCAAATTGCTTTTGTGTAATGTCAAACTCATCTATAAGCAAGCGTAATTTTTCGCTGAATTTCATAGTAATCACCCATAATTATTTTAATGGAAGATACGCAATAATGGTTAAAAATACTAAATACTAGTTGACAAAACTAGAAACACGGATTACAATATATAAAAAAGTGCTTTACATTTAAATCTTAAATAGTACAAGATATATCAACTCTTGTAAATAGGTGACAAAATCTTTGAAATTATAAACAGATACAATAATCCTGTTGATTGTTAGGTATGAACAAATCAGCAAGAACATACTGCAAAATAATTTATACGGAAAGGAAATTACTATGAGCAAATATACGCATGAACAGGAAGTTGAAATTGTTAAAGACGCTATGATGCTTACAGCGGCAATAAAAATCGGTGAGGAAGAGTTGTCAAAACAAAAATGCAAAAAATTTAAAGCTAAACCCACAGCTCCGGTGCATAAACAACTTGAAGTTCCCAAAGTGACCATTAAAATGCCTCCTGAGCCAAAAGTAAACTATACTTTTACAGATTTTCTCAGAGGCGAAATTTTGTATATCGTTATATCTCTCTTGGTTTGGCCGTTTATACTCTACGCATTTGCAAAATATTGCGAAAAGAAGCGTGCTATGTTGAATGAACTAATGCAAGGGGATGATTATCAATCAGCGGTTAAAAAAGCAAAAGAATCCGCTTTGGCTGAACAGCAGAAAATTAACGAAGAGGTTGCAAAGCAACAAGCCGATATTGATAAGAAATATGAGTCGGACCTTGAACAGTATAATAATGTGATTATACCGTCATACAATCAAGAATACGAATCTTGGAAAATTGCCAAGAAAATTAAAATTGAAATGCTTGATGAAGAGGTTCAGTTTAACAAAGATACGCTTGAAGCTTTGTACGCATCAACTCAGCTTATTTCAAACAGATACAGGAACTTTGTAATTTTGCAATGGTTGTATGATGAGTTAAGCACATCCGATATTACTTATGAACGAGCAGTAGATTTATATAATGAAGAGAGTTTAAAAAATACCGTTATCAATGCCAGCGGCAGAGTTACGGGAGCTATTAACAGTATGCATTCTTCTATGATTTCGGGCTTTGACGCACTTTATGATGCAGTAGATGAGGGAAATGAAGTTCTTGCAAAAACACGAAGAGATCAAAACCTTGCAAATACAGCAGGCATTATTCAGCGTCATAACCTTAATAAAATGATGAAATCACAGAATGCTAAGTTAGATGAACATTTCAATAAATAAAATGTTGTTAATCTTTGATTTGAACTTATATTATACATACGATGAACTATAAATTATAGGAGAATGATTATGAATTTCGATTCAAAAAATGTTATGAGTTTTGCCATAAATGCAATTGACAGCCTTACTCGTACGGTTATGAAAGAAAAGTACGGTGATGACTGCAAAATAATGTTTTGGGAAAATACATATATCAAACATCAGATTGATAACAGAGAAAACGGAAAACATTATACAACCGAGGAACACATAAAGGCTATGGTTTACTCAATGCTCAGCAACGGTGGCAGATGGAGTAAATTCATGGAATATTTTGATATTGATACAGGTGAAATAACAGCAGTTGATAAGATTTTCCACGGCTACAATCCTGACTATATTCTTAGCTGTAATCCTGACGATTTGGCTAATAATATCATGGGTTTTGCACTTGGAAATAAATCTGTCGTAGCTCAGATGAGGGCTTTAGTATTTGATAATGTACCGAAATTGCTTAAGTTTGAAAAAGAGTACGGCAGTATTGATAGTTATTACAATACATTTGTTGAAAAGGATACTTCCCTCAAAAGCCTTGTTAAAAATCTTGCTGATGATAAAAGTGGAGATAAGATGACCCAAATGGCAGCTTCGCTTGTTGCCGAATACCTCAGAAATGTAGGCTATGATATAGCAAATCCTAATAGTTACATAAAGAAAGTTCTTGGCTGTAACGGATTAGAGTTTACCGACAGTGAGGAAGTTCAGGATTACGAGGTGTTTGACATTATTTCAGAAACAGCAGAGCTTATCGGAAAACGTCCTGCTGAAGTTGATTACATTTTATGGTTAGCTTGTTCAGAAAATTTCATTTAGTAACTTTTTCGTGAAATTAAAGCAGAGTATATTTAACTTAATTCCCGTTTTTCGTTAATTCCGATTTATGGGATTGTAGGTCAATATACTCTGCTTTTTGTGTTTTATAATCGGTTTCTTTTTTTGGTGTCGGCGTTAATTTTATTCGGATTATCTTGTAAAGTCGGCGACACAACGGTTATATATGGGTAGAGTTCTTCGTATGAATCAGCCTCGGCGGGATTTTTGACTGCTGTTGGTATTAGCCCTGTACAATCCTGATTTGAACAGGTGTTAAGCTCTAAATCACTTGGTGTTAAAATCTTTTTGTAATCGGGTACTTTGCGTTTCATCTGCACACTTCCTTTGTAAAAGTGTGTGCGGATGAATTGAATTTATGCGTTTTACATAATGATTTTGCAAAATAAAAGGCAGTACAAGGATGTACTGCCTAAAGTGCGATATTACAGTATATTTATTTTTCGTTTAGATTTTACAATCTAAATAATTGGTGAACACGGTTCGCCGCTACAATTGCGGATGTATATTGTTGTTTTTAGATAATTTTACTTCTTAAAGAGTATCAGATTTTACTGCGTTTTTTGGAAAATTTAGCAGTAACAATAATTGCTATAATTATCAAAATGTGCAGTATAATGTGATACATATCAGGTACATACTTTCCTTCTATGCTTATAAGTGAAATGCAATCTTTAAAATAGGCTATTTTGTTATCAATATTTCCCATGAAACCATTTCCGAATATTGTATACCATTCGTGGCTTAGAAATTGAGTGACAAACCACATTCCGAGCCATATCAGATGAAGTATTTTACCAATTTTCTTAGTAAAAAGCATTAGCAAAAATGTAGCAATTGGGATTAACATAAATATCCACTCATCTTTAAAAGAACCCTCGACTAAATACTTATCTCCTATTTTTATTCCAATCATTGCAAGAAAGTACCAAAACAATAAAATGATATTACTGATTAAAACACTTTTTTTCATGATTATGGACTCCTCATTTTCAGCTAAATCATATTAGAAAGCTCCAATGCTTATGTAACTGCTTGCAAAAAGCGTTGCAATGTTACGCTCGGGCATTAAATGTTATTTATTAGTTAAACGGTCTTCACGAATGATTAATAATGAGCTTTTTGATTTTGTACACATCGCCGTCCATAACCTTATATGTACTGCGGAGTTCGCCGTCAATGTCGGGTGAAATGCTCTGGTGAATGTACAGACTGTCGATACCGAAATCAGCCGCACCGCCGATATCGCTGATATAGTCGTTGCCAATCATAATTGACTCGCTCTTTTCAAGTCCGTAACGGTCAAAAAGTGTTTTGAAATATTTTTCGTCAGGCTTAGAACATTCTTCGTCAGAGCTGATGCAAATGCCGTCAAAATATTTTGTCAGATCAAACATATTAAGCTCATTTTCTGTGAATGAACGCTGTGCGTTTGAGAGAAGATAAATCTTTTTACCTTTTGCCTTGAGAGTGTCGAGAAGATCAAGTACACCGTCATAAAGCTTGATGTACTTTGTTGAGTAGCAACGGAATGCCTCGGCAATAAAAAGTACCTCGGTTTTTGTAACCTTAACGCCTTTCTGTGTGAAAAGCTTGCGGAAAACCTTTTCAATTTTTATGTCAACAACTTTTGTGTCAGGAGACTTTTTGAGAACAGCCTTTTTTTCAGCCTGAACAAGTCTGTCGTACTCTTCGTTAAGCTCGTCATATGTGTAGTGTGCACCCTTGTAGGCATAGAGAATGGCAATTTTCTTCCACAAATCATCGTTCCATTCATCTGTATTAATGTCGATAAGAGTGCCGTATAAGTCAAAAATGTAATTATTGTACATTTTTTGTCCTCCGAAACAAATTTCTAACTTTTATGTGTCTATTGTACCAGTTTTTTATCCTGATTGCAATAGCAGAATTTTTGTGTTATACTGAAGAAAACAGTATTTAATCGCATTTTTTGCATTTTTTAAAATTACGGGGTGAATTTATGACTAAAAAAGAAATTGCCGTGAACGCTGTTCATGCCTTGAAAAAAGAATATCCCGATGCAATATGTTCGCTTGTCTACACAGATCCGTTGCAGCTGCTCATTGCAACAAGGCTTGCCGCTCAATGCACGGACGCAAGGGTTAATATGGTTACTCCTTCGTTGTTTGACAGGTTCAAAACGGCTCAGGATTTTGCCGACTCAACTCCCGAAGAAGTTGCTGAGCATATAAAAAGCTGCGGACTTTATAAGACTAAATCAAAAGATATTGTTGAAATGGCAAGAATGCTTTGTGACGATTTTGGCGGCGTTGTTCCCGATAATATTGACGATTTGACAAAACTCCCCGGAATCGGCAGAAAAACCGCAAATCTTGTGTGCGGTGACATTTTCGGTCAGCCTGCGGTTGTGGTTGATACACATTGCATACGCATTACAAAAAGGCTCGGACTTCACGATTTAAAGGATCAGAAAAAGATTGAATTTGCATTGCGTGAGCTTTTGCCGCCCGATGAAAGCAACGATTTTTGCCACCGACTTGTTCTGCATGGCAGAGCAGTCTGCACCGCAAGAAAGGCAAAATGTGAAGAATGCTGTATGAACGGATTTTGCCCGAAGAAAATCTGACAGAGGGATTTGTATGGATAAGATGAAAGATATAAAGCTGATTGCACTTGACCTTGACGGCACAACTCTTGCCGACAGCGACACCTTGAGCAAACGAACGCAAACTGCCATTGAATCTGCGATCAAAAGCGGAATAACCATTGTTGCGGCAAGCGGCAGACCGTTCGTTATGATGCCCGACAGCGTGATGAACATTGTCGGTCTGGACTATGCGATTACCTCGAACGGCGCTGTAATAAGCAAGTGCGGTAAAACGGTTCACCGTTCGCTGATTTTACCCGATGATGTGTTGAAAATTCTCGGTGCTGTGCGTAATGACGATGTTATTCTTGAGGGATTTATTGACGGATTTACATATGCCGATGTCAGATATGTGCATAGACCGCTTGACTACGGCTGTGAGCCTGAATATTTTGAATACACCCGTTCATGCCACGGCAAGATTGTCGATATGAGAAGCTTTTTGAGCAAGCATAGAAATGAGCTTGACCTCATCAGCATTATAAGTACGGACGAAAAGCTTCGCAACAGGCTGTGGAGCAGTATCGAAAAGGCTTGCAACAGCGTTGAAATTACGACTTCAACCGACCATTTTGTTGAGATTATGTCGGCAGAGGCATCAAAGGCGAAGGCACTCCTGCGTTTGTGTGACTTTTTGAATATCGGCATGGAAAATGTCTGCGCCTGCGGAAATGCAGATAACGATGCCGACATGATTGCCGAGTCGGGACTTGGTACGGCTGTTGAAAATGCAAGTCAAAAATGCCTTGACCATGCCGATATCGTAATCCCGTCAAATAATAACGATGGTGTTGCACAATTGATTGAGAAAATTCTTAAAAATTGATTGTAATAATGCGGCGGTAATTTCATATAAATAAAAACAGTCGGGAAGACATTGTTTTGCATTTTGCAAACTGTCTCCCCGACTTTCATTTTCCGTTTTCAACTTTCCATTTTCAATTTTTTAAGCATTTCCTCATGGTCGGCTTTAAGTGCTTTGATAAGCGTCAGACTGTCCCAGTCTTTGCTTGTGGGAGTGATAACCGCCTTGAGCGGAATCCGTCCGACACCGCACTTGTTCAGTGCCTTGATGAGCGAGTCAATCGTTTTATTCGTGAAATTGTGCATGACAATCATTTCTTCGTCAAAGCCGTCACCGTCAAACTTTTCTGCCGCAGGCTCAACGCCTTTGATGCCTGCAAGGAAACCGATAGGCTGATTGAAATCTTCTTTTTCAACCTTTTTAACCTGAATTTTCAACGGCATAAGTGCAAACTTTGCCTTGCGAAGGCTTTCGTCCGAAAAGTTGTAAAACATAGCAAGTTCTTTCATATCTTCACCGTTAATCCGTATCAAGCTTGAGAACCGCCATAAACGCCTCCTGCGGAACTTCAACAGAACCGAGCTGGCGCATACGCTTTTTACCTTCTTTTTGCTTTTCAAGAAGTTTTTTCTTACGGGAAATATCACCGCCGTAGCACTTGGCAAGTACATCCTTACGCATAGCCTTTACGGTTTCTCTGGCGATAATTTTACCGCCGATGCAAGCCTGAATCGGAATTTCAAAGAGCTGTCTCGGAATCTTTTCCTTTAACTTCTCAGCCATCTTTCTTGCCCTTGAATATGCCTTGTCGGCGTGAATGATGAACGAAAGTGCGTCGACAACCTCGCCGTTGAGCATAATATCGAGCTTAACAAGGTTGCTCTGAACATATTCTTTAAGCTCATAGTCGAATGATGCATAACCTCTTGTTCGTGATTTGAGCGTGTCGAAAAAGTCGTAGATTATCTCAGCAAGCGGAAGTACATAGTGTAAATCAACACGGTCGGCATCAATATACTGCATATCGACAAAAGTTCCCCGTCTGTCCTGACAAAGCTCCATAATATTGCCGACATATTCCTTAGGTGCATAGATGTGAGCGTCTGTTACAGGCTCTTCCGCCATTTGAATAAGTGACGGATCGGGGTAGTTTGTCGGGTTGTCAATCATCTCAACTGTGCCGTCTGTGCGTGTGATTCTGTAAATTACACTCGGTGCGGTTGTGATGAGGTCAAGCTGATATTCTCTTTCAAGTCGCTCCTGAATAATTTCCATGTGGAGCAGTCCCAAAAATCCGCAACGAAAACCGAATCCGAGGGCAACCGATGTTTCGGGATCAAACGAAAGAGCCGCATCGTTAAGCTGAAGCTTTTCAAGTGCATCTTTAAGGTCGCCGTATCTTGCACCATCAACAGGGTAGATACCGCAGAAAACCATAGGCTGTGCCTCACGGTAGCCGGGGAGCGGTTCTTCTGCGGGATTTGATGTGAGCGTAACCGTGTCGCCGACCTTTGCGTCTGCAAGAGTCTTGATTGAACCTGTGATGTAGCCAACCTCGCCTGCATAAAGACCGTCGGTCTTTTCGGGAGCGGTTGCGTGCATAAGTCCGCACTCAACAACATTGAACACACTGCCCGTTGCCATAAGCTTGAATTCATCGCCCGGGTGAATCTGTCCCTCTTTGAGCCTTACATATATAATTACGCCCTTGTAGCTGTCGTAGTAGCTGTCAAAAATCAATGCACGCAGAGGAGCGTTGATATCGCCTGTCGGAGCAGGAATATCGTGAACAACCTTTTCAAGAACTGCGTGAATGTTGATTCCTGCCTTTGCGGAGATTTTCGGAGCATCCTCGGCAGGAATACCGATTACATCTTCGATTTCCTGAATAACCCTGTCGGGGTCGGCACTCGGCAAATCAATTTTGTTGACAACGGGAACAATTTCAAGTCCGCTGTCAACGGCAAGATATGTGTTTGCAAGAGTCTGTGCCTCAATGCCCTGTGATGCGTCAACAACAAGAATAGCGCCCTCACAAGCTGCCAGTGAACGGGAAACCTCGTAGTTAAAGTCAACATGACCGGGGGTGTCGATGAGGTTAAAAAGATATTCTTCGCCGTCATCGGCTTTGTAGATAACGCTTACCGCCCTCGCCTTGATTGTAATGCCACGCTCACGCTCAAGATCCATGTCATCAAGCAGTTGCGCCTCCATATCCCTTTCGGAAACGGAGTTGGTCTGCTCAAGAATTCTGTCCGCAAGCGTACTCTTGCCGTGGTCAATGTGAGCAATAATGCTGAAATTTCTTATTTTATCCTGTGGAAAAGACAATGCTAATCACCTTTTTCTTTAATGTCTTTTTTGTACTTTATTTTAATCTGTATTTAGATTTAAATCCGAGCAACGCTCTGCTTTGCTTGCAAGGAGCAGAGCTTGCGACAGATTGCAATCAGTACAAAGGAGCGTCAGCTCCTCGTGAGTTTGGTTGTGGATTATTCCACGGCTAAACTCACGGATATTTCACGCTTCTAAAAGATGTGTGAAATATCTGTACTTAGATTATAACAATTTTAACGAATAAAGCAAGCAAATTTAAAGCGTTCGCAATGTGCTTGTAAACGATACAATTTGCGAAATGCTGTTGTATGATAAATTATATCATACACTAACCTCTTCTACAAGCAAAAAATCGTTGCAGTATTTTGACCTCGGTGTTATACTTTGCTTATATGAAATAACCCTATAAAAGGAGAAATTGGTATGACAAAAGGTGAAATTGCTAAGAATAATTTTATGCAGGGCTACAACTGTGCTCAGGCTGTATTGCTTGCATTTTGTGACGATTTGGGATTTGATGAACAGACTGCTCTTATGCTTGCATCGCCGTTTGGCGGCGGAATAGGCAGAATGCGTGAGGTCTGCGGTACTGTTACGGGAATGTATATGGCTTTAGGTCTTGCAAGGGGTTACAGTGACAGCAAGGATAATGCCGACAAAAAGCGTGTCTACACCGAGGTTCAGCAGCTTGCCGAAAGGTTCAAAGAGGACAACGGTTCAATCATCTGCCGTGACCTTCTCGGTATGAGAGCAAAGGCAAAGGATAACCCGACTCCGTCTGAGAGAACAGAAAAATATTATGCCGCCCGTCCGTGTCCTGAATTGTGCAGATATGCAGCGGATTTGCTTGATGAATACTTAAAGAATAAAAAAGGCTGAGGGGCGTTGCTTTGATTTGAAACTTATGCCTGCAAACAGTTGAATTTGGGAATAAATTGTGATAAAATGTTTAAAATAGGGCATTAGTCTAATGCGGTTAATTTTGAAAATTACCTTGAAAGGGGAATTGTGATATGTGCGGCATAGCCGGCTTTATGGGACAGGTTGAAAACAGAGCCGATGTCATCAGAAATATGACAGAGGTTATCACTCACCGTGGTCCCGACTCGGACGGATTTTTTACGGACGACAATATTTCCATGGGATTTCGCAGACTTTCCATTATTGACCTCGGTGCAGGTCATCAGCCTATATACAATGAGGATAAAAGCCTTGTTCTCACATTCAACGGTGAAATTTATAACTACAAGGATTTGAGAAAAGAACTTATCGCAAAAGGTCATAAGTTCTATACAGATACAGACAGTGAAGTGCTTGTTCACGGCTTTGAAGAGTGGAAAGAAGATATGCTCCCAAAACTCCGTGGTATGTTCGGCTTTGCTATTTACAACACAAAGGATAATTCACTTTTTATTGCCCGTGACTTTTTCGGCATTAAGCCGATGCACTACACTCAGATAGGCAATGACTTTGTCTATGCAAGTGAAATCAAGAGTATTCTTGAATATCCTAAGTTTGAAAAGAAATTCAACAGAAAGGCACTTGATTCCTACCTTTCATTCCAGTATGCAGTTCCGCCCGAAACTTTCTTTGAGGGTGTTTACTGCCTTATGCCCGGTCACTATCTCTGGTACAAGGACGGCGAGGTTGAAACTACCCGTTACTTTGAGGCTCGTTTCAATCCCGACGAAGAAATGACAGAGGAAGAGGCTGTTGACAGAATTGAAAAGGTTTTTGAAAACTCCGTAAATGCTCACAAAATTGCCGATGTTGAGGTCGGTTGTTTCCTTTCAAGCGGTGTTGACTCAAGCTATGTTTCAACATATTTTGCCGACCAGAAAACATTTACAGTCGGCTTTGACTTTGGCGAAAAATATAACGAAATCAGCTGGGCAAAAAATCTCAGCGAAAAAATCGGTGTTGAACACCACACTCACCTTATCTCAAGTGAAGAATTCTGGGACGCTGTTCCGACTGTTCAGTACCATATGGATCAGCCGCTTGCGGATCCGTCATGTATCGCACTTTACTTTGTATCCCGTCTTGCAAGCCATTATGTAAAGGTTGTCCTTTCGGGTGAGGGTGCAGACGAATTGTTCGGCGGTTACACTTGCTACAACGATCCGAGAGTGTTCAAAATTTATCAGACAATTGTTCCGCATTGCATCAGAAAGGCAATAAGAGCAATTTGCAGAAAGCTCCCCGACATCAAGGGCAGAGATTATCTTATCCGTGCCTGTGACAAGCTTGAGGAGCGTTATATCGGTAACGCATTTATGTATGACTACAAGCAGAAGCAGGAGCTTTTGAAAGATCCGTCAATTGCAACACGCCCACAGGATCTTACAAGAAAATATTATTATCGTTGCCGTAAGTATGACGATGTTACAAAAATGCAGTATCTCGACATCAATATGTGGATGGTCGGCGACATCCTCCTTAAAGCCGACCGAATGAGTATGGCTAACTCGCTTGAACTTCGTGTTCCTTTCCTCGATAAGGAGGTTTTCAAGGTTGCGTCATCGCTCCCGACAAAACTGCGCTGCAACAAGCACAACACAAAGTATGCAATGCGTAAGGCTGCCGTTCGCCATATGCCTGAGGCTACTGCCGAAAAAGAGAAACTCGGTTTCCCTGTACCGACAAGAGTATGGCTTCGTGACGAGAAGTATTATAATGTTGTAAAGACAAAGTTCAAGGGCAAAACTGCCGAGAAATTCTTCAATACAGATGTCCTTGTTTCATGGCTCGACAGTCATTTCAGCGGAAAAGAAGATAATAGCAGACGAGTTTGGACAATTTATGTGTTCCTCGTATGGTATGATATCTATTTTGATGAGGACAGCGAAAAGGTTGAAAAGCCTGTAAATCATCTTGATGAACTCAAGGCTGTTGCCGAGGCGAGAAGAGAAAAGCAGATTGACGCTCCCGGTGAGGTAATTATGGCTGCCGCAGAGGAGATTGACGAAAATTACGATGCTCCGGACTTTGGCGTTGACAAGTCAAAAAAAAATGACGAATCTGCCGGAAAAGCGGAAGAACCCGTAAAAGAGGAATCTGCGGAAGATGTGACAGAGGAAGTTGAAGTTCCCGATGACGGCAATGAGCCTGCAATCGTTGAGCCTGAGGAAGAACCCGAGGTTAAGGAAGAGCCTAAAAAAGAGGAGTATGTGAATATCTCAAATCCGGAGGATAACGAGATTTACGATGCTCCGAAAAAACCGTCAACTCCCCAGGAGCAGATGCAGATGGCTATTGACAGCATTGAAAAAAGATCAAAATATCTTGACGAGCCGAATGTAATTTCAGACGAGGCTGTTGACAATATCGTAAACTCAATCTCATTCTTTGATGACGATGACGAAAAAAGTAATTAAAGTATTTGTCAAAATGACAAAATAAACAAGGGCAACCGAGGTTGCCCTTGAATTATATCAGATAATTTAAACCACCGCTCCGAGACAGAGAATGTTTTGCAGGATTTTGTATTCTTCTTCAAAGTCGGAGAGGGGGAGAGGATTTTTGCCGAGCCCCATTTCTATGGTGAGGGCAGGTCGGCGGAATTTTTCGATGAACCAATCCTTAAAGCCGCCGCCTGTGGCAATCTCCTCGGGAAAGGCTATGTTGTAGCCGCTTGCCTGTGAGAATATTGACGCAAGCCGAAAGCTCAGAACGGGTGTGTGTCTGCCGAATGAACAGTAAATTTCCCGTCCCTGACTGTGCAGAGCGATTGCCCGTTCAAAGTCAATATTACGGCAAAGTGTTGTAAGTGCTTTAGTTTCGGGTTCGCTCTCGGGATGATTGCCGCCGAATCTTGTCGGCGCCGGACACTTGATATTGTTCTTTAATTCAAGCTGTTTAAGTCTGCACCAGCCGGCATTGAAATTGTGGTTGATGTCAACTCCACGGGCATTTGCCTGCCATTTATATGTATCGGTGCAGACCTTTTCGACAAGCGGTTTGTATTTGAATGCGGCGTCACTGCCATGCAAGGCAATTTCCGTGCCGTCGGGATTTACGCAAGGCACAATCGTAAGACCTCGAATGCTTAAAAAATTTCCGATTTTGCATCCGCCGACAGTTCTGTCGCTTTCCATTGCCTCACAACATTCTTCAAAAAATTTCAGCAGGGCAAGTATTGTGAGGTACTCCGAGCCGTGAAAACCGCCGCAGTAGAGTACACGATTCTTGGTGTTGCCGATGTGCAGAACATCAATACCTCTTCCGCACACGCTTTTTCCGGCAAAGCAATGCTTGATGAACTTGTACCTGTCGCAGAGCTCGTTTATGATTTCCTTGCGTGTTTTGTAATCGGGAAAAACATTATAATCGGGCATAACAAAATCCTTTCCTTTCGATAATTCAATCTTTAAAACGGAGGCATAATTATGGAGCTTTTTGAAAAAACTCTTGACAGCAAGAAAATTTTTGACGGCAGAGTTCTGCATATAGTCCTTGACGAAGTGGAGCTTCCTGACGGTAAAAGGTCAAAGAGGGAGGTTGTCAATCATCCGGGCGGAGTATGCGTTGCCGCTCTTGATGAGGACAATAATCTTTCTTTTGTAAAGCAGTTTCGCTATCCGTACAAGGAGGTTGTGCTTGAGCTTCCTGCCGGTAAGCTTGAAAAGGGTTCTACTCCGCTTGAAAACGGAAAGCGTGAGCTTCTTGAAGAAACGGGACTTGAGGGTTACTCCTACATTTCTCTCGGTCAGGTCTATCCGTCTCCCGGATACACCTCGGAAATTATCCATCTTTATGCCTGTCGGGTAAAGTCACAGGGTGAGCAAAGGCTTGACGAGGGTGAGTTTTTGAATGTTGAAAAAATCCCCCTCAACAAAGCCGTTGAAATGGTGCTTAACAATATGATTCCCGACTCCAAAACACAGATTGCCGTTTTAAAGACTGCCGCACTTTTGAAAAGCGGTAAAATTTAATTTAATCATAGGAAATATATATGCAGAATTTTACTGTTTCAGAACACGAAAAATTGAATACTGCCGTTGCTCTCGGATTTTTTGACGGACTTCACAAGGGACACCGAAGGGTTATTCTCTCGGCTGTTGAGCAGAAGAAAAACGGACTTTTGCCCGTGTGCTTTACATTTGCTCAAAGCCCGAAGGAGGTTCTCGGAAAATCTTCTAAGGGTGCGCTTATGACAACGGAAGATAAGCTGAAAACACTTGAAAGCCTGGGTATTGAACATACCTTCAGTCCTGACTTTAAAAAGCTGATGAATATGTCTGCAAAGGACTTTGTCGAGAAAATTATTTTTGGCGACCTCAATGCAAAATTTGTTGTCTGCGGTTTTAACTATCGTTTCGGAAAAAACGGCGAAGGCGATACCGATTTGCTCAAAAAGCTTTGTGACGAGAACGGTACAAAGCTTAAAGTGATTGAGCCTGAGCGTGACTGCGGCGATGTTGTTTCATCAACACTTATCCGCTCGCTTGTGAGCGAGGGCAGCATTCGCCGTGCAAACAAGCTTTTGTGTTCATATTTTGGTTTTTCTGCCGTGATCACTCACGGAAAAAGACTTGGCAGAGAACTTGGTACTCCGACAATCAATCAGAAACTTCCCGAAAATCTTGCCGTGCCGAAATACGGCGTTTATGCGTCTGCCGTTACGCTTGAAAACGGAAAGGTCTATTGCGGTGTGACTAATATTGGTGTAAAACCGACGGTCGGAGGAACAAAGCTTTTGAGCGAAACATGGATGCCTGACTTTCACGGCGGTGAAATATACGGTCAGACAGCCGATGTCCGTCTGCTTGATTTCATTCGTCCCGAAAAAAAGTTTGACAATATCACCGAATTAAAAAATGCCATAACCGACAATGCAGTTACGGCAAAAGAGATTTTTGGTGAGATGTATAGATACGGAGTCTGAAGTAAGCGTAGTATTTATCTATGGTTGACATCGCAATTCCAGCTTGATACAATATGATACGAGAACACAAGGAAGTTTAAGGCGGTTAGTCACATCCAAACGCAAACCGATGAAAGCATTGGCTAATATGTGCAAGGAGGTGACAAAGGTGGAATACATAATTTGTTTTACCTTACTTGTTACAATAATAATTGTTGCAATAAAAAAATAACCGCCCTACAGCCTCGAAAACTTAGGGACGGCTATTTTCGTCTTTACTTTTCCGGCTAACCGCTTTTAACGGTTTTCCTTGTGTTCTTATTATATATTATGCAAAAAGCAATGTCAATATTCCATTTGAATTTTATATGGCTGAAAAATGTTGAGCGGTGACGGAACTTTCCGACACCGCTTTTTTTATTTAAATTCATCATTAAGAATTTCATCAAGGTTATTGACCATTGCTGTGACGATTTCATATGAACCGCCGTCTGAGATTGACTTCATAAGAGCGTTTATGTTTTCTTCAAAATCCTTTGGCAAGAGGGCGCAATACTTTTTGCAGAGCTGAACCTGTCTTTTTTCACCGGGGTGTGTCTGACGGTTGAGTGCGAAGATAACATCAAAATAGCTTTCGAGAAAAGCGGTGATTCTGTGATTGACACTGACGATATCGCCACGCTCCTGAGCCTTTTTAATCTGCCTGTCATATGACGGAAGCTTTCCGTTCAAAAGGTTGCGGTTGTTTTTGATAATCGCACTGCGGAGATTTTCAGGAAAATCAATCTGCGCCATATCTCTGAATTTTGTGAAAGTGCCTGTCTTGTCAAAAAGAACCTTGCTGTTCTTGATATTGTGCCAAAATGCGGTTGTATAGCCGTTAAAAGCCTTGCCACCCTTGATCACCGTATCAATATACCGACCGAACCTGTCAACTTCACGGTAGATTATGTCAACGGGAATACCGTTATTCATAACCGTGTTGTCCTCGCTCTCCCAATAATGATTGCCGAATTCTGCAATCGAACAGTATTTTCCGAGGAGATTTTCTCTTGTTTCGGCTGTCGGAATTTCAGCACAGTAAACATAAATATCGTAGTCCGAATTTTCATCACTTGCACCTGTTGAACGAGAACCGCCGAGTGCGACAGCCTCAACCGTATCAAGCGACTTGAGTGCAAGCAAAACTTCTTCAAGGTTTGCGTCCTTAACATTGTATTCCGCAAAATTCATAGTTTTGATCTCCTTTATTTTATGGTATCATATTCCTTTTGTCGGATTAAGCCGTAACTTCTGCCGTTTCGGTTGGACTTGTCTTATCTTCAAGCACAACCCTTTTGCCTCTCCAACCGCCCTTTATCCAGCGGATAAACACAACGACGCCTCTGAAAATTTCATCGGCAGCCATGGCAATCCAAATTCCGGTAAGTCCCATTCCGAAATAAATTCCGAGCAGCCAGCCGAGTCCGACACTCAAAAGCCACATTGAAAAAATTGCGAGTGCAGTCGGAAATTTAACATCGCCGGCGGCTTTCATACTGTTGATTATAACAAGGTTTGTTGTTCTGCCGAATTCAAGAATAATCGCAATGAACATAACCGATGAACCGAGTGCGATAACAGCCTTATCGCCTGTGAAAAGTCCGAGCGTAAACGGCGAAATCAACCAGTTTACAATTGCAACCGAGATTGAAATTATCATACCGAAACGCAAAGTTTTCAGCACTCTGCGGTATGCAAAATCGTAATCGTGAGCGCCTACGCTGTGACCGACAATAATCTGTGTTGCATTTGCAGCGGCAAGAGCAATCATATATGTAAACATTGAAAGCATGTTGGCGTAGATTTTTGCGTTGATTGCAACGATACCCATTGTGTTGATGAATGCCTGTAAAAACAGCTGTGAACAGTCGTAGGAAATGTTCTCACCTGCTGTCGGAATGCCGAGTTTAAGAAGGCTTTTGAGAACATCATACGGAAACGGACGAAGATATTTAAGGCTGAACTTGCCTTTGATAACCGTGTAGAAGTATATAACGGATGCAATTACCGCAATAACTCTGCTTCCGCATGTGGAAACAGCCGCACCCGACGCACCGAGTCCGAGAACCTGAAGCGGTCCGTAGAGCAAAAGAGCATTTCCGCAGATATTGATAATGTTCATTCCAAGACCGATAATCATACCGAAAACGGTTTTGCCGTTGCTTGCAAAAATTGAGTTAAAAGCATTAATAAGCGCCTGAGTAAAGATTGTACCGCCGACTATTCGCATATACATATCCGATTCGTCAAGCATTGCCGCAGGCACCTGCATTGCCTCAAGCAGATTTCGGCTGAATATGAAAACAACAAAGCTGATTACAATACTCAGCACAAGGTTGAATGACAACGCAACCGTGTAAATCATATTCATCTTTTCTTTTTTACCTGCCCCAAGGTACTGGCTGACGATTATGCCCGTTGCGCTTGATATAATGTTAAAGGCAAGAGTCAGAAAACCGAGAACCTGGTTTGCGTTGCCGATTGCACCAACGGCGGTTTCGTTGTAGTTTGAGAGCATAATCGTGTCAACATAGCCGAGTGAGATGCCGAGCAACAGCTGTAAAAATATCGGCCACGCAAGCTTGATTACGCGCTGATTCATAACTGAATCGTTCGGATTTTTGAGTTTTGAAGAAGTAGCAGACATAATGTAATCTCCGTTGAATAAAATGATTAATATAAGTTTTAATGTTTTGAATGTTTTGAAAAAATAAATTCTGTGTAAATTGTGCATTGCCGTTGTTCTGACTGCTTGACCGCCGTGTATTTGAGATGTATAATCTAATTGCGGATGGTTGCAATCTGTTGCAATCTTCAAACTAAGTTCAGATAACCAACGGTTGTTTTCGATAAAATCAGAAAAAATACAACGCAAATGCGAAAGGATAAATAGGTATGAATATATGCGTTTTTGGCTCATCAAGTGAGCAAATTGACAAAATCTATCTCGAATCTGCCGAGCATCTCGGCAAAAAGATTGCCGAAAAGGGCTACAACCTTGTTTTCGGTGCGGGAAAATACGGTGTTATGGGCGCATCTGCCCGAGGCGCATACAGCGCAGGTGGCCACACAATCGGAGTTACACCCGATTTTTTTATTGATGTGGGTGTTGTTTTTGACAAATGCTCCGAACTTATTGTAACAGATACAATGCGTGAACGCAAAGGTATTATGGAAGATAAAGCGGACGCTTTTGTAATCTGTGCCGGCGGTATGGGTACTTTTGAAGAATTTTTTGAGGTTCTCACACTAAAGCAGCTTAACAGACACACAAAGCCTATCATTATATACAATGTAAAAGGCTACTATAACTCAATGCTTGCAATGCTTGACAATGCCGTAAGTGAAAAGTTTATGACCAATGCCTGTAACAGACTATACACGATTGCCGACACCGAAGAAGAGGTTTTCAATCAGCTCGAAAATTATGTTCCGTTCACCTACAATAAATATGAGTTTCTCAAAAAGGACGGTGAGCAGAATGGCTGACCAATGCGAATTTTGTGCAAACTTTGTCAGTGATGACGAATTCGGTGATTATTGCAATATCAACCTTGACGAGGACGAAATGGCAAGGTTTTTAACCCGAAGCACAGACACCTGTCATTACTTTCAACTTTATGATGAGTACAAAATAGTGAGAAAACAAAATTAAATAATTTAAAACAGCAATATAACAAAATAAGTTACACGGTTGTAACTTTTGCCTCAAATTTAATTAAATGTCGTTTGTTATTATTGTAAACCTAAAATCCCCTTAATTAAAGGGGATTTTTTGTTTTTTTATATCATTTTAAAGGTTAGAATATGAATAAAAGACAAGCAGATTAAGTCCGTTAAAATATAATCGAAAAAGAAAAGTTTAGAGGAATGCACAAATGCAATGTGAAAATCTTGTGAATTCATCCAAAAAAAATGACAGAGGACAAATAAATATTGCAAAATGTGCGTTGAAGGTATAGAATATTATTATATTTTGTACAGCAGTGCACCATTTTAGTGCATTATTTTTTAAGAGGAGAGGGTTTTTTATGGGCCTTTTTAACAGGATTATTGATAAGATGGTCAGCGACAAAGTTCCATTTAAAAAGAGAAAAAGGCTGATTGTTTTTGTTGCAATCATAACCCTTCTTTCAATGACAACAGCAACGGTTGCGTGGTTCACGGTAAATACATTTGCAGGTGTGGACAAGCTTGACCTTAATATCAGCCTTGCCGCTCAGCTCAAAGTAAGTATGGAAAACCACGGCAAAGACCTTGATAAATACGGCAAGGTAATCACGAACGAGATGATTGACGATTACCTTAAAAAGCACGGTTCAAGCCTTAAAGATACGGTACTTGATCCTGTCACAACAAGAGAGGGTACAGTATTTACCAATCAGCGTGGCACAGTCAGAGAGCCTAACAAGCGCAGCTACCTTGAGTTTGAATGCTACTTCATTGCGACTGAGGAAATGTGGGTTCACCTCACAACCGAAAGCACAAAAGCAGGCGCTGATGACGGTACAAAGGTATCGACAGAATCAACCGGTGCAAAGGCTGATGTAGTAAATTGTGCGAGAGTTGATTTCACAGCCGAGGGAGCAGGCAACGGCACAACAATTTATGAGCCGAACAGAAGCACTCCCGTAAACGGACAGACAACTTTTGATTTGCCGTCAGGTTCAATGGTCTACTCAAACAACACAAGACTTTTCCATCTTAATCAGCTCGATCCTGTTAAGGTAACAGTTCGCCTTTGGATTGAGGGTAACGACCCCGAGTGTGATGACGATGTTCAGGATGCACACATTTCTGTTCAGCTTGGCTTTGTCGGATGCGATAAGGACAATAAGCCAATATCTTAATTAACAACAACCAAACGGATTTAACTTTTGAGGGGAGAGAAAAACTTGTTCGGAAAAAAGAAACCAAAAATTGAACAACCGATTACTCCCGAGGAGTTAAGTCGCTTAAACGATAAGAAAATGGCAGATGCCGAGATTGAACATTTTCATGTAAAAAATGATTCAATCGAGATTGTAAAATACAAAAAGCGCAGACGGCTTTTGAGCATTATCCTTTCGGTCTGCATAATCATTCTTCTTATTCTGTTCATCGTTTCAACGCTTGTAACGCAATGGGGCGACTTGATTATCAGCATTGATTCTCCAGCCGTAAAAAAAGGTATCGTGCTTAGCGAAGATGCTGACTTCAAAACCCAGTGTGCTTCACTTACAGCGGAGCAGGTTAAGGATGTTACAAACATTACATATTCATGGCTTCCTGTTGACCTTGATACAAGCAAAGACGGTGCGCACAACGGCAAAAACTATGTTGCTTATACTTTCTATTGTAAAAATAACGGAGAGGTTGAGCTTGACTATGATGCAGTGCTTGAAATCACAGGTGCGGCGAAGTCGGCAGATGAAGCAACCCGAGTTATGATTTACAAAAACGGCAAGAGCTCAATTTACGGCAAAGGTCAGTACAAAGACAGAAGCAAAGCCGAAACCGATTGTACAAAGTTTGTAAGCGATAAGGAAGTTTATAAAACATCAACCGAAAAATTCAAGGTTGGCGATATTGACAAATACACAATCGTAATCTGGATTGAGGGTAACGACCCCGAATGTATCGATGATATCCGTAACGGTCATGTCAGAATGAGAATGCTGTTCTCGGTTCGTGACGATGAAGAATCCACAGCAAAACCGTAATTTTCGGTATAGTATTACATCAACTTGGTATTATGTGCCTCGGCACTGATATAGCAAAAAAATCCCTATGGTGTTTTAGGGACAAAAAATTATTTTATTTAGGAGGAATTTCTCTATGAAAACAACATCAAGAAAGAGATTATTAATCTCTTCCGTAGCAATGCTCCTCGTGGCAATGCTCGCACTTGGTACAGCAACATTTGCTTGGTTTACAACAAGCACAAATCCTTATGCTGATAACTTTAGTGCAAAAACTACAAAGCAAAGTACACTTCTTCTTTCTGATAGTAGCAGAACCGGTTGGACATCACATCTTGATTATAATGTAGGCAACAAAACAATGTACCCTGCTTCAGGTAACGGTACATCATGGGTAAAAGGTACAGCAAGTAACTCTCTTACAGGTGTCATTGATCAGAACACTTTACAGGCTGTTGCTCCTTCACCTGCACAAGGCGTAATTCCGTCTGATTATCTTTTTGCTCAGGAACTTAACCTGAAGAATAACGGTACTGCTGAAATCAAGGATGTATCTATTGATTTCTATTTAAATACAAGTGATAACAAAGACGCTGCTGAGTATGCTCGTGTAGCCCTTGTTCCTATCGACGGTACAAAAGTAACCGCTGACGATTATGTAGCATTGGGCAACAATGTATATTCTACTACAACTAAGACTTATAACCCAATCATCAAAACAGACGGTACTGAGGGTACTCAGATCTCTACAAAGACTACATTCCATGTTGATGTAACAACCGGTAATGAAGTTATGAAGCCTGATGAAGTAAGATACTACAAGTTGTATGTATGGTTCGAAGGTCAGGATGAGAATTGTGTAGATGCTCTTTCCGGCCAGAAAATCCCAGGACTCAAATTTGATGTTTCTTCTACAATGGTTGAAGAGTAATTGATTTTTAATTTAACCCCGCGATTGGAGACCCCTTATGAAAAAAGTTATAAAAAGAATAGTAAACATAGTAATTGATATTATTGTGATTTTGATTCTGGCAGTGTCGGTTTTAATCGTTACATTGTCACTAACTTCCAAATCATCAGGGGTCCCCAATATTTTCGGCATTGCACCCCTCAGCGTTCTGACAGGTTCAATGGAAGATACAATTAATACAGGCGATCTTATTTTCTGTGAGGTTACAGACGATCCTTCATATGAATATAAGAAAGGCGATATTGTTACTTTCTATAAGAATATCAACGGTAATTCCGAACTCAATACTCACCGAATTGTTGAGGTTGTTAAGGATGACAACATTACCTACTACAGAACTCAGGGTGACAATAAGAAAACTAACCCGGAGCCCGATGAAGAACTTCAAACTTCTTCATCTATTGTCGCCAAATACACAGGTACGAAGATTGGCGGCGTGGGTAACTTTTTAAGCTTTCTCAGAACTCAGCCTGGATTTTTCCTCTGCGTTCTGCTTCCGATGATTATTTTCTTTGTTTATGAAGCAATCCGAGTGGTTCTCAACCTCCTTGCCTACAATAAGGAAAAAACTCTCGAAGAGGCAAAGCTTGCGGTTGATTCCGCCGAGCTTACCGAAGAACAGAAAAAGAGAGCTATTGAGGAATATCTTGCCTCCGTCGGAGAAAATCAGGACAAGGCGGAAAATGAGCCAGAAGTACAAACACCTGCTGACGGCAATAATTCCGCTGATAATTCCGATTAAGTTATGACAAATTTGTCCCTAACGCACTAATAGCGTTTATCGTAACGGTATATTTCTTTCTCAGTCTCAGTGCTGAGAAAGAAATACAGTTACAGCTCACAGTAAAAACACAACAGAAATTATCAGTTAATTTATAACGGTGAACCGTGTTTTTCATCTGAAATACGGATTTTCTGATAATACAAAAACAACAGATTAACACAAAACCGTTTCCGTCGGAAACGAACGGCAGTCGCTGATTGCCGCAACATAAGGCGATGAAATTTCGCCTAAAGAAGATGAGAGTAGATTTTTTTAAGGAGACGAAGTACCGTGGATACAGTATTTAAATTTCTTTTTGAATTTCTCGGTCAGTTTTTTGGCTCATTATGGTCAATAATCACCGGGTTATTTGGCGGAGTAGGCAATGCCTTTGATTTTTCCGCTTATGTAAACATTATTAATGCCTATACCACGGAGCTTGGCGGCCTTGCATGGGTAATTGCAATTATTGCCATTGTGCTTCTGGTTGCTGTGCTTGCACTTTGCGTATGGCTTATTGTCGTCGCTGTAAAAAAGTTTATTCGTTCGCACAGAAGAAGAAAAGATACAGATTCTCTTGTTAAAGAGGTTCAGGCACTCAACAAAGAGGTTATGAGACTCAACCTTGAAAAGGATAAGATTCTCTCTATGAAGGTTTCACAGATTGGTCTTAACCCCAACGAGATTGCAGAGCTTACGGGCGAAGAAATCGAGTCGCTCAACAACGGCGAAGAAGAGGACACAGGCGAAAGCCGTTTCTACAAGCTTACGGAAATCGACCAGCTTTGGGCAGATTATGTTCCGCCGGTTTATGACAACGATATCACACTTCCTGAGTTCTGTGAGCGTTTCAGACTCTTTGCTTGTTCACAGCTTGGTCTTTACTACGATATTAAGCTTATCAGACTTTTTGTTGCGTCATTCGCATCAACAAGACTTATTATCCTTCAGGGTATTTCCGGTACAGGTAAAACTTCACTTGCATATGCATTCGGTAAGTTTGTAAACAACCCGTCCATCGTTGCATCTGTTCAGCCGTCATGGCGTGACAGAACAGAGCTTTTCGGTTACTTCAACGAATTTACTAAGAAGTTTAACGAAACAGAGCTTCTCCGTGCAATGTACGAAGCTTCCTACAATGATAACATCTACGCCGTAATCCTTGATGAAATGAACATCGCAAGAGTTGAGTATTACTTTGCAGAAATGCTTTCAATTCTTGAAATGCCATCAAGAGACGAGTGGGTTGTTGATATTATCCCGAACTCATGGCCGAGCGACCCTAAGCATATTGTAAACGGTCAGCTCAGAATCCCGCCGAATATGTGGTATATCGGTACTGCCAATAACGATGACTCGACCTTTGCCATTACCGATAAGGTTTACGACCGTGCTATGCCGATTAACATTGACACAAAGGGTGTTCCTTTTGACGCACCTCTCACAGATCCTGTTTACATTTCATACAAACATTTTGAGTACATCCTCAATGCCGCTAAGGTTCAATTTGTTGTTTCCGAAGAAAACATCAAGAAGATTACTCTCCTTGACGATTATGTTATTGAGCATTTCCGTATAGCTTTCGGTAACCGTATTGTTAAACAGCTTCGTGACTTCGTTCCTGCCTATGTCGGTACAGGCGGAACCGAGCTTGACGGTCTTGATTATGTTCTTGCCCGTAAAGTATTCAGAAAATTTGAGTCACTTAACCTTTCATACATCCGTGACGAGATTGACGGCCTTTGTGCGTATATTGACGAGCTTTTCGGTGAAGAAAACATGAACGAAAGCAAGGATTATCTCCGTATGCTTAAAAAGCTTGTATAATTTTAGCAATTCAGGGCGAACTCTGTTCGCCCTTTGCTTGGTGAAAGGACTTTGCGCCTTTTATAAACGGTAAACTATCTGATTGGAGAAAAATCAATGGCTGATTTTAGTAAATATTTCAGAGCATATATGAATATGCAGGATATTCTGAAAAATGATTTTACCTACAACTACATAATGGAAGGCCTTAAAGACGGCGACAAGGGCGAGGACAGACTCGACGGTAAGACCAACGAAAAGGTTATAGACATGGAATGGGTTGTTGCCATTGAGGAAACTCTTCCGTATATTCGGAAGGCAATTGACGAACAGCGCCGTTTTATTAAGCAGGTTGACAATGTTGTTAGAGTTGAGCTTGCAAAAAAGATTGGTCCCGAGTCGGTTAAACACCTTTCGCAGCACACTAACTTTATTGCCAAGGTTGAGGGTGATATGGTAACACCCAATAAAATCCTCACAATTGAGCGTGAAGAGAGCTTTGCAATTTACGAAAACCGTGTTCTTATGACGCTCATTCGTAAAGCGCTTCACTTTGTTGATGACAAGTATTCAAAGATGAAGGATGTGCCGAACGACAGTTATAACGATATTTCTATGGTTCGTCACATTAATTTTAACGAGAAAAAAGTAGATTTTAATCTTAACTATATAAATGAATCGCACGAAACACTTGCCGATGACCTTGATGTTCTTGATGTTACACAGCTTTCGGACTTTGACCGAATCAGAAAAATCAGAACAACACTCAATGAGTTTTTGAACACTCAGTTGATGAAGGAAATCGCAAATGAGCCTGAGGTTCACCCGCCGCTTACGCAGACCAACCTTCTCAAGAAGAACCCTAACTTCAAAAAGGCGGTTGAACTATGGAACTTCCTTGACAGCTACAAACGCAAGGGCTTTGAGGTTGTTACCGAGGATTATGACGGTAAGATGACGGACGCGGTTCAGCAAGATGTTTATTTTGCAATGGGCTTTGAGCATTTTATGATGTCTATAGCAACCAACCCCGGACTTCGTGTGATTCTCAAGGACCAGTACGACGCAGAAAACGCCCGTCTTGCAGAGGAGGCGGCAAAACCTCAAAAAACCCGTGAGGCGGTTATGAAGGCACAGCTTGAGGCTGTTCGTAAAGAGGAAATGGAAATCCGCCTTCGTGAAATCCGTGACCGTGAAAAGAAAATTCTTGACCTTACAAGTGAAATCAATAATTTAAAGGTTATAATCGATCAGAAAGAACAGCAGATTCTCACACTCAGAGGTAAGGTTTCTGCTCTTGAAGACCGACTTGAAGAGGTTAAGGCTGAACTCCAGCAGACAAAACTCAAGTTGATGGAGGCAGAAAAGAGAATTGCCGAGCTTGAGGAAGAAAATCAGCAGTTAAAAGATACTATTGAAGAGTTGAATAAAACGATTGATGAACTCAATCAGACTATTGACACACTCAATAAAAAAATAGTAGAATTAAATGACAGAATTCTCGTGCTTGTGCAGGAGAATGCTCGTTTGCAGACAAAGGTGAAAGAGCAGGAAACTGTTATCGCCGAGCAGAAAGCTCATATCGAAGAACTTGAAACTCAGGTTGCCGAACAACTTGCAAAGATTACGGCTCTTACGGAAAACCTTGAAAAATGTCATGCGCAGATTGAAGAGGACGCTCGTAAGATTACCGATTTGACCGGCAAAAATGAGAAGCTTACTGATACTCTCCAAACCGAACGCATTCAGCATAAGGAAACAGTCGACAAAATGAATGCCGATTTTGCTGAAGAAAAACAGCAGATGAACGACGCTCATTCGGCAGAGGTTGAATCGCTTAACCATAAATTCAACGATGCAGAGGCTGAACATAACACTTATGTAGCAAAGCTGAATGCGGATTTTGCGGCAAAGGCAAATGAAACAGAGCAAAAGCATCTTAAAGAACTTGCCGATAAGGAAGAGGCTCACAGGAATGAGCTTGTTGAAATTAAGGAAGCCAACCTTAAATCATCAGCCGCAAATGACGCCGCTCATGCGTCAGAGCTTAAAAAGGCTTATAAGTCGGTTGACAAAAAGGTTGAGCAGGCAGAAAAAGCTTGCGAAAAGCGTATGAAAGCCAAGGTTGCCGAGATTAAAAAAGAGGCTCAGGCTGAAATTCGCAAAGCCGAAAAGAAAGCAGGCGAAAAAATCAACCTTGCAAAGGAAGAAGTCAAGTCAATTAAGGATGTCGGCGATTTGTTCGTTCGTGACTTCGGATTCGGCAGTGTTGCTGTTGTTTCTAAATATGCCGAAGAGCTTGCAAAATTCGGCAAGCTTTCAATTGCAGACGAGCTTATGGACGCTCAAAAGTCTGTAAGATCTCTTTGCATTTGCAGAAGCAAAAAGGGTGTTATGCTTGCAGGATATTCCCGTAACGGTGCAGATGTTTACAAAATCTATAAAAAGCAGGCAGACCTTGAAGTTGCTTTTTCGGATTTGTGTTCAAAGCTGAAAAGTGCCGGAAGGCTTCCGCTTGTGATAACATTCTCAGGAGTTGACAGACCGTTTGCAATGAACTTTGAAAACATTGTTCGTGAGTCAACAGGCAAAAAAACTACTGTTGTTCATAACAAAACATTGAAGGCTGACGGATTTGTTGCCGTTTACTATAGTGTAGAATAAGGGGCAAAAATGAAAAATTCTACTGCGCCCAACAGAAAGACGGGCAGAATGATTGCTAAAAATTTAATAGTTCTGTTCACTGTTGCACTTGCCGCCTTTTATGGCATTCAGGCGTGGTTCACTGATAAACAGTCATCAGATGCCGACGGCATCAACATTGAGTGTCATGCGCCTGACGGTATTGAAATTGCTGTTGTTAAGCACGGCGATCCGGCTCCGACGAATGACGCAGCGTACAAAAATACGATTGAATTGAACAGCGAAAATTATTCGTTTATTGATGATATCAAGATGACTGAGGTTTCGAGCGACGGATACACATTTTATAAGCCGCCCCTCAAACAGGAAAACGGAGTTGCTTCTCCTATTCTTGATGTTGACGATTGGGATCTTGCTGACAGTTCGGTTCACTACCTTTCTTTTGACCTGTATGTTCGTTCAAAATCCAAGTTCGATATTTATCTGGACAGTAAATCTAAAATCAGTCCGAATGCAAAAAATCTGACAGGTGAAAATGCAGATAATAAGAGTGATTTCGGTGAAAGCGGTGACTCAAAGGGAATTTCAAGAGATTGCGTAACCGGTGCGGTAAGGTTTTCGGTTGCAAATTATAATACTAAAGAAACAAAGCTTTTGTGGATTCCTGCTCCAAACATTTTTCTTAATGTAAACTCAGATACAACAAAGTATTCTGTAAGCACAGACAAGCGTTCGGGTGAATCATATTCGCACGGTTATTATGTGAAAAACGGTAAATGGGTTAAAACGTCCGTTTCCGCTGATGACGGTTCACCACTCAGCCAGGTTTTTGTTGCAAACAGCAACGGCTTTACAACCAACGGAGATTACACATATGAGCTTGGTGCAAAGAAAAAAATTATGACTTTGGAAAAGGACACAACTAAAAATGACAAATATACAGGAATGGTAACCTGTAATATGTGGGTTGACGGCGAAGACGCAGAGGCAAGACTTGCCCTTGTAAACGGAAAGTTTAAAGCAAACCTTGTTCTCTCAAAGGGCGATGTACAACAATAAATAAAAATCAGGAAAGGAGCAATGAAGTATGAAACTGAAAGAAAGAATGCAGAATTCGTTTTTTGCACTTTCCGATAACAGACTTCTCGGCAGAAAAAAGCTCGCAATTTCATATGTATCATTGTTCCTTGTTTTTACTCTTGTGCTTGTGACAACGGTGGCATGGTTTACCGTAAAAGATACGGCAAGTATTAATTCTCAGGCGTTTTCACTTGAGTCAAGTGCGGCACTCCGTGTCAATGACGGTCAGGAAGATCTTTCAAACCACCTTGTTGTTAAAGGCTTTAAGCTTGAAGAGGCTTCAAGCGTTGACGGAAGGAATATGTTCTTCCCGTCAGAGGGCAACTTTAAGGATTCAACATCTGCCATGAAATTCCGTGAAGGAACTGCAGGCGACAGGAATAAAACATATGTATATAAGGATTTTAAGCTTAATGCCGATTCAGATATGACAAATGTTTATATCAAAGGCTATAATATTACAATCGTATCGGCAGACGGTAAAACTGTTCTCGGTAAGTTTGACGGCTCAACCGAGATTATTCGTAACGATAAAGGCGTTCCTGTCGATCAGAAGGTCTATGATCCTTGTCCGTTAAGACTTGCGTTTATTACCGACAGCAGTAAAACTCCTACTGTAATTGATCCAAGTGCTCTTATTGACGAGCATGCTAAAAATTATAATGCAGTAAGCTCAACAAATATGGTCGGCTCTCCTGCTACGAAGCTTTCATCATGCAAGACATTTTCTGATTTCTATTTCTATTCAGGCGAAAGCTTATTCACGCTTTTAGGTCAGAAACCTCTTGATGTAACATTGGTAGCGTGGTTTGAGGGTGCGTATGAAGATCAGTCTGTTTATGATAAGTATGCAGGCGCATCGGTTACAATTGATGTTGAACTCGAAAGTAACTACAATGATATGGAGGCTATCACCTTTATTGATAAAACAAGAGGTGATAAGGGCGAAAATACTCCGTGGATTAAAACAGATGACTGTATAGTTACCATGCAGTATAAAGATACTGATACAACTCAGAAAACTGTCGTTATGAAATATCTTGGTTCGGTAGACGGATATAATACATGGACAGCTGCGTTGCCAAAAGATGTAACAACAGATATAAGCTTTTTCAGATTCAATACAACGAATAATATAATCTATAACTCATGGCACACCAAAGATAATGTGAACAACGAATTGAGCCCTACGGCACAAGGTTGGATAGTTAATAACGAAGATTTGTATCCGTTACAGGAAAGCAGAATTGTAAACGGTAACCGCAGCATTGTTTATACTGCTAAGAGAGGTAACGGTTTTGGTAAAACCGATAATACTGCTCAAAGACTGTCCCCTTGTATCGGATACTGGGATTATAGTCCGAGCGGCTCAACTGTTGAAACAACAACACCTTCACCCACAACTCCGACAAGCGGAGGAGGATCTTCCGAAGATCCCGAAATAAATACGGGTGTGTATCTCAACATTCCGGATACTAAACAGTGGCTCAGAAATTATCTTACAAGCGGAACTTATGAACCTTATGTAATTTATAATTATAACGGTAAAAAATCAGAGCATTTGATGCAGTTTGAGTCTGACGGTGCAAGGTGTACCCTTGATAACTGCAGTGCGCCGATAGGCTCACGAGTTATCGGATTTAAGTTTGTGAATAAGAACGGTACACACACTCTGCTTATTCCGGCAAAGAATGAATATATATTCTCCACACCGTTCAATGTTTCTTATGAAGTAAACAACGATGATACCGCAACGTATCATTAATAATGCAAAATATAAAAAGGAGGTGTCACAATGAAAGAAAGATTTGCTCTTTTGGCGGCTTATTTTAAAGAAAAGCTTGCAATCGGCAAAAAGTCGGGCAAAGAAAAGAGAAAAAGCTTGATTTTAAGCATTGTGGCACTTGTTGAAGTGTTGGCAATCGCTATCGTGTCGGTTTCTGCATGGGTGGAAACGATTTCAACCATTAAGCTTGATTTGAACAACGGTACAATTGATAACTATGTGTTTACCAACGCTAATATCGGCTACGGTAACGGCTATGACGGAAAGACAATTGATCTTACAAAATATTTTCGTCAGGCAGGCGATGTTCACCTTGCCTCGGCAACAAGCGCAAACGGCACAGATGTTTATTTTCCGACCTTAACTGCAAACGGCGCGCCGTCTGCTACTTACAGAAAGGCTACTGTAAACGATAAGAATGTCAACTACATTGATTTTTCTTTCAATGTTACCGCAAAGGGAACAAAGGCGTCATTCTATTTTGATAAGGTTCCCACAATCAAGGTTAACGATGCTGATGCAGACGAGAAAAAGCTCCGTGTTTCATTCGTTTGTGACGGCAGTAATACGGTTGTCTGCGGTAAGAGCGACAGCACGGCAGAGGTTGTTGCCGGTACAAACCTGAATATCAAAGGACAGGAAAATGTCAAAACTTTCGGTTCATACACGGGTTCAACAGCAGAAAGTCCTCTTTTTACTGTTCCGGCAGATTCAAAACCACATAAGGTTACAATGCGTGTGTGGTTACAGGATGACAGCAGAAATACAAAGTATGCCGGACAGACTGTTACAATTGACAACTTCAAGCTTATCACTCAGAGTCCCCAGGCCGGAGAATTGACTTTTTACGATAAAACAACGGGCGATCCATCTCTCGGTGCGGGTTGGGCTACCAAAAACAATCGTGCAATCTGGATTAACCAGGATGGCAAAAGCGAGTATAAAAAGCTTTCAAAGGATTCGAGCGGTAACTATTTTATTAAGCTCGGTTCAGATTATACAGATAATCCTAACGCAACAGTTACCTTCTACAGCTGCGAATCAACCGTAACATCGAATCCGCAGAACAGCTTTGTTGCAAAATGGACAACCACTCTGCAAACTGCTGTTGATGCCGATTCACAGACATTCACAGCCTACGGATATAAGGATTCGTCAAATAACGGCTACGGCACATGGGGAGAGGTTCAGAAAATTCTCCTCTCAAGTGAAGATGCAAGTACATTGCCGATGACACAGGTTGACGGAAAGTATCTTGCGGTTGATATGTATGTTCAGGGCAGTTCAACTCCGATAGCAATGACTTTTGAACCGAATGACAATGCGTCACTCAGCGGTTGGGTTGCATATTTGCCCAATCCTAACAGCGATGCAGCACGTTCGATTACATTCAAATTTACTTACAACGGCAAAGATTACAGCGTAAGCGCACCGAACAGAAATTCTTCGGTGAATTATGTTATTACTTCACAAAACACAGGTTACTGGGCGCCTCCGGCTATTGTTTCCGTTTATTCTCCGTGTAAGGATGAAAAGGATAATAATGCCGTAATGGGAACAGTAAGCGTAACAGGCGGTATGGACGGCGCAACAAGAGTTAAGGTTACAAAGGGTACAACCGTCACTCTTAATGCGACACCGACCGACAGCAACAAATACAGATTTATCGGTTGGTACTCTGACCCCGAATTTAAAGCTCCCGTTACCCTCAGCAACGGTGCTTACCCGGCAAATGATACATCAGCCGAGCATAAGTTTTATGCGAAATTCCAAAGACAGTATAAAGTTGAGGCAAAAGCTGTTTCGGACGGAGCTGTTGCAAACAGCACAGGTGGTACTGTTAAGATTTCAGGCGACGAAGCTGGCGCATACACTGTCGGTTCGTACCTTGAGGGGCAAGGCACATCAATCACAGCCACTCCAAAAGAGGGCTATGACTTCAAGGGTTGGTATTCTGACGAGAAATGCACAAAACTGGAAAGTCAGGATCTTACGCTTTCAATTAAGAATATTCAGGCAAATCATTTGTATTATGCCAAATTTATGATTAAGCAGTTCTCGGTAACAGCGGTTGCAAATCATCCGAATGATAAGAAAAACAGCACAGTACAGTTTTCTTCACCGTTATCCGAGGCGTCTGATACAAGCGTTACCGTCAAGGTAAACTACAACGGTTCTGCAACTTTTGTTGCGAATGCAGGCGAGGGTTATGAGTTTGTCGGCTGGTATTCGGACGAAAACTGTCAGACACTTGTCAGTAAAACGACTCCGTACAAAGTAAGCAGCATAAAGGCTGACTATACTCTGTATGCAAAATTCAAGATTATCAATCTTAATCTCAAAGTTTATTCAGTAACAGAGGGAAAAATCAACGGAGCGGGCGGTACGGTTCAGCTTGGAGCTGATACCCCTGCCGCAAAGATAGAGACAACTGTTGAGTGGGGTACGCTTGCCACACTCACGGCTAAAGCAAATGCCAACTATGAGTTTAAAGGTTGGTTTACCGATCCGCAATGCAGTATAAAGGCAGACAGTAAGATTCTTAACAATTGTCAGTACACAGATAAGACAGTGGAAACTGCGGCAATAAAGAAGGATTTGACTCTGTATGCAAAGTTTTCGGATGTATCATCTCGCAAAGTTACCGCTAATGCCGTGTTCGGCGGAAATATTGTCGATACAGCAGGTACTGTTAAGGCAGGCGATTCGCAGGAAGGTGCAACATCAACTGCGGAGGTTACCAACGGTAATAGCGTAACTCTTGTTGCAAATACAAAGCCAAATTATAAGTTTATGGGTTGGTATTCCGACAGGGAATGTACAAACTCTGTTGCATCAGAACAACAGCTTGTTCTTACAAATGTCGATGCCGGTTGCGAATACTACGCATTGTTTAAGCTGCAGTCGTTTTCAGTCAACGCAGTTGTTGATGGTGATTCAGTAGGTACGGTAAAGTTTACCGCACCTGAAGAAGTTGGACCGTCAACTGCAGTTACAGTTTCGGTGGATTATGACGGAAGTGCAACATTTGTTGCAAACCCTGCCGAGGGTTATGACTTTGACGGTTGGTATAACGATTCAAGCGTTACTCCAGTCAGCAACAAGGCAACTTATGTGTGTGAAAACATCAAAGATAGCTTTACTTTACATGCAAGGTTCAAGCTTAAAGAATTTGAGGTAAAGGCCTCAGCCGTACTTAACGGAGCAGTCAGCAATGCATGCGGTACTGTTCAGGCAGGCGACACAACAGCCGCAAGCACAGTTTCTACTGTTGCAAAGTGGGGCGAGAGTGTTGCACTGACAGCTACTCCAAAGTCGGGTTATTCGTTCAGCGGTTGGTACACAGACCTTGCCTGCACACAACCGTATACAGACGATTACAAAAACAATCCTTTGACAACGGTTATCAAGGCTAATACAACTGTTTATGCTAAATTTGAGCAGAAGCGTGTTCTGTATTTGCAGCTTAATAGTGCATGGAAAGCATCAAATGCCCGTTATGCTGCATATGTTTGGACAAGTGGTAAAGAGCAATGGTTCGATTTATCCCAAGAGGACAGCGATGTTTACAGGGTAGAATTGACAGCAGAAGCTACATCGTGGTCGAATATTATTTTTGTTAAGATGAAACCGAACACCACGGGAAACAATTGGGATAACAAGGATGCTCAGACTGAAGACTTAAAAATACAGCCTCAGTCAGCCAATACCGATTGCTTTAAGATTACAGGTAATCAGAGTGAAGGAAAAGCGATAGGTACATGGGTAAAATACCCGTTTGATACATTTACCGTAGCGCTTGATGCCGTAAGCTATGATTCAGCAGGCTCTAAGGAAACAAACGGCTTTACAGGCGGTAAAGTCAGCGTTGGCGGTGTTGTGCACACAAGTGCCGTAACAAATACATATTCCGACCCGACAACCGTTCAGGCAACAGCTGTTTGCAATGAAGGTTATCAGTTTGCCGGCTGGTATTCCGACAGCGACTGCATAAATGAGGTTGCAGATAATGCCGAACTCAGTATTTCAGTAAATTCTTCGGTTCATTATTATGCAAAGTTTGTTAAGAGTTCAACAAAGGTAATGTACTTTGTACCGAACACTAACTGGACAACCAATAAAAATGAGCGTTTTGCTGCCTATGTATATGAAAAGTCAACCGGCGACGGAAAGTGGTACAGTATGACAGAAGATGCATCTCATAATTGCTATACATTTACTATGGATGCATCGGGCAAATATGACAGGATTATATTTAGCCGAATGAACGGCAGTACAACTGAGAATAGTTGGGATAATGAATGGAACCGTACTCCGGGTACTCACGGAGGTAAAGTAGAAGGTATTGCCATTCCGACAGACGGAACAAACTGTTTTGTTCAGGAAACTGAAAACAACGGTTGGGATAACTGCGGTGGTTCTTGGTCAACAAAGTAAAATTAAAGGTTAAATCAACGGAGGTGAAACCATGAAGAAATCAAAATTTGCAATTGTAATCGCACTCGGACTTGTACTTTGTCTGCTTTGCGGTGTGACCACGACTTTTTCATGGTTCAGCCGTCCTCGAACCGAATCGGGTGACTCTCTCAGGTGGAGCGGTCAGTACAAAATCAGCAACGGTCAAGACATCAGCATCAAAACCGTTGAGTCAAGTGACGACGGCTCTACTTTCGGTGAGAATGCAGTTACTGATTTCGGCGGTTCTCTGCAGGCAGGTAAGAGAAGATATTTTTGTACCGAAATTTCTAACTCGGGCAATGCCGAACAGAATGTTTCGCTTTTCATAAAAAATCTGAAAACAAGCGGTACGGCATCTGCGTCGGGACTTTATGTCGGCGTCAACAAACCGCTCAAGACATATAGGTCTTATAATGATATTGTCGGTAGTGGCAGTACATATACGAAAACTTCGCACGGAAAATACAGATTTTATTTTGATACAAACAATGTATTATCTTGGAAAGATTCCGCTACAACAATCAGAATTCGTTACGGAACAGGTGATGTCACAACCCCAAAGTGGCAGGGCGATCCTATTGTTATGACACCAATCAGCGGTCAGAGCACACGGGTGTTGTATGTTGATGTACCTGTAACCGCAAAAGTTGTGCAATTTTATGCTAACGATGACAATACCGGTGCTAATGCTACACCGTATATGCTGTTGAAAGCTTATTGTCCGAATTTGGCTGTTGATAACTGCTATAAGTTTACTTTGAGGGCTGGAACAGGATATAACAATAACCATAACTGTGATACATATTCTTTTGGTAAGCCTTTAACTGACTGTGCTAACTTTATCAATTGTTACAACAGTATTAACATTCCGCTTGGTTCAACATTCAACGCAGGTCTTGTTGCAGGAACAGATTATGTAGGTAGCAGTATAAGCTATTCGTCATCATCAAACGGCGTGTTTACAGTCGATGCAAACGGTGTAATTACTCCTGTGGCTGAGGGTAATGCAGAGCTCACAACCACAATTAAGGGCGGTGCATATGGAGATACCTATTCCGTAACCACGGAAATCAGTGTTACATCTGCAAGCACAGATTCAATAGACACACCTATTGTGACAAACCTTGAAATCAAGCCGAAAGCTACTGACGGACCTACGGTTTCAAAGGTGTATTGGTACATCAAGAATGAATCGTCATCAACAATAACATACACGCTTGATGATGTTTACATCTCGCTTTAAAATTTTAGATTTTTAAATTTACAAAAGGGTTGTTTTTACAGCCCTTTTTTATTATAATTTATAATCGGTAGCAGAGAATAAAATCCGCCCGTTTTGACGAATATATACGCATTTTCGTTATATAAAATATGTTCATTAACGGATAGCTTGTGTTTGTACGAACGATTGCAATGTTACATTCGAGCGAAATATGTTTTGAATTGACAAACTGTCTTCACGAACTGAGAACGGCGGCACACCGATATGAACGAAAGTAAAGACCGATACAAAGTAACGCTCGGGCGAAATATGTTTTGAATTTAACAAACTCTCTTCACGAACTGAGAACGGTGGCACACCGCCACGAATAATTACGCAAACCACAAAACAACGCTCGGGCGGATATGTTTCGCACATTGCAAACAATCTACACTAACCGGGAACGGCAACTTGCCGTGGAGGAATTTATGGATAAAAATAACGATTTTGAAAATGCGGTTGAAGTGACATCTGTAACAACCGAACACCCAAAATCAAAAAATAGAATAAGGAAAAGGCATGAATCAAAGCTCCGCAAAACCCTGCGGATAATTAAAAATATAATTTGCTGGGGAGTGCTTGCAATACTTGTGCTGACCGTAATTGTGTTTATGGGTTCAAAGGTGAACGGAAAAACACCTTCGCTTTTCGGATATTCCGTGCTACGAGTTTCAACGGGCAGTATGCAGCCCGAGCTTATGATCGGCGATGTTATTCTCGGAAAGAGCGTTGACAATCCGACTGCCCTCAAGGTCGGCGATATTATCACCTATCGTGGCAGTGGGCAGACCGAGGGACTTCTCGTGACTCATAAGGTTGTAGTTGCACCGTATAAAACAGCTGACGGCACATATAAGCTACAGACAAAGGGCATTGCAAACGATGCTCCCGACCCGGAAATTTCAACCGAAGATGTGCTTTATATTATGGTGTGTAAGCTCGGATTCATTGACACTCTGTATAACCTTTTCCTCTCTCCGTGGGGACTTCTTATTTTTATTGCAGTGTTGCTGTTGATATTCATTGACGAGCTTATCGTTATAATACGAATACTTACGGGACATGACAAATCACCGAAGGACAGCGACATCAACGAAATTATAGACCGTTTGCAAAAGGAAAAATTGCAACAAAAGGCTGAATCCGACAACGATACAAAATCGGAAGAATAAATAAAAGCTGAATATATTTAATTTCGGACGAAAGGAAAATTCTCTTTTCGTCCGTTTTTTGTTGGCGAAAAAGACAAAGCGGAAAAATGGTGAAAATAGCTTTTATATGGGCTAAAATCGGCTTTTTAGTTGCATTTTTGGGCGATTTGTGGTATATTTTATACGGTCAAATTTGACCGTAACATACTGATTGTGTTTAGAAATTGATATGTTAAGGGTGGTTTCATGGATTACAAATTAATAGCGCTTGACATTGACGGTACGCTGACAAACTCCCAAAAGGAGATTACTCCCCGTACAAGATATGCTCTTATGGAGGCGCAGAAACAGGGCAAGAAAATTATTCTTGCGTCAGGCAGACATCCCGTAGGAATTATGCCGATAGCAAAAGACCTTATGCTTGACCGTTTCGGCGGTTTTATTATGGCTTTCAACGGCGGCAGGATTATCAATTGCGAAACAGGCGAAACTATGGTGAGCAAGCTGTTTCCGCTTGAATATCTTCCCGACATCGTGAATGTTTTGAAGGATTCAAACATTACAATCAACACATACGATGACAGGCGAATCATCTCAGATAATAAGGTGAACGACTATACCTATGTTGAAAGGGACGTTATCAAGGCTGAAATGGTTGTTGTTGACGATTTTATCTCATCTGTAAGATTTGATATCAACAAAATTCTTCTTGCAGGCGAACCCGATGAGCTTGATAAGTATCAGAAAATTCTTGCAGACCGTTATGACGGCTTGCTCGATGTATATAAAAGCGCACCTTATTTTCTTGAGATTATGCCGTTTGGTGTTACAAAAGGTTCAATGCTTCCGCTTTTGCTTGATAAACTCAAGATTAAAAGGGAAGAGCTTGCCGCTTTCGGTGACAACTACAACGATATGACAATGATAGGTTATGCAGGCTTCGGCGTTGCAATGGGGAATGCCGAAACCGATGTAAAGAAGATTGCCGATTACATCTGCGAATCAAACGATAACGACGGTATTGCAAACACACTTGATAAATTCGTTTTAAAGCAATAGTCGCAAAGCTTGAACCTAATATAAGCTTGAAAATATAAAATATAATTTAACGGAGCGTCAGATTTGACTTAACCCTTTAAAAGAGTTGAAAAAACAGAATCTGTCGCTCCTTTTTGTATATAATAGCCAAATTGAGGGCTTAATCTTTGGCGGCATCAAAGTTGTAATAATTCTTTAAAAGAAAAATATATGAGGCTGTCTAAATTATAATATAATTGTATGTTATGTTGTACAAAGTATAACAAAAGGAGGAAAATCTATGGCAAAAATCAAAAAATTGCTTGCTTTGATTTTGTCGATTTGCGTAATTTGCACGGTATCTGTTATGTCCGTAAGTGCGGCTAATACAGATGACGATAACGACACTTCGGCATCAAGCACAATCACAGTACATTACTACTGTGAGGAAGGCACGCCCACAATCTATTATTGGAACAGTCTTCCGAAAAACATCAGCACGGAGTACCCCGGCGTTAAGATGACTTCCGAGGGAAACAACTACTACAAGTACACTTTCAACGATGTAACAAAAATCAATATGATGTTTGTTACAAACGGAAAGCAGTCTGCAGAACTCACAAGAAACACAGGCGAGTGGTGGTACAAAAATAAGAGATGGTCAAGCAAAAATCCTGAAGATATGCAGGAATTTGACCGTGTTGACATGCGTGAAGACACAATTTATTTTGTAATCACAACCCGTTTCTATGACGGTGACACAGGTAACGATGTTCATTGCTGGGACGACTCACAGGCAAACAACCCCGACAGCGATCCCGCATGGCGTGGTGACTTCAAAGGTCTTATCGACAAGCTTGACTACATCAAGGCTCTCGGATTCAGCGCAATCTGGATTACTCCTGTTGTAACAAATGCGTCAGGCTACGATTACCACGGCTACCACGCAATGGACTTCTCAACAGTTGATGTTCGTTATGAGAGTGACGGCGCTACATATCAGGATCTTATTGATGCCGCTCATGAAAAGGGCATCAAGATTGTTCAGGATATTGTAGTTAACCATTCAGGTAACTTCGGTGAGGCAACTCTTGCTCCTATGTTTAAAAAGGAGTACAACTCAATTCAGGATCTTGCTTCTGTAGATTGCATGAAGGTTATTGAGGGAAGCGACTTTGATAAAACATTCCCGAACTACAATGACCTTGAACCTAAGTATCAGTATGCTGCAAGACTTAATATCATGAAGGATACTAAGGAGCTTGACTCCGGTAATCACGACACGGAAAACTACTATCACCACTTCAAAGACCTCAGCTGGGAAAGCCCGACTGTACAGACAGGTCAGATTGCCGGTGACTGCGTTGATATCAACACAGAGAATCCTACAGTTGCTAATTACCTTAACGACGTTTATAACAACTATATCAACATGGGCGTTGACGCTTTCAGACTTGATACTGAAAAGCACGTTTCAAGACTTACACTTAACCAGTATTACTTCCCGTCATGGCTCAAGACAGGCGGTAAGAACTTCTTCATCTTTGGTGAGGTTTGTACTCGTGTAAGTGAATTCTGGAACCACAACATTCCTGCAATTTCAGCTCCGTTCTATACATGGGCTGAATCAGACAGCCAGTACATCGATTCATTTACAAATGATCAGGCTGCAAACATTAATCTTACACTTAAGCACTATGACAGCAACGCAAGTACAGCAAATCAGCCTACATCTGATAATGTTTATCTTGACGGTCTTAAATATCACACACCTGATTACAGCAAGTCAAACGGCACAAGCGTAATCGACTTCCCGATGCATTGGAACTTCTCAAATGCAAGCAACGCATTTACCCGTGCTTGTGAAGAAGATCCGTACTACAATGACTCATCATGGAATGTAACATATGTTGATTCTCACGACTACGGTCCTGATATGGACAGCCGTTACGACGGCGGTACACAGTCATGGGCTGAGAACCTTGATGTACTCTTTACTTTCCGTGGTATTCCGTGTCTTTACTACGGTTCTGAGCTTGAGTTCCAGAAGGGTGTTCCTATGGACGTAGGTCCTAACGCACCTCTTTCAACAACAGGTCGTGCATACTTCGGTGACTACCTCGAGGGCGACGTAACAGCAACAGACTTTGGTACATATTCTAATGCAAGCGGTGCTGTTGCAAGCACACTTGAAGCACCTCTCGCTGTTCATATTCAGCAGCTCAACCGAATCAGAAGAGCAGTTCCTGCACTTCAGAAGGGTCAGTATACCAGAAGCAAGACTTATGTTGACGGTAATATGGCATTCATTCGCCGTTACACACAGGGCGCTACAGACAGCCTTGCTTGTGTAACTATCTCAGGCGGTGCTACATTCAAGAACCTTCCTAACGGCAAGTATATTGATGCAGTTACAGGCGATGTTAAGTATGTTACAGACGGCACACTTACAGTATCTTCTGTTGGTAGGGCTAATATGAGAGTTTATGTTTGCTGTGCAGACGGCTTCACCGGAATTGACGGTCAGATCGGCACTAACGGCGCATATCTCAAGTAATAAAATAATGTTGTTTTTTACGGAGCAGGTTTTTCCTGCTCCGTATTTTTCTGCCCTAAACCCTCAAATGACGGATTGCAGATTTATATCCGTCAAAATTATACTTCATTTATAAATAAACATCCCGAAAATTGCATAATGATGAATAAAAAGACAGAAAGTTATGCAAATTCTACATATAAGGTTGAAAATCGTTATGACACTTCTGCAAGAATTGTACCTTTTCTTTTTTTAAAAAATGTGCTATAATATATAAAATATAGTTTCAATTTATTGTGAATTTTAAAAGGGAGTGTTTTTTATGACAAACAGCGAGTATTCGGATGTTACACCGCAGATTCATGCTCTGGCTCAGAAAATGACGCATAACTCCGTTATTGATACAGATTTATACAGTAAGTACAATGTAAAAAGAGGTTTGCGTGACCTTGACGGTAAGGGTGTTCTCACAGGTCTTACAGATATTTCTACAATCACACAGAATAAGCTTGTTGACGGAAAGCTTGTTCCTTGCGAGGGTGAGCTTCGTTACAGGGGCTATAATGTAAAGGATATCGTTGACGGTATTCTTGAGGATGACCGTTTCGGTTTTGAAGAGGTTACATATCTTCTTCTCTTTGGCGATATGCCTAACGAAGAACAGCTTAAAGACTTTAAGGAGCTTCTCGTTCAGTACAGAACCCTTCCTCAGCACTTTGTTCGTGATGTTATCCTCAAGGCCACAAGTAACGATATGATGAACTCAATAGCAAGAAGTGTTCTCACACTTTTCTGCTATGATAAGAACGCTAACGATACATCAATCGACAATGTTTTAAGACAGTGTATACAGCTTATCTCAGTATTCCCTCTTTTGTCGGTTTACGGCTATCACGCATATAATCACTATCAGCGTGATAACAGCCTTTATATCCACCGTGCAGAGCCTACAATGTCAACAGCCGAGGTTATTCTGTCGCTTCTTCGTCCCGACAGACACTATACTCCGCTTGAGGCAAAGGTTCTTGATATGGCGCTCATTCTCCATATGGAACACGGCGGCGGTAACAACTCAACATTTACAACACATGTTGTAACATCTTCGGGTACTGATACATACTCGGCGGTAGCTGCGGCACTTGCATCACTCAAAGGTCCTAAGCACGGCGGTGCAAATGTTAAGGTTTACTATATGTTTGAGGATCTCAAAAAGCATGTTAAGGACTGGGAAGACGAGGACGCTCTTGAAGATTATCTTGAGAAGCTTCTTGACAAGCAGGTCTTTGATAAAAAAGGTCTTATCTATGGTATGGGACACGCAGTTTATACAATTTCCGACCCCCGTCAGCAGATTCTTCACGGTGCTGTTAAAAAGCTTGCGTTTGCCGAAGGTCACAATGATGAATTTGATCTTTATGAGAGAGTTGAAAGACTGGCTCCGAAGGTTATCGGCAAAAAGCGTAAAATCTATAAGGGCGTTGCCGCAAATGTCGATTTCTACAGCGGACTTCTTTACAGCCTTCTTGATATTCCGTGTGAGCTTTATACTCCGCTTTTTGCAACAGCTCGTATTACGGGTTGGAGCGCACACAGACTTGAGGAGCTTATCAACTGCGGTAAGATTATCCGTCCTGCATATATGAGTATTTCCGAAAACAAGGAATATGTTGATTTGAAAGACAGATAATACGGCGAACCGCCGTTCCCCGTTCGAGAAGTTAGTTTTACAAGTGCGAGGGTTAAATTGCCCGAGCGTATGGAAAATTGAAAGTTAAAAATCAAAGTCGGACGACAGTTTGCAAAATGCAAATCATTGTCGCCCGACCGTTTTTTATATATGAAATTAACTGTTTGGTCGTGGGGCGAATAATATCCGCACTACGATTTTTCGCAACATTCATCTTAAAACAACAAAAGACCGCTCTTTTGAGCGGTCTTTAAAGCTTGTGTTTTAAATTCAAAATCTATTGTAATCAGCAGAAGAATACATCCATCTCTTCTGCGTTGCCGTCGGCAACAAAGTATGCCTTGCTTTCTTCGGGCTTGAGATAGATTGAAATTTCCTTTGCATCCTTGCCGTATGTAGCCTTAACATTTTTGATTACTTCTTCAACAGGAACCTGTGCGCCTGCATATTCTACGAAGAAATTAACCTTTGTTTCAACCGGAACGGGCTTCTTTGGAGCAACCTTCTTTGGAGCAACCTTCTTTGGAGCAACCTTCTTTGGAGCTGCTTTCTTAACAGGAGCCTTTTTAACGGGTTCTGCTTTCTTAACAGTTTCAACCTTTACATTTTCTGTCTTTGCGGGTTCAGCCTTCTTTGCAGCTGTAGCAACAGTCTTAGCAGGCTCAGCCTTTGCAACAGTCTTTTTTACAGGCTCTTCCTTAACGGGAGCAGTTTTTGCAGGGGCTGTTTTTGCAGTTGTTTTCTTTGTTGTTGCCATAATAAATCCTTCTTTCAAAGTAATAAAATATTGCAGAAATAAAAGTTTTATCTTTTGTAAATATTATACATTTCAGAGTAAAAAATGTCAATAAACTGTACAAAAATTCGGCGGTTAATACATATTTGCGAAAAAATAAAATTCCTGTTAGTTGAAATGCACAATGTTATTGCCTAATATTTGTGAACTATGTCGTTTTTTCTGTCAAAAAAAACGAAAAAAAGCACATCATCATTTGAAAACCTCTTGCAACTGTGCTAAAATGATAGCGATTAATTTAAGAGAGAAGAATGATTTATGGGAGAGAATTTCATTATTATTGCACAACAGGTGCTTGTACTGTTCATTTTGATTGCAGTCGGTTTTATTTGCGGTAAGAAGAAAATTATCACCGATTTTTCCGCCCGTCACATGACCGATATAGTATTGTATGTTGTGACGCCCTGCGTTATGATTTCTGCTTTTCAGCGGGAGTTCTCGTTTGAACTTTTGAGCGGACTTATAATTTGCGTTGCCTGCTCTGCACTTATTTTCGCTGTGTCAATACTTATCTGTAACCTGATTTTTCATGATAAGGATGAAAGCCGTAAGGCTGTTATCCGCTTTGCAACAATTTATTCAAACTGTGCATTTATGTCTTTGCCCCTCCAGAAGGCAATTCTCGGTGATGACGGTTGGTTTTACGGCTCAATTTTCGTTGCCGTATTCAACATTTTTGTATGGACGCACGGACTTGTTTCAATGAGCGGTGACAAAAAACAGCTTTCATTCAAAAAGCTTGTTCTCAACCCCGGTCTTATCGGTGTTCTTCTTGCAATTATCCTGTTTATTACAGGTTTTAAGCTTCCGTACATAATCAGCCAACCGGTTGAATATCTTGCAGTTTTGAACACTCCGCTCCCGATGCTTATTATCGGTTTTTACCTTTCACAGGCTGACTTTAAAAAGGCGTTCACTGACAAGGGCGTATATTTTTCTTCGGCAGTCCGTCTGATTGCTTTGCCGATGATTACAGCGGTTGTAATGTCATTGTGCCGTGTCACACCCATAATTACCATGGCTTGCGTAATTGCCACATCAGCCCCTACTGCCGCAACAACAACTATGTTTGCAACAAAGTTCAACAAGGATGTTGAGCTGTCGGTTAGTATCGTTGCCGCAACTACGGTATTTTCACTTGCAACAATGCCGCTTGTCGTAATGCTTACGGGCATGATGAGCGGATTTAGTAGTTAATGTAAAATGGAAAATTGAAAATGGAAAATTATGGTCGGCGGTGTGCCACCGCAGACCTTTCGAGAAGATAGTTGAGATAAATGAATTGCATTGATGCCCGAAACGGCATTGATGCAATTTTTATTTTATATGAATTTAACTGTTTAATTGCAGAGGAAAACCGTGTCCTCCCGTTAGTAATGGCAGAAAATTTATGTTAAATCCAATTCATAATATGTCTTATTATTATAAAACTGTCTGCTCGAATTGGGAATGGCGGCTCGCCGTGTGGGAGGATTAAATAAACAATTACAATTCTACGCTCGGGCATGATATGTTTTTGATATTACAAACTGTCTACACGAATTGGGAACGGCGGCTCGCCGTAAAAATATATGGAAATCTCGGCTGAAATTTGATATAATGAACATATAAAAATATATAATCCTTTGAGGGGGACTGTATTATGTCGAGAAATCCTATGCAAAAACAGAAGCTTTTGTATCTGCGAAAAATTCTTCTTGAAAAAACCGATGAAAATCACGGGCTGACTTCAAGTGAAATTCTGGCGGAGCTTGCGTTGTACGGAATTACTGCGGAGCGAAAAAGTCTTTACGATGATTTGCAGGTGCTTGAAAAATTCGGAATGGACATCTGCAAGAGCAAATCATCAACCGTTAAGTATTATGTTGCAAGCAGAGAATTTGAACTGCCCGAGTTGAAGCTTCTTGTTGACGCAATTCAAAGCTCAAAATTCATTACCGAAAAAAAGAGCATTTTCCTCATTCATAAGCTTGAAGGGCTTGCAAGTGTTCACGACGGCAAGGAACTGCAACGGCAGGTTTTTGTCGCAAACAGAGCTAAAACAATGAATGAACGAATTTATTATTCGGTTGACAAAATTCAGAATGCAATAGCACTCAACCGCAAAATCTCGTTCAAATACTACCGTTGGGAACTCGATTTTTCGGGAACGGAGCGAATTGTCAAGCGTGAAAAAATCAGGAACGGCGGATACACGGCTTCACCGTGGGCGCTGTGCTGGGATGATGAGAATTACTATCTCATTGCCTATGACACCTGTGCCGACAGTATAAAGCATTACCGAGTTGACAAAATGGACGATATCGAGGTGCTTGACGATGAGCGTGACGGGGGAAAGACCTTTGAAAAATTTGATCCTGCAGATTATTCAAAGGGCGTTTTCTCAATGTTTGGCGGTGAAAAAGCTACGGTTAAGCTGTCGGTTGACAATGACTGCATAGGTGTTATTGTTGACAGGTTCGGCAGGGATATTTTTGTTACAAAGGAAAGCGACACAACATTCGGTGTATCGGTTGATATTATGACAAGCAAACAGTTCTACGCTTGGGTATTCGGTCTTGGCGGAAAGGTCAGAATTATATCACCGCAAAATGTTGTTGATGAATTTAAAAAGCAGCTTGAAAATGTAAACGATTCATTTTAATTGCCATACGGTTGGCAATATTTCATATTAAAATCGTTAAATAATAATGTCTGATTCGGAAACAATCATAACAATTATCAGTAGATAAATTGATACATTATTGCGTAGAATTAAAAATCAATTAACATACAGCAGACAGCGGAATATTTAAAATTTGCACTAATTACGGTTTATACATTTATTTTTTGCACATTTGTCGTAATTATTGACTTTATTGTGCATAAAGTCTATTATATTGTTGCAGTGATTATTTGTGTTGTTTTTAGACACAAAATGTTTGAAAACATAATTTTTTAGAATCGGGGTTATTATTATGAATTTTGATTTCTTGCGTTCGGCAACCGCATCCAGTTCAGCTTACAGAGTAGTCTGCGGTGAAATGATTATTGACAGCAATATGTGGAATGTTCACAACGAGGTTCTTGTGGCTGTTGTAAGGGACGGCTATATGACCGTTGAAATGGGTGCTGACACTTATTCGCTCTCAACAGGCGACATTTACTTTATTTCACCTAATCAGAGATACAAAATTAATAATACAGGCAACGCAAGAGTTGACGTTATTCTTCTTAACCTTTCAAATCCTGCATCGCTCACTCAGGAGTTTATTCCGCAGAGTCTGATCAGAGGTCTTGTAACAGGCAACTGCACTCACTTTGCAAAGGTTACGAGAGGCGACTACCGTTATAACAATCTTATTGACGATATGAACACGGTTATTTCTGCCGAGAACGAAAAGCACGAGTTCTTCCAGATTCTTGTTCACGGCAAAATGTACGACATTTTCTATATTCTTTTCTCATCGGGTCTTGTTAAGATTTGTGATGTTGAGGCTCAGGGCAAAAAGTACCGTGCTCTCCGCAGAATTACGGAATATATCAACAACAACTTCTGCGACAGCATTACTCTTGATACAATAGCTCAGACAACAGGTCTCAGCCGTTACTATGTGTCGCATCTCTTTAAGGAGCTTATGAATACAACATTTGTAAACTACCTTAACGAGCTCAGACTGACAAGAGCCGCAATGCTTCTTACTACAACGGACACTCCCGTTATCGAAATTGCAGGTATGTCGGGCTTCAACAACATTTCAAACTTTAACAGAGCATTCAAAATGTACTACGAAACAACACCTTCAAAGTACAGAAGAGCCGAGAAACAGTCATTTTAAATAAGTATTTTCAAAATAAAAAGCCGGTGCATATGCGTCGGCTTTTGTTTATGGTAATAATTTGTCCGCTTAGGTAATATTGTTTAAAAAAGGCAGTTCATTTTTGTAGAATGCTCAAATTGAAAAGAAAAGCATACCGTGGTATAATTATTACGTGTGTGACAGCGTGTTTTTTTGTGCGTCATTTGTGTTTAGAAGTATTAAACGGCGGTGAAACGATGAAGTTTTTCAATAAAAATATAAACAAGGTTTTGTCGGTTGTGCTTGTTGTAGTATCCGTTTTGGTAGTTTTGCAGTTCGTCTGCTCAAACGGTACTCTCAATGCCGGAGAAACTCCGACAGAATCGGCAATGGCAAGGGTAAATCCGAATATTCGGAAGATTGTTCCGACAACAACTGTTTCCGCAACAACCGTACCCGTTGAAACAACAACGGCAAAGCCTAAAGCAACCAAGGCAACAACTCAGCCTCAGACAAAAGCCACAAAGGCAACAAAAGCGACAACTCAGCCCGTGACAACAACACAGGCAACCGTTCCGTTTGCTACGGCAATTCCGCCAAAAGAGCCTGTTGATTACCAATCTCAATGGGACGCAGGTTATCTTGTGGCAATTGACAATCCGGACAAAACCTATGAATGCTCCAAGGTAACGCTTACCGATGAGGACAGGGATCTTCTTGAAAGGCTTTGCATGGGCGAATTCGGTTCGGGCGGTTTTATAGGAGCGGCACTCATTGCTCAGTCGGTAAAAGATGCAATGTGCTTTGACGGTTATCCGACAGTTGCCTCGGTTATCGAGAACTGCCATTATACCGGCAGTACCAAAATCGGCACAAATCAGGAATGTATTCAGGCGGTAAGCTATATCTTTGACGAAAACAAGGATGCCGTTCAGCACCGCATTATGTATATGTATAATCCCGATATGGTTCAGAGCGCTTTCCACGAAAGTCAGAACTATATCCTGACATATCAGACTGTCAGATTTTTTGACAGGTGGGGGTATTGACGAAAATCCTTGATTTTCGTCAGCTAAATTCACGCAAGCGTGAGCTAAATTTGCTACGCAAGCTAAATTATCCTGCGGATAGCTAAATTGTCCTGACGGACAGCTAAAAGTGAATTTAATTTAGCTGAAAATATGATATGCAGCAATTAGAGTCAGGAAACATAGTTTCCTGACTTTTTGATTTTCTTTGCAAATCGTAGGGGCGCTCATTGGGCGCCCGCTTTGATGAATGGATTTGTTTTATAAAAATGTTTTGATGTGATGAATGATATGTATAATCTGTAGCGGCGAACCGTGTTCGCCAATCGTTTTGGTTGAAAAACCAAAACGAATAAAATGCCCGTACATAATCTTTGATATATCAAACAAAATAATAAACAAATATTTTGTATTAGGTCGAACCGATTTTACAATCGTTTAAAATGGCGAACACGGTTCGCCGCTACATTATAGCAGTAACTTTGCAACATTTATATAATTGGATTTAACATAGATTTTCTGCCGTTACTTAGCGGGCGTCCAATGAACGCCCCTACAGATTCCTTACAAAACAAAAATGCATCAGAGCCTTACCGGGCATCTGATGCATTTTATTTATCTGACTGTCTTTTCAAATTATTGACGGTTGCACACCGCCGTCCTTAATTTTCAATTTCCCATTTTACATTTTCAATTTATAAACGGGGAACGGCGACTCGCCGTTATTTAAGTGTTTTCATACATTGCTTGAATGTTTCAATTACATACCATGCTTCATCGTCTGTGAGAGTTGAGTTCATCGGGAGGGTGAGCTGGTTTTTGTGCATATTATACGCATTCGGATAATCGGTAATCTTGAAACCACGCTTGCTGTATGCCGAAAGCAACGGCAATGGCTTGAAGTGGACATTGCACATTACGCCGTGGTCAGCCATCATATTATAGAACTTGTTGCGGTATTCTGCGTCTTTGCCGATAAATCTTACAAAGTAAAGGTGACCGCTGCTGCGGTGGTTTTCATCGCAGTGATTAAGCACCTGAACAGGCAAATCCTTAAATTCTTCGTTGTAAAGCTTTATAAGTTGATGTCTGCGGTCAAGCATTTGATCGTAGCGTTCAAGCTGAGCCACACCGATTGCGGCAAGCACATCGGTCATATTACACTTGTACTGAGTGTCAACAACATCATATTCCCACGATGCGACTTTGTTTTTTTGATATGCGTCCTTGGTCTGACCGTGAAGCGAGAGAAGCATATACTGCTTGTACATTTCTTCCTCGTCAATTCCGTCATGTGAACGGTGAACAGCCGCACCGCCCTCGGCGGTTGTCATATTCTTTACAGCGTGAAAGCTGAAGTTTGTGAAGTCGGCAATTTCACCGCACATTTTACCGTGCCATTGTGCACCGAATGCGTGAGCACCGTCAGCCATAACAATAACTCTGCCGAACTTTTCCTGAAGCTCGTTGCGTGGATTGAAAACGCCTTTCTTTCTTTCAACAGCCTCAAAAATACGGTCATAGTCGCACACAACACCTGCAAGGTCAACAGGAATGATAACCTTTGTATTGTGGTTGATTGCCGCCTCCATTTTATCGTAGTCCATTTCAAAGCTGCCGCTTTTGCAGTCAATCATAACAGGCTTTGCGCCCACATGGTAGATGATTGATGCGGTTGCCGTGTAGGTGTATGCCGGAACGATAACCTCATCTCCCGGACCGATGCCGAGAATACGCAGAGTAAGTTCGGCACAAGAGGTCTGCGATGAAAGGCAGACAGCCTTTTCCGTGTGACATCTTTCTGCAATACGGCTTTCAAAAAGCTTTGTTTCGGGACCTGTTGTAATCCAGCCCGATTTCAGAACCTTTATAACTTCGTCAATTTCTGCCTGAGAAAGGTCAGGCGGCGAAAACGGAATTTTTCTCATTTTTAATTTCTCCTCAGGTACAGCTGTGCATTAACCACTGCCGTACACAAACTATAGACAAATCTGAAAATATTTACACTCCATTATACAACGCAAGTCATAAAAAGTAAAGTTCCAAAATACCCAAAATATACTCTGAAAATGCGGTTTTGTATGGTGTATGAGCCGTATTGCAGTTGATTTTCAGCTTTTTTTGCTTTCGGATGCTTTCTTTTGCAGATATTTCTTTTTTGTTGCAAGACCGCCTCTTATGTGCCTTTCGCTTTTGTTTGTGTCAAGAATTTCCCTCACCTGTCGGTAAAGTGCAGGGTTAAGTACCTTTAGCCGTTGGCTGACATCCTTATGCACGGTGCTTTTGCTCACACCGAACTTTTTTGCCGTACTTCTCACGGTTGCCTTGCTTTCGATTATGTATTCGCCGAGCATTACCGCTCTTTCTTCTACGATACCTTTCACATACAGCCCTCCTGTCTGTCCTCCTTAGGGGGACATCTGTAATAGATTGTATGTGCAGACAGCGGATTGTATGACGGTATAGCTTAGTATGTTTTATTGCGTTTTATTGTGTTTTATCTGTGATTATACCAAATTTTTGTATAAACAGACAAATTAGTGTTCATAACTTCGGCGTTTATGTGAATTGAATTGTTGTGTCTGTAAATGGTATAATTTAGTTGTAAAAGTCAGAGAAAATCAAATTTTTTTGTGCATTTTGCTTCTTTGGCTTGAGAGGAGAAATACATATGAAAAATATTAAAAAAACAGCGGGTAAATTATTTGCAATGATTCTCACGGTATCGGTTGCAGTATCCTGTGTGGTGTCAACGGGCATTTTTACAGCTTCGGCATACACTGCGCCGAAAGAAGGCAAAATTTTTTATAACAAAACAATGTACGACAAATACGGTAAGGCTGAAGGTATGGTTCTTGACAGCCTTAAAAATTTTGACGAGGAAATTGATATCAGCAGTCTTAATGTTCCGAGAAGCGATGTTGCAGAATTTTTTAAGGTGCTGACCTTGACTCATCCGGAGCTTTACTATGTGAATCAGGGGTTTTCGTACTCCTACTATCCGTCAGAGGATAAGGTTGCGTCAATCTATCCCGAGTACACAATCAGCAAGAGCGAGTATGCAACACAGAAAAAGTCGCTTGATAAAGAGGTTGAGAGAATTCTTTCGCTCGTGGACGAGAATATGACCGATTCCGAAAAGGCACTCGTAATTCACGATGAGCTTGCCATTATGAGCGAGTACAGCACATCAGATTACAACAAGGCTGATATTTACAATTCGCTTGTTGAAAAAACTTCCGTATGTCAGGGCTATGCGCTTGCGTATTCCTACATTCTTTCACTTGTCGGAATAGACTCCGAACTTGTTGATTCAAACTCAATGAACCATATGTGGAACAAGGTTCACATCGGCAACGCTTGGTATAATGTTGATGTTACATGGGATGATCCTATTAATGACAGACCGGGACACGCTCAGCATACATACTTCCTTTTGAGTGACAATGCCATTCAGAATCTTCCGTCAAAGCACTATGATTACACAATAAGCTACGGTGCAAATTCGACAAAATATGATAATTACGAAATCCATAATTTCGACACAAGGCTTTGCGAGGTTAACGGTGAATTTTACGGCTTTGTCAACAACAATTCTTCAGCTAACAAGGGTGCATTGTTAAAATACAAGCTTGACAGCAATACATATGAGAAAAAGCTGAAATTGAACGAAAGATGGAGCGCAGGCGGTAATTCCTACTGGATAAATACATTTATGAGCCTTGAAAAATACAACGATACTCTGTATTTTAATACCTCCGACGCCGTGTATTCATACGATGTTGAAACAGGCAGACAGGCAGTTGCCGCATCCGACATCAGCGGTGTGTCCGCATCATCAGGCAAGCTTTGCTACGGTATGGTTCTCAATGGTGACGCAATGTATGTTGCCGTGTCGGATTCTCCGAACAACAAGGCTACTTTGCAGTATGTAAAAAGAGTTGACAAGGGCAACCTTGCAATCGGTATGACAAACTATGTTATGACTGCAAGCACCAATTCAGCCGAAAAGGCATATTACGGTGATGCAAACGGTGACGGCAAAATAAACATTGCCGATGCAACCGCAATTCAGAAAGCAATTGTGGGTATCGTCAATCAGAACGAGATAGAGCGTGTAAACTCTGATGTAAACTTTGATTCCGATATTACCGTCATTGACGCAACCACAATTCAGATGTATATTGTAGGGCTTATATAACGGCAAGCCGTTGGCAAATTGAAAATGGAAAATTTAGGACTGCGGTGATACACCGCAGTCCTTTCCGGAAGATAGTTAGATAAAGGAATTGCACCAATGCCCGATACGGCATTGATGCAATTTTTGCTTTATTTATATAATTTTAATTTGTACAAATCTTTGCGTGGCTATCTACAGGCATATAATATCTGCACATACAAATTTGCAACAACTTCCATATATACAAAAACGGTCGGGCGACAATGTTTTGCATTTTTGCAAATTGTCTTCCCGACCATAATTTCCCATTTTACATTTCTAATTTTCAATTTTATGCCCGAACCGTACACCGTTACTGTTCAATATCGCTATTGATTTACCCATGCAATTATGCTATAATTCTAAGGATATAGTGTATTAACGGAGGCTTTGGAATGCTGGATTCATATGTTGAAATTGACCTTGACAAAATCGGTGCAAATGCCCGTGCGATAACACAAAAATACAGCGACTACAAATATTTTATTGCCGTTCTCAAGGGTGACGGTTACGGTCACGGTATGGAAGTGGCAAATGAAATGTACAAAAACGGCATTAACTATTTTGCCGTGTCTTCTCTTGAGGAGGCTCAAAGCTTTCGTAAGGTCAACAAGGACGCTCCGCTTTTGTGCCTGCATCCGGTTCATCTTTCGAGAATTGAGGAGGCAGAGCGGCTTAATCTCACCATTGTCGTGAATGAGCTTGACTACCTCAAAAGGTTGCTTGATTTGAACATTGACTGCAATTTCAAGGTTCATCTCCAGATTGATACAGGCTTTAACCGTCTCGGCTTCAAGAATAAGAACGAGGTTAAAACTGCCGTTGATATGATTAACGGTTCAAATTTTGTTCTTGAGGGAATTTATCAGCATTTTGCAACAGCCGGAATTTTTGATCCCCATTGGGACGAGCAGGTCAGAAACTTCAAGGAGCTTACATCGCTTATTGATTTGAATAAAATCCCGATTGTTCATATGGGCAGTTCCGTTTCAATGCTCACCCACCCGAAACAGCCTTATACAACAGGCGTGAGAATGGGCATTGCAATCTACGGCTACAATGTTGCCCCCGATTCTCTTTCAAATTCGCCAAAGGACAAACTCCGCAAAATGCGAAACAATTACTTCATTAAGAAGTACAACATCAGCGAAACATATTTTGATGTAAAGATAGATTTACAGCCGGCTATGAAGATGAAAACCCGTATTCTTCAGCTTAAAAAGGTGAACAAGGGCGAGTGGTTCGGCTACAATGCGTCATATACGGCAGATGAGGATATTATTCTTGCAATTCTTCCTGTCGGCTACAACAACGGCATCGGTCACGCAAATCACGGCAGACAGGTTGTTATAAACGGCAAAAAATATCCTGTTGTCGGTGAGATGTGTATGAATATGACGGCTGTTAAGGTTGATTCATCGGTAAAAATTGATGACGAGGTAACGCTCCTCGGTGACGGTATAACCGTTGGTATGTTCGGCAGAAGTTCGGGTATGGGCAATGCCGAGGCGCTTGTGAATATAGGCAAGAACAATCCGAGATTTTATGTAAAAGACGGTAAGGTTGTAAAGGAGAAGTAAGATGGCAGTTTCGGTACACAAATGGCTTTTGAATAAATTCAGAGATATTAACCACAGCAGAATGGATAAGCACATTGACATTATCGCCAAGAACAGCGGTAAGTCAAAGGCTTATATCAAGTTCGACATAATCCGCAACTTTCTCATCAGAGGCACAGGCTACACGGACTATTTCCGTTGCGATTTTATCAACCTTTCGGCTAAAGAGAAAAAAACCTTTGTAACTGCAAAGACTTTCTACAAAATTCTTGAATATCTCAACGATGAGGAATATATCGTTCTTCTTCGTGACAAGCTTGTTTTTGACGAGCTTTTCAAAAAGTATCTCAAAAGGGATTTCATCAACCTTCGCACAGGCAGTAAGGAAGATTTCAAGAAGTTCCTTGACGGCAGAGAAACCGTTTTTGCAAAAGATCCGACAGGCGAGGGCGGTCACGGCATTTCAAAAATCACCGTTGCCGATGTAAAGGACAGCAACAAGCTTTATGATGAACTCAAGGCAAACGGTCAGCTTCTTGTTGAGGAAGCAATCGTTCAGAGCGATGACCTCAACGAAATCAATCCGTGCGTTGTAAATTCATGGCGAGTTGTTACGCTCTATAAGGACGGCAAGGCACATATAATAAATAACGCTCTCCGTATCAATCAGGACGAGTCAAATGTTATCGGCTGTACAAATGACCTCTACCTCAGCCTTGATGCAGACGGCAGAATTGACAGTAATGTAATTGACGACTATGGCAATGTTTATGACAAACACCCGATGACAGGCAAAAAGTTCTCAGAGGTTAAGATTGCAGGCGTTCGAGAGGCTCTTGACATGGTTGTTGAGGCAGCGGAAAAGATTCCGCAGGTGAGATATATCGGTTGGGATATCGCCTTTTCAAAGAACGGTCCCGTTATGGTTGAGGGCAACGAGTACCCGGGCTACGGACTTTTGCAGTTCTATAAACTAAAAGGCAAACGCACAGGCCACCTGAAAGAAATCGCCGATGTCCTCGGTGACGAGATGAATAACATTAAGCTTTGATTATTCAGCAAAAAACTTTATAATAAAAACAAAAAACAGCACCGATATGACTTCGGTGCTGTTGTGCGTTGTGTGTATTGCTTTTTAATAATCTTCACACAGCCATTGTCGAATTTGAGGAAATCTGAATATCTCGCCATATTTTGTTCTCGCATCCTATATAGACAATTTTGAATGTATAAACTCTTGTCATAATATGTACCTCTTTGTGCTAATTTGCTTAAATCCAATTATCCACAAAATCCCGTAGCATCCATTCGGAAGCTGACTCAATAATATCATATAGTGCAGATTGAGCCTCCGATTTTGTCATTTTTGAAATCCTATGATTTAGAATATCGCAGACAACCTCTCTGAAATCTTCGTCAAATTCATCATCTTCATCATCTTCATCAAAATAATCATTGTCATAATCATCGTCAAACTCGGGTTCATCATAGCTTTTGAGACTTTTGTAATATTCCTCGGCTTTTTCGGGAAATGCAGAAAAATATATTGCAATTTTGTGCTTGCAGACCTTTCTGTTACCTTCCGCAAACGGACAATTACAAAATGATTTTTTTATATGAATAATATCAATGTGAACATCGTAAGGCTTTTTCGCAGATCCCGATACTTTGCCCTCATATTCATTTTCACTTGTCTGTTTAAAGGAAATCACATTCCCTCTTTTATAATAATCGTATCCACGCTCAATAGACGCATATCTCGCATTCTCAAGTAATCCCATTATGCACCCCTCATTGTTAATTCAAAGTATCTTCCCCCTCGTTATAGAGAGCCTCGTTGATTTCTACAACGCTTTTGTTGTTATTCATATTTATGATTATAATGCTGTCACGCTTGATTTTTGGATAGAGAGGTGAGAGCCCTGCAATTTTAAGGACGCTGTTGGTTTCATTTACCGACAGACCCATTCCTATTGAAAGGCAAATTAGTTTATCCCTTTTCGGGGCAGTTTTCAAGCCTGAAAAAATCTGATAGGCATAGCCGTCGCTGAGTTCGGCTTTACGAATGACCTCCGCTTTTGTAAGATTCCTTTCGTTCAAAAGGTCGGTAAGGTATTCCGAGAGATTTTTGCTTATCATTGAATCCCTGTTTGCGTTTTCGTATTCTTCAAATGTGTTGAAATTTTCAAGTTCTTTTAAAAGTTGAGTTGTGGTTTTGCGTATCATAATCAAAAACTCCCTGAATTAAAGTTTTGTAAGTTTCCAAAACTATTTTAACATGATATAATAAGCAAGACAAGTATAGTTAGGCCTATAATTTTGCAAAGTGCTTAGTATATCAATTTATATTCCCCTCAAATTTTGCTCTGCAAAATTCTCGATGGGTGATTCTATCATAACTCATTTCATGATTTATGATAGAATGAGCACAGCAAGTATTATTATACTAATATTTTTGTTATGTGCCTGTAAATATTGTGAGGAAATGTTATGGGAAATAATTGGATTGATACGGTGATTAATGAACAATATCAGTTTGTGCGATTGCTTAAACGAACAGATAAAACGGAAATCTGTGTTTTCAGGCATAAGGAACTCGGCAAACAGATTGTAAAACGCACATTAAAAGGTTCGGGAGAGGTTTACTTTGCACTTAGAACGCTTTCACACCCAAATATTGCAAATGTTTACGATGTTGTCAAAACCGAAACGGGAGTCACCGTTCTTGAAGAATATGTTGACGGTCAGACTGTGGCAGATTATCTGCAAACGGGATTGTATTCTCCGTCAGGTGTGAGAAAAGTTATTTCATCTCTTTGTGACGCACTTGATTTGTTACATTCGCACCAAATTATACACAAGGATATTAAGCCTGAAAATGTGATGATTGACAGCAACGGTAATGTAAAGCTGATTGATTTTGATGCGGCAAGGCTGTACAAGCCCTATCAGTTGAAAGACACACAGGCTATTGGCACAATGGGATATGCCGCACCCGAACAGTACGGAATAAATCAAACCGATGAACGGACTGACATTTACGCAATAGGTGTTTTGATGAATGTTATGCTCACAGGTCAGCCACCTGAAATTCGCCTTTATAACGGCAGACTGAAAAGGGTGATTGTAAAGTGCACCCAGACAATTCCCGACAACCGCTATCAAAATGTGAAAGAACTGAAAAGAAATCTTTAAAACAGAATAAAACTGTGCTGACAGCACAGGACAAAAATACCGTCTTTGATTATACTTTAATTAGAGTTTAATCAAGGACGGTAATTATTTTGTGGATTTTTAACAAATTGTTTACAACTTGTCAATGTTATCGGCAAGAACTCTTACCGTGTTTAGAAATGTGGTTACTTTGGTTTTGTCGGTGTCTTTAAGCACGCTGTTAATTTCGTTAAGCATATGTTTGTTTTCGACCGAATCAAATACAAGCCAGTCAATGCTTGTGTCAAGTGCCTGAGAAATACGGAAAAGAACATCAACGGAAAGTATTCTTGTTCCACGCTCAATGTGACCGATGTGTGCCGCAGAAAGTTCGCACAATTCGCCGAGCTGTTCCTGCGTAAAACCCTTTTCAATCCGCTTATTTTTTATCCTTTTGCCGAGAGCTGTATAATCAATATTTTTGTTCATAAGTAAAACCTCAGAATCCTATATATAATCTATTTTAAACTTTTTGAACAAAAAAATAAATTTACTGTAAGCATTTATTATTGACTTGTAGCATTATTTGTGCTAAACTTATTTTACAACAGATAAATTTTTTATGAACTTTGACAGACATCATCTTTGCCGTCTGTAATCTGTAATAAATAAAATTTTAATTTAGGAGAGATGCTTTGTGGCAGTATGGGGAATGGGATCATTTTTTAATGGTGCTGATAATCAGTTTGATAATTTTATCAAGGAAAATTTTGTTTGTATGCTCTGGGATGAAAATGATGTACCAGAATTTTATGCAATGATGAAAGAAATCCAACTTGGTGATATTATTTATCTCAAGTCATTTAAACGAGGCTCAGATGAGATGCATGTAAATGCAGTAGGAATTGTGACAGAAACATTTAAAAACAAAAATTATCATAGCGGATATGAAACCTGCAATAATCAAATCGGAGTTGAATGGATTAATACAAACTCAAACGAAGTTATTAAGGTGAATAACATATATAAACAAAGGAAAACAACCCTTTGTAAAGAATATGATAAAAGAGTAGTTAAGGAAATTGTTAAGTTAATTCAAAACAAGAAGAAATAAATTGAAGTAATTTTTTCATACAAAAGGAATGATCGTTGTGGATAATAACTCAAAATGTCCGTTATGCGGTGGAAAAATAGTTTTTGATCCTGCTTCACAAAAGAATTTATGTAAAACATGCAATAGCTATTTTATTATTAATGAGTATAATAATTTTGATGATTTTCAAAAAGACAAAACTAAATCTAAATGTCCGAATTGTGGTGCACAGCTTATATTTCATGAGAACACATATTCAGCAGAATGTAAATATTGCAATAGCAAATTCAGTATTTTGACTCTAAATCCTGGAAAGGCAACACCTGAAAAAATAATACCTTTTACTGTGCCATTGGAAGAGTTTAAAAAATCAGTAATAAAATATCTTACAGAGGGTGAATATACTCCGGCAGATATTTTTGACCAGGTTGAATTTATAAGTACGAAGGGAGTATATGTCCCTTTGTACTATTTCGATACAAGTTATGCCGTAAAATATGTTGCTGAGATAGGTTATAATCGAACAGAAACTTATTTGGACTACGGATTTGGAAGTGAGCGTAACAAATTGGTAAAAAAAACGAGGTTTGTTACCGATTGGAGTCCGTATAGCGATACTTTGGAGGGTTCTTGTTCTACTTATGCTATCGGTACATCAATGTTCGACAAATTCAATGTAATAACAGAAAAAAATAAAAAATACACAAATAAAGTTGATGAAATAATTAGTTTTTGCGAGGAAAGCGTTGATAATTTAAAACCTTATAACTAAAATTACCTTGCAGGTTTTGAAGTGATTCCATACGAATTGTCTCCTGACGAAGCGTATGAACAAACAGCAAAACCGAAAATTAAGCAGTTAATTGAGAACCGTGTAACAAGTATTGTACCCGGAGATCAATACAGAAATATGCAGTGGAACGGTAAAGAGAAAAAAGAAAAAATAATTCCATTTTTAAAGCCATTTTGGATAACAAAGTTTTCTTATAAAAACGAAGGTTACATATTTATTATGGATGGAACGGATAAGGATAAAGTAACAGGAACAAAACCGTTTGATAAAGATTCTCGAAAGGCAGTGAGCAAACACTATTTGCCGGTTAAACTTTCTTTGTGCCTTATTCCTCTTATGATTTGGTTTCTTATTGCCTTTCCGGAAAACTTTGTGATAATTCTCTCTCTGTTTTTTGTCATTTTTTCTTTTTCAATGGCTTATGCAACAAACAAGAAAAATAAAATTACAAAGCAAGGTTTATCAGAAAAACTTGCTTCTGCAAATAAATATCTTGAAAATCCTGATTTGCTTTTTTCTAAAAAATCTAAGCACAAAGAAGAGGATTTATCTTATGGAAGTGTAGATGATAACTGGAAAGACAAAAACGTTAGCTAAAGTTGTTCGACAGTTAAAAATTCAGAAACAGCCGAAACAGTCAGCCTGAATGGATCAAAAGACGAGCAAAAAGAAAAGCTGAAAAAGCAATGGAAAATTGCAGGCATAGTATTTGGAGCTTTTGTACTTGTGTTTGCAGGAATACTTGCGTTGGTTTTGTTTCCTTTAAATAACAGCAGTCATTCCGATACCAAAACCAAATCGGAAAGCAGTTTGACTGAACCCACAACGGTTGAAAAAAGCATTTTACCGCTAAACAAAAGCGATGTTGAAGCAGAAATTTGCACTCTTTCGGGCAACTACGGATTTGGAGATTCGGTGAAATACTTTGCACTTTCATATTAAGCATAACAAAATTAAATGGAAACAAGAAAATCTAATTTTAGCTAAAAAGTTTAAAAGATAATTAAGGTATTATTGACTTGTAACATTATTTGTGCTAAATTTATTTTACAGCAGATGAAATTTTTATGAACTTTAACAAACAGCATCTTTGCCGTCTGTAATAAATAAAATTTTTAGGAGAAAAAACTATGTCAGTTTATGGAATGGGTTCATTATTCGGTGCAACAGAAGAACAACTGGGCAATTTTGTCAGTGAAGGCTTTGCGTGTATCGGTTGGAAGAAAAAGGAAAAGCCTGAGTTGTATGAGATTTTAAACAGTATAAAAATCGGTGATATAATTTATATCAAGGCTCTTCCGTTCAATTCTAAATCTATGAAAATCAAAGCGGTCGGAATTGTGACGGCTGAACCTAAAAACACAAACACACATCACGGTTACGAAGAATGTGAAAATGAAATCGGTGTAAAATGGCTTAATTCAGACATAAACAAGTTGATTGATGTTGATGACGGTAATCTGAACGCAAGAAAAGGAAGTGTTTTCGTTGAAACAAATTCAGAGTATATAAAAAAGATTATCAGCCTTATTTGATGAGTAGTTTATGAATGATTAAGGAGGGGATTTTATGCCGTATTGTGAAAAATGCGGTTCACAGATAAGTGAAAATGCGAGTTTTTGCCATTCATGCGGTGCAAGAGTGATTGGTGAGGTCGAGATTAACGATGCCTGTGTATCTGACGAAAACACATATCAGGAAGATGAAATACCAAGCCGTAAAATCGGAGAGGTTTATAAATACAATGTTGCGGCAATCGGCGGAATATTGACTGCATGCACAACTTTGTATATATCTATTGATGTTATTATTAAGCAAATTAATGCCTCGCAACATAAATATTGGTATCCCAGAGAGTTAACATACACTACTCCGGGTTACAATCCGGGTACGATTACATTTAATGTAATATTATCAATCATTGCGGTGATTATACTTGTTATTTCGATAAAAAAGCTCCGCACTAAATGTAGATATGCCGAGTGCCCGTATTGTCACAAAACAACAGTTGTTCCATACAATGTGCAAAGCTGTGACTGCGATGTCTGCGGTCAGAAAATAATAATGACCGATGGACAGCCTGAGTGTATCAATTACAAAAAAGAGGAATGAAAATTATGAAAAAACCACTTACAGCATTAATTATAATCATGTTGGTTTCTGTTGTATTCGGCGGATGTTCCGAAAATTCAGATGTTAAGTCTTCAACCACACAATCTGATACAGAATCCTCTGCTGTTGAAGAAACAACCGAAGAAGAAAATTATGAATCTGATGTTATAGATATACTGGATTCTACGAGTTTTATGGACTCCATTGATCCCTCGTATGTTCAATATGGATTATGTTCGGATATAACTTTTGGAGAATTATTGGCATCAATGTTTGAAGACCCTCAGTTGGATATAACTCCGACAAAATCACAAGATACGGGAGCGTTATTAGGTTATCAGGTAACTGTTTCGGGAAATTACAGAAATACTCCGGGCGGATATTATAACAACAGCGGCAACGCATATATAACTATAAATTTGACCAACGATATTTGTGAGCTTACAGGAGACAGCAATTATAAATCAGCTGCTTCGTACTATGCGTTTGAAGTTACGGGATTCTATTGATTTGTTAAAATTAGAAATGTAAAAATAATATCATTTAATAACGATATACCTGAAAAAGGTAATAAACTGAATAATACGGAGGGTTAAAAATGAGGCGTTGTCCAAAATGCGGATTTCTGCTAAATGAAAAAGACAGATATTGTGAAAACTGTGGTGAAGACTGCTCGGCTGTTGAAGATTCCGAAACAGCCGAAACAGTCAGCCTGAATGAACCAAAAAACGAGCAAAAAGAAAAGCTGAAAAAGCAATGGAAAATTGCAGGCATAGTATTTGGAGCTTTTGTACTTGTGTTTGCAGGAATACTTGCGTTGGTTTTGTTTCCTTTAAATAACAGCAGTCATTCCGATACCAAAACCAAATCGGAAAGCAGTTTGACTGAACCGACAACGGTTGATAACAGTATCGACGGCAAAGGATACTATTACTTCGATAATAAATTTAATGAAGAAACAGTAGATAAGTTTATGAGTGCCTTTGACGATGAAGGTTCTATGGGCGATTTGGGCTTAGGTGTAGAATTTGACGATTTTAAGTATGACCGAGATTACCTGTTGCTTGGCAAAAAAGTTACAGCATATAAACAAGTAGATTTTAACGGAAAAACGGGAACATACATATATGCGGATGAAGAAGATAATGTAGTAGGTTATTCATTAATTTTTTATACTTCTTTGCTGAATGATATAACTACAGATGGCGTATATAAAGTGAAACAAACAGCCGGAAGAATAGCTGCTTGGTTATATGCTTTATCCGATTATAAGAGTTATGATTCATGTGAAAGTACGGCGAAACACCTTTTTAGTGAATTTGTCAGTGATGCGGATGAAGGAAATACAAACGGAAATTATTATTATAATGGATATACAATGTTTTATGTTACGCAATCAGGTCAAGCTGCTGTAACATTTTTGTTGACAGATTCTGATTTTGTAGAGAAAAACGGCGGTGATGTTTTTGAATATGCAACGGGTTCTTCAGAGGAAACTGAAGATTCATCAAATGCAGATGATACAAGTAACACAGAAGAATCTGCAACTGCAAAATCCGGTAAAGTAAGCGATTCTGAAATTAAAAAAGCAGAAGAACTGCTGAAAAAAGAACCTTTCGGAACAGATGAACAATCTGATGGTTCTTTGGATATGTTTAATGTAGATAAAGATGAATACTACGGAAGATTGAATGTATATGATGCTATACACTATTATTTAAAAGGTGCATCGCTTGAGGCTCAGAGAAATCCTGACGGATCAATATCAATGAAATATACAGCAACTTCTAATGGCGATGATGATGAATTAACATATTATAGCGAAGGTTTTTATGTTACATATATAGTCAATATAGATGACGGCACCGTTTGTTATGATGATGATACTTTACACAATTGGGAAATTAACAAAGGTTATTATTCGATTGATTTGGTCAATGAACTGTCAAATTCGGATAATTAAGTGAGGTAAAATCAGTTACACAATATTTTAGCAATGAAAAGGATAATTTTCCGTTTGTTGGAAAGTTATCTTTTTCTTGTGTTTCTACATAATATTATTTATAATATATAAGAGGTGAGCTGTTATGAGCAGGGATACAAAATTTTGCAGGAATTGCGGTAAGGAACTTCCGATTGAATCAACATTTTGTCCGTACTGTATGACAAAGCTGATTGATGTTACAACAGGCGGAGAAATTAAGGTGAAAAAGAAAAAGCCGATTATTATTGCCGTTGCAGCGGCAATAGTTTTGCTCGTTGTAATTGCGGTGATTGTAATTTTGAACAGCACGATTTTTGGTGGCAAATCGGATAATGTTACCACACATGCAACAACTGTTCCGACAACGGCGGTCACAACAACGGCTGAAAATAAAACCTCGGATTATTCAAAATATGTCGGAATATGGTGCGATAAAGACAGCGATATTTCAACCGCAACTCAAAACGGCGGCAATATTCTTGAGATAATTTCCGTCAAAGACGATGTTGTGAGATTTACTTTTACAAAAACCTCGTCTGCACCGCAAAACCGAATTGCGAGAATAAGCAATGTGACAACAAAGGTGATTGACGGAATAGGAACTTTTTCGTTTGATGATGACGGCTGGCAGAACAGCGGTACGGGTAAAATCAAGTTTTCCGACGGCGAAATCTATATTGAAAACACGGTCACAAATCAGAACAGCGAATCAATGTGGGATATAGGCGGAAAGTTTTATCTTAAAAAGTCCGAAAGTTCAATGCTTGATGTTGAGAGCAATAATTTTTTGAACGCTGATTTTGACGATGTAAAAAATGCCTTTGGCGAAGAAATTTCAGATCCGTTTTTAGCGTCGGACAAGTGGTATATTCATTACTACAGCGGTATGAATGTTATGGTCACTGCCGAAACAAATAAAATTTACAGCATTACGGTTGATTACTCATCAGGAAACCTTGCCAATTCAAACATCGGTTTTGGCGAAATCAACGGCAACAGCACCTATGACGATGTCTATGCTGAACTCGGCGAGCCGATGTACAATAACATAACCCACGGCGATGTTACCTATAAGCGGAAAGACGGATATGTAACTTTCACCTTTGACGATAATATGAACCTCACAAACTTTGTGTACTGCATTGAAGATACGCATTAAAACATAATAAGTAATAAAAAATCAGCCTGAGCGTCAAGTAACAGTGCTCAGGCGGGTGTGTTATGGAGATAATAAAAATTTCAGAAGTATCAGAAATAAAAATAAGCACTAACCATTATGGTTAGTGCTTATTGAATGGTTGCGGGAGCCGGATTTGAACCGACGACCTTCGGGTTATGAGGGGGAAGCGTTATAAAAAATGCCGTAAAGTTAAAAATATTCTACGCTATTATAGTAAAGTGAAATCGCTATTATTTAAGGTGTACTTAAGTGGAATTAAATGCAGAAGGAGGGAAAATTTGGGGAAATTATTTTTCAGTATTGCTATAAAATGCAAGATAAATTGTTGTTATATTACTAAAAATAGAAATAAGAATATTTATAACCAAGTAAGTTTCTATGAATAGAAAAAATATAAACCCAATCCAATTAACACAATTTAATCCTTGAAAAAACATATACATAAACACAATCAACAATAAAAGTATTTCGTTAAATAACGAGTGACTATTCTGAATAAAAATTTTTTGATATAAAGATACTTTCTTTTTTCTTATTACTTTTTTGGTCTCTTTTTTTGTTAATTGTTTAATTTTTTCACTATCGCTAGTAATTAAAAGTGTAACTATCATAGCTGTAAAACCTATCAGTATTGAAATAGTTGCTGGTAATACTTCTGATAATTTGGACAATGCTATTTCTAATATATTGGAACGCAAATATAGCAGTGAACAAATAAATGAAACTATAAATGGAAATAGTATTTCATAAATAGCAGTCCTTTTATTCATTGAAACATAGTAATCTAAAAATATGTATACCCATTCAAGCCCCAAACCTTTGTTTTTTCCTTTATATTTCATTATTGAGTAACTCCAAATAATTCTTCAAGTTTTGCAAATATAGAATACGAATCTACCGTACCATTAGGTCGTAATTCAACATTAATTTGATTAACTTTTTTCTTTTTTAATGTATCTAAAGTAATATCCATATTGTCGATATCTTTTCCGAATAATCTTAATCTTTCAACGTTTGTACCAGACGCACCTACTTTTTCGTATAACCCTTGTAATGCTCTTTTTCCTAAAGATTCTTTCTTCCTTGATTTCATAGTTAAAACAAGTTCCTCTCTGCAATCATAATCAGTATCACCCAATAAGTCAAGTGCTTCACTTCCTAATACACTTTTGGTAAGATAAATATCCGCAATTGAAATCCTTGTGGATTTATTTAATGATGTCAAGAACTCGTCTGGTGGAATAAAGCCTGCCCATAAAAATAGTTCACTATCAATATTCTGTTTTGAATAATACTCTTTTAGTTTTTGATTAAAATATTTAATTACGCCACCAATAGTTACGCCGTTTCTACGTTCTTCAAAAATAGTTTCAGCTTCATAGGTAGTAACTTTCATCATCATATGAGTTAGTTCTTTGTCCCCTTCATCGATTCTTTTATCTGTAGGACGTTCAGAACCATCAACGCTTGACATATAATCAGGGAAATGATTATATTTACAAGATTTAAATATGATTTTTAAAAAGTTCATTCCCTCTTTAGTAACGGGTTCAATTCTTTCTATAGAAACTGCCTTTTTGTTCTTTTCATCTCTAAATATTCTCTCATTATCTTTCAGGCTTGATAAATACCCCATAAATTTAAAAAATAGAGTGTAATCAAAACTGTTCTTTTCACCATCAGTAAAAACTATAGAGTGGTAGGCTATTTTCCTTTTCTGGATACTCACAATTAAACCTCCAATACTTTTTGTTTCATTATATCACTATTCTACAAAAAATACAATAATATTACTATATTTTCGTTGCATTATTTAAAGCTTAACAAATAATTTTTATTTGTTTAACGGTTATAATACAAAATTCAATTTACAATTAGATATTCTTCTTAGAGAGAACAAGGATTTAATACTTTACTTCCTTGTTCTTTTTATTTTGCTTTTTATTCTTTATTACAACTTTACAAAATGATGAATATAAAAACAATGCAAAATTCATTGTTAGTATTCACTATAAGTTAAGCTCTGAATTTGTACAAAAATACAAATTACATCATCTCTTTTTGTGCATTTAAACAAAGATGTTTTTAAAAATAAAATTAAATGCTGTTTTTGTCTTTCTATATCGTTATTAATAGTGAAGCGCCTGAAAAGGAGAAAAACAGAATGTGTATTCAAATAAATAACACAACTTACGCATAGTCTTTTTACTTGATTATTCTTTACGTAACATTAGACGAAAAGTTATCTTGAATAAAAACTAACTAAAAAAATAAATTTGTCAAAAAATGTAATATTTTCTTGGAATTGCCATATATTAAGAATAGATGAGTTGTTAATTATTGGAATTTCTACGTATTCAACAATCTATATCTCTTTTGAGTAATGGGTGTTTGAGTAAATCTAAGTTATTTATTAATAACTTTAAGGAGGTTAAAATTTGAAGGAGGATAATATCATTATCAGAAAGGAGAATGATGATGACGGATTAGATAATTTTAATTATGTTAAAGCTACCAAATACGGAGATAATCTTGATTTAATGGCTTGTACTAATAGTTTTAAAAAAGGAAATCAAAAACCAAATTGTAAAAAGATATGCAAAGGTATGTATATTAATACTGTAACAAATGAGTATATCAAAGCTAAAGAGCATATTAACAGGGGTGAGAACTTTAGATTATTAAAAAAGTCTGCGGACAACTTGTATAAACTTATTCACGCAAATTTTTATAAAAATATTGGTTATCATTGTGTTCTGACATACAGAAATCCACCACAAAACACAGATGAATTATATCGAGATTTTAAAATCTTCTGGCAGAAAATTAGATATTATTATCCTGATATGGGTTATATCTCTGTTTTAGAACCAACACAAAAAGGTGCATGGCACATTCATCTGCTACTGAAAAATGTAAAAGGTAGTAATATGTTTGTATCGTTTTTTAAGATTAAGCAGTGTTGGATTAGTGGATACTGTTATATATCAAAGATGAGAGAAAACATTGATTACGGTCAGTATTTTCGTAAGAAGATTAGATTTGACAATGAATTGCTTAATCTATATCAACCAGGAGTCAGATATTTCAGACATTCAAGAAATATTAAAAAACCAATAACATTTACTGTAAATAAAACGGAGGTGATGGATAAACTCGTGAGTAAGGGAGGATACAAATTGCTGAATCAATACAGTCTATCAATTACCAAACTTGACAATGATGGTGAGGTTACGCTTAATAAAATATTTTATCAAAAGTATAAAAAATAATTTTCTAAAAAGAAAAAGGTGAAATATTTTTTAACTGACATTGAAAAACTTTGTGTAAGCATTTTTTAGCTTTCTAATAATGATGAAAGTCCGTGACTGCAAAAGTTAATGTTATAAAGAATACAGAAGGAGAAATATATGATTAATAGAAATGATGAATATACTTTGCTTGGAAAAAAGCAACGCATATGTTTAAAAACAATTACTGAAAAAAGAGATGGAGAACAGTTTAACTATTCAGAAAAATTTAAAGAAACAATTTGTTATTTTAGTTATGATTCAGATGATATATGTGGAATTGGGACTCTGACATTATATGTAAAAGAAAACATTGTTTCATACGAAGAATTGAAAATTGGCGAGAAATACAAGTTGTCATTTTGTGATTCGTATATTAATTTCGTTATTAGTTTAAATGAGTATAATTTAAATTTATTTAAAGAGCTGGAAGAACGAGAAAATCATTTCTAATATATGAATCCCTATATTTACCTGAATTATAAAAGTTCGGGAGTTGGTTTATATGATTAATATTAAAGAACAGTCAGTTTCAAATTCAGAAAGCGATATATTGAGTATCATTGACTACATCAATGAAATACTTAACTATGCAGAATGTAATCCAAACTGCGATTACATTATAACATATGACGATATGTCCTCTCTGAATGAAGCAATCAAAAAGTTAAGGAGGGTTGCAGGTGCCAAGAATGCGCTTAATAAAAGACGCATTTGAACAGTTGAAAAAAGAAGATCCGGAAACTGATATTACAATATATGCATTGCGTACTATTGTAAAATCCGGAGTAGTTCCAATTGTTAGGTTAGGGAGAAAATTGCTAATAAACTATGATTCTCTTCTTGATTATCTAAGCTTTGGCGATAAAAGATAGTCAGCCGCAGATGCCATTAAAAAATTTTTATTAGAGAGTGTTGAAAACCACTCTCTTACATATTATTTAAAAACAATCAGTTTTTTTACAAAAAGTTTTTGCTTTTTTATAAATTTTGAGCAATAATTAAGTTTGGAGGATAATTCTTAAAAAGAATTATCAAAAGCAAAGAAAAAGGAGTACAGTTATGGCAAGTGCAAGAAGAAAAGGCAGAGGATATGAAATTAGAGTTTCTATGGGTTGTGATATGAATGGTAAGAAGATTGTAAAATACAAGACATGGGTACCTGATAAAAATTACACACCAAAACAGTTGGAAAAGGAGGTAGAACGACAAAAAATGTTGTTTGAGGAAGAGGTTAAAAGTGGTAATTGTGCTAACAGCAATATTAAATTTGAACCTTATTCAAAAATTTGGATAAAAGATTACGGTGAACAAAACTTAGCACCAAAAACTTTATCCAGGTATTGTGAATACTTGAAAAGAATTAATAAGGCTATCGGTCATATTAAATTAAAAGACTTACAACCTTTACATTTAAATGCATTCTATAGAAATTTAGCTGAAGACGGAGTTAATATGAAAGCAAAAAGAGATGAAAAAGGAAATATTATTGCTAACGGAAGATTGTCTCCAAAAACAATAGTGGAACACCATAGAGTTATATCTAAATTACTATCTACTGCAGTTAAATGGAATTATATAAATGATAATGTAGCAAAGCGAGCAGATCCGCCCAAAGTTCCTGCCAGGGATATTGAGTTCCTTGATGAGAATGAAACAAAAGAAATGTTAAAAGCATTAAATGGGGAATCAATAACATATAGAACAATGATTTTACTTTTGGTGTATACTGGAATGCGTAGGGGCGAATTATTTGGACTGGAATGGAAAGATATAGATTTTAAAAATGGTTATCTTCATATTGTAAGGACTTCGCAATATATAGGTAACAAGCAATTGATTACAAAAGAACCTAAAACTAAATCAAGCAAAAGAACGATGAAAATTAGTAATGATATGTTAAAACGATTAAAAATCTATCAGGCATGGCAATCGGAACAACGATTAAAGATTGGTAGTGAATGGAACGATACTGATAGATTATTCACTCAATGGAATGGATTACCTATGTATCCTGATTCACTTACCAAATGGTTTAAGTTGTTTTTAAAAAGACATAATCTAAGACAAGTAACATTACATTCATTGCGACACACCAATGCAACTTTGATGATAGCAGAAGGTACAGATATTAGGACTGTTTCTGGTAGGTTAGGTCATTCTAATACTTCCACTACTTTAAATATTTATACCCATGCTCTAAAATCAAAAGATACTCAAGCAGCGGAAATATTAAACGATATTTTGGCAATAGGTTAAGTTTTATATATTGTAAAACTTTTAAAAATATAAATAAACGGCTGTAACCATGCTATAAGCCTCTATAAAGCTCACAGACGCTTGTTTATAACTTTTGCGAACCCTTTTTTGCTTGGGTATTATAAACCTTTATAGAACGTTTAAGAGAAAAATAATATTAACTTTACTTTATGAGTAGTGTGCTGTTGGCACAAGACAAAAAACTGCCCTTATTTTATAATAGATAAGGGCAGTTTTTATTATCTGTTTTTATCAAAATCAATTATGATGATTTTGCTTTGTTTTTTGATTTTAGTTGATTGTTAGCTCGGACAAAGACTTTTCCTTGTTCAATGTACAGCTGTTGTTGTTCATTTGTCATTGAACGGAATACACGCAGTAATTCTTCTTCTGCAAGATTATTGGTTTTGTTCTCGGGAATATTCAAAAGATAATCGGCGGATACATTAAAATATAATGCTATTCTTTTTAAAGTTTCAAAGTCAGGTTCACTTACACCTTGAACATATCCGCCTATTGTTGACGGTGCAATATTGAGGTCATTTGCAAATTGCTTTTGCGTAATATTTTCTTCATCTATAAGCAAGCGTAATTTTTCGCTGAAATTCATAGTAATCACCCATAATTATTTTAAATGAAGATATGAAATAATGGTAAAAAATACTAGAAACTCGTTGACAAAACTAGAATGCAGTTGTAAAATAAAGCAAAGGTATTATTTAGTTTTATTGGAGGTAATACTATGGAACAAAATGCGGTTAATATTCAAAAATCAGAGAAAAAATTCGGTAGGTTCTACAAAATATTATGTGTAGTTCTTGTTTTGCTGCTTTTGATAGGCATGCTTGGAATTACGGTTTATAACGGTAATCAAAAAGTGGAAAACGGACTTTCTGCATATGAATTGGCTGTAAAATACGGCTATGAGGGAACTGTGCAGGAATGGCTTGATTCTCTTTCAGGCAAATCTGCCTATGATATTGCGGTAGATAATGGCTATTCAGGCACTGAAAAAGAATGGACATCTGCACTTGAAGCTTCATCAAAGCAGGATGGTGCAAGCATAAAGACCGCTTCTTTTTCGTCGGATGGTGAATTGCTTATAACCTTGTCCGACAATTCTGTCTTAAATCTCGGCAAAGCTATAGGTGCTGACGGCAAGAATGGCGCTAATGGCAAGGACGGTACAAACGGAATTAACGGCATTAACGGTAAGGATGGCGTCAATGGTTCTAATGGCAAAGATGGCAAAAACGGAACTAACGGTAAAAATGGTGTTGACGGTAAAGACGGAGCAAACGGTTTAAATGGTGCTGACGGCATTAACGGTACTAACGGTAAAGACGGTGTAGACGGAAAGAACGGTACAAATGGTATTGACGGTGTTGGCATTACAAATGCAAGTATCAATTCTGACGGTCAGCTTGTACTAAACTTTTCAGACGGAAAAACTGTTAATCTTGACAAGGTTGTCGGGATGAACGGTACTGACGGCATCAGTGTTACAAATTCTGAAATCAATTCAAACGGTGAGTTGGTTCTTACATACTCAAACGGACAGCGTTCAAACCTTGGTGTAGTTGTCGGTGCTGATGGTAAAGACGGACTTAACGGAGCAGACGGTAAGAATGGCATAGATGGCACTAACGGTGTTGATGGTAAGGACGGAAAAGACGGCATTAACGGTGTTGATGGCAAAAATGGAAAAGACGGTAAGGATGGTACTAATGGTATTGATGGTAAAGATGGAAAAGACGGTAAGGATGGTACTAACGGCATTGATGGTAAAAACGGTACAGATGGTATTAGCGTTATAAAGTCCGAAATCAACTCAAAGGGCGAATTAGTCTTAACTTATTCAGACAATGCAGTTGCTAATCTTGGCATTATAGTAGGTGCTGATGGCAAAGACGGTATCAATGGCGCTGATGGTAAAGATGGAGTTGACGGCATTAACGGCACTGATGGTAAAGACGGCGTCAGTGTAACTAACGCTGAAATCAATTCAAACGGTGAGCTTGTACTTTCCTATTCGAACGGGCAACGTTCTAATCTTGGAAATGTAATAGGTACAAACGGACTTGACGGCAAGGATGGAAAAGATGGCGTCAACGGAACTAACGGCACAGATGGCAAGGATGGTAAAGATGGCACAAACGGTATTGATGGTAAAGACGGTATAAGTGTTGTAAAATCGGAAATCAATTCAAAGGGCGAACTTGTTTTAACCTATTCAGATAATACTGTTTCTAACCTTGGTGTTGTAGTTGGTGCTGATGGCAAAAACGGTATCAATGGTGCTGATGGTAAAGACGGTAAAAATGGAATAGATGGTAAGGACGGCGCTAACGGTAAAAATGGTCTTAACGGAAAAGACGGCAAAGATGGTGTCAACGGTGCTGACGGTCAGGACGGAGTTGGTATTCAGAATATAATAATCAATTCAGATAATGAACTCGAAATTACTCTAACAAGCGGTACACAATTAAATCTCGGCAATATTAAGGGTGCGGACGGCAAGGATGGTACAAACGGTGTTGACGGTAAAAACGGTGCTGATGGCAAAGACGGTACTAACGGAACAAATGGCGCAGACGGAAAGGATGGCATCGGAATTACTGAAACAACAGTAAATTCTGTCGGTGAACTTGTTATTAAGTATTCAGACGGAACATCTACAAATCTTGGTACAGTTGTAGGAATTAACGGTCAGGACGGAAAAGACGGTCAAAACGGTACTGATGGTAAGAATGGTAAAGATGGTACTAACGGTAAGGATGGTATCGGTGTTACAAAATCAGAAATCAATTCTGACGGAGAATTAGTAATAACTTATTCTGATGGAACTTCTTCTAATCTTGGTGTTATAGTTGGTGCTAACGGTAAAGATGGAGTTGATGGTAAGGACGGAAAAGACGGTCAAAATGGTGCAGACGGTCAGGATGGCAAAGACGGCATTGGCATTTCTAATGTAGTTATAAATTCAGACGGTGAATTGGAACTTGCTTTCTCCGATTCATCAAGTATTAACCTCGGCTGTATTGTCGGAAAAGACGGCAAGGACGGTATTAACGGAACTGATGGCAAAGATGGTGCAAATGGCGCTGACGGTAAAGATGGTGCTAACGGTGTTGACGGTAAAGACGGTATCGGAATTGCCAATGTAACAATTGCTGATGATGGTGTTTTGAATGTTGAACTTACAAACGGAACAACACTAAATCTCGGAAGTATCAAGGGCAAAGACGGTATTGGTATTTCAAAATCAGAAATCAATGCTGACGGAGAATTTGTACTTACATATACAAATGGTCAATCTACTAATCTCGGAAAAGTTGTAGGAGCAGACGGCATTAACGGTACAAATGGTGCAGATGGTAAGGATGGTATAAACGGCGCTGACGGTAAAGACGGCACAGGCATTGTCAATGTAACGATTTCTGCTGAAGGTGCTTTGAGCGTTGAATTATCCAACGGTACTGTACTTAACCTCGGTAACATTAAGGGTGCTGACGGCATAGGTATTTCTAAGTCAGAAATCAATTCAAACGGTGAGTTGCTATTGACTTATACAAGCGGAGAAACTGCAAATCTCGGTGTTGTCGTTGGTGCAAAAGGTGCTGACGGAAAAGACGGAATTGGTATTAAGACTGTTACTTTGTCAGCTGATGGTGAATTGAGTATTCTTCTCACCGATAACACAGTGTTAAACCTCGGTAATATCAAAGGCGAAAAGGGTGACACAGGAGAAAAAGGTGAAAAAGGAGATAAAGGTGCTGACGGCAAAGATGGTGTTGATGGTAAAGATGGTAGAGGTATAGCCAAAACGGAACTTGTCAACGGAGAATTGATTATCACATATACAGACGGAACAAGTGATAATTTAGGAAGTATTGGCGGAGATGTAACTGATTCCACTTCTATGTTGAAATTCAATATTCTTGATGATGGTACATTAAGCGTAGCGATTAAATCTGACTATCAAAATAGTGCTGAAAAAATAATTATTCCCAGTACATATAATGGTAGAAAAGTTACGACGGTTGCCGATAATGGATTTTATAAATGCCCTAATTTAAAGAGTGTTGTTATACCTAACTCAGTAAATACATTAGGTGATAAATGTTTTAGTAATTGTCAATCATTAACAGATGTGACCATGACATCGTCTGTAACAAAAATCGGAACAGCTGCATTTTCCTATTGTAATTCATTGACTGATTTTACTATACCAGAAAATTTGACTTCAATAAGTAATGAAATGTTTTCTAACTCAACATCTTTAAGTGAAATTCACATACCTGATAGTGTAAAAAAGATTGGAAACAGTGCATTTAGCAGTTGTAGTGCTTTAACAGAACTAACTATACCGAAAAATGTTACTTATATTGGAGATAATATCATTGGTGGTGCAAATTGTTCAAAGGTTGTATTTGAAGATGCTAACGGTTGGTCTCGCTATGATTTTGTTAGTAGTAGCAAAAAATCTATATCGTCATCTTCTTTGGAAAATGCAGAAACCGCATGTGAAATGTTAAAAGATTTTGGAAAATCCTACAGAGATCCAGATACATATGTTATTAAATGGGTTTACAGATATACATATTGGGAAAAAACAACCTGATGAAAATTTAACATTACACAAAATACTAATCTGATAAAAATAATAGCCTGAGTATCAAGTGAAGAAACTCAGGCTATTATGCATTTTTTTGGGCAATTTAAAAAAAATAAACATCAGGGGAGGGAAATTCGGGGAAAATATGTAAGAAAACAAATATTAAACATAAAAAGAAAAACGGCAAAACCTTAGTGGTTAAGCCGTTTCTTAGTGGTTGCGGGAGCCGGATTTGAACCGACGACCTTCGGGTTATGAGCCCGACGAGCTACCGAGCTGCTCTATCCCGCGATATACAACTCTGCTGTTTTTTACAGCTTTATTATTATAGCATTATGTAAAGGTTGTGTCAATAGTTTTTTGCATATTTTTTTATTTTATGCTTTGTCCGGCTTTTTTGACTGAATTTATTTACATTTTAATCTTGGGCTTTTTAACGGGTATGTACACAATTGTATGGCGGAACAGATGTGACTAAAAGATTTAAATACCTGTTAAAACAAAAGTGAGATTGTGCAAAATAATGATTTATATGTGTTTAGCACGGTGAATTTGATATATTGATTGCAGATTGCTTTTGTGATACAATTACCGTGTGAATTTGCGGAATTTTTAAATTGCGACAAATACAGATGAGAGGGAATTATGGGAAAGAACAAAACACGCAGTAAATCTGCATTTAAACAAAACAGTGTCACAGCTGAAAACAAAAGGCTCGGCGATGACGGAAACATTAATTTTACTTTTAAAATTTTGTCGGCAATCGGCATTATTATCATAGTTTCGGGGCATTGCTACAACGGCGGTGTGTCGCTGATGTATGACTGGTTTCCGAAGTATTCGTACAATCTCGCCTTGTTCGTTTTCATTTCGGGATATTTTTACAAGGAAAAACACGAGGAACATATTTTCAAATATATATGGGGACGGACAAAACGCTTGTTGATTCCAGCGTATCTATGGAACATTGTTTACGGAATAATCGCATTCGCACTTACTCAGGTCGGCTATACGATTGCTCAGGGCAAATTTGATCTGTACAACCTTTTTGTTATGCCGTTTATTGACGGCGAAAGTTTTGCTTACAACCTCGGTTCGTGGTTTGTGTATCCGCTGTTCTGTGTTTATGTTTTTAACATACTGTTCCGCAAACTGCTCAAAAAGGTTCACAGGGGCAACGAGTATGTCATTCTTGCCGTGTATCTTGCAATCGGAATTTTCGGTGTGCAATACTGCATTTGGAATCCTGCCCCAAAGGGTGCGTTGCTGTTATTGTTCAGGTCAATGTTTTTTCTGCCGTGTTTTGAGTTTGGCAGATTTTATCACGAAAAGCTTGAAAAACACGATAATCTCAACAGCGTTGCATATTTTGCAATCGTTCTCGGAGTTCAGCTTCTTCTCCTCACATTCTGTGAAAATCTTGAATACACTCCGTCAAAGTGTGTGAAGTTTGACAACGGCTGCGTCATTCCTTATGTAACCGCAATCACGGGCATTGCGTTCTGGCTGAGGGTTGCAAAGCTGATTACTCCGATTATCAAGAACAAAAAGCTTGTCAGGATGATTTCGGACAATACCTACAGCATTATGATTCACCACATTTTTGCCTTTATGATTGTAAAATGGGCGTTCTGGGGATTGAGCGTAATTACACCGCTGTTCAAAGATTTTGATATTTTAAAACTCAAGTCAACAATCTGGTACATTTATCGTCCGAACGGCTTAAATTTTTACTGCATAATCTACCTTGCCGCAGGAATATTCATTCCGATTCTTATAGGAACGGTTACGCACATGATATTTGAATTTATGAAAGAGCATACCTTGAAGAGTATGCAAAAAAGCAGTCGGACAAGTAAAGTAAACAAAATTGAAAAAGTCGTAAAATAATGCTTTTTTTACAGGCTTTAAAATGAATAAAAAATAAGCTGTATGTGCATTGTTACAAAATAACACGGCTTTTATTGTGCAATATTTGCCTTTAAAACTGTGCGACTGAACAACTTGCACTAAAAGGTAAAATAATATTTATTCATTTCGCCGTAGCAAAAAACATTAATTTGTGTTACAATATTTCATTATAGTATTTAGCGGAGCAGATATGCCGATATACAGAATAGCTGATTTGAATGTTGAAGTTAATCCAAAATTTAAAATATGCAGGAAACGGCTTGAAAGCTATGCCGTTAAGTCGAATGAATCGGGAAAGACCGATATTGCGATATCGGTTTCGGATGACGAAATCCATGAGCGTCTCAGGCTTTCTGACAACCTCAGCGAACAAGGTGCGGAGGATGTTCTGATACTCTCAAAATTCTGCAACGCCGTGCTTGACGGATTTGACGGATTCTTTTTTCATTCGTCCTGTCTTGAGCTTGACGGTGAGGGCTATGTTTTTTCGGCAGTCAGCGGAACGGGCAAGTCTACCCACACGGCTCTGTGGCGAAGGCATTTTGGCAACAGGGTGACGATGATTAACGATGATAAGCCGGTTATACGAAAATGTGACGGAAAATTTTATGCTTACGGAACTCCGTGGATGGGGAAAGCTGACATAGGAACAAATACAAAAGCACCCGTTAAGGCTGTGTATATTCTTCAGAGAGCAGAAGAGAACACGGCAGTCAGGGTGTTACCGTCGCAGGTTATGAAACAGTTGCTTGAGGCAACGGTTATTGATGTTGAGCGGAGCAGAATGGAAAAGCTGCTTGAATTGCTTGATGAGTTCTTTAAGGAAACACCGTTGTTTTTGCTCGGTTGTAATATGGATGAAAGTGCTGTTATGACGGCTTACAATGCCGCAAACGGCGGATAAGGCTATGGAAATTTCAGAAAGCGGAGGAATATAATATGGAATTTGTTCAGGTCGTTTCGGTTGAAAATATGAGAAAAAGCGACGCAAGGACGATTGCGGAGCATACTCCTTCGGCGGAGCTTATGTACAGAGCCGCACAGGGGATTTTTAATTCGGCAAAGTTTGTGGGCAAGGTTGCCATAGTTTGCGGTAAGGGCAACAACGGCGGCGACGGTTATGCGCTCGCCTGTATTTTATGCAAAAACGGCTTTACACCGACAATTTTCAGAGCAAGCGACGGCTTTTCAAAGGACGGCCTTTACTATTATAAAACCGCAATGTCGCTCGGTGCCGAGGAGATGCCGATGTCACAGGCGGCGGCTTTCACGGGATTTGACATTGTAGTTGACTGTCTGCTCGGAACAGGCTTTTCAGGTGAATTAAAGGGTGAAATGCTTGAAGCGGTTGAGCAGATTAATATGACAAATGCCTATGTTATAAGTGCAGACATCAACAGCGGAATCAACGGTGACACGGGTGTGTGCAGTACGGCGGTAAACTCGGATCTTACCGTTTCAATCGGTTCGTTCAAGACAGGCTTGTTCCTCAATGACGCACCGTATTACATCGGTTCAGTCACAAACTGCGATATCGGAATCAGCCTTATTGAAGATGAATACAAGCTGATTGACTATTCTCTTTTGCATATGTTTGAGGGCTACGGCTCTCTTGTTATGACTGCGGAAGAATTTTTTGAAAAGTACGGCTACGAGCCTTCAAAGTGCAATGTTGCACGCTGTGTTGAGGAAATCAGCAAAAAAGAACGCAGAACAGTTGTAGTAAAAACAGACCATTCTGCGGTAATTGCGGATCTTAAATATATTTATTTTTGCGCTGACTATGTTATTAACAATTGATTGATTTTAATTGAGTTAAGGGTGAAACCATGAAGTACAAGAAGGTGTTGTTACCGCCCGAGCCGTATTACAGCGGCAGGGTTACAAGATATCCGGACAAAAAAGCTGCCTTTGAATCGGGACTCAGGTGGCATGGTTCATATGAAATTTCCTATATAAAAAAAGGTAAGGTAAGGCTTAACAAGCTTGACTGTGAAATTATTCTCAATGCGGGCGATGTCTATGTTCTTAACAGTCAGGAGGTTCATTCCTATGAGGACATCGGTGAGGATACTCAGGCTGTTATGCTCAATATCATTCCAAAGGCAATTGCACCGTATGTTGACGATCCGCATATTGTGCCGAGTTTCAAACAGCCCGAGGGCGAAGCTCTTGAGTTTATCAGAAAAGCAATGGACATATTCCACGGATATGAGGAGTACGAGAGCAAGCTTATCAGCATGAAGGTAAGAGCGGTGATGTACAGCGTTGCGTACTATCTCATCCGTGATTGCATTGACAACGATATACAATATGTTCACGGTTCTCAGGCTGATGATTTTGACTGCGCCAAAAGTGCTATCAGATATATGCACGATAACTACAAACACGAAATCACGCTCAATGAAATCGCCAATTATGTAGGTATGACGCCTGCTCATTTTTCAAAATATTTTAAGGATAAAACAGATGAAACATTTTCAAAGTATCTTCGCCGTGTTCGCCTTGAACACGCTATTGATGATTTGAGAAACAAAAAAATCACCGTCAGACAGGCGGCGATTGAAAACGGTTTCCCAAATGTAAATTCGTTTATCCTGTTCTGCAAGTCCGAATACGGCAGAACTCCTGCGGAGCTTAGAAATTACAGCGAGAAGAACTGACGGTGTGCCACCGTTCTCGGTTCGTGAAAACAGTCGCTTCAAGGCGAGAGCTTTTTAAATTGAAAATTGAAAATGGAAAATTGAAAATTGCGGTCGGCGGTGTGCCACCGCAATCTATTAGAGAAGATACTCGGATAAAAGAATTGCATCAGATGCCCGAATACGGCATTGATGCAATTTTTGCTTTATATGAAAGTAAATGTATGCTTGTAGGGGAGAACCGATGTTATACAACCGTCACAACACCTATTTCAACTTGATTATTGATTCTGGGGATGAATACGGTGTTGCTCAGACCTGCGCAGACAATCATTTTTGTGCCGTCAAGGTCAAATTCGCCTTTGTCATATTTCGGAAAAAGTCCCTGATTCGGAGCGATTACTCCGCCGATGAACGGCAATTGAATCTGTCCTCCGTGGGTGTGACCGCAGACGATTAAGTCTATGTCGGTTTTCTTTGCATCCTCGGCAATGTATTCGGGCTGGTGGTGCAGAAGAATTGTGAAATTGTTCTTTGCTTTTTCGGCAAATTCTTCCCACAGCGTTCTTGACGGAACATCGTCATCGGGAGTGTAGAACTCATAATAAGGGTAGTCGCTCATTCCGCCGATAAGCACACTCTTGCCGTTTTTGGTGAATTTTATGTATTCATTATCGAGCAATACAGCGCCTGTTGAATCTGTTTCGCTTTTAAAATCCGTTCCGAATTTGGCGGCATTGTCACGCTCATGGTTGCCGAGACAACAGTATGTGGGTGCAATTTTTGAAAGCTTTTCAAGCACATCTTTCATATTCGTTGTGTCGGGATCGCCACGGTTGACCATATCTCCGCAAACTGCAATAAAATCGGGATTTTGTTCCTTTACAAGCTCTGCAAGGTCTGCGTTCTTTTCTCCGTATTCCTTGTTGTGCAAGTCCGTGATGACAACAAATTTCAGCTTTGCGTCGTTCTTAGTATTGTTTACACAGTAATTTGTGATTGCAATTGTGTTGTCACAGTAAACGCCCCATATCACGAGAGTTACAAACAGCACAAGTATTATTGCTCCGAGGATTATCGAAAAATTTTTCATTCAATTCACCGCTCATATTAAGTATGGTATTATTTTAGGCTCGTTTTGTGCGGTTGTCAACAAATGTGTGTCGAACAAGTCTGATTATTACTGTTCCTTGTGCTTTGATTGTCGGATTTTGAGTTGATTTAGGAATTGCTTTGTTTGACATTCCTTTTGCACTGTTGTATAATAAATCATAATTGTATTTATATGTTACTCGGGAAATTTACACAAAGTTAAACAGAAGAGGTATGGGTTATGAAGAAGATTAATTTGCGTAAGATGTTTCTGGCTCTCGCAGATGTGTTTATTATCGTTGTCAGCGGTATTCTTGCAAATTATATTCTCTTGCTTGTCGGCTACATAGGTGCTGCTTCAAGCAAAGGCTTGTTGAGCTATATTGTTATTGATCTTGTCATGTGTCTGTTTACGCTTTATATAAGCGGAACATATTCAAAATTGTGGCGATACTTTAACGCAAAGGACTATATGGTGTGTGGAATTGCCGTTTTTTCGGGGTTTACGCTCGGCTTTGTAATCTCGTTGTTTTTGCAGATTCCGCAGAGAAAGATTTTTTGTATAGTACATTTCGCAATAGCCCTTGTCGGAATTCTTGCATTCCGTTTTGTTTTCAGAAGGGCTTTTCTTGACCTTACCGAGGCAGGAAGGGCAGAGGGCGGAGAGCGCACCCTTATTGTGGGCGCAGGCAATGCCGGCAGAATGATTGTTCGTGAAATTCACAATGCGAAAGAGCAGGGTGATGTTAATAATCCTTCAAAAAGCATCATTCCGGTATGCTTTGTCGATGATGATTTGAAAAAGCTGAATCAGAAAATCGAAGGAATCCCCGTTGTCGGAACCTGTCCCGAAATTGTTAAAATATGTGATGAATACCGCATAGACAATATTATTGTTGCAGTTCCGTCATGTGAGGAAGATGAGAAGAGGAAGATTCTTGATTACTGTTCCGCAACAGAGTGCAAAATCAAGATTATCCCTTATCTCGGTGAGCTTTTGTTTGATGACGGGCATACACAGCTTATTTCACAGGCAAAGGAAATCAAGATTGAGGATCTTCTCGGCAGAAAACCCATTGAGTTTGACCGAAAGGAGATTCATGACCTTATCAACGGAAAGGTTTGTCTTGTTACAGGCGGCGGCGGTTCAATCGGCAGTGAGCTTGTAAGACAGATTGCAAAGAATGATCCGAAACAAATCATCATTGTTGATATCTACGAAAACAACGCATATGACATTCAGCAGGAGCTTGTGCTTGAATACGGCACAAAGCTTAACCTTGTAACGCTTATTTCATCGGTTCGTGATTACGATAAGATGGAGCTTATCTTCAAGACATATCGCCCCGAACTCGTATTCCACGCTGCCGCTCACAAGCATGTTCCGCTTATGGAAACCGTTCCCGAGGAGGCTGTAAAGAACAACATCTTCGGCACATTCAATGTTGCAACCCTTGCAGAAAAGTACAAGGCAAAGAAGTTTGTTATGATTTCAACCGACAAGGCTGTTAATCCGACAAATGTTATGGGCGCAACAAAGCGTGCGTGCGAGATGATTATTCAGTACAAGGCGCAGCACAGCACCGATACCGAATTTGTAACAACAAGATTCGGTAATGTTCTCGGCTCAAACGGCTCGGTTATTCCGCTGTTTCGCCGTCAGATTGAAAACGGTGCGCCCGTTACCGTAACACATCCCGATATTATCAGATATTTTATGACTATTCCCGAGGCTGTTTCGCTTGTTCTTGAGGCAGGTGCAATGGCAAAGGGCGGTGAGATTTTTGTTCTTGATATGGGTGCTCCCGTCAAGATTACAACCCTTGCCGAGAACCTTATCAGAATGTACGGTAAGGTTCCGTACAAAGATGTTCCGATTATTTTCACGGGACTTCGTCCGGGTGAAAAGCTTTTTGAGGAGCTTCTTATGGACGAAGAAGGTCTTAAGTCAACACAGAACAAGAAAATTTTCATAGGAAATCAAATTAAAATAGACGAAACAGATATGCTGTCAAAGCTTGAGGTTCTCAAAAAGACCGCAGAAAACAATGACAGTGAAAAGACAGTTGAACTTTTGGCAGAACTTGTACCTACTTTTTGCCACAAGGTCAATGATTAACCGAAAAGGAGAAATTTTATGTGCGGTATTGTAGGTTATGTAGGACCTAAGGATTGCAGTGAGGTGCTTGTTAATGCTCTCACAAAGCTTGAATACAGAGGCTATGACTCGGCAGGTATTGCGGTTTTTGATAACGGAGAAATCAAGACCGTAAAGACCAAGGGTAAGCTTCAGGACTTAAAGGATAAGCTTGCAGAGGTCGGCACTCCGAAAGGTCATGTCGGCATAGGTCACACCCGTTGGGCAACCCACGGCGAGCCTTCGGATGTAAACTCACATCCACACAGCGGTACAAGGGTTACAATCGTTCACAACGGTATTATTGAAAACTATATGGAGCTTAAAGACTTCCTCATCTCAAAGGGAAGAACTTTTTTAAGCGACACAGATACAGAGGTTGTTGCTCAGCTCCTCGACTATAAATACAACGGAAATCCTCTTGAAACAATTGACAGTGTAATGGCTGAGCTTAGGGGTTCGTTTGCACTCGGAATTATGTTCAAGGATTTCCCCGACAGAGTTTTTGCGGTTCGCCGTGAAAGTCCTCTTATCGTAGGCGTTGCAGAGGGTGAGTGCTTTATTGCGTCCGATGTTCCCGCAATTCTTCAGTACACAAGGGATTATTATCTTCTTGACCATGATGAAATCGTAACACTTTCACCTGACGGTGTTTCGTTCGTTGACGAACACCTTGATCCGATTGAAAAGGAACTTCAGACAGCCGACTGGGATATGGAGGCTGCCGAAAAGGGCGGTTATCCGCACTTTATGATTAAGGAAATCAACGAACAGCCCGAGGCTATCAGAACAACGATTATGCCGAGAATCAAAGAGGGACTTCCGTTTCTTGAGGAGTGCGGCATCACAACGGAAACAATCAAGAATTTCAAAAATATCACAATCGTTGCCTGCGGTACTGCCATGCACGCAGGTATGGTCGGCAAGTATGTTATTGAGGATCTCGCAAGAGTTCCCGTAAATGTTGACATTGCGTCCGAGTTCCGTTACAGAAATCCGATTGTAGGCGAGGGCGACCTTGTAATCATCATTTCACAGTCGGGCGAAACAGCCGACAGCCTTGCTGCAATGCGTCTTGCAAAGCAGAAGGGTGCAAAAACTCTTGCAATCGTAAACGCAAAGGGCAGTTCAATTGCCCGTGAGGCGGATATGCTCATCTACACACTCGCAGGTCCCGAAATTTCCGTTCCGTCAACAAAGGCATACATCACACAGCTTTCCGTTATGTATCTCTTTGCCTTTGAGCTTGCTCTTGCAAAGGAAACAATCAGCACAGCTGAGTGCAAGAGACTTGTTTCGGCTCTTACAAAAATGCCTGAGGCAGTTCAGTATGTAATCGACAACTGCGAGGATACCTGCAAGTTCGTTGCCACAAAGCTTGTTGCAACCGACAGCTTGCTTTACATAGGCAGAGGTCTTGATTATGCCCTTTCAATGGAGGGTTCGCTCAAACTCAAAGAGGTTTCGTACATTCACTCAGAAAGCTACGCCGCAGGCGAGTTAAAGCACGGCACAATTTCGCTTATTGACGAGGATGTTCCGGTTATCGCCGTTGCAACTCAGACAGGTATTATCCCCAAGACAATCAGCAATGTTGTTGAGGTTAAGTCAAGAGGAGCGAAGGTTATTCTTGTTTGTACAGACGCCTGTGCAAGAGAACTCAAGGACGGTGTTGCGGATTATGTTATCGAAATTCCGCATACAGACGAGCTTCTTATGCCGATTACAGCGGTTGTTCCGCTCCAGATTCTTGCTTATTACACATCAATCAACAGAGGTATTGATCCCGATAAGCCAAAGAACCTTGCTAAGTCGGTTACTGTAGAGTAAACGGCGGTCTTGTATTCAATTGAAAATTGAAAATTTCGGTTGGCGGTGTGCCACCGCAGTCAATTTGAGAAGATAGTTAGATAAAGAAATTGCATTGATGCCCGATACGGCATTGATGCAATTTTTGTTTTATATGAAAGTGAATGTTTATTTATATAATTTTAATTTGTACAAATCTTTGCGTGGTTATCTGCAGGCGGATATATCCGTACATACAGTTTTGCAACAACTTCCGTATATAACAAAAATATACAAAAACAGTCGGGCGACAATGTTTTGCATTCTTGCGAATTGTCTTCTCGACCATAATTTTCCATTTTCCATTTTCCATTTTCCATTTTCAATTTTCAATTTTATGCACGCTCAGGCGTAATATGTTCTTTTATATCATACCGCATTCACGAATAGGGTACTCTTGTTTTCAAATTTCAGCGGTAAAAACCTTGTATTTTTTTGACAGATTATGTATAATTAATTAGATATACATTCTAAAAAGCAGTATTGATGAATCTAATTTAGTTTCGGGGGAATATACGGACATGATGAAAACTGTTTTTAAAAGAGCTGTAACGCTTGCAATTTGTGCCGTAACGGTATTTTGCGGTATTTTTGCCTGTTCAGGCGCAACAAAAGATTACGAGATTCCGCAGATTGACGATATGACGCTTTCGATGCCTGACGGTATGAGCGCTGTTACAAGGGACAGTAAAAGCACAGATAAATATTTTTCCGTTTTCGGTCTTGATTATGACACAACAATGAAAACCTTTCAGAACGGAAATATCTATCTTCAGGGTATGGATAATATGTCATCGGTTATTCTGACCGTGACAATGACAAAAAATGAGAGCAGCGAGAATGTTGGCAACTATGCTCAGCTTTCTTCAAGCGAGCTTTCAAATATACGCAACAATTTTCTTAATTCCGACGAGTATCGGAGCTGTACTCCCGACCAAAAAGAAAAAGCTGTGTGGCTTGTGTTTGACGCAACTGCTCAGAGCAGTAAGGGCGATGTGAAAACCTTTGTTGCCAACACGGTTTATGACGGTATGAACATTAATATCACAATGCAGAGAACAGAGGGTGATGTTACAACCGTTGACTACGATACTTTTTCCAAAATTGTATCTTCGGTAAAATTCAGCGACCTGCCGTTTTCAAAGGGATTTATTCCGTACATAATCATCGGCGGCGGTGTTGTTATCCTTATTTTGATTGTACTCATCATAATTTTTGCCGTGAGAATCAGAAAGCATAAAAAGGCTAAGAAGAATAACGCTATTCTTGAGGAGCTTGCAGTTAAGTATAAACTCGGTGAAAAGGGTACGGACTACGACATTGACAATTTTGACGATTCTCCCGAAAAGCCCGATAAACGCTCAAAGAAAAAGCAGAAATATGCGGAAGAGGTTGAAGAAGAACCGGCTTTGCCGGGCAGAAGATATGCTCCCGAGCCGATAATCGAAAATATGGAAGAACCGGAAGAAATTACAAGTGAGTATTCAAACTTTGGTTATGATACGGATGATGCCAAGGAAAAAGAAATTGACGAGATAATTAACTCCGCAAAGGCTTACAAGAGTGAGCTTGAGCGTGAGGCATATAAAAACAACTACGGTTACGAGGAAAACAGCACGGAGGACGAAAAAAAAAAGGAGCCTACCGCAGCAGATACCTCAGAGACTGAACCCGAAAAAATTGACGAAAACGAAAAAGATAACGCAGAAACACCTGAAAAACACGAGGACATAAGCTCTTCGTCGGGTCCTACACTCGTTATCCCCGAACCCGAACACGATCTTTTTGAAACAAGCGAGCCTGACGATATCGACCGTGAGGACGATGCCGATGTTGAAGAAACCGAGGAGGTTTCCGAACAAAAGCATCCGCTTGAAAAAAAGGTTGACAAGTACGCAAACATCATTTTCGGCAGTGACGATCCCGAGGAGAAAACCGGGGAAGAGGTTGATGATGAGGAGCTTGTAAGGGCAAAGGCTAAGAAAAACAAGTTTGACAGCGGTTATGACTTTTTTGACGAAGCTCCCAAAAAGTCAATGGGGGTTATCAAAAGCTCAGACCTCAGAGATGCCGAGGACGTTGATGTTATCGGCGAGGTTGAAAGAAAAGCAGAAACCGTAAAGCAGAACGCTCTTGAAAAAGAGAATAATAAGGAAACCGAGGGTGAACCGAATGATAAACGGTCAACGGAAGAGGTTCTTGCCAATGCAGGCAAAAACATCGGTAATGCTCTCAGGGGCTTTGCAGGCGGAGTTAAGAATTTTGGCATTCACTGCGGATATTTCTGCAAGAATGTTTCAATAATGATAAAGCATAAGCGTGCGATTGCCAAACGCAAAAAGGCAGAGGAAGAGAGAAGAGAGAGAGAAAGACAAAAGGCAGAGCGTGCAAGAATGCGTGCCGAAAGAGGCGAAAGTGACGGACTTGTTCAGGTTCACAGCAGAACCGACCGCCGCCCACAGCAGAATCACCGCCCTGCAAACAGAAACAAGAGAAGATAATTTCTTTTCTTAACGGAGGAAAAACATGGAAATGCTAATTAAAAACGCAGTGGTTGTTTCCCCTGCCGACAAGCTTAACGAAAAAACAGATATTCTCATAAAGGACGGTGTGATTGCCGAAATCGGCAGCGGCATTACATCAGACGGAGAGATTATTGACGCAGACGGTCTTTGTGCCGTTCCGGGATTTGTTGATATGCATGTGCATCTTCGTGATCCCGGTCAGACTCACAAAGAGGATATTATCACGGGATGCAAGGCGGCTGCCGCAGGCGGTGTTACAAGCCTGCTTGCAATGCCGAACACCAACCCCACAACCGACAGCCCCGAAATTGTAAAGTATATTCTTGACAAGGCTAAAGACGCAGACAGCCGTGTTTATGTTGCGGCAAGCGTTACCAAGGGGCTTAAAAGCGAAGAACCCACAGACATTGACGCTGTGAAAAGTGCAGGTGCAATAGCACTTACCGATGACGGCAGACCTGTTGAAAACACAAAGTATTTGAGTGACGCAATGAAAAAAGCTCCAAAGCTCGGCATGACAATTGTCGCACATTGCGAGGACTTGTTTCTTGCCGACGGCGGTAAAATTAACGAGGGCGAGGTTTCGGAAAAGCTCGGAGTCAAGGGAATCCCTGCCGGTGCCGAGGACTGCGGAACTGCAAGAGAAATTGCACTTGCTGCCGCTCTTAACGAGCCTATTCATATCTGCCATGTCAGCACCAAAACAAGCGTTGCACTTATCCGTGATGCCAAAAGGAGAGGTGTTAAGGTGACCGCCGAAACCGCTCCGCATTATGTTTCGCTCACGGACAGGGAGCTTTTAAGAGGTGACGCTGATTACAGAATGAATCCGCCTCTCAGAACTCAGGCTGATGTTGACGAGATTATCAACGGGCTTTGTGACGGTACGCTTGATGCCATAGCAACCGACCACGCACCGCACACACCCGAGGAAAAGGCTGATTTTGTAAAAGCCCCCAACGGTTCAATCGGCATGGAAACCTCGTTTGCGGTCTGCAACACATACCTGGTTAAGACAGGCAGAATGACGCTTTCACAGCTTGTTGAGAAGATGAGCGTTAATCCTGCAAGGATTTTGAAAATCAACGCAGGCACACTTTCAGTCGGTGCAAATGCTGATGTTGTTCTTATAAATCCCGATGAAGAATGGACAGTTGATGCTGGTAAACTTCACGGCAAAAGCAAAAACACCCCGTTTAAAGGCAGAACCCTCACAGGTAAAGTCAAAAAGACAATCCTCGGCGGTAAGGTAGTTTTTGAAGATTGAGCAAATAAAACCCGTAGGGGCGGATATTATCCGCCCGCAAGTAATAGTGCGAAATTGTTGTTAAAACAAATTATATAAATGAAACAAAGATAATGATATACTGTAGCGGCGAACCGTGTTCGCCAATCGGTTAAAATGGCAGTCAATGACTGTCGGTAAATGAACAGAAAATTTATTTAACATAAAGGAGTAAAATTATGGCACAGAAGGGTGACCTCCTGTCGGTAAGACAGGATATCAGAGTAGTAGACGCAACAATCCGTGACGGCGGTCTTTGTAACGATTTCAGATTTGACGACAAATTTATCAAGGATCTTTACAATGCAAATGTTAAAGCCGGTGTTGATTATATGGAATTCGGCTACAAGGCATCAAAGGAAATCTTTAACGAAGAAGATTTCGGTAAGTGGAAATTCTGTAACGATGCAGATATCAGAAAAATTGTAGGCGACAACAAGACTCCTCTTAAAATCGCTGTTATGGCTGATGTCGGCAGAACAGATTTTAAGAAGGATATTATCGCAAAGAAGGACAGCCCGATTGACCTCATCAGAGTTGCAACATACATCAACGCAATTCCTGCGGCTGTTGAAATGATTGAGGACGCTGCAAAGAAGGGCTACGAAACAACAATCAATATTATGGCTGTTTCAAAGGCAAGAACCGAGGATATTACAGCGGCTCTTGAAACTCTCGGCAAAACTCCCGTAAACGCTTTCTACATTGTTGACAGCTACGGCGCACTCTATCCCGAGGAGTCAAGACGACTTGCAGACCTTTACTGCTCAATTGCCGACAAGTACGGCAAGTCGGTCGGTATTCACGCTCACAACAACCAGCAGCTTGCTTTTGCCAACACAATTGAGGCTATGACTCAGGGCGTCAGCTACCTTGACGCAACCGTTGACGGCATGGGCAGAGGCGCAGGCAACTGTGCGCTTGAACTTCTTCTCGGTTTCCTCAAGAACCCGAAGTATCAGGTTGCTCCTATTCTCAAAATCATTGAGGAGTACACCCACAAGTTTAAGGCTGAGGGCGTAAAGTGGGGTTACGATATTCCGTACCTTCTCACAGGTCAGTACAACACACATCCCCGTCCTGCAATTCAGTTCGTAAAAGAGGACAGACAGGATTATTACAAGTTCTCAAATGAACTTTATGATATTATCAACAGCTAAAAAATAACCCCTACAGAATAACAAAAAATGAGGAGAATCACTATGGCATTTGACAGACTTATCGAAAATATTGTAAAAATGCAGAATCCTACGGTTGCAGGTCTTGACCCTAAGCTTGACTATGTTCCCGAATCAATAAAAACAAAATGCTTTGAAAAGTATGGCAAGACGCTTGAGGGTGCGGCTGCTGCACTTTTTGAATTCAACAAGGCGCTTATTGACGCACTTTATGATATTGTTCCTGCCGTAAAGCCACAGGCTGCATATTATGAAATGTACGGCTGGCAGGGCGTTAAGGCTCTTTGTGACACAATCGCTTATGCAAAGTCAAAGGGTATGTTCGTTATCACAGACGGCAAGCGTAACGATATCGGCACAACTATGGAGGCATATGCTACGGCACACCTCGGTCATACAGATGTTGCAGGCGAAAGTATTGACGCATTCGGTGCAGACGCACTCACGGTAAACGGCTACCTCGGAACAGACGGTATCAAGCCGCTTGCAAAAATTTGCGATTCGGACGACAAGGGCATTTTTGTTCTTGTAAAAACTTCAAACCCAAGCTCGGGCGAACTTCAGGATATGAAGCTTGAAACAAATGAGAGCGTTTATGAGCATATGGGCAAGATGTGCGAAGGCTGGGGCGAAGACCTTATGGGTAAGCATGGCTATTCGGCAGTAGGTGCAGTTGTGGGTGCAACATATCCCGAACAGCTCGGTGAAATGAGAGCAAAACTTCCGCACACATTTTTCCTTGTTCCCGGTTACGGTGCTCAGGGCGGCGGTGCCGATGATGTTAAAAACGCATTTGACGAAAACGGTCTTGGTGCAATCATCAACTCAAGCCGCGGCATTATGTGTGCTTGGAAAAAGCAGGGGCTTACAGAAGATGACTTTGCCGTTGCCGCTCGTAAAGAGGCTGAGCGTATGAGGGATGAAATCGTTGGCTGTATCGGCAAAATTAAGCTTGGCTGATTCATTTGCACAACAGAATCACGAAATTTTTCGTTTTTTATGCTTTAGTGCTATGAATTTATTGACTTTAGCGTGCTAAAAGCGTATAATTTAAGTGTATTTATTTTTACAACTATATTTTTAAATTTTCTTTAAAAAGGGAGATATCAGAAATGGCAAGAGTATATAATTTTTCGGCAGGTCCTTCAATGCTGCCTGAGTCTGTGCTTAAAAAAGCAGCGGCAGAAATGCTCGACTACGAAGGCAGTGGTCAGAGCGTTATGGAAATGTCACACCGCTCAAAAATTTACGGTACAATTATCGAGGGTGCCGAGGCTCTTTTGAGAGAGGTTATGAACATTCCTGACAACTACAAGGTTCTTTTCCTTCAGGGCGGTGCGTCAACACAGTTTGCGGCTATCCCTATGAACCTTATGACAAAGAGCGGTAAGGCTGATTATGTTATCACAGGTCAGTGGGCTAAAAAGGCTCATGCAGAGGCTGCTCGTTACGGTCAGGCTAATGTTGTTGCTTCATCGGCTGACAAGACCTTCACATACATTCCAAAACTTGATCCTTCAACATTCACAAAGGACGCTGACTATTTCTACATCTGCATGAACAACACAATTTACGGTACTGTTTATCACGAGCTTCCCGACACAGGTGATGTTCCGCTCGTTGCAGATATTTCTTCCTGTATTCTTTCAAGACCGATTGATGTTTCAAAATTCGGCGTTCTCTATGCAGGCGCACAGAAGAACATGGCTCCGGCAGGTCTTACGGTTGTTATCGTTCGTGAGGATCTTATCGGCAACGCTATGGATATCACTCCTACAATGCTTAACTGGAAAACTCACGCTGACAACGGTTCAATGTTCAACACACCGCCTTGCTACACAATCTATATTGCAAAGCTTGTTCTTGAGTGGATTAAGAACGAGGTTGGCGGTCTTGATAAGATGTATGAAATCAACAAGAAGAAGGCTGACCTTCTCTACGGTTTCCTCGATTCTTCAGAGCTTTTCAAGGGTACTGTTGTTCCCGAGGATCGTTCGCTTATGAATGTTCCGTTCGTTACAGGTGACGCTGACCTTGATGCTAAATTCGTTAAAGAGGCTACTGAAAACGGTCTTGTTAATATCAAGGGTCATCGCACAGTCGGCGGTATGAGAGCTTCAATCTACAACGCTATGCCTTATGAGGGCGTTGAAAAACTCGTTGAGTTTATGAAGAAGTTCGAGGCTGAAAACAAGTAATTATTGAATATTATGATATAACGGGCGAACGCTGTTCGCCTGTTATTGTAAATTCTTAAAATAAAAAATTAAAAAGGATTGATTTTGATGTATAACATTCTTACATTAAACAAAATCGCTGCTATCGGCACAAGCCGTCTCGGTGATAACTATAAATACGGTGACGATGTTCAGAACCCTGACGCAGTTCTTGTAAGAAGTGCCGCAATGCACGATATGGAATTTGCCGATAACCTTCTTGCAATTGCAAGAGCAGGCGCAGGCACAAACAACATTCCGAAGGATAAGTGCAGCGAGCAGGGCATTGTTGTTTTCAATACACCGGGTGCTAACGCAAACGCTGTTAAGGAGCTTGTTATCGCAGGACTTCTTCTTTCAAACCGTAAGGTTATTGAGGGTTATGAATGGGCAAAGACTCTCAAGGGCAACGGTGCAGCTGTCGGTAAGATGGTTGAAAAGGGCAAGAGTCAGTTTGTCGGTCCCGAAATCAAGGGTAAGACCCTCGGTGTTATCGGCCTTGGAGCAATCGGTATTCTTGTTGCAAATGCCGCTGTTGCTCTCGGTATGAATGTAATCGGCTTTGACCCGTTTATGTCTGTTGGCAACGCTCTCAAGCTTGCTCCTACAGTTAAGCTCATGAAGAGCGCAGAAGATGTTATGGTAAATTGCGACTATCTCACAATCCATGTTCCGCTTACTGACGACACAAGAGATATGGTTGATGCCGATATGATTGCCAAGATGAAAGACGGTGTTCGTATTCTCAACTTCAGCCGTGACGGTCTTGTTAATTCAACAGCTGTTCTTGAGGCTGTTAAGAGCGGCAAGGTTGCCAAGTATGTTACAGACTTTGGAACAGACGATATCCTCGGTGAAGAGAATATTATCTGCCTCCCACACCTCGGTGCATCAACTCCCGAAAGTGAAGAAAATTGTGCTGTTATGGCTTGTGATCAGGTTAAGGAGTACCTCGAGAACGGTAACATCATCAACTCCGTAAACTATCCTGCAATTTCACTTGCAAGAACAAATGCTGACGATACCCGTTTCTGCGTTGCTCACAAGAATGTTCCAGAGCTTCTCAAGAAGGTTCTCACACAGATCAGCGGCAATGTTGAAAATATGCTTTCAAAGAGCCGTGGCGACTATGCTTACACAATTATTGATGTTGCAGGCGCCGGTGCAGATGACCTTGCAAAAATCGCAGCAGTTGACGGCGTAATCAGAGTTCGTGCAATCTGATTTTGATTTTAATTGAGCTTTAATGTTGTAAAAAATTATCCGAGCATTGTTTTGATGCTCGGATTTTTTGCGTTTATTTGTACAAATGGTTACAATGCTACACTCGGACATAATATGTTTTTGATATCACAAACTGTCTGCACGAACGGGGTGCGGTGGTACACCGACCAGATGGTATTTTTTTGCATTGGCAATTATAAATGTTACGGAAATTGCAACGGCACACAATTCTGCAACGGGCAATGCCGACCATACACCGTTTATGCCTATAAACATCGGCAAAATCAGCATTGCGGCACACTCGAAAACAAGCGTTCTTGCAACTGAAATTACGGCTGAAATCTTGCCGTTGTTGAGTGCGGTGAAAAGTCCCGATGCGAAAATATTCATTCCGCACAACAGATAATTTATTGCAAAAATTCTGAATCCGCTGAGTGCAATCTGCTGAATTTTTTCGTCGCCTGCCGAGAAAATTCCGACAAGCGGTTCTGCAAAAAATTCAGATGCCGTAATCATTGCAACCGAAATTATCAGCGTGATTTTTATGCATAATTTGAACAGCTTTTGCAGTTTTTCGTGATTTTGTGCGCCGTAGTTAAAGCTGATGACGGGTGAAACTCCCGAAGTGAATCCAAACGAAACCGCAGTGAAAATAAAGTGAATGTACAAAATAGCACTTATAGCCGCAACGCCTTTTGCGCCTGCAAAGTGCATCATTTGAATGTTGAACAGCGCTGTTGTCACGGCTGTTGAAAGATTTGTCACAGCCTCTGACGAGCCGTTTGCCATTGCAAAGAGGATTTCACTGACCTTGAATTCAGGCTTGCCAAAGTGCAGAGTTTGCTTCTTGTTGAAAAAGAGCAAAAGCGGAATTGCACCCACAGCCATTCCGATAATGGTGCCGAGTCCTGCGCCGATTATTCCAAAATCCCACACTGCCATAAAAAGAATGTCAAGCACAATGTTTGTGCAACCCGACAGTATCGAGAAAACAAGCATGATATGTGGCTTGTCTGCTGTTACAAGGTACGATTGGTTGAGCATCTGCCAGCACATTACAAAGCCATACGGAATCATAACGCTGCCGTAGTCAATGCAGTAGGGGAGAATCTTTTCGTTTGAGCCGAACATCATGTACATGGGTTCGGCAAAAATTGTGAACAGCACAGCAATGATAACAGAAATGACCGTTGCCGTGATTGCAACACCGGACATAAGTCGGTTTGCCTCCTCCTGTTTGCCTTCTCCCATTTTCTTTGCGATTATAGCATTTGAGCCTGTTGAAAACATTAAGCCCACAGCCATAAATACGAGCGTGAACGGATATACAATATTGATTGCGGACAATGCGTCACTTCCGACACAGTTCGCAACAACGATTCCGTCAACAACAGTGTAAAGTGACATAAAAACCATCATAAGAACGGTTGGCAGAGTGAACTTCAGAATCGTTTTTGCCTTAATAGGTTTTGCATAAATTGATGTTGCCATAAAACTTCCTTACCCTCAAATTTATATTTTTCACAGACCATTCAAACGATTGTATCATAACTTTGTCGCAATTACAACTGATTTGTCTTTTTTTGTAAAATATGCTATTATATACAGACTTAAAAGCGAAAAAAGGGACGGTTTTATGTTTAAGGGCGCAGTTTTTGATATGGACGGGCTTATGATTGACAGCGAAAGGCTTGTTTATTCAATTTGGCAGGAAATGCTTGATGAGGACGGCAAAGAGTTTAATCTTGACATTTTCAAAAAGACAATCGGACTTCGCAGTGAGGATTCCTACGAATATTACAAGTCGGTTTACGGCGATGATTTTGACTATCCTGCTTACAAGGCGGAGTCGAGAATCCGCTATTTTAAGCGTATCGAAAAGAACGGTGTGCCTGTAAAAAAGGGCTTGTACGAAATTTTTGATTATTTAAAATCAGTCGGTTGTAAAATTTCGCTTGCAACTTCAACCTCGTCACAAACGGCTTTGAAGATTATGAAGAAAATCAATCTCTATGATAAATTTGACGCATTCGTGTGCGGTGATGATGTTAAAAACGGCAAGCCCGATCCCGAGGCTTTTTTGATTGCCGCAAAGAAGCTCGGACTTGAGCCGGTGGACTGCGTTGCG
>OHLR01000129.1_pt1 | contig 50641 bp, 52 predicted proteins | sample 1569141 | NCBI WGS metagenome assembly OHLR01 (sample SAMEA3879553, study PRJEB24766) | human gut metagenome | biome: human-associated habitat; feature: feces | place: USA | collected 1985/1987
CCAGAAAAAATCGAAATTGATGCAAACGAAAGGGCAGTTAATGAAAAGTCTCAATGCTGCTTTTTCGTTTGCACCACCTTCGATTCTTTCCTTAACGATTTTAATGTTTCTATTATACCATAATGATACTATTATGAAAAATGAAAAAATAGTTCACGGTTTATATGCCAAAAATAATAAAAAAGTGTATCTTGAAAAGGCAACTTGCATATGCTATAATGGCGGTAGCTAAGAAAGAAATTATCAAATCCAAGCAGCACACCCCCCTTTCTGTTGCCAGATTGGGTGCGACAACGTAGCTATTATATCATATATTCCAATTTTCTGGGGCGAAGAAGAATCAAATACAAACGTTTAATGCAATCAAGGCGTCAGTCCGGTATTTCCGGAACTGACGCCTTGATTGCATTGGAAATTGTCAATGCCACTGTTTTGTCTTACATATACTTCTTCACAATATTCTCCATTACTTTCCACTTATGTTCCATATCAGAGACAAGTTTAAACTGTGTCCTTGCCCGGTCCAAATTCTGCCCCGGTCTGTGAATTTTAAAATAAATGTCTCCCTGAATATAATCAATAAGAAACCTCATTCCACATTCATAGGTCATAAGCCTAGCGCCCATCGGAAGCAGCTTTATCTCTTCCTGTGAAAGTTTTCCACCACAGCCCTCAATAAAGCCCTTCGCACATGCTTCAAAAAGCTCTAAATCGCACCACACTTTATCCAGATTTTGTTCATCCTCTAATGCTGTACTTGCTCCAATCCGCACTGCATCTCCAAAATCATTCATGGCCGCCCCCGGCATTACAGTGTCCAGGTCAATCACACATATTCCTTTTTTGGTATCCTTATCCATGAGGACATTATTAATTTTTGTGTCATTATGAGTCACACGAAAACTGATTTTCCCACTTCTCAGCAAATCCTGAAAGCAGTCCACAATTTCTTCCCTGTCCAATACAAACTGAATTTCCTCCCGGACCAAATCCACTCTGCTGCACACATCCTCTTCCAGCTTTTTCAATGCTGTCATAACCATTGGTTTATCTTCCCTGTAGGTAACTCCATACCACTTTTCTGTTGTAAGAAGAACTTTTACTTCTGCTTTATTGCTATCTAACAGTCTGCTGACGACCGACGGAAGATAATATTCACTTTTCAGTGGATTATGTTGCAGACCCTCCTGCAGAAAATCACGAAATCCATACGCAATCTCTGACAAAAATCCCTTGCTAAATCCCCATAAATTCATGGAAACAATCGTATCTCCTGCCAAATCCGTATAACTTTTTCCATCATCTTCCGTATATGCAGCATTATCTCCACGTTTTACAATCGTTGTATGTTCTGTTACACTGACAAGTTTTCCATTACTATCAATATCACAGACACCTCTTGCCACACTTCCATTCTCCGTCAAAGTATTTTCAACTGATACCCTACCATTGCATACTGATACTTTTCATTATCTTCATGCACACTCAGATAATCATAAATCTGCTTATATGCTTCTCTTCCGCATTCTCTCTTTATTACAAAAATAACCTCTTCAAATCCTGCAAGATAAGCATCATGAATAGAAAAATCAACAATAATATGTCCATATTCATCTACTGGATCAATCTGTTTCATTCCACCGTAACGGCTTCCCATTCCGGCTGCCATAATTACAAGTACAGGTTTCTTCATCTTCTTTATATCTCCTGATTAAACAGCGTACCATTTAATCTCATTTGCCTCCATTTTCAACGCAAAACTGCTTCCATCTCCGCGATAGATAACCGTATTCTGTGGCTCGTAGGTATTATTTACAACACAGAATTTGCCATTTTTTACATATGCATGTACTTCAACATTGAAATTTGTACTAAACCACTGATGTAATAAACTTTCGCCATGTGTACTCCACAAAATACTCCGATAAAGAATTCTGCTGTTCTCAAAACTATAAGGCAGTCCGCTGATATAAACCGAGCGGCCCTCGCCAAATTCATTGACTGCCATCTGCACCTCTTTATCCCTCTGCGCAAGAATTTCTGTTCCCTCATAGGCAAACATGTTCTTCTTGCCCTCTCCGAAGTCGACCGGCTTTGTCGTATCCGCGAGAATAAAATGATTTTTGTGTTCTTCCCAGTTATACTTGTCGTAATTTAAGGTAAATCCGGTTTCTTTTTCCACACCAATTAAATCGGCAAGCTGCAGATAATGTCCCTGATACTGGTGTCCTGCCGGTTCCCCAACACCGATAAAGCCTCCACCCTGATAAACAAATTCACGAATGGCTGCGGAAATAACCGGGTTCTCCCAGACTGCCCCTCCAGTGTGTGCCGTATCCCCGTCACCGACATTGATAATGACATCAATATCCTTTAATATGTTCTTATCTTTTAAAATATCATCAAAGGAAATAAATTTTACATCAAACGGTGCTCCGCTTAATGCCTCTATAATTCCCGCATAACTGTAATTCTGTTTCTGATATAGAGCATGGTGTACCATATGACAGCCCCAGCTTCGGATTTTGCCCCAACTATTTAAAACAGCAACCTTCTTCACACAGTACGGTGTTGTTCCTTTTGCATTCTCATACAGTTCACGGAATTCATTGCACACGCTCTCCACATAGTCCAAAAACTCCGGGAAATCTAATGCAAGCTTTAAATATCCGCCATATCCGATACGGTCGATTGGTTTTCTTAAGATGGCACGGCGTGCTGTCACCCAGTTTTCCTTTGCTTCCTTGACAGGATCTCCGCCCTCATGGAAGGTATCCGGGAAAAAGTATGGAAGGAACCTTCCTTCTGTATATTTTACACCTTCAATATCAGAGATCAGACGAAGTGTACTTCCGTTTCCAACGCTTCCTACCACTGCGTCAAGACCGATCGTTGCAAACTCTTCCATGAATGGTTCTGTTCCGATCCAGTGATCCCCCAAAAACATCATTGCCTCTTTGCCGCATTCATGTGTGATGTCAACCATCTCTTTTGCAAGCTTTGCAACTTCCCTGCGTTGGAATGCCAGAAAATCCTTATATTCTTTGCTCGGCACACGGTACTGGTTATTATAATATCCCTGATCGATAATATATTCCGGGCGGAATTTATAGCCAGCTTCTTTTTCAAACTGTTCTAAAATATAAGGGCTTACTGATGCGGAATAACCATACCAGTCCACATATTTCTCCCTCTTTAGTTCGTCGAACATTAATGTAAACTGGTGGAAAAACGTCGTATAGCGGATGACATTGACATATGGATGCTCTGCGCAGAACTTGCGCAGACGCTCCATGGAATATTTATGTGTTTTCGGCTGTCTTACGTCAAATGTAATCTGATGTTCAAAATCCTTCCAGTCATTTGTCACTGCATTATACATATGTACCGGATCCCAGATAATGTACGCCAGAAAGCTTACAGTATATTCATGAAATGGTTCTGCCTCATGAATACAGACACACCCTGACTCCCCGTTGTATTCCCACTGCGCTGTCGATACCACCTGACCTGTGGAACGGTCAATGACTTCCCACCATCGTTTAATATCATCTCTTGTATTGACCTGCATTAACTCCTCCGAAATCCCCTTCATCAGAGGAATTTGCAGTTCGCTTTCAACAGCCGTATAAAATCCACTCATAATATAACACTGCTGCACCTCATCCGGGTTTGCCTTCGCCCACTCATTATCTTTTCTCGTGGTGTAGTAAGTTGCATAAATCTTTGCCCCGGTCTTTGTCAGCTCTTCCGGGAATTCTGTTCCGTCACAGTCGCGGATTGCATCCGCACCCCAGCGTTTCATTAATTCAATTGTTTCTGGAACAACGTCCAGATTTGTAGGAATTGTGACACGGCCTGTATTTTTCTCACTCATTTTTCTTCCTCACTCTATTTCATCCATATAATTACATTCTTTTCTTCTTTTCTGCAAAAGGGCAATTATAAATCCACAATGCCATTAATAAACAGATAATTCCAATAAGCATAATTCCTAAACCTGTTATTTTTCCTGTCATACCCCATCCAAAAACAGACAGGCTTATTCCGGCAATAAAAAGAGCTGCCATTAAAATTATTCTTCATTTTGTGTGCTTTTTCCCAAATTCCATTTTAATCTCCCTTCTCATCAACCCTTTAAACCACCAACAGTCATTCCAAAAAGAAAGAAAATTAAACAAGATTACTGTAATAATAGATGGTTTTGCCATTGGGAAAATAATTTTCCACATCGTTGTACTATAACCTGCTCCATCAATATATGCCGCCTCTTCATAATCATGTGCCAATGTTGAAAAATACCCTGACAACAGATAAATTGTAAACGGAAGTGCTGTCGCAGCATATACGATTGCAAGTATGACCAGATTATTTAACAGAAAACTTTTCCCAATTACTGATTTCAGCCAATTGTCCCCATCTCGCAGCATCAAAAAAATTGGAACAACAATATAATTCACGTTAATAAAAAGACCACCCATAAAAGCCGCATTTAAAAATTTGCTTCCTTACATTTGTTATTATAGAGTACGCCATCTCTTTTTCCTATCCATATATTGCTTTATATTTTATAATTCTTGCTTTATTTTAAAAATCTTGTTATTTTGTTTTTTTCATTGTATACTTAGTACAACATCGTTCCATTTAACTAGGAAATCATTGCAATTATGACATGAAAGGAGTGTATTTTCCATGAGTAACCGCAAATTTAATCTGGATAATGAGGTACAGCCGGAAATCCATTTCCGCCTGCTTTCCATATCAGCATCCAAATTTGAAAATGACTGGACTTCGTTTCCCCACAGCCATCATTTTACGGAAATCTTCTTTATTAAAGACGGCACCGGACGCATGCTGATTGAAAATGAATCTCTTCCTGTCTCCTCAAACAGCCTTGTCGTGATCGGTGCACAGGTAACACACACAGAGTTTTCCGATCCGGAAAATCCACTGGATTATTATGTGCTCGGGGTGGAAGGATTAAAACTGAATACTGACAAAGAACCGGAATACATTCATGTCCCGGCTTCTGCAAACTCGCCTTTTATCCGCCAGTGTTTTGAAAATATCCTGCGGGAAATGCATAACAAACAGGACCGCTACGCAGAGATCTGCCAGCATTATCTGGATATTTTAATTTTATATTTCTGCCGGAAAGACCATGTATCCTATGAAGTGGTGGATGCGCAGAACAGCAGCCACGAATGCCACAAGGTAAAACGCTTTATCGAGCACAATTACCAGAGCATGATCTCTCTGGATTCGCTTGCCGAAAACTGCAGTCTCTCAAAATATTACCTTTCACACCGTTTTACAGAGCTGTACGGGAAATCTCCCATCGCTTACCTGAACGAAGTTCGGCTGGCGTCTGCGCGTGACCTGCTGCTCACAACCAATCACAGCATCGAAGAGATTGCCGGATGTATCGGGTTTTCCTCTACCAGCTATTTTTCGCAGTCCTTCCAAAAAAATTTTCATGAATCGCCACAGCAGTTCCGCAAATCCCACCGTGTCAGGACATGACCATGTTTCATTTTTTACATAAAAAAATAATTTTCTAAAAATTTCCCCGAAAGAATATCATATCTTTCGGGGAAACTATGCCTATCAGCCGGATTGGAAAGAGAAAAATGCTTTACCGTCTTCTTATAAAAAATTTTATATTGCTGTCCATATTGGTTTTTCTCAAAATATTCTATCTGCTTCTCAAAAAGCATGTGATCTCTCCATAAACTTCAAAATTTCTGTTCCTTACAAACTTCGATTTACATGTCTCAATTATACCACAATGATACTATTATAAAAAATTAAAAATCCCGGAAATCCGCTTACCTGCAGATTCCGGGATTTTATAATTACATATGATGTGCCACATCTATTCTGATAAGTGCCTTCCTGAGTGCAAACTCTGCTCTCTTCACATCAATCTCTGCTGTGTGATTTGAAAGGCGCTGCTCTGCCCGCTCCTTTGCGGCCTGTGCGCGGTCTATGTCTATCTCATCAGGCCACTCTGCAAGCTCTGCGAGAAATGTGACCTTGTCTCCAAGTATTTCCGCAAAGCCTGAATGGATTGCGGCTATTTTCTCCTCATCGCCATTATGGATAGTCACGATTCCCGGTGCAAGCACTGTCGTGAGCGGTATATGGTTTTTGTATACACCAATCTCTCCGTTTTGGGTATTGAACTCAAGGAAATCTGTCTCTCCCTTGTAGAACACCCTGTCCGGTGTGATTATTTCTATGTCAAAAATGTTATCTGCCATGAAATCACCTCACATTACTGCATCTTGGCACGGACTTCATCTATGCTTCCAACGTTTAAGAAATAGCTCTCCGGTACATCATCATGCTTTCCTTCGAGTATCTCCTTAAAGCCTCTGATGGTTTCGGCGATAGGCACATATTTGCCCTCGAGTCCTGTAAACTGTCCTGCTACGAAGAACGGCTGTGACAGGAAACGCTGCACCTTACGTGCACGGCTTACTACGAGCTTATCCTCCTCTGAGAGCTCATCCATACCGAGGATTGCGATGATATCCTGCAGCTCCTTGTACTTCTGGAGTATCTCCTGGACAGCGTGTGCCACCTCAAAATGCTCCTGTCCAACGATACGCGGATCAAGGATACGCGATGTAGATGCCAGCGGGTCTACAGCCGGATAAATACCAAGCTCTGCGATAGAACGCTCAAGTACTGTCGTGGCATCGAGGTGTGCGAAGGTAGTCGCCGGTGCCGGGTCTGTAAGGTCATCTGCAGGCACATATACGGCCTGAACAGATGTGATTGAACCGTTCTTTGTTGATGTGATACGCTCCTGAAGAGCTCCCATCTCTGTCTGCAGTGTCGGCTGGTAACCAACGGCTGAAGGCATACGTCCTAAAAGTGCTGATACCTCTGAACCAGCCTGGGTGAAACGGAAGATATTGTCCACAAAGAGAAGCACATCCTTGCCGCCTCTGTCACGGAAATACTCTGCCATTGTAAGTCCTGCCAGAGCAACTCTCATACGTGCTCCGGGTGGCTCGTTCATCTGTCCGAACACCATGGTGGTCTTGTCGATAACACCTGACTCCTTCATCTCGTAGTACAGGTCATTTCCCTCTCGTGTACGCTCTCCTACACCGGTAAATACTGAGTATCCACCATGCTGTGTAGCGATGTTGTGGATAAGCTCCTGGATGAGCACCGTCTTTCCTACTCCGGCACCTCCGAAGAGTCCGATTTTTCCACCCTTCTGGTATGGGCAGAGCAAATCTACAACCTTTATTCCTGTCTCAAGCATCTCCTGCGATGTAGCCTGCTCCTCAAAGCTAGGCGCAGGTCTGTGGATTGCCCATTTCTCCTCTGTCTGTGGAGGCTCAACCTCATCGATAGGCTCTCCGAGCACATTGAACATTCTTCCAAGTGTATTCTCCCCCACCGGCACAGAAATAGGTGCTCCTGTTGCGATAGCGTCCATGCCGCGGACGAGACCATCAGTAGGTCCCATGGCGATACATCTGACTGTATCGTCGCCCAGATGCTGTGCAACCTCAACGACCAGCTTTCCGCCGTTTTTCAGCGGTACCTCGACTGCATCGTTTATCTCAGGCAGATTACCCTCTGAAAACTTGATATCCAGAACGGCACTGATAACCTGTATGATTTTACCTACATTTTTATCTGCCATTTATAGTTTCTCCTTCTTTTTTAATTCATATGATACACTCGCCTTTTTGGCCATTCACAGACACACATGCCTGCCTTCCCATGACCGGATATGCATGTATCACTCTATCGCATTAGCTCCTGCAATTATCTCAGTAAGCTCCTGCGTGATTGAGCCCTGACGCGCTCTGTTATATTTCAATGTCAGATCACTGATCATATCCTCTGCATTGCTCGTAGCAGAATCCATCGCCTGCATTCTGGCTCCGTTTTCACTGGCAAATGACTCCACCAGTGCTCCGTAAAACAGGCTTGTCACATATTTTGGAATAATAAGCTCCAAAGCCTCCTCCGGATTCGGTTCAAAATTCATGAGAATATTGGAGTCCTCTTTCTCATCTGTCCCGCTCTCATCCAGCTCCACCGGCAATAGCTTTATGAGCTTCGCCTCCTGTGTAACTGTGTTTTTGAAATGGGTATATGCGAGATAAATCTCCCCCACCTGACCGTCTGTAAATGCCTTTAACACTCTTTTGCAAAGTGCCGCAGCATCCTCGTAGGTCGGGTCCTCCATCATCTCCGGTGCACTCTCAACTATATGATAGCCCTTTGACGTAAGCAGCTCCTCGCCCTTTGCTCCCACAGCGTATATGTCGAGTTCTTCTTTTTTGAAGTCTCCGTGTGTGATGAGCTTTACTATATTGCTGTTGTATCCGCCTGCCAGTCCGCGGTTTGATGTCAAAACAACTACCGCCTTCCTTGGCGAATCACCGGCCTTTAAGTATGGGTGCTCCAGATTTCCGCTCTTTGCAAGCATCGAGCTTACTGTCCTGTACATATAGTTGAAATACGGATCTGTTGCCTCCGCATGTGCTCTCGCCTTTTGCAGCTTGACGGTAGAAACGAGCTTCATGGCCTTTGTGATCTGCTGAGTACTTGTAATACTGCTTTTTCTGCGCTTTATGTCTCGCATCGAAGCCATTTTACCACCTGCCTTCTACTAATATCCAACCGTCTAACGGAACTGCTTTTTGCATTCCTCGATTGCCTTTATAAGTGCCTGCTCCGTATCGTCGTCCATCACCTTTTTCTCCCTGATTGCTTCAGGAATCTCAGGATATCTGGTATCAATGAAATCAAACAGCTCTGCCTCAAATCTTAAAATATCCTCGATTTTGATATCGATAAGATACTTCTTTGTCGCAGCGTATATTATGATAACCTGCTTCTCTACAGGCATCGGCTTGTACTGCGGCTGCTTTAAAATCTCCTTGATTCGTGCTCCCTGTGCGAGCTGCTCTGCGGTGCTTGCATCAAGCTCTGAGCCAAACTGTGAGAACGCTGCAAGCTCTCTGTACTGAGCCAGCTCTACTCGGATAGGTGCTGCAATCTTTTTCATTGCCTTTATCTGTGCCGAGCCTCCAACTCGTGAAACTGAAAGTCCTGCATTTATGGCAGGTCTGAAGCCAGCGTTGAACATCTCTGTCTCGAGATATATCTGACCGTCTGTGATTGAGATAACATTGGTCGGGATATATGCTGATACATCACCCGCCTGTGTCTCAATGATAGGAAGGGCTGTGAGTGAGCCTCCACCCAGCTTGTCTGACAGTCTCGCTGCTCTCTCCAGAAGCCTTGAATGGAGATAGAAAACATCTCCCGGATAAGCCTCTCGTCCAGGCGCTCTCTTTAAAAGGAGTGAAAGTGTACGGTATGCTGCTGCATGCTTACTCAGATCATCGTAAACTATGAGCACATCCTGTCCGTTTTCCATCCATTCCTCACCTATAGCGCAGCCTGAGTATGGTGCGATATACTGTAACGGTGCAAGCTCTGATGCTGTCGCAGCCACTACTGTCGTGTAGCTCATGGCTCCGAACTCCTCGAGCTCATTTACTATGGATGCAACCGTAGAAGCCTTTTGACCGATAGCTACATAGATACATTTCACACCCTGTCCCTTCTGGTTGATTATGGTATCTATCGCGATAGCCGTCTTTCCGGTCTGTCTGTCTCCGATAATAAGCTCTCTTTGTCCTCGTCCGATAGGAACCATTGAGTCAATAGCCTTTATACCGGTCTGAAGCGGTGTATCTACTGACTTTCTCGAGATAACTCCCGATGCTACTCTCTCTATCTGACGATATTTGTCCGACTGGATAGGTCCCTTTCCGTCGATTGGCTGTCCGAGCGCATTTACTACTCGGCCGAGCATCGCATCGCCTACCGGCACCTCTACCACTCGTCCTGTGGTCTTAACTGTATCTCCCTCGTTGATATTGCGCTGCTGTCCAAGTAAAACAGCACCGACATTGTCCTCCTCGAGGTTTAATACCATTCCATATACTTCCCCTGGAAATTCCAAAAGCTCTCCCTGCATCGCATTCTCAAGACCATGAATACGTGCGATTCCGTCTGCCACCTGAATGACTGTTCCTACATCAGCGACTTCGAGCTGGGAAGCGTATCTTTTAATCTGCTCCTTTATTACTGAGCTGATTTCTTCCGGCTTTAGATTCATGGAGCGCATTCACCTACTTTCAATTGTATTTTTGTCAAATCGCGGGTGAGTCTTTCTAATCTGCTGCTGACAGATGAATCCACCACTCTGTCCCCGATTCTGATTTTCATACCGCCTATGAGCGCGGTATCCACCTCAAAATGCATCTCAAATTTCACGTATTTTGTCGTGTCAAGAAGTCGTTTCTCCACAGCAAGCTTCTGCTCCTTTGACAGCTCAAATGCAGATGTGACGTATGCTGTTCCGATATTTTGGTACTCCTTGACTCTGTCAAGAAAGTAGTCGAAGACTAAGGTAAGCTCTTTGTAGTGATTCTTTTCTATAATCATCCTCATAAGCCCTACCAGCTCCGCTGAAACTCTTCCCCCAAATATTTCTTCGATGATTCTGACCTTTTCTTCTTTATCAATCTGCGGATGATCCATCAGCTTTGAGAGGTCATCATTTGCAGCAATGATTTCCTTTACTGCTGTTACCTCGTCAGACAGGCTGGATAGCCTGTTGTCCTCAAGGGCAGCCTCAAACAATGCATCACCGTATACCTTAGATACTAGCTTAGCCATGTTGATTCTCCCATTTCCTTAAGTGTCTCTTCAACGAGTGTATCCTGAATGTCTGTGGTGATCGAAGCTGCGACAGCCTTTTGTGCCATAAGCGATGCTATCTGTATCATCTCCTGCTTCATATCATCCATGGCATGCTTCTTCTCAAGCTCTGCCTCTTCTCTGGCTCTCTTTATGATGCGTGAAGCCTCTTCCTTTGCATCATCCACAATCTTGTTCTGGTTTTTAAGCGCCTTCTGTCTCGCCTCTGTGAGAATAGCTTCGGCCTCTTTATCAATATCCTTAAGCTTTCCCTCGTACTCTGCCTTTAGTGCTGCGGCACTTTCCTTGTCAGCAATAGCTGTGTTTATATCGCTTTCTATCCTGTCCTGTCTGTCCTTTAACAGCTTCCTTGCAGGGTTGAAAAGCAGATACGACATCAGCATGAAAAGGAAAAATACTGCAACTGCCAAAAGTACTGTATCAAAGAGCAACTGCGCATCCAGATTAAACAAAAATGTATATCCCTGTGCTAACAACTTTTACTCTCCTTTCCGTTGGCTGTATCGCCGCACGGTAATCCTCTGCGGCAAACCGTAATATACTATCCGAGCGGATGAACGAAAAGTAAAAGTAATGCAACAACGAGACCATAAAGACCTGTTGTCTCTGCAACCGCCTGTCCTAAAAGCATGGTTGACATAATCTGTCCTCTTGCTCCCGGGTTACGTCCTACGGCTGCTGCACCATGTCCTGCTGCGATACCCTGTCCAACACCAGGTCCGATTCCGGCGATAACTGCCAAACCTGCACCGATTGCTGAGCATGCTCTGATTAAATCCTGTCCATTGATATCCATAATTGAATCCTCCTAAAAATACATCTTATAGTTTTACTCATCCGTCTCACATGCCTGTGTAACGTATGTCATTGTCAGCATACAGAATACATATGTCTGAATTGCTCCTGAGAACAAATCAAAGTATACATGCAGTACTGACGGCCACGCTATGGCTATAAACCTTAGCAGACCATATACCAGCGCCATGATAACAGTTCCTGACAACACATTGGCGAACAAACGCAATGATAATGAGATAGGAATTGCAATCTCACTGATAATGTTGATTGGCGCCCATATAGGCAGCCACGGCGGCAGTGGTGAACACATACCGGTCCAGATATCCTTTGCGCTTTGATGCTTAGCCTTATTGAATCTGATCATGAAAAATGTAATAAGTGCAAGCGCCAGTGTGGTTCCGTAGTCGGCTGTCGGTGGTCTTAAGCCAAACAAGCCTGAGATATTACTCATCAGTATAAATATAAAAATCGTGCTGATGTAGTTTACAAACCTCGGAGCCCACTTACCCATGGTTCCCTCAACCATCTTGTCGAGCATCTCTACGATGAGCTCGATGATATTCTGAAAGCCGTCCGGTACTTCCTTTGCTTTTTTAAGCTTCCTGTTTGCCACTATAGCGAATATGACCATAATGGCCATCACTATGAGGATACAGGCATGCGATGTGGTAATCCAGACCTCCTGACCGAATACCTTTATCGAAAAAATACCATGGATCATAAAGTCGATATTGTCTGCGTTACTTTCCAGTAAAATCGCCTGATTCACATTATCACCTCCTCCTTATTAAGTTTACCTGCTGTTTCGCTACTCTGTCTCCATTTCGCCGGCGGAAGATGCATCACTTCTCCCGGAAAATCTGTCTGTCACCTTCATAAATAAAGGCTGTAAATACGCTGAAATCTTGAGTCCCAGCATACCGACAAAGGCCATTATCAGATTTCCAAAATCAAATAGTCCCAATATAAATAACAGGACCGCAACAACAATATACCTTAAAAGTGATTTTGCTACGATCCTGCGATTGGCATCCTTTTGTCCATATATGGCGGTCGCGTCATATATGACTGTGGCGATATTGACAGCCATACCAACAGCTATCGCTATCCCATACCATAAGCCGATAGAATATGAAATTTTGTCTGTGACAAACCATACCCCAATAAGCTGCACAACAATCCCGTAAAAAACTATCCCAAATACAAGTCCCGGCAATGCGTCATTTATTCTTTTTAACATCCTTCTCTACCCTGCTAATACTGTCTGATTTCTCTGTTTCCGTAGTACTCTGCCTGCCCGGTGTCTGTCTGACGGCTCTGCCATCATCCTCTGACTTCAGGAATTTTTGAACCATACGGTATATATTGTTTGCCCCCGCAAACGCTCCAATGAAAAACAATGGAACAGTTACCCAGTCCGCTCCGGTCTTTTTCCCAATCCACACACCGGCCAGTGTGCAGAGAAATATCGGCACAATCATGTTGATTCCAAACTGGAAAACCATGATAAGTGCATTCATTACCTCTTTCTTATTATCTCTTTTCATATACAAATTATTATATCATTTTTATTGCTTTTGTCTACATTTTTATGTGTAAAATGCATAAAAAATACATGCGTTTCATGTTAAATCACGTCAATTTGACATAACAATTGCAGTATTATCACTATCCACAACGAATGCTCCCATGTCAAAAGTCTCTGTGTACACCACAAGTGCTACAACACAAGCGTCACCTCACGGCCTGTGTGCTCATACCTACGAATTGTAACACCCGCTGCCTTAAGCATCCTCTTTGAAGCTGTCACGCTGGCAGTGCCCTCGTACTTGTCACAGTCGTAGACTACTTCCCTGATGCCGGACTGTATGATTGCCTTAGCGCACTCATTGCACGGAAACAGGGTGACATATATGGTCGCTCCCTCAAGGCTTCCGCCCCTGTAGTTTAAGATGGCATTGAGCTCGCTGTGTGTAGAATAGAAATACTTGTTATCCTCTCCCTCTCTGGCCCAGGTGAACTCATCATCTGAGCAGCCAAGAGGAAAGCCGTTATAGCCCATGGAGAGTATCTTGTGCTCCGGGTCCACTATGCACGCACCCACCTGGGTATTCGGATCCTTCGAGCGCATGCCTGAAAGCATCGCTATGCCCATAAAATACTCATCCCATGAGATATAATCCTTTCTCTTTTCCGAAGCTCCCATATATACACCTCCATTCAATATGGTCTATCACACATTTTATTACTTGGTTCCGAAAATTCTGTCTCCTGCATCTCCGAGTCCCGGCACAATATATTTGTGCTCATTGAGATGATCATCGAGCGCTCCTATATATACATCCACATCAGGATGTTCCTCTGTGAGTCTCTTTACTCCCTCAGGAGCTGCAATTATGCACATAAAGTGGATGTTTTTCACACCGCGCTTTTTGAGCATATCAAGTGCTGCCACTGCTGAACCACCTGTTGCGAGCATCGGATCTACCACAAATACCTCTCTGTTTGCGCAGTCTGCCGGAAGCTTGCAATAGTACTCGATAGGCTCTGCTGTCTCCGGGTCACGATACATGCCGATGTGTCCAACCTTTGCGGCAGGGATGAGCTCAAGCATGCCCTCCACCATACCAAGTCCGGCTCTTAAGATAGGAACAACTGCAAGCTTTTTGCCCTTTAATTCCTTTACAGTGGCCTTACAGATAGGAGTCTCAATCTCCACATCTGTAAGCTCCAGATCTCTTGTTGCCTCGTAGCACTCAAGCATCGCAACCTCGCTGACAAGTGTTCTGAAATCCTTTGAACCTGTGTCGGTTCTTCTCATAATTCCAATCTTGTGCTGAATCAGCGGATGATTCATAACTACTACCTTACCCATAATATTTGTTCTCCTTTGTCTTATATTGTGTTATATTTGTTTGTCTTTTATGTATTTGCATTTAAGCGCTTTACCAGCTTCTTAAGCGTAGCCCTGAGGCTTTCATAGCACAGTCCATAGCTTTGAAGTGTGCCGCCATAAGGATCCAGTATCTCAAGCTCATCGCCCACATACTGTGAAAGCACAAAGACCTGCTCCGGGTCGATATCGGCAAAGCTTTCTATAATGCGCTCGCGCTGTGATGACTCCATGGTAAATACCATAGTACTCTCCGTGATATCCGATTCCTCAAGCTGCGTTGACACCATGCCCTCCGTGGAAATGCCATTGCTTATGAGCACTGCCTCTGCCTTCTGATTGACCGGCTCCGGAAACTGGACAACAAGTCCTCTCGCCTCAATCTCCATCGGCACCTTGAGTACAAAGTCGTTCATGATGCCCTTTGCCATCTGCTCCCTGCATGTGCCGGTCTGTGCGACAAAAATGATTTTGTCATACTTCACATGTGTGTCTATCACCTGATGACCTGCCGCCTTTAGCATACGGTTCATGATGGCCTGTCCTATACGCGGTGTGGAGAAGCTCTCCGAGAAAATCACATCCACATCGAGCTCATCACAGTCCCTTAATATACGGTAAAGCTCATGGGCTATCGAATCCTCATCCGCCCTGCTTCCCATCGACAGGACAACATCTGCATCGTAAAACTGCTTTGTCTCCTCTGTCGCAATGACTGCTATCTTTTTGCCATCATCCCTGTGCGAAGCCACAAGCTCATTTATCTTTGCAATCACATGCTTTCTCGTACCGTCCACGATGACCATGTCAGCCTTTGGCGCATAGTGCTTGTACTTCATGCCGGGTGCCTTTGGCTTTCTCGTGTCATCTGCCGCTATGATTCCCGGATCTACGATAACCTCTTTGCCTAATACCTTTGAAAGCATCTGTGGTGTGATATAGCCCGGGCGCAGCACCATAGGTGTATCCTCTGTCAGATCAATGATGGTGGACTCTATTCCTATGCCAACCGGTCCTCCGTCTATAATCATGGCTATTTTGCCGCTTAGATCCTCAGCCACATGTGCAGCCTCTGTAGGGCTAGGTCTGCCGGATGTATTGGCGCTTGGCGCCGCGATAAGACAGCCGCTTCTCCTTATGAGATCAAGCGCTATAGGATGATTCGGCATGCGCACAGCCACCGTGTCCATGCCGCCTGTTGTGGCATAAGGCACTGCATCGCCCTTCTCCACTATCATTGTAAGAGGTCCCGGCCAGAAAGCATCCGAAAGCTTCCTTGCATCCTCCGGCACTGTCTTTGCGATGCGCTCCAAATCCGAAAAATCTGATATGTGTACAATAAGCGGATTGTCCGACGGACGCCCCTTTGCACTGTATATCTTCTTTGATGCCTCCGGATCTAAAGCATCACCGCCAAGCCCATACACTGTCTCTGTCGGAAACGCTACAAGCTCACCGGCTGCAATCAAATCACCTGCCTCCTGCATGAGCTTATGGTCTAAATTGTCCTGATCTATTTTTATAATTTTTGTTTCCATTTTATATCCTCACCGCACATACTACAGTAATATACCATGTGCAAACACCAGTTTTTCTAAATAATCATGTGTTTTTATTGTAACACTTCAGAGCCACCTCGAAAGCAGGAACATCTGCTGCTTACATGTAAACATGATGTATCAGCTTTTGTTCTCGGAGGTTCTGAATTGTTTTCTATTTATTATACAATAGTAACAATAGCATTTCAAGTTTTACTCAATATTTAGTAATTTTTATATAAGATTGTGTAAAAGTAAGTACAATTTTATTTGGCATTGCATTATTCTGTGTTTTGTACTACAATGCAGATAAGCCAATAACGGCGAATAATGATCATTATTTTATAAGGAGGATTTCATTATGGCATACGTAATTTCTGATTCATGCGTTAGCTGTGGTACATGTGCTGGTGAGTGCCCAGTAGGAGCTATCTCTGCTGGTGATTCACAGTACGTAATCGATGCAGATTCTTGTCTCGATTGTGGTACATGTGCTGGTGTTTGCCCAACTGGAGCAATCAGCCAGGGCTAATTTTTAGCATACTGTAAGAAAGAAAGACGACCTGTTATGGGTCGTCTTTTTATGTTGTAATCGTCTTTGTATTGTAATTATTTTTATAGTGTAAGCGTTGTCATGCATGCTCTACAGTCTCACCGGATTAAGCTCATGCGTACGTGTCTTGTCGCGCCCCTTCTTTCCCTTGGTGTCTGCAGCGCTTATTTTTGTATCTGCAGGCATGTCCGCGTTCCTTTTCCTTGAAAAAAGCCCCTTTCTACGCAGATTTCCGCGTATGGCAGCATCCAGCTTTTTATATCTCTCCTCCTGCGCAATATCCTGTTCGCGCATCAGATAGTTCATTTCCTTTAATATCCGCTCCTGCACATCAGTGGATATCTGCTGACTCAGCTCCTCATTGTTAAGTGCTATAGCTCTCCCCACGATATTGCTCATCAGCTCGCGAAACTCATCCATACGCTCATCTGCCGTGCGGCTTCGATATGTATGATTGTATCCCGGCAGTTCATCGTGATATGCCGGCTTATACCCTGACATCTCCTGTTTCACCGTCTGATTTGTGATATTCGTGTAATTTACAGGCTGCACGGATTTTTCCATAACCGCAGGATTCGGTGGATTTAATGGCTCACCTGGTGCATCCGAATGAAGCATATCACGGATTGCGCGAAGCTGATACCCTTTCTCCTTAAGCTCCTTTATCCTCAAAAACTGTTTTATATTGTCTCTCGTATAGTATCTGTGACCAAGTTCATTTCTAGGCACATCAAGTCCCAGCTCATCCTCCCAGTAACGCAACACATGAGTCTCCACATCCACGGCAGCTGCCGCATCGGAAATCATGTAACGTACTTTCTCCAAATTGAAGTCCTCCTGTCTGAAATTATATTTTATTCGCTATACGCTTTTGGCACATCGAAAAGAACCAGCACTGCGAAAAAAAGTTATATCGCTGTACTGGTTCAATTATAGCCTTGATAGAACTCTCATTCAATTGGTTTCGGTCGCAACTTTCGACATAAGTGCACCTTGTAATCATCCTCAGCCTCTATCTTAGCGTAACCTGCGAGCTCATCAATCAGCCTTGTGACTGTCATCTTTATCGGACGTTTTTTTTATTTCTTTATAGACCGTGGAAAATTTTTTGTTACCGTTCGCATCCGCCTGTGAGAATCGTTGTGATGTGAGTGGATTTAATCCCCTCTGTCACTGTCTGCAAAAGTATGCGGTATGTATCCTCCACAAGCTCACAGTCCGACGGTTCAATCCCAAGCTCTGCTGCTTTTTTAAGAATGAACCTGACCTTGTCATCATCATGCTCCACCGCATAGATGTCATCAAACATACCTGCATAGTATCTGTCTAAAAATCTGCGCTTTGCAGCTGTCTCGACTTTTGTACCTGATGTGGTGAGCACATACAGCTTCGTGCCTTTTTCCTTTGCCTTCATGGCATACTCCTTTACCTGCATCACAGGACGGCACCACTCATATGTATCCTCACCATGCTTACTGCAGTAGTCTGCCCACTGCACATCTGACATTCCTATCTGAAATTTTCCGTTTACCTTGTAGCACGGACTGCTTAAAGTGCCGTCTACGTCTATGAACATTGCCTGCATAGTGTCTGCTCCTATATAGTTAGTTTATGCAGCTATAATAACATGATTATAGGGTCAAAAGGTATTTTGCCCCTCATTTATGATTAATCAGTGGAAATTTCCTTAATCCTACCTGCTCATATCATAATAGCGCGCATATATTCCGTCCTGTGCCAAAAGCTCCTCATGTGTTCCTCTCTCGGCAATTCCGCAGTCAGCTACCACGAGAATTTCATCCGCATTTCTGATTGTCGAAAGTCTGTGGGCAATTGTGATAGTCGTTCTGTCCTTTGCCAGCTCCTCAAGACTTTTCTGGATAAAGCGCTCGCTCTCATTGTCAAGGGCACTGGTTGCCTCATCAAGTATTAGCACAGGCGGATTTTTAAGGAACACCCTCGCAATAGAAATCCTCTGCTTCTGCCCTCCTGACAATCGGGTGCCTCTCTCTCCGACAAACGTATCGTATTTATCCGGCAGCTCCATGATAAAATCGTGTATATTCGCCTTTTTTGCCGCATCTACAATCTCTTCCATCGTCGCCTCCGGTTTTCCATAGGCGATATTGTCCTTTATACTTCCGCCAAACAAATAAACATCCTGCGAAACCAGTCCAATCTGCGAGCGAAGGCTCTCAAGCGTGAGCTTTCTCACATCATTTCCATCTATTGTGACCCTGCCCTCCGTCACGTCATAAAACCGCGGAAGCAGTGAGCATATTGTCGTCTTTCCGCTTCCTGACGGTCCAACAAGCGCAATTGATTTTCCTGCCGGTATCTCAAAGGATACATGCGAAAGCACCGGTGTATCATCATCGCTATAGTGGAACGAAACATCCTCGTAACAGACATTTCCCTTTACATTTTTAAGCGGTTTTGCATCAGCAGCATCAACTATATCCGGCTCAGTTTCCACCACCTCTAAGAATCTTCTAAAGCCCGAAAGTCCCTTCTGCATCATCTCAGTCAGCTCTACGAGTATCTGGATAGGACTGATAAAGATGCCTATATACAGCGCATACATAGCAAGGTCGGATGCCTCCATCCTTCCATGCGCTATCAAAAAACCACCAAATACCAGCGTAACAAGATACATCATCCCCTGGAAAAATGCATTTCCGCTCATAAAGCTACCCATACATCTGTAATTTGCATCCTTTGAAATCAGGAAATTTTCATTACTTCTGTTAAATTTTTCCTGCTCGATACGCTCATTGGCAAATGACTGCACCACCCTTATGCCCGCCAGAGTATCCTGAAGACTCGAATTAATATCACCGATTTTTCGCCTGTTATCCATAAAGGTTTCCTGCATTTTCTTATTCTGACCATATGAAAATACAAGCATAAGTACCACAAGAATAAGCATAGGAACCGCAAGCATACGGTTTATCATAAACAGAAAAATGAACGAACCGATTATCTTTATAAGCGATATAAAAAGATTCTCCGGTCCGTGATGCGCAAGCTCTGATATATCAAACAAATCGGATACGAGCTTGCTCATCATCTGTCCTGAATTATTCTGATCATAATACGAAAAAGAAAGCTTTTCATATTGGTCGAAAAGCTCCTTCCTCATGTCGCGCTCCATCCTCGCTCCCATCATGTGCCCCGCATATGTCACATAATACCTGCACGCAGTCTGTATGATATATGCCACCAAAAGGCCTATTGTAATAGGAATCAGCGCAGAAATGATTTTTCCCGGTGCTCCTGCAAAAAGGGTTTTGGTCAGCGTGCGAAGCAGCTGCGGAAACGCCAGATCTATCGCACTGATTATTGTTGCGCAAAGCAGGTCTATGAAAAAGACTGCTTTGTAGGGTTTGTAGTATTTGATGAATTTCTTTAATGTTTGCATTGTGTTCTCCTGGGATGTTCTTTTTAAAACAATTTGTTTCTCAACGTACATCATTATATATAGGTAAACCTATATATGCAATAGGATAACCAATGAAAATCTCACCGAATATTAGTATAATCCAAAAAGAAGCACATGCAGCTTGCCACCCTATCACCATCATTGCGATACAAATGAGGCTGATCGGTCTCAAACTTATACACCTGTCCCCTATGGATTTCCTGCACATGATCGTGACACTCGACTGTCAGCACACCGTCCGTGACTGTAAGATACTCGCGTGTTTTCTCGCCGTGCCCACCGCTTGTATACACGCCGCCCGGCTCCACGTCGATACGGTATACCTCGACCTCCCTTGAGTCCTCGTATGGGAAGCATGTCCATACCCTGTACTGTCCCAAAAGCTCCTTTGTCGGTACCAGATCATCCGGAGATATGAGCGCATAGTCCACTCTCGGCGGATCTATAAGTCTTTGAAACTCAATTCGCAGACCGCTTGTGATTTTACCAAGCACTCCGATAGATGGATTTGCTGTACCCTTTTCTATCTGAGCAAGCATGCTTTTACTCACACCGGTCTGTTCCGCTACCTGATCTAAGCTCATACCCTTTGACTGGCGTATTCTTTTTAAATTTTCAGATACATTGTGTGACAGATAATCCATACTCATATCTCCGTTTGCTTTTAATTCTCTAACTATACTGTTGATAATCATATAAGGTAACTATTCGGAATAGTTACCTTACATGTTGTACTTTATAAGTTTACAGTGCCCTGCGATACAGCATCTCGATATCGCACTGGCGTGAAGCCCTTGGATTTACAGCAATGTTGCCGCTCTTCATGGCATCGACAGCCATCGGCTCTATCTTGCTTTCTATCTCTTCCTTTGTGACTGTTCCGGTTTTGCTGGCATTGTTGATCGCGATGGTCAGATTCTCAGGGATTCCGATGTCTGCGCAAAGCTCCCTGATTGCATCTACAAGCATCATAGGCTCAAATTCGTCCGTATACGCAGGAATCGGGCTTATATCATTGTAGATAGTCAGATACTTGCCATGATCTGCAAGTGCATTGTACTCTGCGATTACAGGAAGCAGCACTGCATTTGCCACTCCGTGAGGCACATCGAAAAATGCGCTGACCGGATGACTCATCGCATGCACATTTCCGAGCCTTGCAAATGAGAATGCTATTCCTGCAAAAAGCGAGCCTGTCATCATGGCTTCAGCAGCCTCGATATCGTTTCTGTTTGCTACAAATCTGCGGATATTTTTTCCGATAAGTGCCATCGCTTTTTCTGCCAGTGCATCAGAAAATGGCGATGCTGCTGTGGATACATATGCCTCCTCGGCATGGATAAATGCATCAATTCCGCAGGCTGCCGCTACGCTTGCCGGTGCTGTTGTGATGAGTTCTGCATCGAGAATTGCATATTTTGGCAATATCTCATAGCTGAATACTGTGAGCTTATAGTTTCTGCTATGATCTGTGATTACAGAGAATGCTGTCACCTCTGAGCCGGTTCCTGCGGTGGTTGGTATCGCAATGAGCGGTACGATTGGTCCCGGCACCTTGTGTGCTCCCTCATAGTCTGTGACGCTTCCGCCATATTTGGCAACCACACCCACTGCTTTTGCCACATCCATCGGTGAGCCGCCTCCGAATGCCACGATAAAGTCTGCGCCCGACTCCAGGTATTTTGCTGTGGCTTTCTCCACTGTTGTGACAGATGGATTTGCCTCTATATCTGTAAAAGTGTCTGCTTTTATGTCAACTGATACCAGATAATCTGCTGCCTTTTTTACAAGTCCCATCTTCTCAAGATGCGGTCCTGAAATAATGAGCGCATGCTTTCCTCCAAGCTTTTTGGCTATTTCCGGCAGCTTTGAGAGACTGCCCTTTCCCACTGTGATGTCCTGTGGCACCGAGAAATTAAATGTTTCCATATATAATCTGTCCTTTCTGTTTCCTAGCTTGCTTTCTTGGCAAGTACTCTGTCTATTGCAGCATCGATAACCTTATCCAGTTCAACCTCATCTGCCTCCGGCATAAGTGTTGCAGCATCCTCATCTGAGATGAGCTCAACAAGTGTACCAAATGACTCCTTGTATTTCTTTTTACAGAAGACGAAGAATACCACGCCGAGCGCACACCATGCAAGCACGATGCCCCACTCCTGGGTGATAAGTGATCCGCCGCTTCCCGGTATGCAGTACATTGCAACCATGAAGCCTGACATGATAACTGCCATTGTTCCAAAGAACTTGTATGCAGGAACCTTGTATGGTCTTGGCATATCAGGCTCTTTCTTACGTAAAATTATAAATGACAGAGCAACCATGCAGTATGCCACGCAGCATCCAAAGTTGCCGGCATCACTGATCCATACGAGCATCTTTCTGCCTGCAAAAGGAGCAAGCATTGTGAGTACTCCAATGAGAATCAGTGAGTTGATTGGTGTCTTATGCTTTGGATGGAGCTTTGCAAAAAACTTTGGAATCATGTATGACTCTGCCATTGAGTACATGGCACGCGAGCCACCGAGCAAAAATGAGTTCCATGAGGTTACGATACCGCACATTCCGCCGACTATTATAACCTTTGCCATTATCTTTGTGTTGAATGCGGCAGCCATTGCATCTGCTGTGACAAGTCCTGTTGCCTGCTCTGAATCAACAATTGCCTGTGGGCCCATGACAAGACCTACCGAAACAATGACAAGTGCATAGAACACAACTGCCAGAACTACTGATAAGATAAGTATTGAGCCGATTTTCTTTGCCGGAACATTGATCTCCTCAGCCGCCTGAGGTATTACGTCAAATCCGATAAAGTAAAATGGTGACAGAGCTGCCACTCCGATAATTGCCTTTACGTTCAGACCTGCAGAGCTGCCTGCAAACATCTGTCCATCCAGGTTATCAACTGTTCCATTGATTACCGATGCAATTATCAACAAAATTCCGGCGCCACCAATAATACATGTGAGTACAGTCTGCAAAATCGCTGCTGTCTTTGCGCCAATAATGTTTATCATCATAATTAAAAATGCGATAACTATTGCTACAATTAGCCATGAAGCGTAGATATCAAAGCCTGCTACCGTATACAGGTAGCCCTTCAAAAAGCCCGGCCACAGATATGTGATTATTGTTGGGAAAGCGCACGCCTCAAAGCATGCCACACTTACATATCCAAGGATAATCATCCACGTACATATGAATGAGCCTGTCGAACCCATTGCCTTGTAGCTGAATACATGCTCGCCACCGCACTGAGGCATGGCTGCTGTCAGCTCAGCGTAGGTCATTCCCACGAAAAATATCATGATACCGCCGATTACGAAGCCGATTGCGGCACCGAGCACTCCGCCCTTTTCAATCCAGCCTCCGGTTGAGACAACCCAGCCCCAGCCAATCATGGCTCCAAATGCAATTACAAGTACGTCCCAGGCATTCAGGACTTTGTTAAATTCTGATTTTTTCTGTTCCATTACTTGTCACCTCCAGCTTCTGTCTTACTTTCATTCTCTACCACTTTTCTTGCCAGAGACTCAATAAGCTCCGCTGTGCCATCCACTCCTAACAGGCTGCTGTCTATAAGCATATCTCTGTTGTGTCTGTCACCTCGGTTGCTTCCTGTCAGCGCCATATGACGCTTATGATAACGCTTATCCTTTTCAGTAATAAAAAGCTTTGCATCATCCTCCGACAAATTATGGCTCTTCATTACGTTTTCAATCCTCACTTCATCCGGTGAATAGATGAAAATACGTAAAATCGGTTTATGTTCCTTTAGTATATAGTCTGCTGAACGACCGATAATCACACACGACTCACGGTCTGATAATTTTCTGATTATGGTTTTCTGTACATGAATTGCACGCTCTGTGAGGTCTGCATATTTGGAGAAAGAGCCTCTGACATCACCCTCTGCACCCTTTCCGGCGATGGTGATACCTTCCTCAACCTTTTCCATGATATCCTTCGGAATACCGACCTCTTTTATGATTTCATCTACCGTATCCCTGTCATAAAATTTGATTCCCAGGTCTTTAGCAACCTTTTTGCCAATCTGGTTTCCTTTAGCGCCATATTCGCATCCTATTGTAATAACAAGATGTGCCATTTCGTTCCCCTCGCTTTTCTTATATACATCTTTATAATATGTTGATATTGTTCAAAAGAAGGGCGCACGAAGCTAATCGTGACGCCCTTGTCCTTTATCCGGCTCGTAAAGTCTGCCGCAATATATTCTGTTGCCTGCTTCAAATATAATTCAAACCTTCTATGAAAGTGACTCAACAGTCTCTTTTATAATATCAAATGCCTTGTCGCACTCTTCCTCGCTTACGATAAGTGGTGGAACCATACGGATGATATGGCTTCCGATTGCTGTGATGAGCATATGGCGGTCGAAGCAGCCATGCTTTACATCTACACCTGAGATTGTATCGTCAAACTCAACGCCAACTAAGAGTCCCTGATGTCTTACCTCTTTTACGTGTGGAAGCTTCTCAAGCTTAGCTGCGAAATAATCACCAACCTTCTTTGCGTTTCCGGCAAGATCTCTGTCAAGCAGCTCGTTCACTTCTGCAAGTGCTGCTGCACAGCATACAGGATGTCCACCAAATGTTGTACCGTGTGAACCGGCTGAGAACGCTTTTGAAACCTCCTCTGTAGCACAGATAGCACCGATTGGCATTCCACCGCCAAGGCCCTTTGCCATAGAAACGATATCAGGTTTGATGCCATAGTTCATGTAGCTCATTACAGCTCCGGTTCTGCACCATCCTGTCTGAACCTCATCAATAAGGAGGAGCATGCCCTTCTCATCACAGAACTCGCGAAGTCCCTTCATGAATTCAGGTGTTGCAGGATGAACACCGCCCTCGCCCTGTACAGGCTCAATCATGATAGCGATTGTGTTCTCTGTGCAAGCATCCTTGAAAGCCTTTAAGTCATTGTAAGGAGCGTATGAGAAACCGTATGTCATAGGACCAAAGCCCACCTGACATCCGTTTCCAGGCTGTCCTGTAGCTGACATAGCACCGAAGGTTCTGCCATGGAAGCCGTCCTTTGCAGTTACGATGTGATATCTGTTTGGACCATATTTCTCTATACCATATTTACGAGCCATCTTAATCATAGCCTCATTTGCCTCAGTTCCTGAGTTCTGGTAGAAAATCTTGTCCATTCCGATAGTCTTGCAGACCTTCTCAGCAAGCAGTGCCTGTGGAATGGTGTATGGATAGTTGAATGTATGCATGATGTCATCCACCTGATCCTTGACTGCTGCAACAACCTTAGGGTTTCTGCTGCCGGCATTGTTTACGGCGATTCCTGCGTAAAAGTCAAGGTATGGTGTGCCATTCTCATCATATAGATACATGCCCTCGGCAGTCTCAGCGATGAAATCGAAACGCTCATATGTCTCAATCATATACTTCTTTACTTTGTCTTTGATGTCCTGTGCTGTTAATCCTGTGTCTTTTAATTTCATAATATATTGCCTCCTAATTTAAATATCCTTGTGATTTTGATAAATAAAAAAGAGCAAAGTGCTTCACCGGTTAGCGTCTTTGCTCTTAAATATTCATAATTAATATGTAGTTGTTTGTTCGTTTTCTTTTGTGTATTATTTTGAACAAGTAAACAATATCACGTTCAATATATTGTGTCAACAATTTTCATTAAAAATGCGAAATACCTCACAATTGTCACTTTAAAGGTGTTTATTCTTAAAATTATTAACATAAATCGCCATTTAATGCTTAAAATATTATTTTAATGTAATGTTTTGTGCATTATATTGTCTGTACATTATTCTGTTGCTATGTTTCTTTTCATCATTTATATATATTATAAAGAACACGCTATGCATTCTTTACAAGCTCCGGTTTACGGAAGGTGCGGAACAATCCAATCTGCTCCAGTGCCTTTGCAATGCCGAAAAAGACAATTGAATCTATAGGCCACATAATAAGGTTCTTAAGTGCACGCATTGGAAGAATTGCCATTAATGCCTGTCCATACAGTACCTGCAGACACAGAGTATTGAGAATGACATTGCAGATGAGCATTACTACAAACTTCGCAGCAAGCACTCTCCATATGGTAAGCTTTTTCTTATAAAAGAAACATCCATATAAAACACCTGCAAGCATTACAACAAGTGTAAGCTGTGGACAAAATGGTCCTGTAGGCTTCATCAGATACTTGATGATGTCAAGCGCTCCGTGGAAAACAGCTCCGGCAACCGGTCCAAACAGGTAATCAACGATACCATTTGGAATACCGGAAAAACCGATACGGATAAGCTGTCCATATTCGATGGAGAAATATCCAAGGATAACGGCAACTGCAGCAAGCATAGCCATAGTTGTGATGGTTCTGACCGATTTAAGCTCTCGGGCAGAATCGGTGAACAAAGTAACGAATTTTTTCATTAAAAAATTACCTCCTTTGCAGACCTCACCGAACTACAACAGGAGATAATTAATATCTTCGGATGCAGCGGGATGCGACTCATGTACCGCAAGATTTTCTTTTCGTCCGGGTGACAACTCCCTGTTCATCCGGCACTTAACGCACATGTGTCTACTCTGCTAAAATTTATTTATTTGTAACGTATTAAAGTATATCACACTCTAATATCAAATCAAGTCTTTTTATTCAATATAATAATTAAAGGGCCAAAATACCTTTTGACCCTCATATCTTATCGTATCCTACTATTTTATTTACTCTATCTTGGATCCGGACGATGCTTCATGTCACGGATAGGAATATTGGCAACGAGTGCCGGAACCATTCCGTTGTTAGAATCAGACTCTGTCTCTGTGATTTTCACATCAAGAGCTTCCGCATCAATATCCATATAGCGGGAAATAACCTCAATGATATCCCTTTTCATCATCTCCATCATCTCCGATGAGCAGTTTGCACGGTCAGAAACCAGCACCAGCTTCAGGCGATCCTTTGCAACATTACCAGAAGATTTCTTTTTAAATAAATCCATTATACCCATGGTACGTATCCCCCTTTAATTTTTCTTAAACATATCCTTTAGCTTTTCAAAGACACCATGTTTCTGGTTTAAATCAAGGAAAGGAACCTCCTCGCCCATGATACGGCGGCAGATATTCATATATGCCTTTCCTGCAAGGCTGTCTGAGCCAACTAACGGCTCACCACGGTTTGTAGAAATAACAATCTGCTCATCATCCGGTACTGCACCGATTAAGTTGACTGCAAGGATCTCTGTTACATCATCCACATTCATCATATCACCGCGCTTAACCATATCGACACGCAGACGGTTGACAATCAGATCAATGCGCTTCATCTCATTTGCCTCGAGAAGGCCAACAATACGGTCAGCGTCACGGATTGCTGATACCTCAGGTGTAGTGACAACGAGTGCACGGTCAGCTCCTGCAACGGCATTCTTGAAGCCCTGCTCGATACCTGCCGGGCAGTCAAGCAGTATATAGTCAAACTCCTCACGAAGCTCATTGATAAGCTCAACCATCTGCTCCGGTGTAACAGCATCCTTGTCCCTTGTCTGGGCTGATGGAAGCAGACACAGATCAGGATATTTCTTATCCTTGATAAGAGCCTGACGGATACGACATTTGCCCTCAACGACGTCTACGAGATTGTATACAATACGATTCTCAAGTCCCATAACAACATCCAGATTACGCAGTCCGATGTCAGTATCAATCATAACAACCTTTTTATTTAACTGTGCAAGACCTGTACCGATATTTGCTGTGGTTGTGGTCTTGCCCACACCACCCTTTCCTGATGTGATAACGATTACTTCGCTCATGAACTTTCTTCCTCCTACGTTCCTAAATGCTATTTAAAATATTTTTAGTAATTGGTTCGATGTAAATATATCCATCCTTTGCGATGGCTATCTGTGCCTGCTCCTGCACCGGCTTTTCCTTGCGCCTTACCCTGTGCTTTGGCTGAGGCTCGTCCGGACTCTTCGCAATCAAATCACCAATCTGAATCTGAATCGGCTGCATGTCAAGTGCAAATACAAAACAGCTCCTGTCACCTGTACATCCGGCGTGAACATTTCCCTTTAATGCACCAAGAATAACGATATTGCCCTGAGCTATAATCTTGGCTCCCGGATTGACATCACCTATGATTGTGACCGAAGACTCGCTGGTAATCACCTGGCCTGACCTGAGCGTACCACGGTAAAACTGCTCCGGAACACTGACTGTTGCAACATTCTCGCACTGCTTCTGCACTGCCTCATTAAATGCCTCAACCTGCTCCTTCATAATGGCTTCCTGCTCGGTACCACTCTCCACAATGCACAAAATCTCAATTGTGGTATTCTCCTCAATAGCTGCAATTATCTGCTGCTGCTCTTCATCTGAAAGATGCCTTCCCTCAAATGAAATAGCAAGCTTTGCGTTTTTAAAAAAATTGGCGGATGCCTTAAACTTCTCTACAACTGCCTTTATCAAATCAGCAAATGACATATCCGCATCTAAAACTAAATTGATTCCATATTTATTACTCTTTATCGTAACCGACTGTGACATGAGTACCTCCAATATCATTTAATATGAAATTCATTACTTTTAATTATACATTTTTATGTTGCTTCACGCAACCTTTTTCTGTAGGCTTCATTAGGCTATACTGCCCAACAGACCTTTTATAATCTATTTCTGTTCTTATACTTATTTTGTAGAGCTACAATAATCCAGCCGGATTAGGATGTGTTTTAAGATTCCATCGACAACACCTCTTCAAAAGTCCGAACAATATGGGGAATCACAATCCGCTTATCTGGTTGCAAACAATTTTAACAACAGCCGCCGGAACCATAATACTGTTAGCCGCTTAATTGCAACTTTACAGAGAGCTGCATCAACAACCGATTATGTTTATATTAATTATTACCGGAATACCATTAACACCAATCCCCACAAAAGCACTTCTTATGGCACTCTCCATAGAACTAAATGAGCTTTTGCATCAGCCACATCTTCAGCCATAATTGTTAACGTCAAATAGATGGTCTGATACAATCCCTGTTTGACATCATTTACTTTATTCTTGATTACCTTGTTATAGCTTTTTCTCAATGAGTCATATTTGTTGTGTCGCATGCGATACAACACTTTCTCATGAAACTTCTTTTCATCCACATGCTCATTTGCTACCGAATAAGCAAATCTACACGGAATAGTCTTAAGTACCTTATCTATCCCTACGCATCGATACACCTAAATGTACTTTTGAAGGCTTCTTAATCTTTCTTTCAATTCCCATCACACTCCTTTTCCTATGCCCTCTAACTATTACTTGGGGTTTGAAAATGCTAATTACAAAAAAGGATTAAAAATCAATTGTCCGAGCCTTCATACCAATGGGAATAAAGAAATATAACAGGATACGCATAAAGTGACATGGTCTTTATGCAAAAAATCCGCTCTCCTATGTCGTGCGCATTAGGGTTACACCCTAAAACCCAATATCTCAATTTGATCATGCTTTGGCCGTAAGCGTCAAATAAAACAGTGTATAGATTCCTGCACTGGATTCCGCCCCTTTCGGACTGCCGGAGAACAGCCAGTTCTTTCTGCCGATCACAAAGGGACGGATACAGTTTTCCGCAAGCGAATTACTGATGGAACAATTCCCGTCTTCCAGATAATTCCAAAAACCTTCACGGTTATTTAAGGCGTAATGAAAAGCTTTTGAAAGTTTGGATTTCGGCAGCTCTCCGATGGCACTTTTTTCTGCCCATGACCAAAAAGCCTCGAGAAGCGGTTTCTCGCGGATAAGACGTTCTTTTTTCTTCTGATCAGGAGGGAGCGCATCCACGAAAGCCCGGCACAGATGCGTATAGCAAAGACATCTTTTTACTCCTGAAACTGCATTGTATCCGGAGTAATCGTCTGTATGGATATAACCTTCATATTCCCTCAGAAACGCTTCCGGATATTTCCCGCTTCGTCCCGGTTCTTTCAGCACCTGTACATGTGTTTCATCGATATGAAGGTATCTCTGTTTCAGAAGTTCCAGCTTCAGACGGTGGACGATGTGTACAAGCCAGTCCCGATAGACAACCAGAAGCCAGTTTGACATAGTCGCTCTGCTTAAACGTAATCCCAAAGCCTCCCATTCTTTTTCCTGTCTGTACAGCGGGATGCTTAATTCAAACTTCTGGTGGATGAGCCAGGTGATGGTAGATGCAGATGCCAGAGAATGCAGGACGGGAGGATATGGCACCGGAGCCTTCTCCATATAAGAAGTTCCGTTTTTCCGGCACGACCTGCATTCATACGTTTCCCGGTAATGGTCAATCACCTTGAGTTTTGCAGGGATAAACTGTACTTCCGTGCGGACGAATTCTTCCCCTACTTTCACCATCGTACTCCCGCAGTTATCGCATATCTGTTCCCTTTCATCTATGGTATGGAGTACTTTGCTGTGAGGGAGATTTTTTACCAGTTCTTCCCGCTGACCGGTGTACTTCCTTTTACGTAGGTGCTTCTCTATCTCAACAAGCTCCGGTTCGTGTGCATCAGGATCTGCACAGGTTTCGATTTCATTAAAAAGAGACATCTGCCCCTCGATTTCGAGAGTAGATGTCTTCTCGGATTTTGTTCCATAAAGTTTACGGGTCAGGAAATCAACCTGCTCTTTCAGGAGCCGGACCTGCTGTTCCAGTTCTTTGATATGATTTTTATACTCCTGTTCCGTAGCTGACATAACCTGAAAACCCTTTCGCTTCGATAGGATTATTATACCATAGAATCGTCAGATTTCCCAGCATTTCTAAGGATTTTCAGTATTTTCAGACTTATGCGGGAGCCATTTCTGAACCGCCTTTGCCTGCTCCTTAGATTAGATTTAGAGTTTTTAGAGTCAACTCCCAAAACTCTAATAAATAGTTTACATGCAACAGCCAGAAATTTCGATACACCCTCTTATTGGACGCTTACCAACAATAAACGCTTGCAAAGGAATCTTGGAATTTTAACGCCAATGGAAAAACACGAAAATTACTTGCAAGCTACATAAAAACTGCCAGCAGATAAATTTCTACTGGCAGGAAAAATTTATATTTTTTCAATTGTCTACTTGATGGGGAGCGGTTCATTTCCCGACAGCCCCTTGCAAGTTAAGCTTTGTTATTTTTTTTTGATGAAGGCTTTTTCATTTGCTGATGCTGGAAGGTCTGGAGTTGTTCCCTTTGGAACCAGACGAACCTCAATTGCCTCGAGACGTTTTGCGTATCCTTCTGTTCCTGAAGATTCTCCATTCTTAGCCCATGCAAGCCATCCATAATCCTGAGCATGAACTCTGTAGTATACATCATAGTTCTTTGCTACATCACCAGACAGTTGGATCTGAATTGCTTCCAGACGTTTACACTGTCCAGTTGTTCCGGATAATGATCCGTTAGATGCCCAATTCTTCTCCCATCCAATATCCTGAACGTGAGATCTGTACTGGATTGAGCTGTTCACTGAAGACGGGAGTTTCATACGGATAGATTCCATACGTTTGCACTCGCCTTCTGTACCTGCCATAGCACCGTCATATACATATGCCTGTGTACCATAGTCCTGTACATGTGTCTGGTATCCGACCAGTCTTGCTTTCATAGCTTCTTTGATAGTACCAATAAGTTCTGGTGCTTTGTCCCCTTTGGTAACCAGCTGAATCCTGATTGCTTCAAGACGGTATCCGTAACCAGCTGTTCCTGCTTCTTCGCCATTCTTAGCCCATCCGAGCCATCCGAAGTTCTCGGCATGTACGCTGTAGTATACGTCATAATTCTTTTCAACTTCACCAGTCAGTTTGATCTGGATTGCTTCCAGACGTTTACACTGTCCTTCTGTACCGGATTTTGCTCCGTCTTTACTCCAGTTCTTTTCCCAACCGATGTCCTGAATATGTGTACGATATTCGATAGATCCAGAAACATCATCTGGTAACTTGATCTGGATTGCTTCCAGACGTTTACACTGTCCTTCTGTACCAGACGTTTGTCCGTCTTTCTTCCAGTCTTTTTCCCAGCCATAATCCTGACCGTGAACTATGTAAGATACGGACATTTTTGTACTCTTTGTAGCTGTAGCTGTAAATTCCTTACCAGTTTCATCTGTGTATTTAGCAGTTGCTTTGTAGATGATCTGACTGTTCTTGTCTTCTTTAACAACATCTGCAGTTACGTCATGAGAATCTTTACAACGGCTGCATACGAATGTTGCAACAGCTGTATATCCTTTTTCTTTATCAGCTGTCCATTTCCATCCGTCTTTTTCTGAGACTTTGTAGTCATGACCGAGAGCTGCTACTTCTTCTGTCTTAGTACCTGTGTAATCTTTGCCTTCAAATGTAACTTTAGCTGTGTAAGTAATCTTACCTGCCTCTGTACATGTTGCGCCATCAGATTTCTCAGTTACTTTTGCATCAACTGTTTCTACATGTTTCTCATCATTTGCACATGTAAATGTTGCTGTTGCTGTGTAAGTGTTGTTCTCACCCTTTGTCCAGTTCCATACAGGAGCACCATACTTATGGCCAAGGGCTGCCAATTCAACTTCATATGTATCTGTTAATGTACCAATTTCTGTCTTACCTTCAGCATCCTTTACTGTTGCTGTTGCTGTATAAACATCTTTACCTTTTTCTGTACATGTTGCAGCTACAGATTTCTCTGTATCTTTAACTGCATCAGCAACTGTAATCTGCTCTGCTTTAGGTTCATCATCACATACAGAACACTTAACACCTGTTACAGATGCTGTATATCCAGTTACATTGCCGTTGTCATCTTTTACTGGTTCCCATGCCCATGTACCTGTGTACTGGTGCTGACCTGCGTCAGATGTCTTCTTATCAGATGCAGTATATCTGTAACCATCATCTGTCTTACCTGTTGCTTTGTAAGTAGATGTTACACCCTGATCACATGTACCAGTGTGACTAACAAGTTTAGCCGTTGCAGTTACTTTTTCTGAAAGAGCTTTCTCAATAGAATCTCTGTTAGCTTTGTTTGTTGCATTTTCATCTGATTCAAGGAGACAATCCAGTTTATTGATCTGATTTGCACAAGTTTCACATTTCAGATTCTGGAATGTAACGCTTGTGTGATCATCGCTCCACTCAGCATCTGTTGCTGTGTAAGCATGTCCTTCTGCTGCGTTCTTCTGAGCTTCATCCCAGATAGCTTTTCTTTTCTCGTATGTAGAATTAGCCTGTTCATATTTGGACTTAACAGGTTCTGTAATACAAGCACCGCACTCTGGGCAAACATAGTTGTCCGCTTCGTTCCAGTTACCGCTATCAGTCTTTGTATAGTATGTTTCATGGAACTTGATGTAATGATGTTCGTGTGCTGTATTCTCTGCTTCTACTCGTGTGCCCTCTTTGATCAGACCACAGTCAGAACAACGTTCTTCTGTAAATGCATTACGTCCGCAGTATGCAGGTTCAGAAACTGTTTCATAATTATGAGAAGTACCTGTCAGTGTCTTCATATCAACTGTATCAACGAAGTTAGCTGACCACATGAACTCGTCATTATCATTGCTCTGACTGCCCATGAACTGCTGATACTTCTTGTAGTTTGTATAAGTCGGATTGTAATCTGTCTCTTCGAATTCATAACCGTAGCTGGAATGGTCAAGCAGTTTGCTCTTACCTGAAATGAACGCGAAGTTTGTACCGATTGAAACAACCAGTTCGTCACCCTTCACAGTCAAACCTGCGATTGGATGATTTGTGACAGTGAAATCTGCACTCTTTTCATCTGTTGTTGTAAACGCCATACCGCCAAACAACTTTGTATTATCACGTTTTGCAGATACTGTGTTATATTCCTTCACAACGGCTACTGCACCGTCTGCAGGATTGTAGGAAACGATATCGTTGGATACGTTGAAGTAAATCTTACCATCTGTATACAGTGCTGCTGTCAGACCGATGGATGGGTAAATGCTCTGTTCATCCACAAACTGTGCATACAGTTTGGTCAGAAGATCATTCTTCTCCATCTTACCGTCTTTGTTCAGAACGCTTACAAATGTATCGTCATCATCGTCGTTTTTCTTGTCTGTGAAGTTGATTAGTGTTTCATAATCGCTGTCGCCATCGCCTGTATCCTTATTTGTCAGTTTATGACGAACAATCTTGTACTCTGCAGCCTTCTGGCTCTGATTCATGCTTGTGCTGCTTACTCTGTCAAACAGGTCTGTCGAATCATACATATAGTAAGCATAACCATCTGCATAGTAAACATTACTTGCTGCACGAGCCATCCATGCTTTTTCATATGTTGTATCTGTTGCTTCATTCTGATAAAGTGATCTTAAAACACTAAAGTTACCCTGATACAATTTTCTTGCATCTGTATCGCTGAACAGGAAGAAGACATGGTTCATATCACCATCTGTCTCGACACGGTCACGACTCATAACTTCTGTGTAGACATCTGTATAACAAGGGTCTACATAGTACCACTGACCATCCACCTTGACTGCATTCCAGTAATGGTCGGAACCGAAGTCTTCCTGTTCTTCGCCATACATTGTAACGTTGGACTGGAAGGAAATTCTTACAAGGTCAACTGTGTAGCCTGCATTGATATCCAGTGTCTTACCATCTGAACCATAGTACAGTTCTTTGGCTATCTTCCAGTTATCACATACTTCTGAAGTTGTACCATCATCTGCTGTAACAGTTTTCTTGCTGTCATAACCTTTACTTGGATCTTTAAGATAAATATCTTTATCCAGGCACTGCACAAGATATGAAAAAGCTCTGGAGTAACCCAGACATACAGATGTACCCATACCGAATGCACCAAACTGAGTACCTTCCCAATAGTTGATGACACCAGTTGTCATACCGGTTGCAGCCTGCTTCGCATAGATTGGAATCGCCTGCTTAAAGCTTGTTTCCTTCGTTCCATCACCGTCCATATCCAATGCCGGATCATCGCTATCTAACTGCTGCTGAGTAAGCTGCTCAACAGTCATCGTAACGCCTTCAGAAACCTCAACGCCTTTTTCTTCAGCATTTTTGATAAATTTATCTGCTTCCTGCTTCAATGGTTCTGCTGCGTCTGGAAGGTTTTCTTTCACAAATGCTTCCGGATCCTTCTCGATAGCTTCTTTATTAGCTTCTACATATGCATTCGCATCTTCCTCAGACTGTCCAGCCTTCACCAAAGTCTGAGCAATAGCGTTTTTATAAAATTTTACAAGCAACTCCTGCTTAATGCCTGCATAAATCTGATCATGGAAATTCTGTTTGATCTGTGGTTCGTAAACCTTATAGATCTCATCGTAAACTTCATCCTCATGCTTCTGCTTCTGAGGATCCTTTGCAATCATCGGCTTGTCATCATCTGATTCCTTACCAGAGTTCATGATGTAGGACATATCAAATGTATTGTTATGGGCCAACCAGTCATTCAGAACAAGCAGCTTCTGTGCCTTTGTCTGTGCACCTGATGCTGTAACTGCAGCAAGAGCTTCATCTCTTGCATTTGTTACATCTGGACCATAATACTTAATACCTAACTTATCACCATATGTGAAAGTAAAGATCATACCTGTCAGGTCATCGTAGCTCACCTTGCCATCTCTGACATCCTGAACAGATTTGCCGTCTAAGGCAAGCATCTCACCAAGGATACCAAGACCATCTGTATCATCGTTGAAATCCAGAAAGAATGGATTCTGAACACCGAGTACATTAGCATTGGCTGACCACTGATTCAGATACTGCTGATACATACCAACAACTGTATTAATCTGGTCTGCTGTCAGCTTCTTGGTTTCAGCCTGTTCATCTGCTTCATACAGGTCTGCTGTGCTGATATTAGATTCATTGGATTCTGTGCCGGCTTCTCCGCCAACCATTTCGAGATCCCCCAATGCTTCACGCAGGCTCTGGATTGCCGGATCGCTTTCATCAATCTTTATATCTTTTGTAAGTGCTTCTGCTACTGCTGCATTAGCACCCTTGAACTGGATGACTGGTGTCTGTATTGTAATACCTGAAATAGTTACTTTATTTTCATCATTATCTGTCTGGGCCACAGCATCATTATCTGTGTTTGAAGAATCAGTAGTTGCTTCTGTTGCATCATCTTCTGTCACAGAATCTTCTGTTGCTGGATCTTCTGCCTCATTTGTATTGGTGTTATCCTGCACGGCTTCTGTAGTATTTTCCTGCACTGCTGGTGTTTCTTCATGTGCAGGCTCTGCAAAAACTGTTGAAGGCACTACACTGAATACCATTATAGTAGAGAGGAATAAACTCAAAAGCATTTTACTTCTCTTTTTCATAATGTCTACCCTTCCTTTCGTGTTTGTATTAGATAATTCATATTATGTTTTTTGTTTGCCCCCACCTCATTTCCATTGTATTTTATTTATACTCCACCCTCTATTATATGCTACTGTAATTCGTATTTTGCATATATTTTTGCATATAATATAGTAATTAGGTATTTACTTTAATATATCACTGCTAACTGTTTTGTTCAAGACATACTGACGTTTTTTAGCACAAAAACACATCGAAAAGTCTGGTTTTCAGGTTTCTGGCATGTATAAACGTAATAAAGAAATTCCCCCGTATCTTATGATTTGTTAAAATACGGGGAATCATCAAGTTTTTTCTTACTTATTTATATAGAATTTACATATTGATGCGACAGAGGAGTCTTTTTTAGTTCAGTTCCTCAAGAATTGCTGCTGTGAGTTCTTTTCTGTTTGTCTTGAAGTGGAAATACGGTCTTTCCTTGATTACGCGGATGTCTACCGGATATTCATATTCTTCCAGTGCATCTGCAAGACCTGCTTTTACTTCATCCAGACTCTTTGTTTCATCAAGGATTACAAAGAAATATGGAAGGAAATATCCTTCATGATCCTGATCTGGTACAAAGCAGAAGAATCCATCTTCTACACCAGCTACACGTACTGCTTTTGTCTCCATTCTCATCATGTAAAGTTCTCCGCCACCGAAACGCTTTGTTGTTCCACGTCCAAGAATGTATACAATTCCGTGTTCATTGATGTAAGCTTTATCTCCCGTATGTAACCAGCAGTTCCCATCTGGATGATTGATCAGTGTTCTTTCAGTAAGTTCATCACCTCTCCATCCCGCATAGTGGAGCATCATAGCAGGACCCGTCATACATAATTCTCCGATTTCTCCATAATTCAGTTCTTCCAGATCCTCTGAGAATACTGCCATAGTTGTTGCCGGCATTGGCATTCCAACGCATCCGTCTACCAGCGGGAACATCGGATTTGGAAGTGTAAAGTTTGAACATCCTTCACTCTGACCATATCCGGCACTTAAAGTTGCTTTAACATTATGCTTATGGAAGAATGCTTCTACTTCTTGTGTTTTCCTTTCGTTCATTGCTTCAGCTCCGGTTCCGATACTTCTTAGATGAGACATATCGTAATCTTCCGGAATTCTGTCACTCTTCATAAGCATTTCACAGAACATTGGAATCAGTGCCCAGAAGTTTGGCTTCTGCTCCATAAATGCGATATCAATATCTTCCAGCGGACAGAATGGATCAAGTACCATAATCAGTCCTGCTGACAATGGGAAGATTGCCATTGATACAGTTACTGCAATCAGTGCAGGTGGTAAGATTGGCAGCCACCATTTTTCCGGTACATCTGACGGCGGAATAAAGATGGACATCTGGAATGCAGTTGCTACTATATTAGAAGAAGAATGAATAACTAATTTAGAGATTCCTGTGGATCCGCTTGTATATGCGCCAAATACTGGTCTGTTCACATCTTCTTGTGCCATATAGTCTTCTGTATAATCTTTCCCAAGTGCCAGGAACTCGTCCCATGTAAGATCTCCTTCTGTTGTCTCTATCGCACCGGTATATCTGGATGCAATTTCTTTTTCAACATAGTCCGGGACAGATTTTCTATCTGCATAATCATATGGAGAAACCTTAATTACACGCTTCATTGGTGTCGTTGCACGGAACAGATCTTCATCTGACTTTGATGTATAATCCATGACAAATGCTGTCTCTGATTTTGATTTTCTGATTGCAAAACATAATTCTTCTGGAATGTCATCTCTGCAGATAATTGCAGCTCCGATTCTTTCTGCTGCGATCAGAAGGATAAAATGTGCCGGAACACTTTGCAGAAATACAGGAATTCTGTTTCCTTCACCAAATCCAAGTATCTTTAAAGATTTTGCTGCTTTATCAACTTCTCCCCAGAATTCTTTCCATGTAATTTTGTTTCCGTAATATTCAAATGCAATTTTATTTTCGTCTGGATTTTTTGCTCTTAAAAACGTTTCAACAGTTATTGTTGGCACTTCAACGTTGCGCAGTGCTTCTGGATAAAACTGTAACCATGGTTTATCAACGCTCGCTTTTCCAGTTAATGTTGCTCCTGTATTTTCCATAATTATTTACTTCCTTTTCCGATTATTTATTTGTTTTATAATGACGATTCGTATTCTATCATGGATATTTTTCCTTTTCAATAGAAGTGGTGAATTTGGCATATTGAATCAAACAAATCAACTAATTCATTTTTTTCAGGATTTCATTCAATAGGAAATTTTTTGTATAAATGTTCTTGTTTTCTTATTTTGTATGCAGTACACTAAAATTATAATAGAAGAGAGGGGCTTTTGATTATTATGAAAGAAAAAAACAGATTCAGTGTTCTGTTAGAGCATCTGACATCTATGGCCAATTTAAAAAATTATGTACTTGCCAAAGCTGTGCAGTATGATGAATCTTATATAAGCAAATGGATTAGTGGAAAATCACTTCCAACAGAAAAAAATCACGAAATTATTTTGCAGAATATCAGCCAGTGTATTGTTGAGGCTCTGACTGATGATAACCGGGACACTTTTTTAGAAGAATATCAAATTTCTGACGTTTCGAATCTTCAGAAAGCGATTTACGATCATCTCGAATCTGAATATACATATGTAAAAGAACTTCAGGTAACAACTGGTTCTAAAGTGGCTACTAAAATTTCATATTATCCGGAACTTACACTGGATCAGTTTATCTTTAAAATGAAACATCCAGCACTCCGTAAAGTACAGTCGCTAAATATTTATGCTATGGTAGATATTCTGAATGTAGACACGAATTATCAGCTTTTAATTGCTGAATTTAACAGCATGCACAATGACATAGGACTTGTGCTTCCAGGAGTTCATTTTTCTTTAATGATTGATTTGGAATCGTCTTCAGATAATCCGGTTTATACGGCTGGTTTCCTGATGAATTTGCTTTCAAATCTTTCGAATATTGATTTTAATCTTTATTGCGGAACACAGGCACAGAAAAAAATGGTTTTTGCGATTAAAGATATTTATTCGCTTTCAGGTATGTTAGTTGATCAGAACCATTGTCTTGCTGTTACAACAATTGAAGATTCGTCTCTTTCAACGGAACTTTATTACAAATTAAAATTACTTTGCAGCAAAGAAACATTGCTTATTCGACGGACATCTATTCCTGAAATGATTCGTACTTACGAATATGAGCATTCACTGTTTGCCCGGAATTCTTCTTGTCTGCTTGGACATTTTACAGAACATTTTCTCCCAACTGATTTACATAATGAGCTGCTTGATAAGTATGGCTCTTTTATAGGAAAGACATACAGACCTGTACTTCAAAAAATGCATTCTCTGGTATCGCAGATACTTGCTGTTACACCGATAAGAGCACTGATTTATGCTTCTGCATTTACAGATTTTACAGTTACTGGCGAATTGGATTTCTATGGTTATCGAATTCAGCTTTCGCCGGAACAGCGTCTTCATTTTTTTAAGCATATGAAACATCTGCATGAAATTTCAAATGCGCTTCAGATTAAGATTTTGCCGAATGGTTTGCTGTCTGATTACCAGCATATCCCAAGACCGACACTGTTTTTTGCAGATGAGTTTTCTTATTTGCGTTTTAGGAGAAATACACCGTATTACAATATCTGTATTCCGAACAAAATTAGTTTGAATCGAATTTTTTCGGCCTTTTACGATACCGTTTGGGAGTTTGAATCCTGTATTGCACCGGATGCATATCTTACTCATGCAATCCATTCTGTAGAAATTTTGCAATCAGATGCTTCAGGTGATGTGCACAATTAAGAGAAGTCAAGTGGGCTGTTGCAAAATAGATGAGTAATCATCTATGGAGCAATAGCTCCATTTTTATGTCCAAAAGCAGAAAACGGACTCCGAAGAGCCCGCAATCCATGGTATAATTAAGTATGACCAAATACATAAAATACCATAAAAATTATACCGAATTCGGCGAGCCTTATCAACTGGTTTTGCCATTAAATTTGGAAGGTCTGGTTCCTGATGATGATTCTGTCCGACTGCTGAGCCACGAATTGGAGGATTTAGATTACAGTTTACTGTATCAGGCGTACTCTACCAAAGGCAGAAATCCGGCAGTGGACCCAAAGACCATGTTCAAGATCCTGACCTATGCTTATTCCCAAAATATTTATTCTTGCAGAAAGATTGAAACCGCTTGTAAACGTGATATTAACTTTATGTAGCTGCTTGCTGGTCAGAAAGCACCGGATCACAGCACGATTGCAAGGTTCCGTACTGGATTTTTGGCAGACACCTGCGAAGCCCTGTTTTATCAGATGGTACGTCGCTTGGAACGAATGGGAAGAAAATATGTTTCTGAAAATACAGGAGGCGGTCACCCTACTGAACCAAGAGTACCTACAGGCTGTCCGTATAAAGAACGATGTTCCCGTGCTAAAGGGAATAAACGTCTGTACATCTCCAAAAGTTTCTTAGAGAAGCGTCAGGAATCCTATGAAAATATCCTGAGTGAAAAGGGGATCTTATACCGGATGAATCGCTCGATATGATGCTGGGATCCTTTCAATTACTACTGGGGATGCCGAAATTTGCTATTCGTGCGACAGCCTCTTTTCTCTTTCAGGCTGCCTGTAACCGTATTTTTTCAGAAGCGGTACGGTTTCTGGCATTATTTTCCATATTTTCGCGGCTGGTCGGAAATACCTGCGAGGTAATCGAGACTGCAGTCGTACGTCTTTACCAGCAGCATCAGCGAGTCCAACGGGATCTCACGAATGCCTTTCTCATACCGGTTGTAGGTGTCCAGATGGCTGAAAATTTTCCGCGCCGCCTGTAACATCGAGTAGCCTCGTTTCAGACGGAGCTCTTTTAACCAGATCAGCATTTTCTCCCGCTCCGGCGTTTCTTCTATTTTTCTGTACATGAATGAACTTCTTTTTCCTGTCCTGCTTCGTCTGCGGCTTTTTCCGCCTCCGGTACGTATCCCGGGTTGTCGTCGTATCCTTCCAGGAAATTGTGGCGGATACCGTGCTGTTTATAGCCGACTACCGTGTCAATATTGACATTTTCCACACTGCGGAAAATATTGCTCTCGACAAACGGATTCACCTTTTTCAGATTTTTGATCAGTTCTTTGATCTCTACGCGCTTGGAGCGGTTTTCTTCATTGTTACAGGTTGTACACGTATCTGTGAATTTGCAGGCACACTGGATAAAATGCAGACCATTGTAATCTCTCCACGCCTTGATATCGTCCTCACGCACCAAATACAGCGGGCGGATTAGCTCCATGCCCTCAAAGTGGATGCTGTGAAGCTTTGGCATCATCGTCTGTACCTGCGCACCGTAGAGCATTCCCATCAGGATCGTCTCGATGACATCGTCATAGTGATGGCCGAGCGCAATTTTGTTGCAGCCAAGCTGCTGTGCAAAATGGTACAGATGGCCGCGGCGCATTCTCGCACAGAGATAGCACGGCGAATTTTCCACATGGTAAACGGAGTCAAAAATATCGGTCTCAAAAATAGTAATCGGAATATGAAGACTCTTTGCGTTGTCCTCGATGACTTTGCGGTTCTCCGGGCTGTATCCCGGGTCCATGACAACAAATTTCACTTCAAAATCAAATTTGTTGTGGAGCTTTAACTCCTGGAAGCATTTCGCCATCAGCATCGAATCTTTTCCGCCGGAAATGCAGACTGCGATTTTGTCCCCCGGTTTTACCAGCTCATATGTGTTGATCGCCTTTGTAAATTTGGACCAGATCGACTTTTTGAACTTCTTGCGTAGGCTCTGCTCCACGTCTGCAGCAGATGATCGTCTTTTTCGTCCGATCAATCGCATCGCTGGTCTCAATTTCTTCTGTCTTCATCGCAAGCGCCCCCGGAATGGCTCCGTGGGAAATCTCTACTGCGTCGCGGATATCTACGATCTGATAGCTCGACGGATCGAGTTCTTTTAATTCTTTTATTGAAATACTGGTACTCATGTAAATTTTCCTTTTCTTTCTTCTTTTGATTTACTTTTTGCGGATGTCTGCCATCGTATTCATCAACAGTTCCCGTTTCCAGAACACCAGGCCTGCACTTGCGAACAGAATCGCATACCGCAGGATCCTGTATGGGAACAGCAGATTGCAGATTACGCTTACTCCAATCAGAAATGCGGAACATGCCAGCAGAAATCCGGCATCCATCAGGTTTTCCTCAATGCCTTCTGCCACCAGAATCCGTTTGCTCACCACATAGTGTCCAACCGAATACAGAATATAGCATGCCAGCGTCGTGTAACCGGCTGCAACATAACCGAAAATACGGATAAAAATAAAGTTCAGCACTACGTTGGCTACCGCTGCCGCCCCGACCAGTAGGAAAGCGCCGGACTCAGCAGCGCTTCCAGAAACATCAGTAAAATCATCGATTTCGGCAGATTCAAAGCCTTCTCCCAGAAACCCGATGTAAAACAATACAATGCGAAAACCGCACCTGTAATCACAAGCGTCAGTCCCTGCATCGAAGAGGTATAGGCATCCCGCTGCTTCTCGTACTTTGCCATCGCATTGTCGTAAACACCATTGAATAGGTACAGCGATGTCAGAATCGTCAGGATCTGCAGCTAGGACAGATAAACCGTGTAGGTACCGTACTCCTCCGTACTCATCAGACGTGTGAAAATCGGAACGGTAATGAACGAAATGCCATTTTGAAGAAAGCTGCAGATCGTAAACCAGAGCGCCGCCCGTGCCTGAATCGAAAGAGAGCGGTATTTTGAAGTAATGTTCATGAAAGAACTCCCTGCTTTCAAATTATTTGCGAGTTTTTGACGATTCAGAGCCATGCGAAATGGAAGAAAAATTGCGAATCATGGTTACATGAATGAGCTATTTTTGTGGAATTTCATATAGCGAGAAGCAACATCGAGATGCAGCGTAAGCGGAATCAAGATGGGGTTCTGAATCGTTATGTGTATTTTATGATACCAGCTCTTACATAAAGGTTAGTTTTTATCTGTCTGCGGAGTTTTCTTACATTCCAGTTGCATTTCATACACTCTGTTTCGTAAAAAAATCGTTCAAACGCATCATTTAATACCATAATTTCTCGAATATGTGAAAAAGACAAGTTATTAACTAAAACATCTGGATCTGTTACAAATTCGTTCGACACTGTCGAACTTTTTCCAAAATCTGGTAATTTAAATTCGCTCGACACTGTCGAACCAATTTGAGGATATACTTTATAAAACTGTCTACAAGCCTTAAAAAGCGTATAATTCATTCCTTTTTGATCAATTTGCTTTTCCAGATTTTTCAAAAGATGAGAACCATATTCTGCTCTGTCGCTGCCATCTTGTTCGTATTCAACTATATAATAACCAATCGCCCAATTGCGCAATGTCATGAGCTGATTTACAGCACTTTTTGCTGCTGAACTTGCTTTATCATTTATTTGCTTAATACTATCTGCAAGCAGTTCAAATTCCATTGCATTACCTCCAATACATTGTCCTCAGACTATTATAAATTCGCATAGACACAGTATACCACAGCTCCTGTATCTATGCGATTTCTTTTTTATTGTTTTTGCCGATAAGAACTCATCTTCTCCACAGTAACCTCCGGATAGAAATAAGTCAGAATTGTTGCTTTTGGAACGCCTGCAGCAAGTGCTTTCTTCACTTCCTCTTTCTGCTCCGGTGTATATGACCAGTGCAGCATTCGATTTGTAATAGTATCTTCCCACTTAGGCTTTTCCCTTTCAGAATTCCTTACAGGCTTACCACCTGCATTTCCACTAGAACAGCAACTTCAAAACGAAAGGGAAAAGGAAGAACTTCAAAAATATCAAAAGGAGATTGACCCCTACTTAAAAAACTCTAGATTGACCGAGGTATAAACAGTACTTAGCTAGTTGGCTCCTGTCGTAAATTGTTTCGTTAACATTTACAATTCTTGACCACTTCACACAAATATGCATATTGATGGCAATATAGAAGAATAGTATAATAGTATAAAATTTTATATATTCAGAGGAGAATGTTTATGAAGAAACGATTATTAATACTTGCTATTGGGAGTATGTGTCTATCCTTTGCCGGGTGCAGTAATTCTGACAATAGAAGTAATGGTTCAAAAAGCAGTTCTGTCGAAGCTGATAGCAAAGTTGTAACAGACGTTGACAGTAGTGACCACGACGTGACAACTGAAGAAAACAACTTATCAAATGCAGATATGTCAAAAATATTATTAGGTGGGATTGGAAAGATTCTACCTGACCCTTCAGAATATTTCCAGGGTAAACTTGACGGTGGCGATCATGGTGATTCACTTGACATGTGGATAGAAAACACAACTGTTGATGAATTCAATACATACATGGATAAATGTAAAGAGGCCGGCTTCACAAAGGTGGATAATTCAGGAGCCGATGAAAGCGGTATATTGTACTGGGCTTTTACCGAAGACCAGAAGTACAAACTTACTTTATTCTACGATATGGCTGAAAAAACTACCGAGATTGGTCTCGAAAAAGTCACTGAATAATCTCAGGAAAATCCCCCCAATTGGGGAACCACAGGCTCTCTGTCTCCGAGAGAGTTACAATATATTATGCTCCCCTGTTCATATATATCACGATAGGAACAGGAGAAACTCTAGTCAATAACGAGACTCCACTCGCCTTCCAATCTTCAATTATTTATCCAGATCACCTTCACATAAATGGTCTTCATAGCCATAATTGTACATTCTAGTAATCAGCGCTATACATCCCCTCCCACATCATCAATCATCATTTGGAAGATACCATCCATGTTCTCTATGAACACCATAGTTTTTATTGGAATGATCTTCCCTATTATACCTATCCCAATCTCTTTGATTAAGTTCCTCATCAATAGCATCCATTGCTTCAAGTACTTCATCAAAATCACCATTTAGTACTGAGCCCGAATCCCAATCTGTCTCAGATATAATTTCTTTTTTTCTTTTTCTGAGTAAATCATCATCCGACGAACTCAACCATCTTTTACTAAAAACCCCATTTACAATATCTCCTTCATACTATTTTTTCATACACAAAGCATCCCAAACCAATCTAAATATTTAAAATTATTAACTAGCTATTTTAACAAATTAGGAAAATCCTACTTTCTAATCTTGTAGCTAATATTACAACCGTAATATCATGTAAACATCAATGGCATTCATTTCTATTTAAGATCAATCTTTTTTTCTTAATCGGCTATAATATCACAAGTAATGGTCATTAAACCACCATCCTTTGCATCGTATCCAAAATCCAACTCATATTTGTGATCCTTATCATAGTATCTAGCAAACCCCTGTGTATCATCTATTCCATATATATCCATTACTGTGAAATCGTAATTTTTTAGTTCTGTATCATATTTTTTAAAGTCATCCGCTGTTGCCTTCTCAATTGATGCATAATAACTACTAGAAGAATCCCTCATTATATTAATGTTTTTATCCGAAAACAAAGTCTTTACATCTGGAATAAGCGTTGATATAACATCACCTTCTACCTCCGTCACAACCTCGCTATCGGCTCCACAAGAACTAGAACCACTCTCCGAATTACCTTTCTCAGATCCACAACCAACAAGTCCTAAACATAAACTTCCAATAGCCAATATCAATAATTTTCTCTTCATAATTTCTTGTATGATTATTTAGAAGCTAATAATCATTCGTTCCTTTCATTTTAATATCGTGGTTCAATACATTCAGATACTGTGGACTTTTGATTTTTCCCTGTAGCTCTGACTACTCATAGGAGTGTATTGCCGCTACCTTTATCTGAATTGTTTATAGCTGGATGTTGCCGGAGTAATCCGAGTACTTATTTCCATCAAGTCTACGATGATAATCGCTGGTGGATATCACGGTATCAGACTTTAGAAAGAGAGGTACAACCTCATGATTTATGTAGGCATTGACATTGCCAAACTCAATCACTTTGCCTCAGCCATATCTTCTGATGGCGAAGAACTAATCAAGCCGTTCAAATTTACAAATGACAATGATGGCTTCCAACTGCTGCTTTCCAAGCTAGATCCTCTAGACAAGGACAGCCTCATCATTGGTCTTGAATCGACGGCACACTACGGCGACAACCTTGTTCGATATCTTGTTGCTAAGAATTACAAAGTGTGTGTGTTGAACCCCATCAAGACTTCTACTATGCGTAAGAACAACATTCGCAAAACGAAGACTGACAAAGTCGACACATACATCATTTGCAAAACTCTCATGATGCAGGAATCTCTCAGATTTGTGACCTTTTATGATCTTGATCTGATGGACTTAAAAGCCCTTGGACGATTCCGTCAGAAAACCATTAAGCAGCGAACCCGCCTAAAGATTCAGCTGACTTCTTACGTGGATGAGATATTCCCTGAATTGCAGTATTTCTTCAAATCAGGTCTGCATCAAAAATCTGTCTATGCGCTTCTCAAGGAAGCACCAACACCGAAAGCTATTGCTCCTATGCATATGACTCATCTGGCTCATCTTCTCAAAGTGAACTCGCATGGACGCTTTGACAAAGAGATGGCACAGCAGTTAAGAGTTCTCGCACAGAAGTCTGTCGGTGCCAGCGACAGTTCTCTATCTATCTAGGTAACTCACACCATACAACAAATAGAGTTACTCGATAGCCAATTAGAAAGAGTTGAAGCTGAAATGACGGAAATCATGAAATTCAATGATTCTGTCATTATGACCATTCCTGGTATCGGATATATCAATGGAGGAATGATACTTGGTGAAATCGGTGATATTCACCGTTTCTCCAGCTCCAACAAGCTGCTTGCATATGCCGGTTTGGATCCTTCTGTCTATCAGTCTGGAAACTTTCAGGCTAAGAAGACCAGAATGTCAAAACGTGGATCCAAAGTCCTCAGATATGCACTTGTTAATGCAGCTCACAATGTTGTAAAAAACAACACCACCTTCAAGGCTTACTATGACGCCAAGATGGCTGAAGGCCGGACTCACTATAATGCCCTCGGGCACTGTGCCGGCAAGCTCGTCAGAATCATCTGGAAAATGATGACTGACAACGTGGAATTTAACCTCGATTAAGAGATCTGGATACCCACATCATAGATTTGGTTAAAAGCACCCACCAGGGAGCCTTATTAAGGTTACCCATTTTTACCACGAAAAGGATTTATTAATTTCCAGCTAATTTAAGCTTGACTTTTCATAGCTGGTCTCCTATCAGATAATATCATCCTTCGTTATTGAATTTTCATAGCCGCACTTAGTACATATCCAATGTTCAGCATAAGGATTAAAGCCACTTTGATCATTTAAGTATGCATTGCAACTATCACAATACCAATCAATGCCTAATGCACTTCCATTTCCTTCATCGTCAATATCTATTTGATCGCCATCTATTTCATATCCACAGGACGAACAAACCCAACAAGCTTTATAATCCTCATCTTTCCAATATGCTTTTGCTCCACATACCGGACATGAAATTCCATCTGAATAATCCTCCTCATCATCTGCGTTACCAATACTACTAAATAAATCATTTAAAAATCCCATAGTCTCACCTCCATTTTTTATTTTACTATATAGACTCATGGAATACAATAATTCAAAAGTTCCTTCATAAACATCTTTTAACCCCGAATATATCAAATATAAGTCTACACAACAATCCCTTAAAACGAGAGACGGGATATCCCGCCTCTCAAAAGGGAAGGAAGGTGAATATATAGTCAATCACTGTTTTACCAGTAATTATGAATCGCACATATTACAGTACCATTGGTGCCTGGTCCCATGAACACATGAAAAAGGGCAGTGCCTGTATTTAGGCAACTACCCTCATAAGTTGTTATTGATTTGTTTTTCGTTTTTTACTATACAGACTGTATAACAGAAGGATACTTGAACCAATCAACATGACTTCCCACAATAGAAGATTATTTCTATCGCCTGTTTCTACACTGCCTTTATCATTACTTGGCTTATTGGTATTCGGTTTATCTGTATCTGGATTAACCGGTACAGCCTTAACAGTTACTTTAACCGTCTTTGTAGCAGTAGCACCCTGACTATCTGTTACCTGATATGTCACTTCATAAGTTCTGGCTTTGTATCTATTGCATTGTGAATGATGTCATATTTCTCTTTTTATTCTTGGTATGTTATAATTATCAAGGAAACATTATAGGAATTGCTTGTGTCATATTTCCCTTTTTATTCTTGGTATGTTATAATAACGCCGTGTTAATATATGCTACGGAGCCATGTCATATTTCCCTTTTTATTCTTGGTATGTTATAATGGGGCAAACTTCTATGGGGCAGACCTCTACGTCATATTTCCCTTTTTATTCTTGGTATGTTATAATATTGTACCCCATGGGAAACTACTCGGAGTAGTCATATTTCCCTTTTTATTCTTGGTATGTTATAATCTATTAGGAAGATTATTGATTACTCTAGTGTCATATTTCCCTTTTTATTCTTGGTATGTTATAATGCGCTTGTAGATGGCGTATCAGATGTTGACGTCATATTTCCCTTTTTATTCTTGGTATGTTATAATACAGCAGCAGGCGCACAGCGATGGCGTCAGTCATATTTCCCTTTTTATTCTTGGTATGTTATAATGCAATGTATTGTAACAAAACTCCAATCAACGTCATATTTCCCTTTTTATTCTTGGTATGTTATAATAGGGTAGCAAAAAAGCTAGGATTTTCAACAAATCCTAGCTTTTTCACGTTAAAAAATCATATGATATCCAGCAAATTTGTGCTTCCTTTTTCTTCTTTTTTTGTTGTTCCCACCAGTATTTTCATCGAAGAATACTGTTTATCCGTGAGAACCAACATTCTTACAGAACCCGTTTCTGGAAGATTTTCATTCAGACGCCCTTCATGTTTCCTTACCGCATCCATCCCATTGCACACACGAACATATACCGAATATTGCAACATACAATATCCATCATTCAACAGAAATTTACGGAAACTGTATGCGCATCTTCTATCCTTCTTCGTCTTTGTTGGAATATCAAAAAATACAATCAATCTCATAAATTTACTCATAATTATGTCTTTCCAGCTCTATCAATTCTGGGATTTCAAGTTCATCCTTATTACCCATCAAAATAGAATTATAACTTGCTACCATTTTATCTATGGCATGATGTATTACATGTTTTTCTCCATGTATATCCATGTCATAATTCACAATATCCACCAATTGATACCGCATCTCTTTGCTTAGCTCTTTTCCTTCTTCCATATGTAGCTGTGTATAAACAAAATAATCAACAATTGCTCGATACGGCTCAATAAAATCATCTGCAAGATTGAAATTGTTCAGCTGGCTATGATGATTAATTCCAAGAGAAGGCTCAAACCCATAACATACTATTGACCTAGATATATGACCTCGCAATATACTATATCCATAGTTAAGTGCCGCATTTATTCCGTTGTCATCTCCCCGAGTAAAGTCGTTGCCAAATAAGCTTTTAAAGTACAATGCTGCTGCCTGCGCTTCTACATTTGTCTTATCACCAGACTGCACCTTTTTTGTCATATTGTATAATTGATCGGCATTCTTTTTGCCGCACAATTTTAAGCACATCGCCTGATTAGCTATCTTTTGTTTTACAATTTGCTGCCATATCCTGTTTTGTCTTGGTTTTGTTATCGCAAGCTGCGCAGTGAGCATCTTAAAATGTCTGCTATGTCTTGCTATAGGAAGAACAACTGTAGATGGTAGATGCTTTTCATCGCATATATAAACCAGACATCCATTCTCACTTAACCGCTGCAAGACTCCACTTGAAATCATAATTCCCGCATGCTCAAGCACAAGACAGTTTATATCCTCAAGCGGCACACACATATCTTCATTTCCGATTACCAATTGATAGTTATGAACAGAAATCCCTATATTCCTAGTCACAATGATATTACGATATGCCACCTATAACCACTCTCTTTCTTCTTTGGAACAAGAATATATATTTCCAAGTATATCAACATTTAATTTTTCAAAAATTGCTAGATTTTGTATACACAACCTAACATAAGACTTTGCGCCGAGATCATGTTGTACATAGCTTATCCCTGCAGAATAGCGATCACTGGTTTTATAATAACCATTTTCTATTTCTTTATTTTTCTTTTGTACTTTTATAAGGTCATCTGGATATAAGCTAAACAGGAAATCTTTATCATCCATTTTTTCCCAATCCGCAGTCTCCTTATGGG
>OHLR01000180.1_pt1 | contig 41027 bp, 42 predicted proteins | sample 1569141 | NCBI WGS metagenome assembly OHLR01 (sample SAMEA3879553, study PRJEB24766) | human gut metagenome | biome: human-associated habitat; feature: feces | place: USA | collected 1985/1987
AAGAACTCGCAAAAAAACGGCAAAATTTGGATAAATAAAGTAAGTGTTTGGTATTGAGGAGAGTTAAGCCAAATTCTTCTATGCCTTTCCAAATCGCTAAAATGCAGGATAATGAAAGGTTAAGAGAAAGATTTGCTACTTATCCGTTGCCTTTTTTAGCCCCGGATAATCCGGCAAAATAACGCTTGACCACCTGCGGTTTTACCGTTCACCATGCAAAGAACCCTATATTTTGCCCGTAAAGATAACCGTTTTTTTCCGTTTTTCATGGAAATACAGGTTATGTTACCGGCATCCGGGGTTTTATTCTTTGTTCCGCTATAATTTTCATAACTGTAAATAACTCTATATCAAGTAATTTTGCAACATAAAAAATAGAGTTATGAAACAGACGGATGTAACGGTTACGTTCTACCTCAAAAAGAGCGAAATGAATGACGAGGGACATTGCCCGGTCATGGCGAAACTTGTTGTCGGCAAATTTTCAGAAGCGGCTTTTAGTGCGAAAATGTCCGTACCCGCTGCACTGTGGGCATCCGGACGTGCCACGGGTAAAAGTAACGCCGCGCGGGAAATCAACCGGCAACTGGACGATTTGCGAGCTTCAGCCATTTCCATTTATGACGAACTGTCAGCCACCCGTGAGAATGTAACGGCTGAAGAAATAAGGAATCTGTTGTTGGGGACGGCTTTCGGGCAGGAAACCCTGTTGGGTTATTTCCGGACGTTCATCGAACATTTCGAAAAACGTGTCGGCGTGAACCGGGAAAAGGGAACAGCGCAATCTTACCGCTATGCTTGTAACTGTGTGGCTGCTTTCATCCAGGAGAAATACAAGTTGTCGGATGTTCCTTTCACGGCCCTGAACCGTTCATTCATCGACAACTATGACCTCTACCTACGCACGGAGCGCCGCTTTGCCCTGGGAACTATCGTGTTGCTTGTCACACGGTTGAACACGATTGTCGGGGAAGCCATCGCGGAAGGGATTATCACTGCCGACCCGTTCGCGGGTTATGAAGCCGAACATCCCGAGCGGGAACAGAAATACCTTACCGCCGCAGAGTTACAACGGCTGATGACCACACCCCTGCACGACCCGAAACTCTACCATATCCGCGACCTGTTCCTCTTCTCCTGCTACACGGGTATCCCTTACGGGGACATGTGCCGCCTGACGACGGAGGATCTGGAAGTGGCCGAGGACGGTGAGGTATGGATCAAGACCGCCCGCAAGAAGACGAAAATCGACTATGAAGTGCCGTTGCTCGACATCCCGTTACTCATCCTCGACAAGTACCGGGATATGGCCCCGGAAGGGAAACTGCTGCCGATGTACAGCAACAACGAACTCAACCGGACGCTGAAACGTATTGCCGCCATTTGCGGGATTGAACGGAAGCTCGTCTTTCACTGCGGACGCCATACCTACGCCACCGAGATCACGCTTTCGCATGGTGTCCCGCTTGAAACCGTCAGTAAAATGCTGGGGCATAGCCGCATTTCCACGACGCAGATTTACGCCAAAGTGACCGATGACAAGATCGACATGGATACCCGGTCTTTAGAGGAAAAGATTGCCGGCCGCTTCTCCGTAGCTATTTAATCTATCATTGACAATCAAATTCACAACGATTATGGAAACGAATAATAAAGAGATAAAACGTCGCAGCACGTTCTCCCTGCTGTTCTACATCAACCGCACGAAAGTCCGCAAGGACGGAACATGTAAATTGTTATGCAAGGTAAGCATCGACGCCAAGTCGGCCCCGATCAATATCAACGCGTTTGTCGATCCATCGCTCTGGAATCCGGAAACCAAAAGGGCGAACGGACGAAGCGAGAACGCCCGAACGGTAAACCTGGCAATAGAGAAACTGACCGAAAAAATCACCGGACATTACCGTCATATTCGTAAAAGCCTCGGTTTCGTGACGGCCGAGCTGGTCAAAAACGCCGTGGAAGGAATCGGGCAGAAACCGTTCACCCTCCTTGCCTTGTTCCGCGAGCATAACGAGGAGTTCCGCAAGCGTGTCGGCGTGGATCGCAAGGAAGAAACTTATGAAAGTTACGAGAACTCCTATAATATTTTAGCCTCCTTCGTGAAAAAAAGGAAGGAAAAGGAGGATGTAGCGTTGCGGAGCCTTGACCGGGAGTTCTACGATGATTTTGAAATATTCCTGCGTACAGATCGTGAAATGAAACCCAAGACAGTACACGAGCATCTTTACCGGTTGAAGAAAATGACCAAGCGGGCTGTCAGTCAGGGTACACTCCGGCGCGACCCTTACGGGAAGCTGCACCCGGAACTGCCCCGGCGCAAGAGCCGCCATTTGAAACTCGAAGACCTCAAAAAGCTGATGGAAACTCCCGTCGATAAACCCAACCTCCAGCGGGTGCGGGACTGGTTTCTCTTCGCTACCTTCACGGGGTTGTCCTACGCCGACCTGAAACGCTTGTCCGAAAAAGACATCACGCAGTCGGACGACGGAACGTACTGGATACACATCCGGCGCCAGAAGACCGAAACGCCCTCGGCCATCCGCCTGCTGAACGTGCCGTTGCAGATCATCGAGAAATACCGCCACGAGCGTAAAAGCGACAGGATTTTCAACCTCTATTGCCGGGGGTATCTCATCAAGCTCACCAGAGAACTGGGACGGACATACGGCTTCGACATGACCTTTCACAAGGCGAGGCACAATTTCGGGACACATATCACGCTCTCGTTGGGTGTGCCTATCGAAACTGTCAGCCGCATGATGGGACACAAGAGCATTTCCACCACGCAGATTTACGCCAAAGTGACCGACCGCAAGGTGGACGAGGACATGAAACGGCTGAAAGAACAGACCAAAGGCCGGAAAATAAATCTCTACGAGGAGGACGAACCGGAAACGGCAGATATTATAACGGTAAACGGTTGAACAGTATAACAAAAATTGATAAATTTGTATGACTATGACGACAAGAGAACCTATCAGCATTGAAAACGGGCGGGTGGAAATCCACGCGCCGGAGAACCGTGTATGGCTCACGCGCCACCAGATTGCCGACCTGTTCGGAGTCTTCGTTCCTGCCGTGGGGAGCAACATCCGCTCCATACTCAAAAGCGGCATACTCCGTGAGGAGAGGGTTTACCGCCGGGAGCGCAACCGTGACGGCGGTATTGTCGAGCTGTATTCGCTCGAAATGATCGCCGCGCTGGCTTTCCGCTTAAAATCCGGGAATGCCGAAGCCTTCCGACGGTGGCTTGTCCGAAGGGCCACGACGACCGCCGTCGTCTGGCAGCTCCCCGGCATGAACACGATATTGAACTGAAAAAGAAGAACGGCCAAAACGTTGGCCGTTCTTCTTTTATACCCATTCCTGTCCCCCGATACATTTCTTCCGGGAATCTTCCAGGAATTTCTGTATCTCGGATTCCATGTATAGTACCTTGCCCTGAATCAAATAATAGGGAATGATCCGCGCCGTGCGGTATTCCTGCAATGTACGCCTGCTGATTTTCAGCAGCCGGGACAATTCCTCGTCGGTGACGAACCGCTCTCCCTTGAGTGTCCGGCCTCCGGAGGATTCCAGTTTATCCAGTGCCTTGCCGGCCTTTTCCAAACGCCGGAAGAGATCCGCCACACGCGGATCGTGCTTGTCGATGAAATAATGGCTCATAACGCGGCGGTATTAGGATAGTGCGACGATTGCAGCAGTTTCCCGACATCTTCCGGTTTGTAGAAGATTTTGTGACGGATGCGGCTGAAAGGCAGCAACCCTTTCTCCCGGTAGGTTTGCAGGGTACGTTTCGATATACCCAGCACGTCACAGACATCCTGGTTGTCCAGCCATTTTTTCAAACTCACGTCCTCCTGCCTGCGGCATAACGCCTCGGCTTTTCTTTCAATGGCTTCCACGTGCCCTGCCAGCGCGTCGAAAGCCTTCACGTCCATACTTATTATTTCCATGTTCTGTTTCATTTTTTGTTTCCCGGATGCCCAAAAGTACACAAATGGACAGTATCTTGTTATCAGCCAGTGGTATATGGACGTATCCGTCTTAAAAGTGGCAGCGAGTGGCGCCACGTCCGGCGGAAACGATCCTCCGCCGATACGGGATCGGCACGCTCCGATACGCCAATCGCCCGTGAAAGGAAATGTTCGCGGGCGATTTATCATTCCATGCAGGGTGAGCCGTGAACCGACTTTCGCGAGCGTTCACGGCATATCGTTTTCTCCCCGTTTCTCTCCCATAACCTTTTCCTCTCTTTTTTTTCATGCCGCGGAGCGCGGTATGGAAATCTGTTGTCAGTAGCAAAGGTAGTTACGGGGCTCACGCTGCTGCAAGATCGGGCCGCGGGGCGGTTTGCCGCAAAATCTTCCTCTTTCCCTGCGGGCGAGCGTATTTTCCGACAAAATCTTGCAGCAGCTATCCCCGACACCTTTTGATGCTACCGAAACAGATTCCATCCATACCGGCTCCGCTACGGCATAAAAAAAAAGTCAAAGGTTATGAGAAACGAAGAGAAAAATAAATGGAAACAGAAATCCTCCAACCTTCCACTTGGCATAAAGGCAAAGGTCGGGTTGGCGGTAAAGGTCGGGGCGGTGGCTTTGGGCTTCCACGTGTGGGGTATCGACTTTATTTGGGTCGTTTTGGGCTTCACGTTCTGTTATGACATCCTGCGGGGCATTTTCTCCTGCCTTGTTTCTCTCGTGGCTCTAACCGGCTTTTTCTATTTCCTATTCACTCACATCTTCTAAATTTTTACAGGTATGACAAAGTACATTTCATTATTCGGAGCGACTACCACGGACACGCAGGTGCAGGTAGTCAAGGAAAACCAGGTAATCATCGGTATCGGTGCGGGTGCGAGCAGAAAGCGTTACGTCGTTTACAAGGTGGAACACACCGCCCGTGGCTACGTGTACCACATGGTCGATACCGAAACAAAGGAAATCAGCCAAACGGACATTTTGCGACCCCTCTCGCAAACATTCGGTATCGGCAGGTACTACGACGACGTGAACCCCGAGTTCATGGACGCTTTCGAGGTGGCTTTGCTCGTGAGGCAGGCGGAAGAGCAAGCCACGGCGCAGGCCATCGCCGCCGCCAAAGAGAAAGCCGAGCATGACCGCATAGCGGAAATAGGAGCGCAGAGGTTACGCCGCATCATGCCCGAAGGGGTGCAGGGCGTAATCATCGCCGAACTCAACGAAACGGAATACACTGACCCCTCTTACGAGTGTTCGACCACCCGAAGCGTGCGTACCGTCATTCTCGGCTTTTCGGCCACCTCCCGCAACGGCTTCGGGGAGTTGAGAAAGGCGGCGGCCAATTTCCCGCAAACGGCGCACCTCTCCGAATACGACCCCAAGAACGAACACCGCTATCCCGTTTTCACGCTCGGCAAAAGTCCGAAATACGGGTGGAGTGTCTGCAAACTGACCCACTACACCCGTGAAGGGTACATCGACAGGCTGGCATATATCGCAGGAAACGAGGAGAATATATGTCTGCCCGAGCCGAAAGACGAAAAACGGGCGGAACGCACTGAAACGAGCGTGCAAGGCGGGTTTATCATCGTGGACTATTCCGAGAAGGCGATAGCCGTATTCGGGGACACCAAGCCCGTCAAGGACGCCCTTCACGCATTCGGGGGACGCTTCAACGCACGGCTGACGCATGACGGGCAGAAGAAAGCGGGATGGATTTTCCAAAAGACCAAAGAGGACGAGGTGCGGCGGCTTCTCGGAAAGGACGAATAAATGTTGAACACGGGGCGGCTCGCCGCCCCACAATACCAAAAAATCATGGCACAAGGAACAGATTATTTCAAACTGACGATACAGAACTATCTCGACGCACGGGCACGGGAGGACGAACTTTTCGCACCCCGATACGCCAACCCGAAAAAGAACATTGACGATTGCTGCACTTTCATCATCAACCAAGTACGGCAGAGCGGTTGCAACGGGTTTGCCGACGAGGAAATATACTCTATGGCACTCCACTATTACGACGAGGAGGACATCGACATCGGCAAACCCGTCAGTTGCAAGGTAGTGGTCAATCACACCGTTGAACTGACCGAGGAGGAAAAAGCCGAGGCACGGCGGAACGCCATACGGAAGGCCGAGAGCGAAGCCTACGCCAAGTTGGCGAAAGCCAAGTCCAAACCCAAGAAAATCGAAGATAACAAACTAATGCCCAGTCTATTTTAGTTATGAAACCGAGAACAAAATTCCAACAGAGCGTTGTGGCGGCAAGCAAACACCTGCCGCCGCTTACCCCCGCACAAATCGAATGGGGGTACAAGAACTGCATCGAGCATATCGGACGCCGCACGCCGAAAGGACTTATCACCTGCACCGAGTGCGGCCACACGTGGCAGAGCGAAAACGGAGAACTCACGGACAATCTGTTAGGGTGCGAGTGTCCGCACTGCCACACCACGCTGAAAGTGGAAACCACCCTGCGCCGCAAGTTCAACGATTACGAGTATTTGTGTATCGTAACCCGCTGCAAGGGTTTTCAAGTACTGCGCTTCGTCTATATCGAGTGTTGGGCGAAAGTGGGACAGACGCCCGTTTACACCCATATCGAAGCCGTACAGCGGTGGATTGCCCCCGACGGACGCTCCGCAACCTTCGCACGGCTGCGCCCGATGGGCTTCTTCGTTCACGGGTGGAGTTGGTCGAGCGCATTGGAACTGCGGGCGGAGAACGACGGGAAATACAACATCACGCCCACACGCATCTATCCCCGGCAACGGCTTATCCCCGAACTGCGCCGAAGCGGTTACGGCAAACAACTCCCCGATGTAACCCCTTTCGACCTTATCCACCTGCTGCTCTCGGAGAACAAGGCCGAAACGCTGCTTAAAGCGGGACAAACGGCACTCGTGCGATTTTTCGCCCGTTCCTCCCGCAATATCGCAGACTATTGGCCGGCCATCCGTATCGCCATCCGTAACGGGTACGCTATCGGGAAACCGACGGAATGGTGCGACTACATCGACCTGCTGCGATTTTTCGGGAAAGACCTGCATAACGCCCATTTCGTGTGTCCCGCAGACCTGCCCGCAGCGCATGACCTCTACATGGCTAAAAAACGGCGGCACATGCAAATGGAACGGCGGCAGGAGGAACGGCGCAAGGCGTTGGAACAGGAAGCCTCGTTTGTCAAAGCCAAAGGGCGGTTTTTCGGAGTGGAGTTTTCCGACGGGGAAATCTGCATCAAGGTATTGGACAGCGTTGAAGCCATACGGCAGGAGGGCGAGGCCATGCACCACTGCGTGTTTACCAACGAATACTATCTGAAAGCCGACTCGCTCATACTCTCGGCCACAATCGACGGCAAACGTATCGAAACGATAGAGGTGTCCCTAAAACGCATGGAGGTCGTGCAGAGCCGTGGCGTGTGTAACAAGAATACCCCATACCACGGGCAAATACTGAAACTGATGAAGGGGAACATGTCCCTTATACGGAAACGAATGACAGCATAAAAATCGGGGCGGCGAAAGCCGCCCGCAAAAACAAAATAGAATGAACCAAATAGCATATAAATTCGTGTCGTGGGACGTTCCCGCACTCGAAAGCCTTGCAGGCTCAAAAGCGTACATATTACGCAAACGGCTCAATGACGGGGGAACGCTCACCCGTGAGGAGAAAGACTGGATTACCCGTGAGGTAAACCATAACACCTATTTCAAGGACTCCATTCCGCTTTTAGGGTATCGTTTCAACTTTGTCGATGTACTGAAAACATTCGTGGTAAAGCAGTACGGGCATTACACGGAATACAAGGGCGTGGACAAGACGAGCATACGCTCCATGTTGTACGGCAGAGTGGAAAGGATTGTCGAATTATAAAATCGGGGCGGCGAAAGCCGCCCTACAAAAAAACATAACAATGAAAATCATCTATAAAAGCTACATGGCACGCCCGCTCAAACCCTTCGGGGAATGGAATTGGGAAGTTCGGGAAGCAGTCAAGACAGCCATTGCGCTCGTCGAGGGGAAAAACGGGTTCAGAACCCATTCCGAGATATGGCGAAGGTGTAACCTCGTCATTACCGTGGGACACAACATCTACACCACGAGTATCGAGATACGACCACCCGAGCAGGACGTGATACGCCGCAGGAGCAACTGGCATAACGGCTACGCCTACTACTGCAACGGCGTGTTCTGGGCGAACATGAGCAGGGTTAGAGTGGAACTTGTCTGATTAAAAAATTTCGGGGCGGCAAAAGCCGCCCGTAAAAAGCGAGAATATGAAAACGAATGAAGTAAACAAGGAAATCTCCTATGAAACGCTGCTCGTAACCTTCGGCGAGGGTATCGGGCGGCTCAACACCATGTTCGACGACCCGCAGGTGTGGGGCGTTGCCACGCTGAAGCAGTGGATCGACGGGTATGAAACTACGCGCTTCACCGAAATCGACGACCGAACGGCGGTTATCACATCCGAATACAACATGGACAGCGTGAAGGAATGGCTGCAAAAGAACACACCGATTATCAACCTGGAAAAACGATAAAATCATGCGCAAGTACAAATTATTCATCGGCTACCGACTGCTGGGAGAGTTTTCCGGTATATGGGAAGCCAAAAATTTCGCCGCTGAAAGCGGCATGAGCGGAATTTTCTCGCTCGTGGGAGAAAATTACCGGGACAGTTGGTACGAACCCAAAAAACAGGACAAGAATGGAAACAAAGATTAAAGACATCACGGGAGCGGAAATAACCGTTACCGACTTAAAAGAGGCGGTACGCCAATGCCGGGAGTGCCTCGCAAGTCCCTACCTGATGCCCTCGGGGCATACCGTGGGGGAAAACCATGCCTACATGTTGCGGCAACTGCTCGCCCTGCAAAGGCGGAAACGGGAACACGGCAGGCAACGGCCGTGAAAATACGACGCGAAAAAAATCGGACGATAACTGTACTGCACCCCAAAAGTTGGACACTTTTGGGGTGTTTTTTATGAAATATAATTATGAGATTCGTTTAAAGGCCGTAAAACTGGTACTCGAAGGCGGACTTTCGGTTAGGGAAGCCGGATGTCACTTGGGCTGTGGCCGCTCGCAAGTTCACTTGTGGGTAACATTATTCGAGCGCCATGGCCTTGCCGGCCTTAAGCTGCGCCACGGTAGCTACAGTGCAGAATTTAAGTTGTCAGTTTTGAAGCATATGCACCAAAATCATCTATCTTTGCTGGAGACAGCAGTGCATTTCGGCATTCCGGGCCCTTTTGTTATTCGTCAATGGGAGCGGCTCTATCAAAACCAAGGTGCTGAAGGCCTGCGGCGTAAACCGCAAAGAAGGAGGCCGGCCATGAGTAAATCGAAGACTAAAAAAGTCAAACTCAAAACGACTCCGCACGAAGAGTTGCTTAAGGAACTGGAGTATCTTCGTGCCGAGAATGCTTACTTAAAAAAATTGCAGGCCTTAGTCGAGGAGCGCATTGTCCGCGAGAGCGGGAAAGAGCCCAAGCCATCGAAGGACTAAGGCCGCAGTGCCGGCTTTCAGTATTGCTCAAAGCCGCAGGGATGGCGCGAAGCACATTTTATTATCACTTCAGAAAATCAAAACAACCCGATAAATATGCTCGCGAAAAAGAGAGTATTATAAGGTTATATCACGAACATAAGGGGCGTTATGGTTATCGGCGCATTACCGTTGAAATGAATAAGATCGGATATGCGATAAATCACAAAACCGTACTTAAGCTGATGAATATTTGCGGGATAAAAAGTCAGGTCAGGCTCCGTAAATACTGTTCATACAAAGGACAGATCGGACGGATAGCGCCCAATCTTCTGCAACGCGACTTTGCAGCCGAAAAACCGAATCAGAAGTGGGTTACTGACCTTACGGAATTTTCGGTTTGCGGCGTAAAGTTATATCTATCGCCGATTATGGACTTATATAACCGGGAGATTATTAGCTATAAAATAGCTGAACGCCCTAACTTTATGCAGATCATGAAGATGCTGGACGATGCGTTTGCCAGAATACCGGATTCTCCGGGTATTGTCTTGCATTCCGACCAGGGCTGGCAGTATCAGATGAAGCAGTATCAGCTCCGTTTAAGACAGAAAGGTATTACACAGAGCATGTCGCGCAAGGGTAACTGTCTGGATAACGCTGCTATGGAAAGTTTCTTTGGATTATTGAAGTCCGAATTATTATATTTGCAAAAATTCTCATCCATAGACCATTTCCGAAAAGAATTGGAAGAATATATCGACTACTACAATAACAAGCGGATAAAGAAATACTTAAACAACATGAGCCCGGTACAATACCGAACTCATGCCATCTAAACAAATACTAATCCGTCCAATATTTGGGGTGCACTTCAAACAACCGTCCGATTTTTTTGTTTCCCGTCAATCGACCGCCGTATGGTCGCCCAGCTTCCCGTGCAGTTCACGCCCGATATGTCCGGCAATGCCACGGGGAGAAATTTCAGAGATTGAACCCCACCCGCCATGCGTGTATATGCACGTCTTGAGCGGTTCGGTACGGGAAAGGTAGAACAGATAGCCGTTGCGGAGCAGGATGCCCACGAACACCGAGCCGACCTCGATGTCGGCGATCTCGTCAAAACGTATCTTCCCGTCATTGTATAATACTGCCGTGCCATCCGCATCGGGAATGACGAACAGATCGTCTTCCATAACAATCCCGTGCAACTCGATTAGCGACCCCAGGCATTCACTCGCCGATACCCGGTCGTAATCACCCTTTACCTCATTTGTCGATTTCGTTTCCATATCGCTTTTCTTTAGGTTCAGACAAATACCATACGAAAAAGGCGTGAGAATACGTTAAATACCGGCATTGAGGTACAGCCAAGCACCCATCCACTCGATAGATAATTTCTCCCCACGCCGCTATCGCATACGCTTGACGCATATAGACACGACGATAAAGAAGAGAACTACCCATTATTTTGCGAGCGGATTAAAATTTGGCTGTTTTCAATGCCCCACCATAATGTGTTCCTTCCGTATGTAAATCGCCCGGCGGCACGCCGCCGGAGGATTCGATTGCAAATATAACGATTTCATCCGGGTATCGGCGACAACACGTGCGATTTTTAACAACCTTCCTGCCAAAGAACTACCCGCCGTCCTACAATTTCGGCCCCCGGGCGGGTTTGCGGGGCGCGACCTTCGGCTGCGCCTTCTTCTCCCTGGGCGGTTCGACGATCCGCAGTTTGAGTTTCTCCGTCTTACGGTCGTAACGCACCTCGCAGCAGTCAATCTCACCCGCAACCGACGTCCACACGTTGTTCACACGCACCGCGCCGCCCGAGTAGAGGGTCTTGTATTGTTCGTATTCGAGCGGCTGCCGCAATTTCGCGTCCACCTGACGGTGGAACGAATAGATATTACGTCCCTTCGCTATCTCGTCGGGAACGTAAACCCGCAACTCTGGATGGGCGGCCTCGGCATAGAGGCACAGATCCGCCGTGCGAAGCTCCCTCGGAACCCACTGGATCATCCTCGGGTCGCCCCGCACGGCCGTATCGGCCACGAGCGGCGTGATGGCCGTCTGGGGAATGTCATACAGCACCCCCGCATCCTTGCGAACGGCCTCCAACGCCACCTCCTCCGTTACAAGCCGGCGGTTCAGGTGCAGGACACTCATCAACCGGTGTATCTTCTGCGGGTCGTCCTGCTCGCGGAACACCTGCAAGACCAGGGCGGGGTCGCTCAACGCGCTGATAACCGAGAAATCGGTTTTGTCCTTCCCGTAGGTACGCTCGAAAGCCTCCCGGCTCATCTCCGGCGTCCGGGCTTCGCGGGGGACGCCTTTCAGGTTTTGCGGGTTCTCCCGCACCAGGCTCATGTATAGATCCGGGCTTTTCATGCTCTCGGGCAGGTGGGCGATGGCATAGGGACTGCGCCGTATGGCCTCCATGCACAACTCCGGCGTTTTCCACTTCTCGGGGACATATTGCAGGTAGCTCCCGTCGTGCCCGACGGCCCGGCGGCACATCTCCTCGTTCTTGGCGTGGTCGGGAAGGTTGTAGAACAGCTCCGGCTCCAGGGCGAAAATTTCCCGGGCCACTTTCGGCGTGACGTGTGCCGGGTTCATGTGCTGCAAAAAATCGAAGGTCTTCTCGTAATTCGTGCAATAGAACCCCAACGCCTTCATGTGTATATCCTCGAAAGGGATATAGCGGAGGACACGCAGGTCGTCGGCACGGGCCAACGCCCGGTTGCAGACCTCCGGCGTGAGCTGTTCGGGGTTGAAAAAGCGGATGGCCAGGGGATCGCGCTCCAGCGCTATCTCGCACAGACGGTCGGTTTTCAGATGCTTCGGAACGTACTCCAGTGCCAGGTAGTTCGAGGACACGGCAGCCTCGCAGACCCGTTCCGTGCGTAATTCCTCCGGCACTTCATGGAGCAGGATGCCGTCCCCACTGACGGCACGCAGGCAGACTGCCTCCGTGCGCAGTTCCACCGGCACGAGCGAAAGGCAGGACGCGTCCATCCCCACGCCGTGAAGGGCCAGCTCCCCGGTCATGACCTCCGGGGCAATGGAGGCGAAAATCTCGAACTTGTCCACGAACGACATCCCGAATTTTTTCAGCCCTTCCAGGCATATATCGGGATACGGAATGTAAGGGAGTATCTTGTAATCGGCACTGTCCACCGCTTTCAACGCCGCACGGCATATTTGCGGCGTCCTCAATTCCCCGGGAACGGCCTCCAGCACCAGGCCGTTGCGCTTCACGGCCGCCATGCACAGTTCGGGGGTCTTCAACCCCTCCGGAACGTAATACAGCGCGTAGCTGTTGCTATCGACGGCGGCACGGCACATTTTCGGTGTCTTCAGACGGTCAGGGACGAATTTCAGTGTTTCGCCCCGGTAGCCGGCCGCGGCAAGACAAAGTTCCGGCGTTTTCATCGCTTCGGGAACGAACTCGATGTTGAAAGCCGATTTCTTGATGGCGAAACGGCAGACCTCCGCCGTTTTCCGATCCTCGGGCAGCGTCTCGAAAAGGTTCTCACGCCACGGGTTCTCGTACACCCCCATATCGAGATAGGCTATATCTATTCTCTCTTGCTCTGTCATGGTTTTCAGTATTTATGGAAAGCGCCCGGGTGACGGGCGCTTCTCTTGGTTAGACATATTCCGTTATCGTTCCGTTTCCTCCGTCCCGTTCTCGCTCTGGAACGTGAAGGAGGTCTTCACGACCTGACCCGTGTTGTCCTCGACATAGACGTCGATGGTCTGCTGGTCATCGCTGCGCGATGTGTAATAGAGGCGGAACACCTCACGGTCGAGCGGATAGCGGTCGTTGGGCAGGAACACCGTACCGTCGTCCATCCTCAACTCACCGCGCCCGTCGGGCTGGAAATAGCGGATCGTGTAACGTGCGCCGTCATATCTCCCCTCCCGCACGAGCGTGCAGCGGATTTCAGCGGTTTCACCAACGGAGATTCGCTTCTGAACGGGCATCGTTTCCAGAGAGAACGTGTACGCCTGCTGTATATCCAGCCCGTTGTCGCAGGATGCGCATAAAAGACCCAGGGCGGCGATCCAGACCGCCAGGGCCAATATCTTTTTCATCTTTTTCATGTCGCTTGCAAGTTTAATGGATTATGAATTTCACGCCCAGGCCGAACTGCGCGTGGAAATGTCCCGTTGTAGTGCCCCATAGGATACGCTCACGCCCCGTCAGCGAGAGGATAATCCTGTCGGTCAGGTACGCATCGACCTCCAGCGTGACGGCCCCGCCATAGAGGAAACGGTCGCGGTGGCGGAGCGTAGAGCCGTCATAGAGCCGCCTTTCGCCCCGGTTCACACTCTCGTAACCGGCCAGCGCCGAGCCGCCGAGGTAGAAGAAAAAAGTCCTGGACGGGTCGGCGAGGAACTTGTAATAGTAACCTCCCTCGGCCGTGAACTGCGCCACCGGGATACGTTCCGACTTGTAGGGGTAATAACGGTTCAGGAACTCCGCGCCGAACACCCACTTGTCGGCATTCTTCGCGTAGCGGCTCATGGCCAGCCCGAACCAGTAGCCCGTTTCGCTGCGGCTGTCCCGGGTATAGAAGCCGTCGGCCATGCCTCCCCGTATTTCCAGCCCGCGCATGGCGGGCAGGGCACGCTGGGCGTGCGCCCCGTCCGAAAGGAGGAGGCATAACCCCAGCGTGAGAATGAATATCGCCCGTTTCATATCACTTTACCTTTAACTCGTTGATAACACGTGCGCGCACCAGGTCGGCATTCTCCACCGTGAAAGTCTGGTGTCGCCCGCCCTGCTGCTCGTGCAGTTCCACGACCAGCTGCTTGTCGTCGGCCAGCGTGAACTTCGGGAGCGTGAAGACCATGCGCTCGGTACGCTTGCCGCCGATGACCTGCACGTTGTTGTACGCACGCACGGGCCATACGACCTGCTCCTGGATGGCCGTGCGTTTGGCCACCTTCTTGTCCGTAATCTTGAACGTCAGGTAGTCCACGTTGAAAGGCACGTTGGAGGAGTTTTTCAGTTGGAGGTGGAAATAAAGCAGGTCGTTATGCACGTAGATACCTTTGAGGAGGTATTGTACCCCGAAACGCTTGCAACCGATATGCTTGATCTCGCGGCGGTCATTCTTGTAAATGGACTGCATGATCAGTTTGACCAGCAGCGGAGATTCGCATCCCAACTCCTGCAAATAGATGTCCAGCGCGTTATTGGGGCGGTTTACCGCCTCCCCGTCATGCAGGAAGTCCGCCATCTCGACCGACAGTTTCACCGGCTCGTCGGCATACTTGACATTGAAGCTGTAATAGGCCCCGTCCTCGGTAATGACCGAAAGGTTGCTCTCGCGCGAGAAATCACGCAGGGCCGCCTTTACACGCAGCACGTTTTCCGTGCCATCGGCTTTCGCCGCCAGAAGATCCGAAGACCCCAGATCGACGTAACGGATGGCCGAGGGGAAAATCACATGCACGGTCTTGCTGAACGTCACCTCCAGCGCGTAGGGCGGGATAACCCGGTTGAAAGTCAGCGGACGGGTAAGACCGTCGTACAAATCGCCCGTGGAGGGCTTTTCCTGCGCGTGGGCAGCGAACATGCACCCGATAAAAGCGAGTGCCAGAAGAATCTTTTTCATACTCGATAATTTTTTGATTGTTGATAAAAATGGATTTTTTCAGTGGTGTACGGAAGTACGTCGTTTGTACCCTTATTGAAGGGGCGGGAGCAGCAGGACGCTGTAACCGGCCTTGAGCGTGACCTTGACCGAGCGCATCTTCTTGCTCACGTATTGCGACACGCCCTGGATGGCGCTGCGCCCCAGGTCGGAGAGCAGTTGCGAACCGGCATCGTCCGTGATCGTGATACTGCTGCCCATGCCCGCGCCCATATTGGCGGCGATCTCCTTCACGGCATTGAGTTCTTCCGACCCCGGCACGGGAATACCCTCGTTGCCGTTCGTGTCATAGACCGACAGATCGACCGGAACGACCGCCCCGCCGTGCTGGACAGCGCTGACCTTGACCGTCAGCCGTTCGCCGTTGATCCTCGCCGCCCCCGTTACGGGCGTACCCGAGGGGATGAGCAGATCTCCCGCCATCATCGGTTCCAGCAGCCGGAAAGTAACCTCCCCGCCATCGGTGAGCGTCACGGTTTGCTGCACGGCGGCGCGGATACTGTTGCGCTCGGGCTCGCGAAGGTCGCTCCCCACCGTGTTGAAACCCCAGTTCCGGGGCTTGACGAACTCACGGGCGAAGACCGAATCGGGCAGCGGGGCGGCGAGCAGCGACACGATGTTACGGCGCACCTGGCGCACGGGCTGCACGGAAGCCTTGCCGGAAACGGAGGCTTTCTGACGCGGGGCTTCAGGGGCCTGACCGCCATTCATGTAGCGGGCGGCGATCTCGTAGGACTTCTCCAGCAGCGCCACCTGCTCCTCCTGGGCCGTTTTCTGCGCCTGCTGTTCTTCCAGGCGGCGTTCCAGTTCCTCGATGCGGGCCTGCATCTCGCGCTCTTCCCCCGTTTCACCGGCGGTGTCCTCGTAGAAACTGCCTAACTGGCGGTTGATGTCGGCATAGGCGGCACGGGAAGTCCGGAAAGCTCCCGACGAACCGCCGGCAGAGCCGGAAGACTTATCCGGCACGGCAGCGGGCATGACGGGCTCTTCCTCCTCGTCCTCCATCCCGAACGCGAAATCCTGCAAGGAGCGCATCTTTTCCCGCTCCCTGCGCCGCATCTCCTCCTGCACGTAGGCATCACGCTTGTCCGAGAGGATACCCTCCGATTCCGGGGTCGGCAGCTCCGTGTTGAAACCCGCCGAAGGCTCCTCCCGTTCTTTTTCGCCGGGGGAGAAGATCAGCCACATGCACCCGGCAAAGGCCAGGAAAAAGAGCGGGAAGACCACCATCTTCTTCCGCATCTGTATCTGCCGGGGCGTGAGTTCCTTTTTCCCCGCCTCCGGCTGTTTATTCTGTTTTTCGTTCGTCGTCATAATTGAAATCTTTTAGATGTTTTACACTGTCGGCCTCCTGCCGTTGTCTTAATTCCAGCTCCAGCCGCTCGATATGCCGTATCTGCATCCGTTCCCCGGCTCCCTTGCCGAAGCGGTAGATGGAAGACACGGTAAAGTAGAGCGACAAGACGGAAAAGAACAAGAGCAGCGTGAGGATCACGATAATCCGCTTATCGGGCGAGAGCGCCCCGCAAGCGCGGCGCAGGTGGTCTTCGACCCACTCCCCGAAAGCCTTTATTCTCTTCTTTGCCATAGCCTTATCTTTTTAATGTACGTAAATCGCGGTTCTCCAGAATCTCGAATTTCTCCATGATGAAACCCTGCGGGTTATTGTCCGAACGCCCCGAGTTGATCAGCTCGCAGCGCGTGACCAGCGAACGCTCGGTGATGTTGCTCTCGCGGACAATCATTTGCCGGGCATAGGTCATGGCCCGGTAGGGATAGGCGTTGAAGTCGCACACCACGGAGTCCACCTCGATACGCTGGCTGATGTTCCCCGACACCACACGGTTGTAGTAACCTTTCTCCTGCATGTCCTGGTAATAGGCGAAGGCGCTCTTATCGACCAGGAACAGCGCGCGGTTGATGTTGCTCTCGATGGCCGCACGGTCGGGCGAGAGGGTAAAGAACAACTCGTGAAAACGCCGGATATGTTCGCGCGCCTCCACGGGGCGGTTCTGGCTCAAATCCTGCGATAGCGCCAGCATCAGCGACTTGCCCCCGTCCAGGACGTAGATCTTCTCGCGCTGCTTTTCGGCGAAACGGAAGCTCGCGACCACGCTGAACACGGATACCAGCGCGCACAGGCAGAGGAACACGATACCGAAAAGCCGAATCTGCCTGAAACTTGTTTCGATGTTTTTTAATGACTTGAATTCCATTGTCCAAATTGTTATGAATGATTACTGTTACCTTGTGTTGCCAGGTTGCGCCCGTTGGGGGCACTGCCCGAAGCCGGGCCACCGCCGCCGTTACCGGAGGAGGAACCGCCACCGCCGCGACGCCCGAACGTGCGGCCGATCATGTTGCCGGCGATACCGCCCGCGACACCCGTGGCGAATGCCCCGGCCTTGTTGATACCGCCCATAGCCCCGCCGGCTCCGCCCGACTGGATCACCCACTCGGCAACGGTGGGGATCGTGAAATAGCCTATGATACCTATAATCAAAAAGATAATATAGACACCGCTGCCGCTGTCGGGAATGTAGTTGGGGTCTTGCAGGGCCAGGACGTCCGCCTGGAGCATCAACGTCTGGATCTTGGCCAGCACCGCGGAGAACAGGTCGGCGATGGGAAGCCAAAGGTACACGCTGATATAGCGGGAAATCCAACTCGCGAGCGTCGAGTGGAAGCCGTCGTAAATGGAGAGGGCGAACGACAAGGGCCCCAGAATCGACAGCACGACTAAAAAGAATGTCCGCAGCGTGTCGATGGTAAGCCCCGCGGCGTTGAACAACAACTCGAAGAAGTCCCGGACAAGCTGCCGGAAACCGGCCTTGATGTCGTACCACGTGCGTTCGGCCCACATGCTGATAATCTCGCCCAAATCCGTGATACCCATATCCGCAAGCCGTTGTTCATACACCTCGTCGTCCACTAACCAAGCCTTGCCCTCGCGCCTGCGGGCCTCGGCTTCCAAATCGTCCTTCTGTTGCTGGTATGCCTGCAAATCCAATGTCTGCCCCTCCAGTATGGCGTGCGTGCCCTGCACCACGGGCGACATCACGGCGTTGATCGTCCCCAGAACCACGGTGGGAAAGAACATCACGCACAAGCCGATGGCGAAAGGCCGCAGGAGCGGGAACACGTCGATAGGCTCCGCGCTGGCCAGTGCCTTCCATACCCGGTAAGCCACGTAAAAGAGCGCACCCAGGCCGGCGATACCTTTCGCCACCCCGATCATGTCGCCGCATAGCGGCATCATCTCCTGATACAGGTTCCGGAGAACCTGGTGTAAATTGTCGAAATCCATGACTGCCTCCGTTTTCAGGTTACCAATATCTGTCGTTCGGGTTCCCGTAAAGTGCCAGCACCCGGTGCGCGTCGCCCTTTTCGCGGCTGCGGATGAAGGACACGGAGATGGTCTTGCGCGTGTAATAGCGCGTGAGGTTGCGGTACTCCAGCATCTTCGTGTAAACCTGATCCACCACGTCCATCCGCTCCTTGTCCGAGAGCGAGAGGCCGTTGCCGCCGGTTATGACCGTCTTGAGTTCCGCCACCAGCGCACCGCCCTCCTCCAGCAGCCGGGCGTAACCCGCCGAGATCGCCGCCAGCTCGTCCACCGTGAAGTTCGGGTCTGAAACCATACGGTTGAATCCCGAGGTGTAGATTTCCGTGATCTCGCTGACCATTTCGAGCGTCAGCTTCACCTTCCGGGCATCCTTGATGATGTTATGCACCGATTTGAGGGCGTCGTAGTAAGCCTTGCTCTGGTTATAAATCTTGATACTCTCTTGCAGCGACTTGACCATGTTGGTCGCCGTGGTCGAGCTTTGAACCGCGCTCTTGATGTTCTGAACGAGGTTCGACGGGTCGATGACCGTCCACTGCGCTTTTGCCTGGTACGTGAAGCAAAGAAGCCCCACGAACAGCGTTAAAATCAATCGTTTCATCCTTTTCATTATTTAATTCGTGAATACTTGGGCGGTCATTCCGACGCCCGGTAATAATCCCCGTAGGCGGAGAGCTGGAGCACCTCGCGCCCCACATCGTAGGCCAGGGCGACATACCCGTAGAGGTCGAAGTAACGGATACCTCCCCAATACTTCCTCACGGGACGGGAGAAGCGTGTCCCGTCCTTGTAGGACACCTCCACGTAAAAACCGCCGCCCCGGCGTCCCGGGTTGCGGTAGATGCGAACCCGGGGAGAACCCGAGCGGCTTTCCCACTCGCCCGCCACCTCGTACAGCGCGAAGTCCAAACGCGCCGCCGTGGGGTCTGATCCGATACACTTGCGATACATGGCCTGCCCTCCCTTTAACGTTTGCCCTCGGCGAGCTGCCTGATCGCCAGTTCTATATCACCGCCCAGCTCGCCGGCAAGCCGCTGTACCTCCACTTTCTCCGTTTCCTCGGTCGTGTAGGCCAGGTACTCCGGGACGCTGACCTCCGTGGCATAGACCGCCGACTGAACGCCGCCCAGACCGATCCAGACCTCCTTGTATTTACGGGAAGGGTTGTTGGACTGGTTGATCGAGAGAATCTGCGCCTTCTCCTTGTCGGTCAGCCCCAACAAGGACTGAATCGCGTCGAAACGGTTCATGAACTTGCGCTGGTCGAGCAGGATCTTGCAGTCCGAGTTGTTGATGATCGCCTCCTTGACCACCGGGCTGGAAATGATGTCCTCGACCTCCTGCGTCACAACGATGGCCTCACCGTAGTATTTGCGGACGGTTTTATACATATAACGCAGATATTCAGCCATATTGGCCGTAGAGAGCGCCTTCCAGGCCTCCTCGACGATGAGCTGTTTGCGTACCCCCTTGAGCCGTCTCATCTTGTTTATGAAAGCCTCCATGATGATAATGGTGACCACGGGAAAAAGCTCCTTGTTTTCCTTGATGGAATCCACCTCGAAGACCACGAAGCGCTTCGAGAGCAGGTCGATGTTGGCCCGGGAGTTCAAAAGGAAGTCGTAGCGTCCGCCCTTGTAATATTGCCGCAGGGTGATGAGCATGTTGTCGATGTTGAAATCCTCGCGGCTGACCCGGATCTCCCGCTCCTCCAGCTCGCGGCGGTAGTCGTCCCGCAGGTACTCGTAGAAACTGTCAAAACACGGCACGATATTCCGGTCGGCGCGGATACGCTCGATATAGGCGTTCACGGCACTGCCCAGCTCGCCGCTCTCGGTCTTCGTGATCTTGTCGTCCTCGGTTTTCCAGAGTGTCAGCAGCAGCGTCTTGATGCTGTCCTTCTTCTCCACGTCGAAATAGTAGTGTAGGCTCGGCACTCGACGCCTTGTCGTATTGCTACGACAGGTTTTCGAGAGCCTGCCCCCGAACCGTACGTACACCTCTCGATGTATACGGCTCTCCGTTGATAAATGCACTTTATTTTTCATGTTCTTGTATCTTTGCGTTGCAACTTGGACATACAGCGAGAGTTTTTCGGTTTCTGTTTAGCATTATTCTGTTCCATTCGTACTCCTTTGATAGAGTTTTGAGTGTACGGACGTGGTGCATAACAGTAGGACTTTCTACTCCGCAGAGTTCACAACGATTAGTTTTGAGCCTCTCCACCAATGTTGGAGGTGGCACAATTACGGTAAATGGTTGTGTGTCGCAATTTGTGTTTGCGTTTGTTGTTTGGCGTTTAAATCCATCATCATACAGTATTCGGTACTGTTGTCGCCCTTTATCATCCTTGTATGGGATTATAAACTGCTTGTTTGTCTCGTACTTTTTCTTCAACTTGCTTATTGTACTTCTTAGCTTTTGAGCAAGTGTTAGATACATACTGTACTCCATGATGTAACCAAACTTAGAACATGTGGCAGATACATTATTAGCAATACTGTAATAGTTATAGAACCCACGTATTTCCCAATTGAATTGGGCTAATATATCGTGTGGTTGCATAGCTGTTAAATGTGACCGGGATTTTGGCTTCCAGATTTCTTTGCCGTTTGCTTGCTCGAAACTTATGGCATCGTACTCTTTTAGCTTCTTCTTTACGGTCTCTATTGGCAGCGTAAGCACAACTCTACCATTAAAATCACGCTGGAGAACTCCTTTACGATTTCGTTTCATCGCATAGGATTTCCTCACAGAGAGTTCATACCCAAGAAATTTTGCAGTGTCTTGTGCATGGGTTATCAACGTTTTCTCTGCTGAGAGTTCAAGATTAAGAACATCGCTCATGTATTTCGTGATGTCAGCTTTAATCTTTTCGCAATCTACTTTAGAACCAATAACTCCAATGATGAAGTCATCTGCATATCTTACATACTTCATTCTTCTGTAATTTTCGTCCATATCATGACTACATGGTATATTACGCATCTCTATTTGTAATTTCTTTGCTTTTTCTGTTAGCTCTGCCTTTACACAAGGGTCAGTTTCTACTTTAAATTTCTTTCTTAGATTTACCGCTTGGGTATTCTTTTGAAAGTAGACTGCATTACGTCTTTTTTTCTCACCTTTATTGAACCTTTCAATATACTCGTTTATGTACTTATCGAACTTGTCGAGATAGATGTTAGCCAATATTGGGCTAATAATTCCACCTTGAGGTGTTCCTGAGTATGTGCGGTTATATTTCCAATTATCAACATATCCTGCATTGAGAAACTTTCTCACCAACCTTAGGAAACGTTCATCTGATATTCGTTCTCGAAGAGTATCTATCAGTATGTTGTGGTTTATATTATCAAAGAAACCTTTAATGTCTCCTTCTATAAACCAACGTGTTCCTGTGAACTGATGTTGAATATGTGTTAATGCAGTATGGCAACTTTTGTATGGTCTGAAGCCGTGTGAGGTGCTTTCAAAATGCCCCTCATAAATAGCTTCTAATATCATACGTGCTACCTCTTGCACTAACTTATCCTCAAAAGATGGTATTCCCAATGGACGGTTTCCGCCATTCTTTTTGGGAATATATACCCTCTTTGCAGGTTTGGGTTGATAAGTCTCATTTTTAAGACTTTCAATAATATGTTCTATTCTCTGAATGCTCATTTGGTCTATTGTTTTGCCATCTGCGCCTGATGTCATGTTACCTTGCTTGGCGTATATACGCTGATAAGCAACATAAAACATATCTTCATTGAATAGGATACGATACAGTCTTTCGTACTTATAGTCCGAAACTTTGCTGTGTAAACATAAAGTGTTTAATACTTTCTCTGGATTTCTCATACGTCTCTCACGTTTTCCTTTGATTTATATTAAAATTATCAACTGCTTCCCTTCGCCATGTACAAGGCTTTCCCCTGCTCGGACTACTATGGAAGCTCCGTTGCCATGCCGAATATTCAAGAGCAAACTCTATAGCCTTACGGCGTTTCGGTTTAGGCAATCCCCATTTAGTTAGCGTAATAACTATTAGCGTGATAGACTGTCGGATGCGACGTTCGCTCTTTTCTCCGTTTATTACGGTTGTGCTGTAATTAGTTCTTGCCTCTTCTCCCGAACGACTGAGAAAAGGTATCACAGTATGGCGTATATAATTGTCTTTCGCCATCGCTTCTTCATTTGCCACTGAGCTATCGTTCAACCAATCAGGCTTCATCCTCGTGTCTATCGTTCCCCCTCGCAATTCAGTCGCAACATGACAATTTGTTGACTTATCGCTTTTCCAACATGCTGCACTCCCCCTCGGGTTTCCCTTTAGGATAAGTTGGCTGGGAGTAGGTTTCCTTTTCATTTTGTTACATTTATGAAATTTGAACTCTAACCTAATCTCTTGCTAAAGAGATATTTACTACGCTTCCATTATGGGCGCACCGTCGGTGTAGAACGGGTTGAAACTGATGGGATGTTCCTCGGTATAGGTAAAATACACGCCGTCCTCACCTTTGGTCTTACGCCGGATCAGCTCGCAAAGACCCTGGTAGCTGTTACCGGTATCCACCAGCACGACATGCGTGCCCTGCTCCCAGTATTGGCGGACTAAATGATTCATAAAGAATGACTTGCCTGACCCCGAGCCGCCTAACACGAATTTATTCCTGTTGGTAATGATCCCTTTTTTCATCGGTTCGTCCGAGATGTCCAGGTGCAGGGGCCTGCCGCTTACGCGGTCGCACAGCTTGATGCCGAAAGGGCTGGACGAGGATTTATAGTTGGTTTCCTCCGTGAAGAAACAGACTGCGGGCTCGATGAACGTGTAGAACGATTCCTCGGCGGGGAAATCCCCCGCGTTGCCCGGCATACCCGCCCAGTAGAGCGTGGCGGCGTCCACGGTGTTGTGGCGCGGGCGGCACTCCATCAGAGCGAGCTGGCTGCCCACATCATTGCGGATATGCCGGAGCTCCTGCACGTCGTCCGACCAGGCCAGCACGTTGAAATGGGCCCGGACGGATTGAAGACCGAACGAGTGCGCCTCGTTGAGATACTGGTCGATGTCGAGTAGGTCAGCCCCCTTACGGGAGCTTTCCCCTCTAAGAACCGTACGTGAGAGTTTCCCCTCATACGGCTCAAGCAATTCAAAACTTTTATTTGTAACTAAAAGCCGGCTCATAGTAACTTCCATTTATTTCTGTTAGTAATTCGGCTGCAATGGTCATGTATTAGGACTTTCGCCTTTCTACTGCTCCCTGTCATTTCAGTAATTTTCCAGGGAGTTTCCCGTGTGATGTGCTTGCCACACACAGGGCAACATTGCATTTGCTGATTCCACAGGCGATAGATATATTGCTTGCCGTCTAAGTGTGCAAGCATTCTTCGGGTCTTGTATTGATCGAAGAAATCTTTCCAATCGGCATCATATGGGTTGGCCTCACTGCGGATTTTGATATGTCGCTTTATTTTCGTATCCGACAATCTCACAAGAGTGTGGTATTTATCCACTTTCCTGTTTTCAAGCGGTACGGCAAAAGTCCAGCTTCTACCTCTTACAGTGTGATAATACTTGTTGGCAATCCATCGTTTACCTTTTTTGGGATGTCTTCTGCGAGACCATCGCCATAGTTTGTTGAAAATTTGTGCATCTGTTTTACGGAAAGTTTCCGATGCAGAACACCCCTTGTAGTAGTTCGCCCATCCTCTAATGACTGGGTTTAGCAATCGTATCAAAGATTGTTGCTTAGAAGACTTGTTCTTGTCCACTATTTCACGAACCTTATCTAAAAATCTCTTTCGACTCTTCTTGGATGGTTTTGTGATAAACTTGCCTTTATATTTTCTGATATTGAACCCAAGAAAATCAAACCCTTCTTCTATATGAGTTATCTTAGTCTTTTCTTCTGATAAGGTAAGCCCTCTTGCTTGAAGAAACTCAATGACTAATGGTTTAACATGGTTCTCCAACAACTCCTTACTCTCTCCTGTGATAATAAAATCATCCGCATAGCGAACAAGATTTATCATAGGAGTATAGTAATTTTTCTTCGAGCGGTTTATCGGAAAGCTATCGGCAAGCAGTTTTTCCAGTCCGTCCAAAGTCATATTTGCAAGAGTTGGGGAGATGATGCCGCCTTGAGGAGTTCCCTCCTCTGTCGGAAAAAGTTGCTTGTTGAAAATAAATCCACTTTTCAACCATTTACGGAGCAAAACTTTATCCATAGGGATATTGTCAAGCAACCATTCATGACTGATATGGTCGAAACAACCTTTGATATCACCTTCTAAGATCCATTGTGGGGATGTCGTCCTTGCCAGGTCATTGAAGCATTGTTGAACGGCATCTGCCGTGCTCCTTTCTTTTCTGAAACCATAAGAATTGGCATCAGCCGTTGTTTCAGCTACGGGAGCCAGTGCCATCAGATACAATGCCTGCATAGCCCGGTCTTTCATAGTTGGTATACCCAATGGTCTTAATTTCCCGTTACTCTTTCTGATATGTACTCGTCTCAGAGGTTGGGGTGTATAACCTCTCCTTTTCAGTTCGGTTATTGCACACACTTTAGCATCTGGCGTTTTCCATGTTACCATATCGACGCCAGCCGTTTTACTCCCATTATTGGAAGTTACACGTCTTACCGCTAATGCTTTAGCGTAAAACGAGTGGGTCAGTGTCCACTGCAAGGCTTTGACCTTGTTGTGGCGACCCTCTTTTTGAGCCTTTACAATACGCGCTTGTAGCTTTTGAACCGCAGCTTCGCATTTGAGCCAATTTATACTGTCCCATTTGCTCTGCGTTTGGTCAGTCGATGCACACGATTTTTTAATTTCGTTCATTTGCTTTTCTCCTTTTAAAAGTTCTAAAAGTTTCTTGTAAAGAATCACCTACCGCAGAAGTCAGCCTGCTTTCGCAGCGGGATGATGTTTCAATCCCTATTCACCCCATTACAGGGTGGCATTCGCTTTTTCTGCAATCCTATACCCGCACTCCATTCGGCATTCCTTACGGTCTGCTTACCTGTCATTGGCAGGAGAAATACGGGCTTACTACGTTCCGTGCAAGTAACTTATAAGTGGGTTAGGTTCTGTCTATTACACCGGCAGTACTCTGTTCGTGTATTCCCAGAATGGAGAGGAATAACCGACTGCTTCCCTTTTGGGCTGAAGCCTATCAGTATCTTTGGCTTCTTCAACCTTACGACGTTTAGACGACAGTTCGCTTACGCTAACCATACCACCCAAGCCAAGCTCCCTGACTGTATGATACTAACAGCCATTGTCTTTCCCTCACGGTTCTGACTGCTCCTTTCGGAAGGGCTACCTTGTCTGGACAGCTTTGATACAGTATATTACTATTGGTGCATCTGTCCATAGGCTACCGTTGACGAAACAACGGGTTAAATCTAAGTTTAACAATTACTTACACAGCGACGTATCGCACCCACTCCTTGTTTATCTGGTTCCCGCGGGAGTAGCGGGAAAGGGACTGCATGTTACGCGCACGTTTCTCGAACATACGCAGGTTTTCGTCGCTGTCTTCCAGGAACACGTACTGGTTGTAAAGGTGGTCGCAGGAAAGCAGAAGCCCCACGGGGGCCGCGAACGACAGCAGGCAGTCCGAACGGTCGGTGGAAAGACGCTCGTAACGGGTGTCCGTACCCACGCGCCCCGGCAGGTCTTCCGTGTCCGAGAGCGTGTGCAGGCACACCCGTTTGTTGCCCACGCGCAGAACCTCGGCCCCCAGCTCGATGTCCTGAAGAGAAGTCGTCTCCGAGAGCGAGAGGGAAAAGTACCGTTCCAGCAGGCCCGGACAATCCGCCGTACCCGTGATCTCGTCCCCCGTGAGGCGGACAAGGGTCAGGAAACCCGAATCGTTCAGAATACGCTCGAACTGTTCCGCCGCCTCCAGGAATTTTGTCGCCGATTCCCGGTTTACCTCTTTGGGAATGATGTTGCCCCGGCAGAGGGTCGAGAAGTCTGAACGCATGTGCATACGCTCCCTCGTCGTTTTCGTCAGGTAGAGGAAGCAGGCGTGGGTCAGGAACGGACGCTCGTTGAAATGCCGCTCGTAACTGCGGGAGAGGAAACTCATGTCCCCCTCGCCCGTGGCCGGGCGGTAACGCTCGCGGATGAAGTCGGGTAGGTCAGGGACATTACTGCCCCTTTCCCCCCCTAAGAACCGTACGTGAGAGTTTCCCCTCATACGGCTCAAGCAACTCAATGCTTTTATTTCTACATAAAAGCCGGCTCATAATCCTCTGTTTTTAACTGGTAATAACTTCTGCGGCAACCGTCATGAAGAAGAAAACTATCCATTCGGTTATTTGTCAGCTGTTTTACGACACTCCAAGAGTGTTCGTTGTCTATCGGCTCACCACAGTAGGGACAGCAGCGTTGTTGTCTCTTCCAGAGATGCAGCAGTGATTTATACCCGTTGAGCGATTGGAGCATTTTGTAGGTTTCCCTGTGTTCAAAATATTCCTTCCACTGCGGGTCGTATGGGTTTGCATCCCCTTTGATTTTTACAAACCGCTTTATTTTGGTGTCGTACAGTCGTTTCAGCACGATTATACTTTCGGGTTTTCTCTTGTTGGGAGTGACCGCGAAAGTCCATTTACGGTTGTTAATCTTGTGGAAATACTTGTCAGCAACCCAATACTTCCCCTTTTTCGGGTGTCGGCGTTGTGCCCACTGCCATAACTTTTCGAAGATCAGTTTGTCAGCTTTCCTGAAAGTCTTGGATGATACGGAGTAGCGATAGTAATTCGCCCAACCCGTTATGATCGGGTTCAGTAGTCTTATCAGGGATTCCTGTTTTGCTCCCTTATGAGCTTCGATGGTTTCCCGGATTTTGACCATAAACCTTTTCAGACTCTCTTTTGACGGTTTTATCAGAAGTTTTCCGTTATACTTGCGAATGTTGTATCCGAGAAAATCGAATCCTTTGCCGATGTGAGTTATCTTCGTTTTTTCTTCTGACAGGGTAAGCCCCCTTGCATGGAGAAACTCACGAACAATAGGCAAGATCTCGTTTTGCAACAATTCCTTCGATGCTCCGGTGATTACAAAATCATCGGCGTACCGTATAAGGTGTACCTTGTAGCTGGTATAGACGCCCTTTTTACAGTGTGTCTTAAACCGTCTTTTCAGTACCGCCTCCAATCCGTCAAGGGTCATATTGGCAAGGGTCGGCGATATGATACCGCCTTGCGGCGTGCCTTCAACCGTCGGGAATAGCTCGGAGTTGTAAACAAAACCACTGTTCAGCCATTTGCGGAGCATCACTTTATCCATCGGGATATTATTCAGCAGCCATTCGTGGCTTATGTGGTCGAAACAGCCTTTGATGTCCCCTTCAAGTATCCATTCGGGCGATACGTCTTTTGCGAGTACACAGAAGCATTGTTCCCTTGCATCGAACGTGCTTCGTTCCTTGCGGAACCCGTAGGAGTTGTTGTCGGCTGTCGTTTCAGCTACCGGCTCCAATGCCATCAGATACAGCGCCTGCATAGCCCTGTCTTTCATGGTAGGAATACCCAACGGCCGTTGTTTGCCGTTCTTTTTGCTGATATAGACCCGTTTCAACGGTTGGGGATTGTATCCCCTGCGTTTCAGTTCGCTGATTGCCTGAAACTTCGCTTTTGGGGTTTTCCATAATACACGGTCAACCCCTGCTGTCTTTTTACCTTTGTTAGAGGTCACCCGCTTTACGGCCAATGCTTTGGCGTAAAACGAATGCGTTAGCATCCACTGTAAAGCTTTCACTTTACCGTATCTGCCTTCTTTTTGAGCCTTTACAATACGTGCTTGTAGCTTTTTAACCGCAATTTCGCACCGGAGCCAGTCTATGCTGTCCCAAGCGTTCGATTTTCGGTCAGTCGATGCACACGAAATTTCTAATTCGTTCATTTGCGTTTCAACTTTAAAAAGTTCTAAAAGTTTCTTGTAAAGAGTCACCATGCGGAAGTCTGCCCGCTTTCGCGTAGGGTAACGTTGAAACCCCTATCCGCCCCATTACAGGACGGCATTCGCTTTTTCCGCATTCCTGTGCCTGCATCCCGTTCGGCCTTCCTTACGGTCGGCTTACCTGTTTTCGTAGGAGAGATACAGGTTTTCCATGTTCCGTGTAAGTGACAAAGAGAATGGGTTAGAATCTGTCATTCCGCCGGCAGCAGTGTGGTTCGTGTAACCCCAGACTGGAGAGGGTTATCCTCGCTGCACCCGTTTCCGGGCTTGAGCCTGTCAGTATCGTTTGGCTCATTCAAACTAACGACGTTTAGCGACAGTTCACATGTGTTATTCATACCATTCAAGCCAAGCTCCCGCGCCGTCTGATACTGACGACGATTGTTTTCCCCTCACGGTTCAAACTGCCCCTTTCGGGCGGGCTACCTTGTCTGGGCAGCTTAATACAATTAAGGTGCATCTGCCCATAGGCTACTGCTGACGAAACAGCAGGTTTAATCTTTGTTTTATGTCATACTCGATGACTTAAATTATTTGTTAAACAATCACTTACACGACATCATGTCGCACCCAGTCCTGCTTGTGTACCACGCTGTATTCGGGCAAGACCTTCAGGGCCTTGCACCAGGCGGCGTGGATCGCCTCGTACTCGGCGGACGTGACGGTGAACAGCTCCGGGAGTTCGACCCGATAGACGACCGTTATGTCCGCGTCCTTGCTGATGATACAACCGCCTTCCACGGCCAGGAGCGGGAACTTGCTTTCCAGCGTGGTGGCTTTCAAGATGTTTCTCATACGCGGCCCCCCTTTCTTTTCAGCAACCGGCGCAGGGACTTGCGGTTGAGCAGGTAGCGGGGATGCCGGCGCGCGGCGAACAGCTTCATCAGCCCGTGTTCCCCGTAACGGGCGTTCAGGCGGAAGGTAAGCCAGACCAGCACCGAAGCCGCCGCAACGCCGAAAGCGATACATACCCACTGATCGACCCCTGCCATGTAGAGGATGACGAACACCACGAAGACGGCCAGCAGGCCGCCCGCGAAGATGAAGAGGTACTGCGCCTTCAGGCCCCGGAACTCCACGCTCTTGCCGATTCCCTTGTTGATTCCATATTCCATAATTATTTGCATGACAGGTTGGACTACAAGAAGAAAGAGCGTAGGATCGTCGCGGCGACAATCAGGAAAATACACGCGCCGAACCAGCTCGCGGCGGTCTTCGACGTGTCGGGGTCGCCGCTCGAAAACTTGTTATAGACCTTGATCCCGCCGATAAGGCCGACCACAGCCCCAATCGCGTAGATGAGCTTCGTGTCGAGTAGGTCAGCCCCCTTGCGGGGGCTTTCCCCTCTAAGAACCGTGCATGAGAGTTTCCCCTCACACGGCTCAAGCAACGCATTACTATTCTTACTGAAGGAATAGCTCTGCCTCATTTCTTACCTTGTTTCTTAGGGTTAAACCTCTTGGGCTTGCACTCACTATGAATGAGGATTTTGAACGGTTTTCCGTTGATGTTCTCCGTTATGGTAGTCCATCTACGTTCATCGTCAATAATCTCACCACAGATAGGACACCTCATTTTCTGATGAATCCAAATCATGCGGAGCAGGTCATCGACCTCACGGAGTTGATTTTCCGTGTTCTTTGACTTACGTCTTGCATAATAGGGCGCATCAGCAGGGTCGTATGGATTGACGTCAGTTCTCACGCGCACGAACTTTTGTATTGGTGTGTCTGCCAGCCTTTTGAGGCGAAGCGTTGTCTCCTTACCCGACTTCTTGTTCTTTGTCGTGGCTGCGAAGCACCATTCACGTCCGTGTAGTTGCTTGAAATACTTGTCTTTAATCCAATGCATACCTTTCTTGGGATGTCTGCGTCTTGCCCATTGCCAAAGCGTCTTATAAATCTCGAAGTCCACACGTGAGAATGCTTTTGATGATGCCCCATAGCGATAATAGTTCGCCCATCCGGGCAGCATGTGGTTGAGCATTCTGATGAGTGAGGAAGCCTTTGCCGACTTGTTGCTCTTAATCTTTGTGCGAACCTTGTCGCAGAAAGTCTTCATCGCATCCTTTGAGGGTTTGGTCAGAAGTTTTCCGTTCGACTTGTATTCACGGATATTGAAGCCGAGGAAGTCGAAGCCATCACTTACGTGAGTTATCTTCGTCTTTTCCTCTGACAGCGTCAGTCCGCGCTCAGCCATGAATTGCCTTATGAGAGGCAAGATGACAAGCTCGATTGTCTCCTTATCCTTGGCAGTGACGATGAAATCATCGGCATAGCGCACAAGATTGATTTTAGGCTTCACTCTGACTCGCCCGTATTCGGTGTCAGCTTGTTCCCAATGGGGCTTTACTGCATTCTGGACGAGGGATTGAAGTCCGTCAAGAGTCATGTTGGCAAGGGTTGGGGAAATGATGCCGCCCTGCGGTGTTCCCTCCTCGGTAGGGAAAACATCACCGTTGAACACATATCCGCATTTGAGCCACTTGCGCAGTATCTCCCTATCCATGGGGATATTGTCAAGAAGCCATTCGTGGCTTATGTGGTCAAAACATCCCTTGATGTCACCCTCCAGAATCCATTTGGGAGCAACATCCCTTGAAAGAACGTTGTGACATTGGGCTATCGCATCTTGACAGCTCCGATGTTTGCGAAAGCCGTAGGAGTGTTGGTCTCCAGTGACTTCTGCTATGGGGTCGAGTGCCATAAGATACAAAGCCTGCATCGCGCGGTCTTTCATCGCAGGGATGCCCAAGGGGCGTTTCTTTCCATTCTTCTTCGGTATCTCCACGCGATTGAGCGGCAGCGGCTTGTAACCTCTGCGTTTAAGCGTTTCGATAGCCTTGGCTTTGGACGCAGGTGTTGACCACTTCACGCCGTCAACTCCTGCGGTGTTCTTACCCTTGTTGGTAGTAACCCGAACCACAGCCATATAACGACCGTAGAACGAGTGGGTCAGCAGCCATTGCAAGGCTTTCACCTTGTTGTATCTGCCTTCCCTTTGAGCCTTTACAATACGTGCTTGCAGCTTCCGAACATATTCCTCAGCCTTGCATCGGTCAACTCGTTTCCAACGCTCGGTATAAGTGAGGTTTACATTTTCAGGCGCACACGTTTCTTTCGATTCGTTCATTTGCTTTCCTTTCTTTAGAAGTTCTATAAAGTTTATTGTAAAGAGTTACCTTATGGAAGTGGGCACACTTTCGTGTCGGATGATGTGGCTCTCTGCCATACATGGCAATGAGGTCAATCCGTATCCGCTCCATTACAGAGCGGCATTCGCTTTTTCCATATTCCTATATCCGCATCCCATATAGGCTCGCCTTGCGGCTTGCTTACCCTCTCCGAAGAGAGGGAGAGATACGGACTTACCACGTTCCGTGTAAGTGACGATGATGGGTTAGGTTCATCCTATTCACCGGCAGTCATGAATGTCCGTGTGACTCCACCTGGACAGGAAGTCAACCGACTGCACACCTTTTGGTTCAAGCCTCAGACTTCACTCCGCAGAGAGAAGTCAACAACATCCTTAGGCTTGTTCTTCGTAACGATGTTTATCAGATGTTCACACTAAGTTAACCATACCATCAAGTCTCGCCCCTCGGCAGAACGATGTTATCTGCCATTGACCTCAGCTCACGCTTTGGTCTATTCCTTTCGGAAAGGGTACTTTGTCAGAGCAGCTTCGCACAAAGTGATTACTCGCAATGCACGTACTCTCAGACTACTGCAAACGGAATTGCAGGTGCAATCGTAGCTTCTCTAAGCTGAAGTTGCACAATCACTTACACAGTTTACGTGTCACACTCCGGGATCGAAGTAGCTGGTTACCATGTTGGTAGCCTCCGTAATGCCGGCGATGCCGTTGCCCTGCGCGAAAGCGGAGGAGATGGCGGCAAAGAGAAATGCCGCCGGAAGAAGAATCTTGTTCTTTCTCATAACTCGATAATGTTTGAATTGTGGCGCGGGGATGGATAGGCCCCGCACCGGGTTAAACTTCTTGATTCGGATTTTTTCAGTGGTTCGAGGATAGCCTCACGTGCTACCCGTAGTCTTTTTCTTTCATCGTGATGTCATTATGGGGTTAAACAAACTCACGGACGTCGAAACCCGTGGGAACCGAACCCTGCGGAGATGGGCTTTCCGCAGACCTCTCGGACATACGCCGGTGAAAGGCCGAGAGGTAGGTGTCGATCAGGGATTTTACCCTGTCGTTCCCGTCGGGGCGGCCCGAAACGATGACCTCGAACATGTCGGTCTGTTTCAGGCCCAGGAGGACACGTCCCGTTTCCTCCCTTTGCTCGTCTGTTGAAGGTGGATCATGTACCACGTGGCGGTAGGCTTCGCCCATCTGTTCAAAACTAACCCCCTGGGCAAGCGAGCGGCCCAAAAGGGGCAGCTCTTCGGTGTCGTCTTCATCCTCGTCATAATCCGGCTCCTCCGCGTCCGCATCCGGGAAAGATTCATCGTACAGCGGAAAGTCGATTTCCAGAGGTTCGTTAGGCTCCCCCTCGGGAGCGACACCGAACACTTCATCCAGGTCTTCCGGCGGAATCTGCCGGGGGTGTTCGGGTACATTCGTGGGCACAAATATATCGGCTTTTTCCGTAACTTTTTCAGTTTCAGATTCTACGGCAGCTTGTGGCCGGGAGTGGCGCGGGTCGAGGACAAAGCGGCTCCTGCCGATGATCTCCTGCCGGCAGGGAGTGTCTTCGGCAACGATCCCGTCTGCCGGTTCGTTGCGTTCCATCCGCCACAGGCGGAAAAACGCCCACAAGGCATACCCCACGGCAAAGAGGGGCAGCAGCCACAACGCCCCGTTCATCGCTCCTCCGCTTTGGGTTGCCGGGAGGCCACGGCCTCACGCTCCTCGAAAAGCCGCTCGATGGTTTCCCGGTTATCGTCCAGGTGCGCCTTGAGAACCTTGTCCACGTAGGCCGTGATCGTCACGTCGCCACGACCGATGACACGGGTGATCTCGCGGATACGCTCGTGATACGACGGACGTATCTTCACGTGCTTGTTACCGGCGAAAGGCAGCCGCAGCAGGCAGATGTAACGGGCCAGGTACTCGGCCTCGGGGGTGGGGACAGTCCCCACGGCGACCTCCCCCGAAGGGCCGTCGGGGACGATAAGGGTTTTCATCCTGCGCCGGTAGCGGCACACGCGGAAGATGAAGGGCACGGCGACGCAAAGGACGGCCGCCAGGATAACAGATAAAATAATTGCTTTGTCTGACATGATGGATTGTTTTTAATAGGTTGTAAATATTGGGTTCATAACTAAAAAATATCGGAGTTCCGTTTCTTGTAGAGTTCCGAAATTTCCTCCTGATAGGTCGCGAAATGCTGCTCCAGCACATTGTCCAGGTAGCTATACAGCGAGAGTTCGTTCTTACCGATAACCTGCACTATCCGGGTTATACGCTCGTGAAACTCCTTGCGGATATACACCGTTTTGCCGCTTCGGGTATTGGAGGGGGCGTTCCGGATAAAAAGACGCTCGTAATCCTGGCCTTTCCCTCTTCGGCGGCGTCCCTCCTCTTTCGTAGCCGGCGAGGCGGCGGCCTCGCCAGACGGTTCCGATAGAGCCGATGCCTCCTCCTCTTTTTCCGGCGTGTAAGGATGTAATGGCCGGTTTCGGCTTTTGGCCTGGCTGATGATGAAGGAAGCGTCCAAACCGTCGTCATGTTCTTTTCCGCTCATAAGATCCTACTTTAACAGTTCGATCAATTCATCCACGAGTTTATCCAGGTTGCTGCCCCGGATCAAAGAACGGTCTGCCGGGAAGAGCGTGGAGCGGAAGACAGAGCGACGGCTGGCGTTCTGCTCACGACGAAAACGCTTGGTGTCAGGCAGGAAGGTCTTCAGAACAGGAAGACCCAGCTCTTTCATTACCGCCTCGTAAACCTGATATAACTCTGTCTTTTCACGTCCGTCCACCATGTTCCATAGCATATACAGCCCTTTCATCCGGGACTTCTCGCGGCCCATGATATGCTCCTTTACCACAACCGCGTAATTCAGGGTGCTTTCCATGACAACCCGGTCGGCACTGATCGGGGCGACGAGATAATCCATTCCGGCCAGGGAATGAATCAGATCCTCGTTATTGATCGTACCGGGAAGGTCGAAGAACACATAATCGAAATCACCTTGCGGCAGGAGGTAGTCGGCATCGGCCAACGCCTCTTTCGTGTTGCTTTCCACGACAGGATAGGCTTTCTTTTGAAGCCGGGTGAATTGTTCGTAAGCTAACCTCTTGTAATGTTCGTCTTCGAGGGCAAGCTTCAGGTCACGTTCCCGCATCTCCACGATGGAGTGTTGGGGATAATCGCAGTCGATGACCGCGACATTGAAACCCTTTACATAGTGCAGGTAAGAGGCTGCCAGCACCGTGAGGGTGGTTTTGCCCGCTCCGCCTTTCTGGGTGGAGAAGGCCACGAATTTCGTTTTCTCTTTCATTGTTCCATGCGTTTTTAGTTATACAATCGGGTAATCGTTCATCTCTTCACGTATCCGGACAAGTGACGGCATGAGATTTTATGCTGGTATGCCGGCACGCATATATGCTGGTGCGCTGGCAGGCTGTTACGCCGGTATGCCGGTGCATGGGCGCGTGTCCGATTTTATACTCATGCGCAACCGCATTTGCTTATCCGGACAAAGACCCGCTTTTTCCTCTGCACACGATGTTTTCTGCATCCGTCCACACGTGTGCGGACAGGGGGATGTGTCATTGCCCGTATCCGTTCTCACGTGCAAAGTAAACCCTTAAAAACACGGGTTGTATGCTCTTTTTCCGCTATGGCCGCGTGTGGCATCAAAGTGGACGCAAGTGGCGTAATCGCTTGTAGTACAAGAGATTGAATAGGTCGGTATCTTTGCCTCGTGAACGATCCCGACGCTAATGAAGCCGTCCTTGCCCCGTTTTACGGCGGCTCTTTCAATGTTCTGTCCGCGAGCGGGCAGAAGGTATTTGCAAAGGGCAAATAGCAAGCTGTGTTTTCTGCTGCACGATTCTCGTTTTGCAGCAGAAAACAGCTTGCCCGCAAGGGGGAGAAAGCACCTCCGGAGTCGGTGCTTTTCAGAAGGGCGGCAGGCCGCGAAGGGATCGGAATTTTCAGGAACCGGTGGGGCTCTGGCCTCTCCTTAAAATTTCGATGCGATGGAAAAGAACAGAAAGCCCCGAGGGGGCAAAGGGGGACGACCCGCGAAAAACGACCCGGCCGTTTACCGCTTTTCGGTAAACTTTTCAGCCGTGGAACATGCCCGTTTCCTCGACCTTTACGAGCAGTCCGGGCTATTGTCCAAAGCCGCTTTTATCAAAGCGAGAGTGTTCAACGAGGCGTTCCGGGTGGTAAAGACCGACCGGGGAACGCTCGAATACGTGGCGAAGCTGACCGCTTTCCACGCCCAATTCCGTGCCGTGGGAACGAATTACAACCAGGTGGTGAAGGAGCTGCACGCGCATTTTTCCGAGAAGAAAACACTCGCGCTGCTCTATAAACTGGAGAGAGCGACACGTGAACTGGCGGCCGTCGGGCAGCAGGTCGTGTCGCTCTCCGAAGAGTTCAAACAGCGATGGTAGCCAATATCACCACCGGAAAAGACGTGTACGGCGCGCTGGCGTACAACCAGGAGAAAGTCGATCGGGGCGACGGGAAAGTACTGCTGACCCACATAGTGAGGGAGCCGGCGGATGGGCGCTTCAACGTGGCCGCGACGGCAGAAGACCTCCTGCGCTGGATGCCCTCGCACTACCGGACGGAAAAACCCGTCGTGCACGTATCGCTCAACCCGGCTCCCGAAGACCGCCTTGACGACGGGCAGCTCGCGGAGATAGCCGGGGCCTACATGGAGCGCATGGGCTGGGGAGGACAACCTTATATCGTATTCAAGCATACCGACATCGGACGGGAGCATATCCATATCGTGTCGGTGCAGGTGGCCCAGGACGGGCGCAAGATAAACGACAGCAGGCGCAACGAACGCAGCGTGGCCGTTACCGAGGAACTGGAACGGGAGTACGGACTGCATCCCGCCAAAGGGAGAAGGCGGGAGAAAGGGCAAGGGATCGTCCCCGCCGATTACACGCGGGGCGACCTGAAACGCCAGGTGGCAGCGGTAATAAAACCGGCCGTGGCGACATACCGCTTCCAGACCCTCGGCGAGTTCCGGGCATTGCTGTCCTTATATAATATAGGTATAGAGGAAGTCCGGGGAGAGCGGAACGGAACCCCCTACCGGGGATTGCTCTACACGCTGCTGGACGAGAACGGGGACAAGGCAGTGGCCGCGCCGCTCAAATCCTCACTGTTCGGTAAAGAGGTCGGGTATGACGGGCTGGAACGGCACATGGAGCGCAGCGCCGAACGGTTCGGGAAGGACGACACGAGGAGGCAAATCCGTGGCCGGGTCGATAAAGCGCTTCGGGGAGAACCCACGGAGGAAGAACTGCGCGAACGCCTGCGGGGAGCCCGGGTGGATCTCTACATACGACGCAACGAAAACGGCCGCATCGTGGGTGTGACGTTCATTGACCACGAAACACGGACGGTCGTGAACGGATCACGGCTGGGAAAGGCATACTCGGCCAACGCCTTCGAGCTGCGCTTCGGCGGAAAACGGAATCCCGGGGAAAACACGAGGGGCTTGTCCCCGAAACAAGCGCCTGCCGGACGGGACGGGCAACGGAAGCGGAATACCTCACGACGGAGGAAAGTATAACATCTCAATTATCATTCATTTATTAAATCTTACGGTTATGCAACAGGAAGACGACCTTCGGGGTCTTGCTAAAACAATGGATTTCATGCGGGCATTGAGTATCTTGTTCGTGGTTATCAACATCTACTGGTTCTGCTACGGGCAGATACGGGAATGGGGAATCAATATCGGCGTGGTCGATAGGATTCTGCTGAACTTCGACCGCACCGCGGGGCTGTTCCGGAATATACTATGGACGAAACTTTTCGCCGTAGTGTTCCTCGCCCTTTCATGCCTCGGGACAAAAGGAGTAAAAGAGGAGAAAATTACCTGGCGGAAAATCACGGCATCGCTGGCCACGGGAGGCGTGCTGTTCTTCTTCAACTGGTGGCTGCTGGACTTGCCGCTGACGGCAGCGGCGAACGCGGCTTTCTACATACTGACCCTATCGGCCGGGTATATCTGCCTCTTGATGGGCGGCGTGTGGATGTCCCGCCTGCTGAAGAACAATCTCATGGATGACCCTTTCAACAACGAGAACGAATCATTCCAGCAGGAAACACGCCTGATCGAGAACGAGTACTCCATAAATCTGCCGACGAAATTTTACTATAACAAACAGTGGAACAACGGGTTCGCCAACGTTGTAAACCCGCAAAGGGCTTGCATCTGCATGGGAAGCCCGGGCAGCGGGAAGAGTTATTGTGTTGTAAACCAGTTTATTAAACAGCAAATCGAAAAGGGCTATACCCAATACATCTATGACTACAAGTTTCCCGATCTTTCGGAAATCGCTTACAACCACCTGCTGAATCACCAGAAAGGTTACAAGAAAATCCCGACTTTCTACGTCATAAATTTCGACGACCCGCGCCGCTCGCACCGCTGTAACCCCATTCACCCGGACTTCATGACCGATATTTCGGACGCCTACGAGAGCGCCTATACCATCATGCTCAACCTGAACCGAAGTTGGGTGCAGAAGCAGGGCGATTTTTTTGTGGAAAGCCCCATTATCCTTTTTGCGGCCGTGATCTGGTTCCTGCGCATCTACGACAACGGGCGGTATTGTACCTTCCCGCACGCCATCGAGTTCCTGAACAAGCGGTACGAGGATATTTTCCCGATTCTGACATCCTACCCGGAACTCGAAAACTACCTCAGCCCCTTTATGGATGCCTGGCTCGGAGGCGCTCAAGACCAGCTCCAGGGCCAGATAGCATCGGCCAAAATTCCGCTTTCCCGCATGATTTCGCCCCAGCTATATTGGGTCATGTCGGGCGATGACTTCACGCTCGACATCAACAACCCGGACGATCCCAAGATACTCTGCGTGGGGAACAATCCCGACAGGCAAAACATTTACGGAGCGGCTTTGGGATTGTATAATTCCCGGATTGTCAAGCTCATAAATAAGAAAGGCCAGCTCAAATCGGGCATCATCATCGACGAGCTGCCGACAATCTACTTCAAGGGACTCGACAACCTGATCGCCACGGCCAGAAGCAACAAGGTCGCCGTGCTGCTGTGCTTCCAGGATTTTTCACAGTTGAAGAGGGACTACGGGGACAAGGAGGCCGCCGTCGTGATGAACACGGTGGGCAACATCTTCTCCGGGCAGGTCGTAGGTGAAACGGCCAAGACACTCTCGGAGCGGTTCGGTAAGGTATTGCAGAAGCGGCAGAGCATGACGTTGAGCCGCAGCGACAAATCGACATCCATATCCACGCAGCTGGACAGCCTGATCCCGGCCTCGAAGATCTCGACGCTCACGCAGGGAATGTTCGTTGGGGCCGTGGCGGACAATTTCGACGAACGTATCGAGCAGAAGATTTTCCACTGCGAGATTGTCGTGGACAACGAAAAAGTGAAAGCGGAAACGGCCCGGTACAAGAAGATACCACAAATTACCGATTTCACGGACGAGAACGGGACGGATCACATGAAACAGGTCGTGCAGGAAAACTACGAACGTATCAAGGCAGAGGCCGGCCGCATCGTCGCCGAGGAACTGGAACGTATCAAGAACGACCCGGTGCTTTGCAAGCTCCTGCCGGAACAGAACTAAATGAACACAAACACCCCACAAACAACCTCCGTGACCTTAACGGGGGCTGTTTCTTGGTTTTATAACCGCACAGCTGGTGTTTTGGAGCATAAAGTAGTGATTATGTGAACGGAAAACATTATTTTTGTGTTCGGAATCCTTTTAATTATAAGTATGACAGTTACCGATATATACGAAGCAATGAACAGCAAGGCGGAAGCGTTTTTCGAGTGGTTGCAGGCTCACCCGAAATACGGGTTGCTGTTTGGTGTCGGGTTGCTTGCCCTATGGCTTGCAGGGTTGCTGTTCCGTTGGAAATGGGCGTGTCATTGGCAGTTTAACAGCAAACTGTGGTTATTTGACGATTGCAAGCCTGAAACACGCCGCAGGGTTCAGATTGTGTTGGTCAGCGTTCTGATTATACTTATATTGGTTGGTTTCTTTGTATGGAGATAACGGTATGGAAAAGGACAATCGCAAATACCGGATCTGCTTCATCGACTATATGTGGTATGTAGCCGAGATATGGCACGAAAGGGAGCGTACCAATCTCAACGGACGTATGCTACTGTTTTGGTGCTGGCTCTTCGTCCTACTCATACCGCTTGGGGTTCCGCCGATATTGCGCCTTTTCGGCTGGATGATTGGTTTGGCCATAGTGATTCCTCTCTGCTTTCTTCCCGATTTATTCTGCAAGCTACGCTATACAGCCGGACGGCGTGAAGCGCTCCGTGAACATTACGGGAAGATGAAACATCCCGGCAGGAAGCTCGCCAAAATAGTTCTTATCGCTATCGCCCTGATCGTGGCAAATGTAGCGCTGATGTTCCACCTCGGATTTATACATTGGGCATGATGAAACGGCAGGAGAATAAGCAACGGTTCTATCTCTGGGACTACCTCTGGTGGATGGGGGAGAAATTGGAACAAGCAAGACGAACAGGCAGGGTCGATGGCGAAATGATGCTCTCGATTTATATCTTCGCTCTTTTGATATTCCCTATGATGACTGTTACTATCCGGCTTTTTCCAGGTGTGTCGGCATTGTTGCCATGTGTCGTTTTTAGCATTGTCACATTTGCCGTTATGTCGCTCGTCAGCAGGATTTACAAATGGCGAGGCAAAGCAGTGATGTCTCACTATGCCAAGTGCAGGTTTAACGAACTCCTTGCGGTTCTGTTATTTTTCCTTGCGATAGCCATTATCTGCTTTATGATGTATCTTCTTGACAAAAAGTGAAACAAGCTTTGATACGAACTCCGGGCCGTTATATCGAATGGTCTAACTCGATGTACCAGTTTCCCTTGATGGGTTTGTAAAGCGTGGTGTCGTTGTACGTCCTGCGGTAGATCTCGTTCAGGTCGCCATATTCGGTGATACGGATATTCCGACGGCTTCTCAATCCGGGATCGTAAACGAAACTCTTGGACGTTCCCGCATCCACGATGCCGTGGGAGTAGTACGGCATAACAAGGCTCACATATACCGAATCTGCCGTTCCCCATTCCCTGCGATCAACAAGGATAAAACCGCATCCAATCTCTGATAACAAGGAGTCGAGTAGGATTCGCTCCGGCTTCAACAGTCCATATACCGGAATGTCTTGTTCGTCATTCGTTTCATGGAATGTATCGCTTTGTTCTGTTGAATCAAGTATAATGACCTCTTCCGGAGAAAGCGGCGGGTAGTGAAAACTACCTTCTGAACTCTCTGCCATGATTTCGTACACCTTACGGAACGCCACCTCGTGCGTGGTGAAATGGCGTATCATTTCCTCGTCCGACGGCGGCATGGGAGGCTCTCCGCAGCTT
>OHLR01000210.1_pt1 | contig 36598 bp, 27 predicted proteins | sample 1569141 | NCBI WGS metagenome assembly OHLR01 (sample SAMEA3879553, study PRJEB24766) | human gut metagenome | biome: human-associated habitat; feature: feces | place: USA | collected 1985/1987
CTCTTACGGATATCCATAAAGTCCATAGCCATATCATCAAAGTTGGCGTCCGGATTTTCATAGAGAACCCACATGATCTTGCCGGCATCCATTGCGGAACCGCCGCCCATTGCGATGATCACATCCGGCTCAAATTCTCTCATCAGCTTTGCGCCAGCCTGTGCATTTGCCAGGGTTGGGTCTGGCTGTACATCAGAGAATACAGTGTAAGTAATTCCCATTTCATTTAAACGGTCAGTGATAACATGTGTATATCCATTCTTGTACAGGAAAGAGTCTGTTACGATGAAGGCTCTCTTCTTGCCCATAACGTCCTTTAATTCCTTCAGTGCTACAGGCAGACAGCCCTTCTTAAAGTAAACCTTCTCAGGTGCTCTAAACCAAAGCATATTCTCTCTCCTCTCAGCGACAGTTTTTACATTAAGCAGATGCTTTACTCCAACGTTCTCAGATACTGAGTTTCCGCCCCAAGAGCCGCATCCAAGTGTAAGAGAAGGAGCCATCTTAAAGTTGTAGAGGTCACCGATTCCACCGTGAGATGAAGGTGTATTGATAAGGCAGCGGCATGTCTTCATTCTTTCAGAGAATTCAGCAATCTTGTCTGCCTGTGTTTCAACATTAATATAAAGAGATGATGTATGACCAAATCCACCATCTGCAATCAGGTGTTCAGCTTTTGAAAGAGCATCTTCAAAATCTTCTGCCTTGTACATTGCAAGGACAGGTGATAACTTTTCATGAGCAAATTCTTCTGAGAGGTCTACAGATGTTACTTCACCGATAAGAATTTTAGTTTCTTCAGGAACAGTAACGCCTGCTAAAGCAGCAATAGTATGGGCTTTCTGACCAACAATCTTCGCATTAAGGGCACCGTTGATAATAATAGTCTTTCTTACCTTTTCTGTCTCGCTCTTATTAAGGAAGTAGCAGCCTCTGTATGCAAATTCTTCTTTAACAGCCTTGTAAACCTTCTTGTCAACAATTACAGACTGTTCAGAAGCACATATCATACCATTGTCAAATGTCTTAGAATGAATAATTGAGTTAACAGCAAGTATTACATCTGCTGATTCATCGATGATAGCAGGAGTATTACCAGCACCTACACCAAGTGCGGGCTTTCCAGAAGAGTAAGCAGCTTTAACCATTCCAGGTCCGCCGGTAGCTAAGATAATATCTGCTTCCTTCATAAGTGTATCTGTAAGCTCAAGGGAAGGAACATCTATCCAGCCAATGATTCCCTCAGGGGCACCTGCTGCAACAGCAGCTTCAAGAACAACCTTAGCTGCTGCAATTGTCGATTTCTTAGCTCGTGGATGTGGGCTTATGATAATACCATTTCTAGTCTTAAGTGAAATAAGAGTTTTGAAAATAGCTGTTGAAGTTGGATTAGTTGTTGGGATTACGGCTGCAACAACTCCAATAGGTTCAGCAACCTTTTTAATTCCATATGCCTTATCCTCTTCAATAACACCACAAGTCTTAGTATCTCTGTAAGCATTATAAATGTATTCAGAGGCATAATGATTCTTGATAACCTTATCTTCTACAATTCCCATACCAGTTTCTTCAACTGCAAGCTTGGCAAGAGGAATTCTTGCTTTATTGGCAGCAAGTGCAGCAGCAGTAAATATTTTATCTACCTGTTCCTGAGTATAAGCTGCGAAGATGCGTTGAGCCTCCCGTACACCGGCAAGCCTTTCTTCAAGAGCTTCGACTGTGTCAACAATTGGGTAATTCTCAGTTAAATTCTTTGACATAACATTTCCTCCATAACTTGATTCGTGTAATATTGATTGATAATAATTTAACAATGTCAATATAACACTAATATAATTATAAGTCAATATTCATTGTAATATTAATTAAAATATGCTATCTTTTACCTAGTAACTGGGGGACTAATAAATCTTTTGTTAAGGATGGAGCGGCTTATGAAACAGGTTAGTGTTGATAATCTTAAAGAAAACGATATATTAGCTTTTCCTATATTGTCGCATTCGGGGACTGTTCTTATTCATGCGGATGTTGCTCTGACAGAAGAACTTATTGAAAGAGCAATTAATCTTGGAGTAAGAACTGTATACATAAAAGACGAAAAAGAGGGAATTGTCAGGGAGAATACTTCTGATAGTGATACGGCACGGGAAGAGGAAGAATATCCATACAGACTTGAAGAAACTGCCAATAATTCAAGGCAGATAGTAAAAAAAATATTAGAAAAACACATTTATAAACATAATGAAGAACTTAAGATAATTGTTAATGAGGCACAGAGAATACTTGATACAGTTATTGCAGAGCCGGAGGTTGTGAATAATATTACTGAAATCAGGAATGTAAGTACTGACATGTATACACACTGTATTAATGTATGTACTTTGTCAACAATTATGGCATTAAGGCTTAAAATGAGTAATAAACAGATACATAATATTGCGATGGGAGCAATACTTCATGATATAGGACTCAGATATATTAATGTTCCTTATGTTAATGTTAGTGAGAATAAGATGACTAATAAAGATGCTGTTGAATATAAGAAGCATACTATATTTGGATACAGTTCACTGCAGGACGAGGAATGGCTTCCTGACGTGGCAAAGGAGATTATTCTCTTTCACCATGAAAGAATTGATGGCTCAGGATATCCTTTCCAGCATAAGGGTGACAGGCTTAAACCAGAAGTTAAGCTTGTTTCTATCTGTGATGATTTTGACAGTATGATAAGTGGCATAGGCAGTGAGAAGATGAAGATATATGAAGCTATTGAATACATCAAAGTGCATTCGGGAGTAAAATATGACCCTACAATTGCTTCAAAATTCTTAGACTCAGTTGCTGCATACCCTGTCGGCTGTACAGTTTACACAAGTGATGGCGAAAAAGCTGTAGTTATAAGACAGAATAAGGAAGCTGCTGACAGACCTGTTATAAGAATGACAGAGCATGCAGATGGAACACCTTATACTGAAAATGTAGAGTATAACTTATTAAAGCAGCTTACTATGTTTATAGTAGATACAGAATAGAGCATTGGAGCAGCTATGAATTTATATATAAGAACCCTTGGATTTGATAATATGACATCAGAGGCTGAGGCAAAATTTATAAAAACAGGAATTAGAGAAAGCATAAAAGAAGGATTTGTGATACGCCACGAGAAATTAGATCGTGGCGTTATTATCTTGCGCCTTAGCAACTCAACCGGATTGTATGTGTATGGAAGATATGAAAAGAATATTTTTAAATATGAGTACTATTTTCCGTTTGTTGTGGGGAAGGCTTTAAGTGACAATGAGGAGATGACTATTGAGAGACATCTTGACAAGGAATCCTATGCAGTTATATGTGATGAATTAAAGACAGGAGTAACGCTTATATTTTATCTTCAGAATGTAATGGATTATCTTGATTATCTGTACAGTGGTAAGGATTTTAATGCGGATGATTTTAATCCTGACAGAAAGAACGAAATTGGTAAAGTACCAATCAGAAACAAAAAGGTGGCACTTACAGGACTGTCGCTTGGTGGAATTATTATGCTTCCGGTGAGAAAGGAAAGAAATTCTAAGAAAAGCAGACAGGATGAAATTGCAAGAAAGAATCTTATTCAGGCAGCAAAGAATGGAGATGAGGATGCAATTGAGAGCCTTACAATAGAAGATATTGATACATACAATGAACTTTCTAACCGTGTCATGAAGGAAGATATATTTACTATAGTAGACTCAACATTTATGCCATGCGGTGTAGAATGTGACCAGTATTCCGTCATAGGAGAGATTCTTGAACTGCGTGAAGAGGAGAATATATACACTGGTGAGAAGATATATATTATGGTTCTTGAATGTAACAGTCTTATTATAACTACAGCAGTTAATAAGGAACATCTGCTTGGAGAACCAGCCGTAGGCCGCAGATTCAAAGGACAGATATGGCTTCAGGGAAATGTAAGGTTTACTGACTGATATTGTTGTTAAATATATGATTTCATAATAAATTGTATTTAATATAGAAATTTACATATTTTTACAAATGTGGTATTATAATACAAGGCATATAAGAAATCGGAAATGTCAACTAAATATTATTAATTATCAACGAGGAGGGGAAGCTATGAAGTTTTTCAGAAAATTAGGCTTTCAGCTTGTTTTATTTTTTATTGTTGCCATTACAATTCCTATTGTAATGCTTATGGTAAGTTCAATTACAACAACTTCGTCTTCAATGGAAAATAACGTGAAGGTAACAAGTGAGCAGACTTTGAATGAAGCACAGAAACAGTTTACTACATATCTTAAGACTCTGTCGCAGCCGGTAGACCTGCTTACAAGAAAGAATGAAGTAAAGCATCTTGAGGATCAGGGAACATTAAGTGATAATGTTAAGGCAGTAAGAGATTCTCTTATTGCATCAGTTAAGGTTACTAATGGTGCAGAAAGAGCGTTCTTTGCTACTAATACTAATCTTGAGATTACAGGTTGGGGAGAATATAACCCAGAGACCGGTAAGACACTTAGTAAGGGTGGTCTTGAGAATGGTGTAGACAGAACTAAGGAAGTATGGTACACAGATTGTAAAGGTCTTAAGGCAAGAAACAGCATTTATGCTTATTTTTCAAAGCCATATTACAGCAAGGATTTTGATAAGACAATAATTACTGTTTCACAGGAAATTAAGCATTCAGACGGAACGAATTATGGTACTGTGGGTATGCATATTGATTTTTCTGAGATTACAGATTTTGTACAGGGTATCGGACTTCTTAATACAGGATTTGTTGTCCTTGCAGATGAAGATGGTAATATACTTGTTAATAATGATAATAACAAGTATGTAACAGATTCAGTATCAGGACTGAATTGCTGGAGTACAGTTAAAGGTCTTACAGATGCTGATTATGATAAAGCATTTTCATTTGATGAAAACATTAATGGTGAAAAGGTACATGTAGTAACATCTAAGGATGCTGTTACAGGATGGACACTTGTTGGTTTTATCAGTTCTAAAGAAACATCTGCTACAACTAATAAGATGATTAGCAATACTGTTATATTCAGTATTATAGCATTTGTTATTGGAATTGGTATTGCACTTGCAGTTACAGCTTCTATGACTAAGGAGATTAAGAAGGTTTCTGGACATATGAAGGATGTTGCGGGTGGTGATTTAACAGATAGAATTGATGTGAAGAATGAGTTTGGAGACCTTGAGAATAACTTTAACAACATGGTTGAGAACATGGCAGTTCTTATTAAGGGTGTTGAGGAAAAGAGTGGAGTTATAGTAGATGCATCTGCTAAGATTGCAGGAGTATCTAAGTCTACTACAGAGACAGTAGGTCAGGTTTCAGAGGCTATACAGAGTGTTGCAGTTGGTGCATCAGGTCAGGCAGACAGTACACAGACAGCAACACAGGAAGTAGAAAATCTTGCAGACAGATTAAAGGAAACTAAGGCTTATGTAACTGATATCAGTGATATGTCTGTTGAAACACAGAAGTTAAGTAATAAGGGACTTACAATTGTTGATGAACTTATTACTAAGGGACAGCGTTCAATTGATAACTCTAAGATTTCTAAAGCAGTTGTATCTGAGATGGTAAGCAGTATAGAGAAGATTAATTTCATATCAGATGCCATTACAGAAATTACAGAGCAAACTAACCTGTTATCACTTAATGCTTCTATCGAGGCAGCAAGAGCAGGAGAGAGCGGTAAGGGATTCGCAGTAGTTGCTGATGAGATAAGAAAGCTTGCTGAACAGTCACAGCAGTCAACAGATGAGATTAAGCAGATTGTTAATGAGATTACTATTAAGTCACAGCAGGTTGAGCAGACAATGGATGAGTCAGTTGGTATTATAGAGGAACAGAATGTATCTATTAAGGATGCTAAGGAACTGTTTAATACAATTTCTGATTCAGTTAACGGACTTAAGGAAGGTCTTGATAATATTACACAGCTCAATGAGGCTATGGATACTAACAGAAATAATGTTGTAAGTAAGATGGAAGATGTTGCAGCAGTAGCAACTGAGACTGCCGCAGCCTCTGAAGAGGTTACAGCATCAGCCGTTGATGTTGAGCAGACAATGCACGACCTTAATGAATTTACAGTTGAACTTGATAATATCGCAGAGGCTCTTAAGGAAGCTATTGATAAGTTCAAGTTGCAATAATTAAACTAATCCGATAAATGTGTTTATGGAAGCTGCCACTCAGGCGATTGTAATCGCCAGGTGGCAGCTTCTTTTTAATCTCAGGGTATCATTGACCTTGCTGATGTTTTGTGATAAAATTTCTCTTGGTGTTTAGCCAAGTTGTTCTCATAGTTAAGTGGATATAACGGGGACCTCCTAAGTCTCAATCCCCAGTTCGACTCTGGGTGGGAACATTTATATTAAGAAGTGACAAGCAGTAGCGATGAGAATCGTTGCTGCTTTTTGTTTATTAGTAACGAGACTATAATAACAGAAGGTACAGACTAAAACAATCTGACGCATAATGCATCAGAATAATTTAGGCGGTACCTTCTTTTAATTTGCTTGAAAATGAACAAAAAAGAAGCGTGGAAAGTTACGGTTTACACCAAAGCCAAAAAGGAAGTGCGTGAAATATGGACAGCAGAGATGCTGATGCAGGCGTTTGGAGCCTGTGATAATAAGATGCTGTAGAAGCATTGAATTCAAAGGAAATAATACTTACCTTTCCTTCACAGAAAAAGAACAATAAGACAGTAAGGGTATTGAAGACACCAAAGACAGAAAGCAGTGCGCGAAAAGTATTCATCCCAAGGTCTGTTGCACAATATCTGATAGAATTGAAACAGGAATAGGATGAGATAAAGGCTGCCCTGGGGAATGAGTATCATGATGAAGGTACTGTCAAATCCGGAAATAGCAGCATTGCTCAATTCCCTGGCAAAGACAATGAAAGTATAAGACTAATAAAAATAGCGATATTGTATGGATGAAGTATCTATACAGTGTCGCTATTTTTAGGCTAATATATAGAGATAAGAAGGATGTTTTGAAGCGTTTTAAGATACATAGGGAAGGGGAAAGTAATGTTAACAATAAACCAGTTAATGAAATATTTGAGGAGCAAACACAATATTGCTGTTAAAAGTAATCAGGCACAGGATTTACGAAATATGGGATATTATCATGGATTTAAGGGATATCGTTTTATTCGTGTACCGAGTCAGAGAATTTCATTTACATCTTTAGATGAAATTATTGCATTGAATAAATTTGATATGAAGTTAAAAGCTCTTTTTTATCCTAAGGTTATGTTTATTGAGAATGCACTAAAGATCTATGTGATCGAATCAACATTGAAAAATGCTAAATCGGAGAATTTGGTACTTTTTTTCATGTGCAAATTCGGATGTTAAATTGTATACATCGGCGACATTGCACCTCCCAAGTAATCTTGATGCAGATGGGAAAATAACAGAATATATTATATATGAGCTTAAAGATCTTAGAAATGCGGTTGCACATAATAATATTATTTTGATACAAGATTTATAAATTTGACCATATGGTATATTATAGCTATGAATTGCGGTGGGCGTCTTCGGACAACACCTTGAAAGAGCTTGATGCGTCGGGCTCTTTTTTTATTGCATTATCAATAATTTTCTAAATATGTGCCACAAATCTTGAAAAAATCTTGATTTGTGGCATAATAAATATATATTTTGATTTGGAGATGATGTTATGTATATAAAGCGTGAAAGATATCTAAGCAAAATAAGACCATTTTATGATGTGGATTTAATTAAGGTTCTGACAGGTGTTAGAAGATGTGGAAAATCTATATTGTTAGAGCAGATTAAAGAAGAATTTATTGAAAATGGGTTTGATAGAGCGCATATTATTACCATTAATTTTGAAGATTTGCAATTTGAAAAAATAAGAACTGCAGAAAAACTTAATTCCTATGTGAATGAGCAAATCAAGGATCATGACAAATACTTGATTTTTTTAGATGAGATTCAGCATGTCAGGAGCTTTGAAAAGGTTTTAGCTTCCTTTCGGGCAACATTAAATTGCTCAATTTTTATTACTGGAAGTAATTCGAAATTGCTATCCGGCAAGATGGCAACATTGTTGGTTGGAAGATGTGTTGAATTTAGAATAATGCCATTTTCCTTTGCCGAAAGCTACGAATATGCTACAGCTATAGGAAGAAATATGTCTCCGGATGAGTTTATGATTGATTATATCAATTGGGGTGGCTTCCCTTTGCGTTTTTCGTTTACAAAAGAAAGTGATATTAAGAGATATTTGGAACAGACATATGAAGGTATCTTAGATAAGGATATTATTACTGACAGATCAAAGGTTAATAGACAAAACTTTGAAAGAGTAGCAACATATATTATGGCAAATGCAGGAAAGGATTTTTCCAGTAAAAACATAGAGAACTATTTTATACATCAAAATGCAGATACTTTGGATAAAAAGACGATATACAGATATCTTGATAAAATGGAAAAGGCTTGTCTAATTGATCGTGTAAAAAGATTTAATATTGTAGGAAAACAGGCAATGTCGTATATAGAAAAGCAGTATGCGGTAGATACTGGTTTTCGCATGATAAATACAAACTTAGTAAATTTTGAGGATACCTTTTTTCTTGAAAATATAATTTATAACGAGCTAAAAGCAAGAGATTATGAAGTATTTACAGGAAAAACATATAAGGGTGAAATTGATTTTGTTGCAATAAATGGAAGAAAGAAATGTTTTATTCAGGTGGCATATTATTTGGCTGGCAAGGCAACGATTGAAAGAGAGTTTGGTGCTTTTAAGCCAATTAGTGATGCATCACCGAAATATGTGTTTTCATTAGATCGATTTGATTATTCAAGAGATGGAATTGCACATATCAATATTGTTGATTTTCTTTTGGGTAAGAAGGATATTAATTTATCATAACGCCACAAATTAAGAAAAAATTTAAAATTGTGGCATGATTAGTCATACAAATAGCTACGGCAACTTTCAATTTGCCGGACTCACAAACAATTTAATATTTATTTTACAAAGCACTTTAGCCTAAAGGTTAGGAACTGTTGTACGTCACATAGACGGTTGTAATGTTTGATATAGTTATGTCAAGAACATTGTTAATGGAGGAGATTACAATGAAACAGTTTTTATAAAGGCAAATGGAAATGCGACTCCTGCAACACCGGAAGAAATTATATCACTTTCAAAGAGAAAATATGGTGTGGATAATGAGACAAGCGAAGTGGCATATACTGATAATCAGTGGTCAGTATACCTTAATCTTTGTAAGGAATACAGACAAGATAAATCTGCTCCAACTATAAAGACCAGCTTTCAGGAGGGGAAAGTATGCAGGGAAAAGAAAGAACATTCACACCAGAAGTCGAAAAAGTCTGGAACAAAGATTACCAGTGTGAGTATTACAGAGGGGTTATAATAGATGGAGAGGACAATATAGTTGAGCGTTGCACAAGAACCCATGCAAGCTATGATGCTGCATTAGACGAGGCGAAGAAGAAAACAATAGTTATTAAAAGAAAATGGGTATTTTACAACGACCTTATGGAATATATACACAATTATGCCGATATTAGATAATAAGAAGCATTTGTAAAAATGTGGTTTCAGGGGGCAGGCATGAATATATCTAATGTAATGGGAAGCGCAGATACCAGTGTTGTTGCGGCTTCTAAAAAGAATAAATGGAAACTGACAGACTCTTTAAAAGATAAAATTGCTGAAATGGCGAAAAAAGATGCACAGAACAATGAATATATGGGAAATGAATTTAAGAGTTTAAGAAAGTCAGAAATAAGCAAGGTTGCGCCAGACAGGGCTGCTTTGATTGGAAAATTCAGCTATCTGACAGGTTCTGGCAATGCATCTGTCATGAAAGAAGTGCAGGAAGCGGATAAAAGATGGCTGTGCATGTTATTTGGAGAGCCGTATGAGGCAAAGTGTCAGGGAAAAGGCTTTGGTTCAGCAGTTCATGTATATAATGAAGATGGAGAAGAGATACTTACATATACAGGCGGTGTTGGCTGGCAGGCAAAAGAAACAAAGGCGGAGACAAAGGTTAATTCTGCTTTAAAAACAACATATTATGAAGCTTATTCGGCAGAAAGAAAGGCATTAAAGAGCAAAGAAAGTGATAATATAGCAGCAGGAGCAGATAATACATTTGATGCAAGAGCGTAGCTTATTGCAATATCTTCATAAAATATTATCGACATACGCCCATATACACGCTATAATATGTTTGCTTTAATATGTAGATATCACGAGATTAGAATAAGTAACAGAGGAAAATGTTTATGAATTATATTGTTATGGATCTTGAGTGGAATCAGAGTGCCAAGGGAAAACAATTTTCTGAGGATCATTTTCCTTTTGAGATTATACAGATAGGTGCGGCGAAGGTTAATGAGAAGCTTGATATTGTAGATGAGTGGCAGTGTACCATTAAGCCACAGGTGTATACAAAGCTGCAGAATACAGTCAAGAAGATATTAGGGATAACAGAAAATGACCTTGCTAACGGAACTGATTTCGTATCGGGTGTAACTGAATTTCTTGAATGGTGCGGTGAGGATTATACATTTGTTACATGGGGAAGCATGGATATTACTGAATTAAGACGAAATATGAAGTTTTATGATGTTCCGGAGAATTTCCCAAAGCCGCTTCTATACCTTGATCTTCAGAAACTTTACAGTATTAATTTTTCAGATGGCAAGACACGCATGAATCTTAAATCTGCAATTGATGAGCAGGGAATCAAGGGAGATGAGCATTATCATTCAGCAATGAGTGATGCAAGATATACAGCCAAGATAATGAAGAAGCTGGATTTTGACAGAGTTAAGAAGTTCTGCAGTATAGATACATTTACAATTCCAGAGTCAAGAAAGGACGAGGTATATCTTAACTTTGGAACTTATGAGAAGTATATTTCAAAGGGATTTGCGACAAGGGACAAGGCTGCAAGCGACAGAACTGTACGTTCCTGCAAATGCTTTTTATGTGGCAGGACTATGACAAGAACAGTCAAGTGGTTTGCCACTAATTCGAAATGCTATTACGGCTTGTTTACATGTGATGAACACGGACTTATAAAGGGGCGTTTCAGAGTTAAACAGACCGAAGAAGGCAGATATTATGCAGTCAGAATTATGAAGCACACTGATGAAAAGGGTGCACTTAAGATATATGAAAAGCAGATAAAAGAGAGAGAGCACAGACGCAGGCGGCGTCAGGCAGAGAAACTTTCAGAACAGAAATAATGGCATGTCAGAAATCCAACTGACATGCCATTTTAACATATTTAATATCAGAACATTAATCCATATATTACTGCAAGACCAAGAATTACCTGGATAATTGTGAATCTAAAAACAACCTGCGTATCTGACCAGTCTTTATTCTTTCTCATATGGTCGTGGATTGGTGTACGAAGGTTCTTCATTAGGTTGATGTGAAGAAATCTCATGAAAGAAACCTTGATAAGACCAAGTCCGCCATCAAGAATAATTACAAGTGCCATTGGAATATAAAGCAGCGGTGCATGGAGCTTGAGGAATGTAAATGCTATAAATATTCCTATTGCTCTAGAACCTGCGTCACCCATAAGAAGCTTGCTTGGTGATGCATTGAACCACAGGTAGCCGAGGATACACACAATCATAATAAGAACGGTGTGTCTGTAAGCTGATTCAATATTAAATGACTTAAAAAGAACATACACTGAGGCAAGTGTTACAACAGAGAGTGTACCGCATAAGCCGTCAACACCATCTGAACAGTTAGTAACATTGATACTTACCCATATAAGTATAATAATAAGTATTGCATATATAATTGGATTAAGAGTTACTGTCTTTCCAAAGAATGCAAGGTCAAATGTGTTAGGGTTGTAATGCAGGTAAGTAACTGCCGCCATAACTGATATTGCAAGGTCAATAAGACCTTTCTTTAAATTACCCCATGGTGATGAAGCACTGTCATCAAGGTATCCGCTGAGCATTGCGGCAAGCACAAGTATAAGATAAATGATAAGTTCGGCACTTAAGTTTACGAATAATGCACATGTGACTGTGAATGTAAGAATGAAAATCATGCCGGCGCCTCTTGGTTTTCCAACTGATTTACTTCCGTTGATAGCATAAGCTCTTCCGGCATCTCTTGGAAGAAGATTCTTGCCAAGAGCAATTGCAGCTATTGTAAATGCGAAAGCAAACAGGATGCTGACAAATGCCATTATGTTAGTGAAACTTTCGTTAACAATATAGTATATCATAAGAATTTAATACTCCTTTTCATCTTTCTAACTTATATAAAGCATTTATTTCAATGCGATTTACAGTATAACATAATATATGTGAAATGAACATTTTTTTTGCTAATGAAATGTAGTAATTAATTTGCTAATGTGGTAATATACTATTAATTAGTGGGATATCTGAGGGGACCCATAAGTGTCGTGTAGGATAATAATAATATAATGGAGGATTTTATGAAGAATATGCAAAAATACGAGCAGCTGGCAATCACAGAACTGGATGCATATCTTTTTGGACAGGGAACTCATTATGAGATATATAACAAAATGGGTGCGCATGTTGGAGTAAAAGACGGAAAAGAAGGTGTGTATTTTGCTGTGTGGGCACCTGCTGCAAGAGAAGTCTATGTTATAGGTGAGTTTAATAACTGGAATGCATATGGTTATGATATGAAGAAGATTTCAGATGGTGGAATATATGATTTGTTCATACCGGGAGCTAAAGCAGGGGATATGTATAAGTTCCTTATTATTTCCCAGAGTGGAGAGGCTCTTTACAAGGCAGATCCATATGCTAATCAGGCACAGTTAAGACCAGAGACAGCATCAATAGTTGCCGATCTTTCAGGTTATGAATGGAAAGATTCTGAATGGGTTGAGAAGAAGAAGACGGAGAATCATCTTAAAGCTCCTCTTTCTATATATGAATGTCATCTTGGCTCATGGAAGAAGAAAGATGATGGAACAGAGGACGGATTCTATACATATAGAGAATTGGCACCTGAGCTTGCAAAATATGTTTCAGATATGGGATATACACATATTGAACTTATGGGAATTGCAGAGTATCCATATGATGGATCATGGGGATATCAGGTGACTGGTTATTATGCACCTACAGCAAGATACGGAACACCTAAGGATTTCATGTATTTTGTAGATTATATGCATGAAAAAGGAATTGGTGTAATTCTTGACTGGGTACCGGCACATTTTCCAAAGGATGCACATGGACTTGCTAATTTCGATGGAAGCTGTGTATATGAGTATGCAGACCCTAGAAAGGGAGAGCATCCTGACTGGGGAACGAAGGTATTTGATTATTCCAAGAATGAAGTGGCTAACTTCCTTATTGCTAATGGAATGTTCTGGGTGGACAAGTTCCATATTGATGGTTTAAGAGTTGATGCTGTTGCTTCAATGCTGTATCTGGATTACGGAAGGACAGAAGGAAACTGGGTTCCTAACAAATATGGTGACAACGGTAATCTCGAAGCAATCAGCTTTTTAAAGCATTTTAACAGCATGTTAAAGAAGAGATTCCCACAGGCAATAACTATAGCTGAGGAGTCAACAGCATGGCCTATGGTAAGTGGTGATCCTGACAATGGGGAATGTCTTGGCTTTACATTTAAGTGGAATATGGGCTGGATGCATGATTTCCTTGAATATATGAAGCTTGATCCATATTTTAGAAAGTTTAATCATAGCAAGATGACATTTTCATTGATGTATGCTTACAGCGAGAATTTCATTCTTGTGCTTTCACATGATGAGGTTGTACATCTTAAGTGTTCTATGCTTGGTAAAATGCCTGGTGACAGGGAGGACAAGTTCAAGAATCTTAAGCTGGCATATGCATATATGTGTGGACATCCTGGTAAGAAGCTTTTATTCATGGGACAGGAATTTGGTCAGTGGAATGAGTGGAGTGAGAAGCGTGCTCTTGACTGGTATCTGTTAGAGGATGAAAGTCATACAGAACTTAAGGATTTTACGAAAAAGTGTCTGAAGCTTAATAAGAATTATCCATGTCTGTATGCTACTGATTACAGCAGTGAAGGATTCAGATGGATTAATGCCAATGATAAAGATAATAGCGTTTTATCATTTATGAGAATCAGTCCGGATGGAAAGAAGAATCTTCTCTTTGTACTTAATTTTACACCAGTTGAAAGAGACAGCTTCAGAATAGGAGTTCCGTTCAAGACTAAGTATAAGCTGGTTCTTGGAGATAATGAAGCTGACCAGAAGAAGACTCTTACAGCCGTTAAGGGAGATTGTGATGGATATCCGCAGTCATTGCTTATTGACTTACATAAGTATGGAATAGCTGTGTATGAGTTTAACGGTGATGTTTCTAAGGTTCATGCTACGAAGATATAGGACAATAATATAGAGAAAGGGAGCTGGTTTGGATTTTCATTAATTCTGAATCAGCTTCCTTTTTATTTGTTGCCACTAATCTCTCAATTATCCCGCTATATCTGCCGAAATATTTATGACAATGCAATGGGTGATTGTTTCAGACAGTGAATAAGAAAGGCAGCAGAATATGACATATACAGTTTCAGGTGCGAATTTTAATAAAGATGTGGCCACACAGGGAACATCAATTAATTATAAAGAGAATAAGACGGCTAAAAGTGAGGGTGTGGCAGGTGCATTTGCAGGAGTGGTAATTTCTGGGGGTGTGACAGCTGCAACTGACAATACATATGAGGGGCTACTTAAGGAGGCAGATGATGTAAAGAGCCAGATTATGGCGAGTGCTTCCAGTGCAAAGATAAGCCTTAAGGCATTGATGATGAAGTTATCAGGTGCTGATGCGGTAAAGCTAGATGAGGACGGCTTTAATCTTACAGATGCTACACCAGATGATATGGTTAATATTATTGAGAAAATTAAGATTGAACTTGCGATGCACTCTGATGATTATGTTAATTATGGCACAGCAGTTTCTAAGGATAAGATTGAGAGTGTGACTGGAAGTGCAGCAACAGCGGCAAGTGTCGAGAGCCGTATGCAGGGAGCAGATATAGCTGTCAATGATGAAAGTGTTGCTGAGGTTAAAGGCACACTTGAAAAGAGTAAAGAGTTAAAGCCATTATCAGAGAACACAAAGAATTACATGGTTGCTAATGGTATTGAGCCTTCAATTGCTGGAATATATCAGGCACAGGCGGCAACTTCATCAAGTATCAGTGCAGATGGCGTTACAATAGGAAGGTGTGTAAATGCAATATCTGACGCTGATTTTGAGGCTTTAAGGCCGGGAATTGAGAAGATAATTGCTTCGTCAGGACTTGAGGTTAATGATAATACACTTGCGGATGCAAGAGCATTTATTGATGCACAGATTCCTGTTACTAAAGAAAATCTTGAATATAAGGCACAGCTTGATGCGATAGATATTGAAAAGATTAAGGCTGACCCTGATGAAATGCTTAATAAGATACTTGATAACATGAAGCTTGGAGGCAAGGCAGAGAATACGCTCGTTACAGGTTCGCCAATTGATGATATAAGGACAGCTCTTGATACTATTAACAGGGCAGAGTATTCAGATGTTGCAAATGTGGTATCAAAAGGAGAAACATTTACAATAGCAAGCCTTAAGCTGGAGATGGATGCAAGAAGCTTCAGAATTGAATACAGTGCAGCAACAGTAAGCACAGGAAATAGTGAAGTTAGGAATCAGGCATCTGATGTACAGCAGGCAGCAGATAAGGCGTATGACACGCTTGTAACAGCAAGGGTTCTTATGAGTGCAAATGCGTCTATATATCTCGTCAAGAATAACATTTCTATTCTTACAACTCCGATAGATGAGCTTAATTCAATGCTTATGGAATATGAACAGGCGGATGAAATGTATGAAGAAGCGCAGATTGCATATACAGATGTTCTTGAAGCAAGAAAGACATTGAATGAGATTGTAAGAAATCCTGCGCGTGTATTTGCCAGTATGTTTGACAAGATGAATGAAACTTATGAGGCGGTTGGAACTCAGATAAGAGGCGATTTGGGTGATTCATTAAAGAAGGCAGTACAGGGAAGTGCTGATGATATTATTAAGGAGCTTGGACTTGAGGGAACTGATGAGGACAAGGAAGCAATAAAGGTACTGGCTGCTAATAACATGGATATGACAAAGGAAAATGTAGAGATAGTCAAATCTGTTAATGCAATGATTAATAATCTTATTAAGAATATGAAACCAGAGACAGTTCTTAATATGATAAAAGACGGAGTAAATCCAATGAATGCTTCAATTGAGGAAGTAAACGAATATCTTACAGAGGCTAATGATAAAGCATCTAAAGATAATGAGGAGAAGTTTTCAAAGTTTCTTTATAAGCTTGACCGTACCAATGGTATTACTAAAGAGCAGAGAAAGCAGTTTATAGGAATATACCAGATGATGAATATATTCACCAGAGATGCCGGAGTGGCAGCAGGTGCGCTGATTAAGCAGGGAGCTGAGGTCACTATGAATAATCTTATGACTGCATATAATTCAAGAAAGCATTATGACATGGACGCTGTTATTGATGAGAATACAGGAATGGCAGAGGTAAGCGGAATTGCTAACTATTACAGTGCATTATTTATGGCAAATGGTGGATTAGTTACCCCGAATACATTAAAGAATGTGGATAACTCATCCGGAATCGGAGAACAGTCCGTTGAAATGTTTATTGAACAGTTAGAGGATAACTATGATGCGGCAGCCGAGGAACAATATTATGAGGAATATCTTAAGGAACAGCAGGCAGCAGTGCAGGCAGGAGCTGATATATTGAGGCAGATAAGAAATGCAGATACAGAAATAAACAGTGGTAACATACAGGCTGTTAAAGCATTTTTAGAATCCGGACAGTTCCCGGATATCAGAGGTGTTAAGACAACACGTGATTATGCAAGGGATTCGATTGAAAAAATCGGACATAAAGAAAAACTGTCACTTATGTATGAAGAAATGAAAGATGAGACAGAGGAAGAACTTCAGGAGGTTCTTTCCAAAGCAGGAGACCTTGATACACAGATAGATGTCAATTACGAGGGATTTCTGGATTTAAGACTTAAAGACAGAACAATTGGATATATTAAGAATCTGGCATTAAGGCATGATTACAGAATACCATATATAACAGACTCAGGAAGTACAGGCATGCTGAAGCTTACTTTGGTTCAGGATGACGACAATAAAGGTCGTATATCTGTAAACATGCTAAGTAGCGTATTAGGAAAAGTTTCTGTTGAGGCTAAGGCTGACAGAGAAAGTCTTGGTATGTACATTGTCAGTGACACAGCAGTTTCAGATGAAGGAAGCCAGCTTCTTGAGGATATGGAAGAAAATTTAAAAGAAGGATTTGGATTTACAAATGTGACCGTCAACATTAGAAAATCGTCAGACGTGCCATATGTGACTTATGAAGCAGCGGCTGACAGTGTGGCAACAGATAAGCTGTATGAAATTGCAGCACAGATTGTAAAACTGCTTGCAGGCTAAAGATTTGCACAGAAAGTCCGATATATAGAGCATGAACAGGTAAATTGGACAGACAGAAAGGTTAAGATATGAGAATAGGAACTAATGTGGCAGCGATTGTTGCCAACAATGCATTACAGAAATCACAGAATAATCTGTCAACATCAATTGAAAGATTATCATCAGGATACAAGATAAATGGCTCTAAGGACGATGCTGCAGGATGTGCTATTTCTGAAAAGATGAGAGCACAGATAAGAGGTCTTAGTCAGGCCCAGAATAATACAGCTGATGGAGTTTCTGTTTTAAATACAGCAGAAGGTGCAATTACAGAAATCCAGAGTATGCTCACAAGATTAAAGGAACTTAGCGTTCAGGCTGCTAATGATGTTAATTCAGATGATGAAAGAGAAGCTATACAGAAAGAGATAGAACAGATTAATAACGAGATTGACAGAATATCTGATCAGACAGAATTCAATACACAGTCTCTTATTAACGGTAATCTTTCAAGAAGAGTATATTCAGATCTTCAGGGAGTTAATCAGGATGCAAGACAGGCTATAGCGGTAGGAGCAGGAAGTATTACCATGTCATCAACAGCTTCTATAACAGAAGAACAGGCTGGAGCAATAAACATTAATGGCTACAAGATAAGCATTTCCGAAGGTGATACACTTGATAAGGTGATGGGAAAGATTATTGACGGAGTTAACATCACAGGGGGTTCTGCATTTACAGTTAAAGACCTTAATAATGATACAGCAGCTAATGGTACTGATTATGCAGGTTATGTACCAACAGCAGATTATGCTGGTTCAACACTTGTTATTATGACTAACCAGTATGGAAGCGACCAGAAGATGAATATAACATGTGATAATGCAGAGCTTGCAGATATTTTGGGAATACCACAGGCAGCAACACAAGATGGTATATATGTAGAAGGAAGCGATGTTAAGGCAGAGATTGCTACAGGAGATGATGGAAAGCGAATTGGTTTTGCTGATTCGGCAATTCTTTCAACAAAGGGAACTGTAATTACAGTAACAGATGTTAATAACAAAGAGTTTTCAATGGATGTTCCAGGTAATGCGGCAGGTACTGTATTTGACGACAGTAACAATGATGGACAGTCAGCTGCAGGTGCAGGTACAGCAAAAACTATAAGTCAGGAAGTAACAGACGTTGGAACTATGAGCATACATGTAGGTGCTAACCAGGATCAGGTAATCGTTATTGATATTCCAGCAATAACAACTTATTCACTAGGCACGGAACATATGAATGTCATGACTCAGTATACAGCATCAAGGGCGATATCTACTGTAGATGAAGCTATTAATAAGACTAATGAAATACGTTCAAGAATCGGTGCATACGAGAACAGATTTGATCATACAACTAATAACCTTGAGGTTTCAAGTGAGAACCTTACCAAGTCATTATCAACAATGATAGATACTGATATGTCAGAAGAGATGACTACTTATACTTCTGAAACAGTTCTTACACAGGCAGCTACGTCAATACTTGCACAGGCTAATGAAAGACCTTCACAGGTATTACAGTTATTACAGTAGTTTAAGATTCAATGGTTATATAGGAAAGGGATGCTATGACTAAAGAAACAATTAAGACATTTCAGTATAGAATTACACAGGCAACAGCATCACAGCTTGTTGTGATTCTGTATGATATGGCTATAGAATATCTTAATGATGCATGTGAGAGTGATAGTGCTAAGCAGGCACATAATAATATATATATGGCACAGAAGGTTATAGACCAGCTTATATGCGGACTTGATATGCAGTATGAGATATCAGCTAATCTTTTCGTAATATATAATCATATGAAGAGGTCACTTATATCAGCATCTGTAAGCCTTGATAATAATGAGATTAACAGAATTACAGGGCTTTTAAAGAAACTCAGGGCATCCTTTTATGAAGTTAGTAAACAGGATGATTCTGAGCCGCTTATGAAGAATACACAGGCTGTATATTCAGGTCTTACATATTCAAGAGGTGGAATTAGTAATGAAACACAGACTGATAATATAGAAAACAGAGGATTCAGGGTTTAGCCCCGAATCCTCTGTTTTCTATAATCTGCGTCTTCTTCTGTTATAGTGTCTTCTCTGTCTTTTTCTTCTTGCCCGTTCTTCAATAATGTAGATGATAAAAAGAATAACGGCACCAATTCCAACAAGTATCCATATATTAATTCTGATACATGTTTTTGGTTTATAAGATGATGAAACATCATTATTAATGTATGGCAGCAGGCTTCCGGTATCTGTTCCGGCAGCAGATATATTAAGTGTAGTTGTGCCGACAGTATTATCGTTGTACAGGAACTTAAGATGTGTTGTCATAACACCATTCTCATTGGTCATGTCATAATTATCATCGACCGTCATTGATACATTTGACAAAGAACTTTTATTAGGTATTGTGATAAATGAAGCATTTAGTCCAAAGTTTAGCGAAAGAGTTGAGAAAACAGCCGAGTTGTAATAGTTGTCATTAGAGAACATTGCTCCGAGCTGACTTCCGGTTGTTGTTGATTTCTGGAAATTGGCAAATCCCCAGTCAAAAAGGGTTCTTGTATCAACATATCTTATCTCATCTGTGGCTTCCTTAAATACAACGCATATAAGACGCATACCGTCTTTTTCTGCAAATGTAACAAGTGTATTCTGTGATTCATCAGTATATCCTGTCTTTCCACCCTTGCAGTATTCATAATAGTAGGCACGGCCCTTTAACATCTTGTGTCGATGTCTTATTGTACGCTGTGCAGACATGTTAGTTGCAGGAATTACATATGCATCGGCAGTTGAATCAATGCTGACAAAAGAAGCATTATTATAACAGCCTCTTGCAATCATTGCCATATCATATGCTGTTGTGTAGTGGTTGGTATTATATAATCCGCTTGCATTGGCAAAATGTGTATTCAAAGCACCAAGTTCTTTTGCCTTGGCATTCATCATATCGACAAATGCATCTATTGAGCCAGCCACATGTTCACCGAGGGCATAAGCCATCTCGTTGGCAGAATACAGCAGAAGTCCGTGAAGAAGCTGGTTGACAGTAAATTGCTCGCCTGCTTTTGAACTTAAGTTGGCATCCTCATATACATTAATTGAGTTAGCAGCTGACTGTGAAAATGTTACAACATCGTCCATATTACAGTTCTCAATAGTAAGGAGCCCTGTTAAAATCTTGGTTGTGCTGGCTGGATAACATTTTTCATGAGAGTTCCTCTCGAAAAGAATGGAACCTGTATCAGCATCAATAAGAATGCAGCTGCTTGAGTTAACATCAGGTGCATCCGGCCATACAGCCTCTGTGCTGGTTGTGTCTGTCTCGCTGTAGACTTTGTTGTATGCTGCAGCCTGGGTATCCGCTGCAAAAGCTGAGAATACCAAAACAGTGGCAGATACAGCGCTGGTTATCTTTATAAGTAATCCTTTTAAAAATTGCTTTTTCATTATAGAGATAATTCCTCCGATTAATAAAATATACAAATACATTGTAGCCCAGGATTGTACATAAGTAAACCCCGCTTGGCAAAAAGTGATATTTATGGTAAATAATATATAGGAAACTCAGATTTCGGCTATGTCTGTGTGCGGCATGTGCTTTCAGGATGACTTCGCTTAGCATGAGTAAATGCCGCCATCTGCAAAGTCTATTACAGTGCGTGAAATCAAACGCACTTCGTTTGGACGTGCTTTCACGCACTGAACTTATGCAGATGGTGGCATTAACTCCTGCACAGCTTGTCATATTCAAGCGTATACCGCACACGGACATAGCCGAAATCTGAGCTAATATATAAGATAGGAGTAATGTATGAGACTTAGAAATGTACCCGGAGCAAGGGAAGTAATGATAGAGAATGAATATGTGTTTACAGAGCCAGAAGGGATGAAAGGCACATGGTCACAGGTTTTCGGTAACGATAATCCAATCCGTATTGAGATTGGTATGGGTAAAGGCACATTTATAACAACATTGGCAGCAAATAATCCTGATATTAATTATGTGGGTATAGAGAAGTATTCAAGCGTACTTTTAAGAGCTGTAGAGAAACAGGATGAGCTTCAGCTTCCTAATTTAAGATTCATCAGAATGGATGCAGAGGCAATATGTGAGGTGTTTGGAGAGGGAGAGGTAGACAGAATATACCTTAATTTTTCAGATCCATGGCCAAAAGACAGACATGCGAAGAGAAGACTTACCTCAAGACAGTTCATGGCAAGATATGATGTGATATTAAAGCCGGACGGACAGGTGGAATTTAAAACAGATAATAAAGATTTATTCGATTTTTCGTTAGAAGAGATTAAAGAGGCCGGCTGGGAGCTTCCTGTTGTCACATTTGACTTACATAATGACTCTGTACTTAACGAGGGTAATGTAATGACAGAGTATGAGACAAGATTTTCACAGATGGGCAATCCTATCTGTAAACTTATCGCAGTAAGAAATCATTAATAATAAATGCATATACTATATAAAGGCTTTGGGAGAAACATTGTGAAGAATAAAGCATTTGCAAGGAAAGTATCAGAAGTGATGTATGTGCATAAAGGTGCGAATTACAGAGTGGTAAGATTTAAGAATTCCCTCGACGATGTCGTGAGAATTCTTAATACCAAAAAATAATCTAGAGGTCATCGGGCGAGTCATAAGGCTGCACGGTGACTTTTCTTTTGTCCAGAAAATGCTGCACTGTAATGTTTAACAGGTAGCTTAATACGGCAAATACGGGAACTCCAAGGAACATTCCAATTACGCCAAACAGCGCCCCACCTACGGTTATTGAGAACACAACCCATACAGGCTTAAGACCTGTAGTACTGCCGATTATACGAGGTCCGATAAGCAGACCGTCAACCTGCTGGATGCAGACAATCATGATTACAAATATGATAAGTTTGATAGGGCTTGCGATAACAATAATCACACCGCCAATCACGCCACCGATGTATGGTCCGAAATACGGAATCATGTTCGTTATGCCGACAATCACGCTTATAAGAACAGCATATGGCAGTTTGAGAATCAGCATGATAATAAAGCAGATAATCATGACAATAATTGAGTCAAATGATTTGCCGATAATATAATTAATAAAAATGCTTCCACAATTCTTACAGATGATGCGTGTATTGTCTGCTGTTTTCTTAGGAAGCACAGCATATAAAAATCTCTTAAAATGATAAAAGATATTCTTATTATCAGAAATCATGTAGATGGACACGATAATTGCAATAACAAGGTTTAACACACCCGAAAGAATGGCCATGGATGTATTAAGAATGTAAGGGACCATATTGGTAAGTGCACCAGTCATGTAGTCAACAAGTTTAGGAAGAGCATCTTCAATCTTCTGATTAATGAAATTGTAATCAATAGAAGAATTGGCGTGCTTATCTTCAAACTCAGTGAACCAGTTGCGGATATTCTCGTACCATACAGGAGCCTGATTGGCAATCTCTGTAATACTTTTGTATATCTGAGGCACAACAAAGCCTATTAATACTGCAAATGCGCCAACTGCTATCAGGTAAGCAACAAGAATTGAAAGCATTTTGGCGGCTTTCTTGGACTTGATATGGCATACCCCCATGAAGAACCTGTTATAAAGGATCTTGATAAACGGATAAAGAACAAGCGCAATCATGGCACCAATAAGAAATGGTGACAGTATATGGAATATATTGCCCAATGACTTGACGGTTGCAGGCCAGTTACCAATGAACTTATATATAAGAATTGCACCTAGCACAAAAAGCAGACCATATATAACAATTGTAAAGTATTTGCTGTTAGGCTGGAATACATTCTTGCCAACAGCTTTGTCAGGTTTTGGCGGCTGTTCCTGTTCAGAATCAAGATTAATAGCTTCTATTGGGATATTCTCAACGTGTTTTGGCTGTTGTTCGAATTTTTTTAACTTCATATCAACTCTCTTTTCTTAATAAATGTATATTAAATATAAATATTTTCTCTTATATTTGGAAATATAATAGAATTATAAGGGGTACAAAGGCACATATCAATATAAAAAACATGGCAAAATGATGAAAAAACAAGAAAATTATAAAAAAAGTTAAATTGTTCTTAAATAAATACAAAAAAGTGCTTGCATTTTATTAAATCTTGCTATAGAATATCACTTGTGCTTGAGACAACACAAAAGCACAGAACAAAATAAGTTACGCACCGCTAGCTCAGTTGGTAGAGCACCTGACTCTTAATCAGGGTGTCCAGGGTTCGAACCCCTGGCGGTGCATTTGTGAAAGTCTTTTGATTTAGTCGATGGAGCTAGGTTGAGGGGCTTTTTTTGTGCGTTGAATTTCTATGATTTGATATTTTTTCTGAATTTTTGAATTGATTCCTTTTTTTCTGAAAAATTCCAGATATGGATTGTATAAATAGTATATTTAGTGTTACAATACAAGTGGGTACACATATGAAACTATTATTTGAGACAAATACGAAGGGGAAGATATAACACTAATATACCAGTGTTATGACTGCTAATCAGGTTAAAGACTGATAAGACGTTATGTAATATTAAGAAAGCATTTAGTTATTGGTATTACTGATATAGCTTATTTATCTGGAATGATTTTGTACGTAGTATTGTTATATTGATGTTGTGTCGGAAAAGAGGTTCATATGAAGAAAAAAGGGAATAGACATAAGACACAAAGAGCACATAGAAGAGCATTGAAAAGAGCCGCCATAATTACAATGGCAGGGGCAGCGGTTATTATAGGGGCATATTCTTTAAAGGTATATGACTTCAGAATTAAATATACGCAGACAGCAGATTATATGAAGGGCAATGAAGAGAATGTAACAAAGGGAGTTGTCACATATGAAGAAGCAACTAATAGTAACCAGACTACAGCGGCAGTAAGAAGTTCTTATAAGAGGCTTGATGTAGAATGTGTACTTCAAAATCCTGAACTTCCAACAGGCTGTGAGATAACAGCTTTGACGACAGTTCTTAATTATCTTGGCTATAATGTAGACAAGCTGACAATGGCAGATTATTACCTGGATAAAGGAAAGATGGGCGAGGTGTCGCCTTATAAAGCATTTGTCGGCAATCCAAGAGATGAAGATTCGTGTGGTGCGTTTGCACCAGTATTAGTCAATTCAGCGACAAAGTATCTGAAATCGCAAAGATCATATATGAATGTATACAATATAACGGGAGCAGAGTACAACGAGCTTCTTGATTATGTAGATGACGGACATCCGGTGTTAGTATGGGAGACAATGTATATGAAAGAGCCATATGAATCCTGTACATGGAATATAGACGGAGAGAATATTATGTGGCTTTCACGTGAGCACGCTATGGTGCTTATAGGCTATACACAGAGTACATATATTATGGCAGATCCGTTAAGGGGCATATGTGAATACGATAAAGAACTTGTAGAAACACGATATAAAAGTATGGGAAAGCAGGCAATAGTTATATATTAATGATTGATATGTGAAGTTTAATAATTAATATTTAAGATTGATAGTTGATATTTAATGTTAATAATTGATATATAAAGTGAGTGTGTCAGTCGTGTCAGCCATTTATTACCACATATACATTTTATAAATCATCACAGTCGGGGGAATACTTCCATTATGGAGGTGATGAGTGTGTACCCAGCGTATGATGGTGATAAAGATTATGATTATGACACAGCCCAATATACGTTTCCTCATAGAAAACGCACTTATAATGAGGAAGATAACAGCGAAGATTATTTTGAGAACGCGGTATATGAGGACAGTGTGAACTTCTCATCTATGGCAGATTACGAAGACTTTCTTATATGGGGAACTGATAATAAAGACCAGTTCATATAAACAGATTATAAAAGATTTATTAATCTTTTAAGCTTCAATTGACTAGAGTTTTACAGATGTTATATGATAAGCGAAACGTAAGGAATTTATTGTCTGTGCGTTTCGCTTATTTTTATGTAATAGAATACAGAGCAAGCTGTAATTAACATTGTATGCAGAAATGAGGAGTAGTATGTACGGTTATGTTGTTGTTAATAAGCCTGAGCTTAAGATAAAAGAATATGATATGTATCGTTCATACTATTGCGGATTGTGTGAGGAGCTGCTTTCAGATTATGGTATTAATGGGCAGATATCCATAAGCTATGATATGACATTTCTGCTTGTACTGCTTACAGGGCTGTATGAACCGGATACAACATATAAGGAAGCAAGATGTATCGCACACCCTGTTCATAAGCACCCGGTAAGACGCAATAAGATTTCAGCATATGTTGCGGATATGAATGTCCTTATGACTTATTATAAATGCGTTGATGACTGGCAGGATGATAGGAAGCTTATGAAGAAGCTGCTTGCCTCGTCTTTGACTAATAAGGTTAAGAGGATTGAGAAAGCATATTCCCAAAAAGCACGCATTATTAAGGCGGCACTTGATAGAATGAGTGAGCTTGAGAATAATAATGAGAGCAATATTGACCTGCTTGCAGAACAATTTGGCATAATAATGGCACAGATTTTGTGTATGAAAAATGATGAGTGGTACGATACATTAAAAGTGATGGGTAATTCACTTGGAAGATTTATATATATTCTTGATGCGTATGATGACCTTTTGGAAGATAAGAAGAAGGGCAGATACAATGCACTCAGGACGTATGAGAATAATAAGGATTTTGATATATTTATAGAAAATGTGTTAAAATCACATATGGCACAATTTGCCGCAGGCTTTGAGAGCCTTCCTATTATTGAGAATGTCGATTTATTAAGAAATGTAATATATTCAGGAGTCTTTACAAGATTCGGGATTGCTAAGAATAAAAGAGAACAAGTGGAGGAAGTATGACCGATCCGTATTCAGTGTTAGGTGTATCAAGAGATGCAACTGACGAAGAGATTAAAAAAGCATATAGAACATTAAGCAGAAAGTATCACCCTGATGCGAATATCAATAATCCTAATAAGGATAAGGCAGAGGAAATGTTTAAGACAATCCAGCAGGCTTATAACCAGATTATGAAGGAAAAGCAGGGTGGATATACATCATCAGCTTACAGTCAGAACAGAGGTGGCACAGGAAGCTATGGCTATGACGGTGATTATCAGAATAACCGTAATGGACAGAGCGGCAATGGTTATGATGATTTTGGCGGCTTCTGGGGCTTTGGACCATTTGGCTTTGGCGGATATTATGGAGGGGGTTCTAATTCCGGATATTCAGGTGGTGCTTCTAATATGAATGGCAATGATGATACGACAGTTCATTTAAGAGCGGCGGCTAACTATATTAACAATGGTGGATATGATGAGGCACTTAACGTGCTTTCTGCTATTCAGGACAAAGATGCCAGATGGTACTATTATAGTGCTATGGCTAACTCAGGCAAAGGCAATCAGGCAACAGCGATGGAACACGCCAGAAGAGCAGTAGAACTCGATCCTGACAATATGCAGTATCGTATGTTCTACCAGCGTATGAATAGCGGCGGTGAATGGTATTCAGGAAGACAGCAGACATATCAGAATCCAGCAGGTGGAATGGGAAGCTGGTGTATGAAACTTATATTTATCAACCTTATGTGTAACTGCTGTCTTGGCGGAGGCGGCTTATGCTGCCCGGGAAGATACTACTAAGCGGTTCTCCCAGTTCTTTAAGTAATCAAATAGAATATCAATATGAACAGGTCCGGTTTCAAGAATATAACGGTGGAATTCTTTTAAGGAGAAGTTATCACCGAGATCTTTCTGGGCCTGTTTTTTTAGTTCCTCAAAACCTAAAAATCCAAGAACATATTTGCAGTAATTAGCAGGATTAGCAATAAATGCTGTATACATCTCGTGTGCAGCTTCGGCACTGCTAAATCCATAATCGGTAAGGAATGAGGAAAGCTGTGCTTCAGTCCAGCCGTAATAATTCACTCCGATATCGCCCTTGGCATAGAGGCAGAGTATAAGTGCATAATTGCACTGGACCAATGAATTAAGCAGAGTATTATCGCCAGCATATTCATATGAATGAACTTCAACATAGGAAGCCCAGCCCTCAATATAGCCGCCAGGTTTAATGACATTTCTTATCAAAGAAGGGCTTGTTGAGGCAAAATACTGTGTCTGGTATAAATGTCCCGGATACCCCTCGTGTGCCAGCGTAGGATACAAATCACTGCTGTCAGTGCCGGCTGAATTAATGTATATAGAGTTAATGTCAAGATTATCAATCTGTGGCATAAAGTACATAGCAGGGCTTGCATAGTCATTAAGTGCTTCAGATACATAATTAATATTATAATTGACATCATTTAAGGCAGGATAATCATCAGTTATCTTCTTTTTTAAATCCTCAATAATCTGGTCTGGTTTATCAATTCCAAAAGAAAATGTGCCAAACTGGCTGTTGAGAGAAGGATCTTTTCTTAAAAGCTTCTGCATAACAATTGAATAGCTTCTTATATAGGAGTCAAGCAAATCATTATATTCGTCAATTGATTTACTCCAGCCAAGACAGCTTTCAAGAAGTCCCTCAAAGTATCTTGCACCATCAGGGTAATTGCATATTCCACCAGAATACTGGTTAGTTCCCTTGAATGAAGCAAGAGTCGTTATAAGTGCGTTATAACCTGGAATTACATGGTTAATAACGGCATCTTCGTTCTGCTTCTTGTATACATTTTTCTCATCATCAGTAAGGAAAATGAGGTCGTCAACACGGGAGTTAAAAGTACCAATAAACATACCTTCAGCATCACCGGCGGAATCAGCGATAGATTTGCAGGAGCTTATGACCTCATCAAGAAGGTCATCGCTTAGGGTATATCCCCTGACGCTTCTTAATGCCTCGAATTCCAGCAGATTATTAAAATATCCATCCACATCACTTAGGAGCTGTATATATTCTTCAACGTCCTTTTTCTCCATAAATGTATATTCGGAAAAAAGGAGCGGAAGCTGTATCTGTATGCCGATTGTAGGAGTGAGGTCGGTGTTAAGAAGATACAGGTCGCTGTAATTAAGGGTTGTATACAGATATTTGTTTAATAGGTCATAGGTTATCTGCTGGCTCTTGGAAAGTGAAGCCTTGTCAAAAGCGTTGAGCTTTGTTATGTAGTCTGTTATATCTGATGTATCATCAATATTATCAATATCAATACGTCCGAGTGTTATATCGTAATCATCAATTCCATATTCGCAAGGATTTTCCAAAAGTGCGTGCAGTGAGAGTGAGTCGCTTGAGGCAAGCTCACGAAAAAGACTGTCGGTAAAAGCGTTGAAGCTTTCGTTATCAGCTGCATTGTATTGCTCATCAGCATTGTTATAACGTGAAGCAGACCCGCCAAATGGAGTGCAGGCACTAAATGAACAGGCTGTGATTACTACTGCACCTGTTATGGCAGCAGCTTTTTTAAAGAAAGAATAAATGTTAGTTTTATGTTTTATGTAACTGGATTTTAATGTCAGCATATAATAATCCTCATTTCTGCGGACATACCGCGTAGTCAGATTCGGGAAGGTGCATATAAGCTCCTGATACAACATTTTCTTAATCATACACTAGATTATATGTATAATAAATGTTTTTCATTAAAGAATATTTGTTTATTCGTTTGACATATTCTAAAAAGCTGGCTATCATATATAGAATAATGATAACGGAGGTTACGGATATGCCACAGAATAAAGGTCCATTTTATATGACAACAGCTATCGCATATACATCAGGAAAGCCACATATTGGTAATACTTATGAGATAGTTCTTGCCGATAGTATTGCAAGATTCAGACGTCAGGAGGGCTATGATGTTTTTTTCCAGACAGGAACTGATGAGCATGGACAGAAGATTGAATTAAAAGCAGAAGAAGCAGGAATTACACCTAAGGAATTCGTTGATAATGTTTCTACAGAGATAAAGAGAATATGGGATTTAATGGATACATCTTATGACAAGTTCATAAGAACTACAGATGATTACCACGAAAAGCAGGTTCAGAAGATATTTAAGAAGCTCTACGATCAGGGGGATATATATAAGGGTTCATACGAAGGTATGTACTGTACACCTTGCGAGTCTTTCTGGACAGAGTCACAGCTTGTTGACGGAAAATGTCCTGACTGCGGACGTGAAGTTAAGCCAGCTAAGGAAGAAGCTTATTTCTTTAAGATGAGTAAATATGCCAACAGACTTATCGAGCATATTAATACACACCCAGAATTCATACAGCCTGTTTCAAGAAAGAATGAGATGATGAACAACTTCCTTCTTCCAGGACTTCAGGATTTATGTGTATCAAGAACATCATTTAAGTGGGGTATCCCGGTAGATTTTGATGACAAGCATGTAGTATATGTATGGCTTGATGCACTTACTAACTATATCACAGGTATCGGGTATGATGCTGATGGCAACTCATCAGAACAGTATAAGAAGTTCTGGCCGGCAGACCTTCACCTTATTGGAAAGGATATTATAAGATTCCATACTATATACTGGCCTATATTCCTTATGGCACTTGGTGAACCACTTCCTAAGCAGGTATTTGGACATCCTTGGCTTTTACAGAATGACGGCAAGATGAGTAAGTCTAAGGGGAATGTTATATATGCAGATGACCTTGTAGATATGTTCGGTGTTGATGCTGTAAGATACTTCGTACTTCACGAAATGCCATTTGAGAACGATGGTGTTATCTCTTGGGAACTTATAGTTGAACGTATGAACTCAGATCTTGCTAATACACTTGGTAACCTTGTCAACAGAACAATTGCTATGTCTAACAAGTATTTTGGCGGTGTAGTTAATAAGACAGGTGTTACAAGTGAGGGAGCAGGCGTTGATGAGAATGGTGCAAGCCTTGACTTCGATGCTGACCTTAAGGCTGTTGTTACAGGAACAAGAGATAAGGTTCAGAACAAGATGGCTACACTTCACGTTGCTGATGCTATGACAGATGTATTTGCATTATTTAAGAGATGTAACAAGTACATTGATGAAACAATGCCTTGGGCTTTAGCAAAGGACGAGAGTAAGAAAGAAAGACTTGAAGAAGTTCTTTACAACCTTGTAGAGAGTATTACAATCGGAGCTAACCTTTTAAAGGCATTTATGCCTAATACAACAGAGAGTATTTTAAAGCAGCTTTATCCTGACAATCCAGCCGCTGGTGACAGAGATTTTGATGATCTTGACAAGTTCGGCTTAAGAGAGTCTGGAAATAAAGTTACAGATAAGCCAGAAATCCTTTTTGCAAGACTTGATATTGAAGAAGTTATGAAGAAGGTTGAAGAATTACAGGAAGCACAGAGAAAGGCTAATGGAGTACCGGAATATCCAGTAGTTGAGAAGAAGCCTGAGATAACATTTGACGACTTTGAAAAAATCCAGATCCAGGTCGGAGAAGTGCTTAAGTGCGAGCCTGTAAAGAAGGCTAAGAAGCTTCTCTGCTCACAGATAAGAATTGGTGAGGAAGTAAGACAGATTGTATCTGGAATATCACAGTATTACAAGCCAGAAGAGATGGTTGGCAAGAAGGTAGCAGTAGTTACTAACCTTGCACCTCGTAAGATATGCGGCGTTGAATCACAGGGTATGATTCTTGCGGCTATGGACGATAAGAACAATCTCTCTGTTATGACAGTTGATAAGGATATAATCGCAGGAAGCGAAATCGGATAGCAAAAGAGTGAATTATATATAATAAAAAGCTCCCTTCCGGGCTGGCAGGTAAAATCACCTGCGGCTTGGAAGGGAGCTTTTTCTTGTACTGCACTTGTACTTACAGGTTAACAGAAGTAGCAAGGCATTATTTATCCAACATTTTTTTGTATTCGCGTGGACTGATGCCAATGTGTCTCTTGAAAAGTTTCGAAAAATAACCGAAATCAGGAATACCGACAGCTCCAGCCACTTCAGCAACACTCATATTTGTGGTATTAAAGTAGCGTAAAGATGCCCGGATGCGCTGCCTTCCAATATAAGAAGTCAGCGTTTCGCCGACTTCTTTTTTAAATGCATTTGACAGATAAGATGGATTTTTGTCAAATTTTTCGGCAAGTATGGATAGCGTTAACTCTGAGTATAAATGCTGGTCAATGTAATTTACAACAGTTCGGATCAGATAAGAGTATTTTTCATACGTATAATTCTTAGCAAGCATAGAATATTTTCGGACCATGTCAAATGGCAAGTGTGCAAACTCTCCTTGGCTGTTAGCATCTTTTATGCGAAGAGAAAAAGCTTCAGCCTGCTGGTATACATAAATCGGATGTACGGCGGTCCCAAACATACGGGAAGCTAGAAAAAAATTTAAGGAGGCGATTCTGCTTCTTATTTCTTTTGCAGGAAGAGACTGAAAAGAAGCAGAATAGTCCAAAGTCTTTTTCATGAAGTCAATGGCCTGGGCAGTGTTTCCGGCAGTCATTGCCTGACAACAATGTTCTAGTCGTGAAATCAGTTCCGCGATGTAATCGGAAGAGAATTTCTGAAAACGTTCTTCGTTTGGCGAAGTGTTATGAGACTCTGTTTTATAATTGACATACTCAATGCTGCATGTTTTGAACGCCGGAATAAAAAAACTAATAAAATGCTGCAACATCAGTGTGAGTTCATCAATGTCTACGACAGGAAGAGAGTAATAAAAGTGTAACAAGACAGAGTTGTATTTCGGATCAATGTGATTATCACGAATGAGCCGGTTGATTGTTACCTGATTGATTGGTTCGGCCAAAAAAGGCATAATACCAAGAATATCTGGTTCAGCGTCCGTGGTCAGACTGACAATTACATTGTAAAACCCAAGGGAACTCTGCAGTACAATGATTTGATAAGGAGAGCTGCCAAACAAAGAAAAAAGTGGGCTGTTCGTTTTGTAGTTGCCCCAGACCATGCGTCTTAGTCCCATATCCATTTTCTCAAAATTCTGATAAGGAGCATGCATCAGATAAGAATCTATCTTAAAGGTATCGGACAAAGTTTGCTGGAGCAAAGGGAAAAAATCATCGGTATTCATGTTTTCAAATGTCATAATAGGACTCCTTTCCTAGTAGGTTTCTCGTTTTATTTGTAAAAAATTTGCCATAATTATATTTTATGTAAAAATTTTACCAAAACAACAAAACTAAGACAAGAGCAAAATCCGTTGAATTGTTATACTGAGTACATCAATGAGATTGACGGAAAGAGAGAAAGACTCTTTTTATGAACAAGAAGGAGGTAAAAATGGCAACAAAGAACATTAATGCATCTTGGCAGTTTACAAAAGATGCTATAACTGTCGCAGAAGGATATTCTGTATTAACACAGGGCAACTGGGAGGCACTTGACTTGCCTCATACATGGAATGGTAAGGATGGACAGGATGGTGGAAATGATTACCACCGCGGTACATGTTACTATGTAAAGAACATGAAGCGTGAGGAGTTTGGTAGCGAACCAATCACTTATATTGAGTTTAACGGAGCAAACTCTAGTGCATGGCTTTATGTTAATGGAAAAGAAGCTGGACATCATGATGGTGGATACTCTACATGGAGAGTGAATGTAACAGACTTTTTGGCTGATGAAAATGAAATTGTAGTTGCAGTAGATAATGCACCAAATGATCATGTATATCCACAGATGGCAGACTTTACATTCTATGGCGGTCTGTATCGTGATGTAAATGTGATTTCTGTACCAGAAACACATTTTGATCTGGATTATTATGGAACACATGGCATTGCAGTAACACCTATCGTAGAAGGTGCAAATGCAAGTGTTGAAGTAGAAGTATTTGTTACAGATGCAACAGAGGAAGATACTTTAGAATATGTCATCAAAAATGGTGATGAAGTTATTGCTACAAAGAGCGTTTCTGCAAATGAGACAAAGGTTACATTCGAGATTGAAAATGTTCATCTTTGGAATGGCCGTAAGGACCCACACCTTTACACAGCAGAAGTTACATTAAAGAGAAACGATACTGTTTTAGATGAGAGAAGTACTCGCTTTGGATGTAGAACTTTTGTTATTGATCCAGAGAAGGGATTTATCTTAAACGGAGAGCGTTATCCACTTCACGGTGTGTCTCGTCATCAGGATAGACCACACATTGGAAATGCTTTAACTCATAAAGAACATAAAGAAGATATTGAACTCATTCTTGAAATGGGTGCAAACACAATCCGTCTTGCTCATTATCAGCACGACCAGTACATTTATGACCTTTGTGATGAGACAGGTCTTGTACTTTGGGCTGAGATTCCATATATTTCAAAACATTTGCCAAACGGACGTGAGAATACTATTTCACAGATGAAAGAACTTATTATACAGAATTACAATCATCCAAGTATTGTAGTATGGGGACTTTCTAATGAGATTACAATGGGTGGCGGAGAGGATGATGACCTCATTGAGAACCACAACATTTTAAATGATTTATGTCATCAGATGGATCCAACAAGACTTACAACAATGGCCGTAGTTTCTATGTGCAGCATTGATGCAAAATATATTCAGATTCCGGATGTTATTTCTTATAACCATTATTATGGATGGTACGGTGGAACAACAGATATGAACGGTGAGTTCTTTGATGATTTCCACAAGAAATATCCAAATATTCCAATTGGATTAAGTGAGTATGGATGTGAGGCTTTGAACTGGCATACATCAAATCCTGTTCAGGGTGATTATACTGAGGAATATCAGGCATACTATCATGAAGAACTGATTAAGCAGCTCTTTACAAGAGATTATATCTGGGCTACACATGTATGGAATATGTATGACTTCGCCGCTGATGCAAGAGCAGAAGGTGGAGAAAATGGTATGAACCATAAGGGCTTGGTTACATTTGATAGAAAGTACAAGAAAGATGCTTTCTATGCATATAAGGCATGGTTATCAGATGATCCATTCGTGCATATCTGTGGTAAGCGCTATGTAGACCGTGTAGAAGATACAACAAAGGTTACGGTATACTCTAATCAGCCAGAAGTAGAGTTGTTTGTAAACGGTGAAAGCCTTGGTAAGCAGACAAGTGATGTGCATTTCTTCTACTTTGATGTGCCAAATGCAGGCGAAAGTACACTTGTTGCAAAAGCAGGTGATTGCAGTGACGAAAGCAAGATTCGCAAGGTAGATACCTTTAACGAAGAATATCGTTTGAAAGAAGAAGGCGAGGTTCTCAACTGGTTTGATATTGATATGCCAGAGGGATACTTCAACATCAATGACAAGATTGGTGATATCATGAAGGCCAACGAAGGTAAGATGTTCATCGATGAATTGATGCTTAAGATTATGAAAGGCGCTGATGGCGGTGCAGCAGAAGCAGCAGAAGCAGCAGCTGGTGCTGGCAGCGAGGGCCTTATGAAGATGTTATCAGGTTTTACAGTAAAGCGTATGCTTAATCTTATGGGAACTGCAGGCGGTGGAAAGCAGTTTACTAAGGAAGAACTTCTTGAGTTGAATAGCAAGCTCAATAAGATAAAGAGATAGGAGGATATTACCATGAGTAAAACTAGAGAAGTAAGACCTTTCGGTGCACGTGACAAGTTTGGTTACCTGTTCGGAGATCTTGCAAATGATTTTTCATTTATTTTTGCCAGTACTTATGTAATGGTATTCTACACAAAGGTTATGGGTATCTCAGCGGCAATGGTCGGAACTATGTTTCTTATTGCTCGTTGTATCGATGCTTTTACAGATATCGGTATGGGACGTATCGTAGATAATTCAAAGCCAACAAAGAACGGACGTATTCGTCCATGGATTCTTCGTATGTGCGGATTTGTTGCACTTGCATCATTTATGATGTATCAGTCATTTTTGGTAGATGCTTCTTACGGAGCTAAGGTTGCATATATGTTTATTACATATATCCTCTGGGGTTCTATTTTCTATACATCTATCAATATTCCTTACGGTTCAATGGCATCTGTTATTTCAGGTGACCCAAAGGACAGAAGTTCGCTTTCTGTTTTCCGTTCAGTAGGTGGAACTGTTGCTGGTATTATGATTGGTGTTGTAGCTCCAATGTTAGTATATAAGACAGATGCTTATGGTAACCAGGTTGTTTCTGCAACAAATATATCTATTGTAGCTGGAGTATTCTCTGTAATTGCAATTGTATGCTATCTGCTTTGCTATTTCCTTACAACAGAGCGTGTTGAATATGTTGCAAAGCAAACATCTGAGAAGCAGTCAGTTGCTAAGACATTAAAGACATTACTTACAAGCCGTTCATTGCTTGGTATGATTATCGCAGCTGTACTTCTTTTGTTGGCTTCATTAATGTCACAGGGTGTCAATACTTACTTGTTTGCTGATTACTTCAAGAACACAAAGGCTCTTTCAGTATTCTCATTATTAATGCTTCCATGTATTATCATCTTGGCAACATGCTCTACGAAGCTTGCTACTAAGTTTGGTAAAAAGGAATGTGGTGTAGTAGGAATGTTTGCATCAGGTATCCTTTACTTCATTCTTGGTATTCTTCATATTAAGAATGTATGGGTATTCGTAGTTGGTGCATTCGTAGCTATGCTTGGTATGTACTTCTTCCAGACACAGTGCTGGGCTCTTGTGACAGACGTTATCGATGATATGGAAGTACAGACAGGAAATCGTGACGATGGTACTATTTATGGTATCTACTCATTCTCAAGAAAGATTGGACAGGCAATTGCTGGTGGTCTTTCCGGATGGGCACTTGGATGGATTGGATACAATGAACTTGCAGCAGGACAGACAGAGGCAGTTGCAAATGGTATTTACAACTTGGCTACTTTCTTCCCAGCAGCTATCTATATTCTTTGTGGATTAGTACTTATGTTCATTTTCCCTCTGAATAAGGCAAGAGTAGATGCAAACGTTGCAGAACTTAAGAGCAGAAGAGGATAAACAAACAAGTTCATATCAATAATAAAGGCTCAGACTCCGTGCACCTTTGGGTGTGCGGAGTTTTTTCCTT